>Ga0068857_100001186_pt1 | contig 20354 bp, 20 predicted proteins | sample KBSCornC72_FD_66591 | JGI IMG/M metagenome (GOLD analysis project Ga0068857, IMG submission 66591) | Corn rhizosphere microbial communities from Kellogg Biological Station, Michigan, USA - KBS Corn C7-2 | ecosystem: Host-associated > Plants > Roots > Rhizosphere > Soil ...
CTCCGATTGACGAGTGACGGCCACACCAGCGTACCCATGCTTTCACTCATCGCGTCATCCCCGTCGTCAGCCCGCCGATGATGCGGCGCTGGAAAATCAAGAATGCAACCACGACCGGCAGCGCCGAGAGCACGGCGCCCGCCATCAGGTGGCCCCAGTCGATGCTGTAAGCGCCCTGCGCCAGGAGTGCCAGCCCCACCGGCAGCGTGCGCATCGATGTGCTGTTGGTGAGGATGAATGGAAACAGGAACGAGTTCCAGTTGGTGAGCGTGGTGTGAATCGCCACCACCGCCAGCACCGGCGTCAGCATCGGAAACACGACGCGAAACAGAATGAACAACTCACCGGCGCCATCGATGCGCGCGGCTTCCTCGCAATCGGTCGGAATTCCCAGCAGGTACTGCCGGATCAGGAAGATGTTGAACGGGTCGACAAGAAACGGAAGCGTCAGCGCCCAGTAACTGTCGATCAGGCCCAGCCGTTGCATTTCGATGTACAACGGCACCAGGATGACCTGCTTGGGAAGCATGATCGTCGACAGCACCAGGAAAAAGAGCAGCTTGCCGCCGCGGATGCGGTAGCGCGCGAACGCGTATCCCGCCATGGTGCAGAAAACGATGTTGCCCAGCACCACCACCGCCGCCACCGCGAGACTGTTGATGAAGTAGCGGTCGAACGGCCCCGAATTCCACACGTCGGCGTAGTAGCGAAGATTGAGGCCATCGGACGTCCGCAGCGACACCGCGATCATCCAGCCCAGCGGATAGGCCATGAGCACAATGGCGACCAGGAGCACGATCCAGCGCAGGTACCGCATCATGCCGGCATCCCCCGCTGCTGCACCGGCGTCTGCGAACGCATGCGCCGCAGCGCGAACACGGAGAACACACCGGAAAGAATGAACACCGCGTACGCAATCACACTCGAGTAGCCGTAGTCGAGGCGGCGGAACGCCGTGTCGTAGAGCATCATCACCAGGGTGTTGGTGGACCCGAGCGGCCCTCCCTGCGTCATCACGAGCACTTCGACGAACACCTGGAAGGAACGAATGGTATTGATCACGAGCACGAAGCCGAGCGCGGGCTTGAGCATGGGAAGCGTCACGTGACGAAACGTGGCCCAGTGCCCCGCTCCCTCGAGTGTGGCCGCCTCATACAGCGACTCCGGGATGGAAGTGAACGCGGCGTACAGAACCAGCGCGTAATAGCCGACGGCCGCCCAGATATCCATGGCCATGATGGCGGGCAGCGCCGTGGCGGGATCGGTGAGCCAGCCGTGAGTCTGGAGCCCGAGAGCGCGCAGCGTCTCGTTGAGCGCGCCGCCGGGGGCGTAGAAGAGCTTGAACAACAGCGCGATCACCACCACCGACAGAATCGACGGCAGGAACATGGCCGCCTTGAAGGCGTCTTTCATGGGCAGAGGCGCGTGCAGCAGCCACGCCAGCCCCAGCGCGAGTGTGGTCGTCACCGGCACCGTGCCGATGACGAAGAACAGCGTGTTGCGCAGAGCCGAATGAAAATCGGCGTCGCCGAACAGGCGCGTTACGTTGCCCGCGCCCACGAACGTGGTATTGGCGACATTGAGCGGGTTGTAATGCAGAAAGCCCAGCACGAACGAAAACAGAAATGGAAAAACGAAGAAGGCGCCGTAAACCAGCGCCCACGGGAGCAGGAGCCACACGACGGGCGATACACGGCGACGGCGGCTCAAGCGGTTCCTACTTCTGGTTGAATCGCGCTGCGATGGTGGTGATTTCTTTCGCCGCATCATCCAGGCACCAGCGCGGTGCGCGGCGGCCGTACATCGCTTCTTCGACTGCGTGATCGATCGCTTCTTCCATTTCGTTCCAGCCCGGATGCGCGGGCGGCGTGCGGCTGGTGAGCGACTGCTCGACGAACACCTTGATGCGCGGATCCCTGGTAAAGGCCGGGTCGTTCATGGCTTCGCGCGCGGCCGGGAACACGCTGCCCGCCGCGAGGGAGACGGCTTTGGCCTGCGGATAGGCCTGCAGGAAACGCGCGAGCTTGACGGCCGCCTCTTTCTGCTGTGAGCCTTTGAATACCACCAGCATTTCCGCGCCGGCAAAGCTCACATGCTCGCCGCGATCCGCGGCCGGCTTGGGAACCAGCGCACAGCTGTAGTCGAGATTGGGCGCTTCCAGCGCGTAGTTTTTCACGTTCCACGCGCCCGAAATCTGCATGCCCAGCTTGCCCGTCTTGAAGTACTGATCCAGCACTTCCTGCTTTTCCTGCAACGAAAAGGGCGCCAGCTTCAGATAGAACTCGAGCGCCTCGAGCATTGCCGGGCTGTTGACCACAACATTACCACGCTCGTCGAACACGTCGCCGCCGTTGCCCCATGCAAACGCCATGAACTTTTTGTAGAGCACGTACTTCTCGCCGATGTTCTGGCCGAATCCATACACGCCGTTGCCGAGGGCGCCGATTTTTTGCGACGCCTGCAGCAATTCGTCCCACGTCTGCGGCGGTCGATCCGGATCGAGCCCCGCCTTCTTGAAAAGCTCGCGATTGATGAAGAGCACGCGCGAGCCCTGCACCCAGGGGAGCCCGTACACGCGATCCTTGTACAACGCGCTGTCCCACATGAGAAAGCTGTCGCGCTCGGCTTCGTACACCGCCGTGAGATCTTCCAGCACGCCTTCGTAGCTGAAGCGCGGGAGCCAGGTGGAACCCAGCTCGCACACATCGGGTTGTGTGCCCGACGCGAGCGCGGCCTGAATTTTCTCGAGACCCGTTGCCCACGTGAGCTGCTCGACCTCGACGTGAAGGCCGGGGTTCTGTTTCTCGAACTCGGCGATGATGGGTGCCACCACCGCGATGTCCCAGAACTGCCACAGGTGAACCGACGTGCTCCTGGATCCGGATTTCTTTCCACACGAGAACGCAGCCAGAAGGCACAGTCCCGCCACGACGCCCACCGCGCGCATGTGCGATCGACGCATCATCGCTTTTCCCCCAGAGCGCGCGCGAGAAAACCGTCCGCGTCGGAGAGGCGCTTCTCCGCCGCCGGTCCGTCCAGCTTGAGGCGCTCCATCAGCACCGCGACTTTGACCCGACGCCCCGAAGCGTCGTAGACGCGCGCCGCATCTTCGTAACCCAGGCCGGTGAGCATCATCACAATTCCTTTGGCGCGTTCGATCAGCTTCTCGCTGTTGGGACGCACGTCGACCATCAGGTTTTCGTACACCTTGCCCAGCTTCACCATGCTCGCCGTGGTGATCATGTTGAGCACCATCTTTTGCGCGGTTCCCGCTTTGAGCCGGGTGGATCCGGTGATGGCCTCCGGTCCCACGACCACCGTGATCACCACGTCGCAACCCGGGTCGGCGCCTTCGTTGCAACGCACAAACACGGTGCGGGCACCGCGCTCTTTGGCCGCGCGCAACGCACCCAGCACGTAGGGTGTGCGGCGGCTGGCCGCGATTCCCACCAGCACGTCTCCGGCGCGAACACCGTGCGCGGCGACGTCCCCGGCCCCCGAGCTCTCGTGATCCTCCACCCCTTCGCGCGAACGAAACACCGTGTCGCGCCCCCCCGCCATGATTCCCTGCACCATTTCGGGCTCGACGCCGAAGGTGGGCGGGCACTCGGCCGCATCCAGCACTCCGAGCCGGCCGCTGGTGCCGGCGCCGGCGTAGAAGAGGCGGCCGCCGGCCTGGAAGGCCGCGGTGACCACGTCGACGGCGCGCGCGATATCGGGGATGGAACGGCGCACCGTCCCCGCCACCGTCTGGTCCTCATCGTTCATCAGCTCGAGAATGCGCGGAGTTTCCGCGAGATCGATGCCGCGCGTACGCGGATTGCGGCTCTCGGTGGTGAGCTCGCGCAACTGCTCGAAAAGTGGCTTGTGTTCGGTCATGGGTGAGCGCGTGTTCATGCGCGGGCGCGAGTCTATCAGAGGCCGAAAAAAACCCCCAACAGGGATTATTCCCTGCCGGGGGCCCGGATTCGGCCGTCCCAAAGCGGCGAGGCGCTACTCGATCTTGTGGGTGGTACCGCGCACGGTGGCGTTGCCGCTGCGCTGATGAACGTTGATAACGTAGAGGTAGACGCCGTTGGCGATGGCACCGCCGGCGGTATCGCGTCCATCCCAGAACACGGAGTTCTGGCCCGGCAGTCTGGCGCCGGTCGGAATATCGAGGCGACGCACCTTCTTGCCGCTCACCGTGTAGATGTCGATGGTTCCGTTCTCGATCTCCACCTCGTTGCTGTAGACGAAGCGGGTGCCGTCGCGTGCAAACGGATTGGGATAATTGATCACGTCGCGCAGCCCGACGCTCTCGCTCACCACGAGCGCGTAGTTGAACTGGATGCCCTGCGCATCCACCAGCATGTGGTGGGTGCCCGCCGCCAGCTTCTTGCGGAAGGTGACGATCCACGACAACGAATCCTCCGCGGCAGGATGCGAGTACTGCGCATCACTCACTTCCACGTCGTCGATTTTGATGCTGATGTTCGACTGCGGAATGAACACCGGGAAGGTGAGATCCACACGGTAGCTGCCGTCGGCGGGAACCGACGCCCCGCTTTGAATGGTGCGTCCGTTGACCGCCACCGCGATGCTCGATTCCACCTTGAGGCGGAACTCCGCCGCCATGTGGTACTGGCCCAGCGTTGTGTCGGGCGACTGGTACGCGCGCAGCACGATGTCGTATGTGCGCGGCATGAGCAGATGATGGAAGCTCACGCGATACTGGCGCGCGTTGGGAAGATCGGGGTCGGCCGTGCGCACCACCTTGAGTGAATCGGTCATATCCTGTCCGTCGATTTCCAACGCGAACTTGTGAATGGCGTTCTCGTCGGTCACCGTTGCGACGACGTTGATTGAATCGCGCTCACCACCGGTGCTGACGATGTCGCCGCTCTGCGCCGGATGTCCGTTCACCGTGACGTTGAACGCCGGCGGACCCGCGTCGATGCGGAGCATGGGATCGCCGAGGATGTGATAGCGCTCCACGGCCTCGGCCTGGAACGACGATACCGTCGCCATCTCCGCCTCGACCAGATACATGAGCTGGCCGAACTTCCACTCCGCCTGCGTCTGCGCCGTCATGGTGTCGTACGGCGCCTGGTAGAACCACACCGCCGCGATTGTGTTCATGTAGTCCATGTTGCGGTCGAGGTACTCGAAGCCCGAGCTGCCGTAGGTGTTGACCGCGCCGCGCTCGTCCTGGAAGAGGAACTGTTCCGCGAAGCAATCCCCGTTGGGCGGGTTGTAGATCACATGCCGCGACGCCATCTCGCCGTCCACCGCGTACTCGCTGAAGTGACAGCCCATGGCAAAGACGAGCCACGGCTTCATGCGATTCTGGACGCGAAGGTAGTCGCGTCCGGTCGAGCCGCCCATGAGCGTCGACGGCTCGCCGGAGAGCAGGCGTTCGTGACAGATCACGTAGCGGTTCATGTGCGACTGGATCGCCACCCACGTGGCGCCCTGGTTGAGCTCGTTCATCAACCGCTCGGTGACGTTCGTGCGCACATAGTTGATGGCGGCGAACTTGTTCGCGCACTGCGTGGTGTAGAACGCATCCGTGTGGGTCTTCAGATAGAAGCGCACCAGGTCATAGCCGGCGGGCAGCGAGCCCTCGATCATCTGCGACGCCTGCTCCTGCCCGAACTGGAATCCCGATTCGTTGTTGTTGCACAAGGTCGGCAGTGAATTCCCGAAACCGGAGCTGCCGTCGCTGAACTCGTCGTCGGCCACCATCAGCATGCGCTTGCGCCAGAAATCCGAGGCCGTCGGTGCTTCGTACGCGTACACCTTGGCCAGCACGGATGTCAGCTCCCCGGTATCGCCCACCGGGATCCGGCCCACGATCATGTCGGGCACGGCGTCGGTAATCCCGCCCGGCCCGGGGAATTTCACGAATCTCTTGTCGGTGGTGACCACCTCGTCCTGCTGCAGCACGGCCACGTTGTCGAGCCGCGTGAACGTGGGCACGAAGTCCGGGCCGGATTCCTCGTCGATATGCTTGTGATCCTCGCTGGCGTCGCCCACCAGCACCAGCGCACCCGCGTTGGCGTGCTCGTAGAAATGACGCGCAAAGCGGTACACCGCGCGCGCGCCCGGCACCCCGCCGTTGAATTCGTCGTACACGTCATCGACATCCACCAGCAGCACGCGATAACCCTGCGCGCGCCGGTACGAAGCCCATTGGCGCATCTGGGACAGGAAATCGTGATGCGCCACCGCGAGCACATCGATGCCGCTTTCGGCCGCCCCGCCGATGATGCTGCTGGGCGTATCCGCGACGATATCCACCGCCTTCACGTCGATCATGCGTGACTCGGGAATCAGGATGTACTGGCGCCGGGTCGCAAAGCTGTGCCGGAAGGCAAGGACGCTGCCGCCGGCAGCGGGCGTGAAATGCCCCGCCGAAAGCACCAGGCGTTCGGGCTGGTCGGGGTTGGTGATGTCGATGAGCTCGAGTCCGGCGGTGGACGTGATGCCGGTCACCGCGATGGTGCTGTCGCCCACGAGCGACGCCGAGTTGAAGCGCAGCGTATTGCCGCGCGCGCGATAGAGCGAGTTGTAGCTCACCTCGAGCCAGTTGAGGAGCACCTGCACCGCCGAACGCGAGTCCGGCTTCGTCATGCGAAACTTGTTGGTTCCGAGGCCGAGGTTCGCCGCCGGAATGCTGGCGCTGAAAATACGGCGCAGCTTGGCCGGGACGGCATAGCTTCCATCGAGAAGGATATCGCCCTGCGAATTGTTGAGCGAGAGGCGGATGGAGCGCGGCTGATCGTAGGTCTGGCCGTTGAGCTCGGTGGTGAGCGCCAGGTTGGTTCCGGGAACGATGTTTTCCACCGCGAAGGGCATGTCAACGGGCCCCTCTTCGCCGCCGGAGTTGAAGTAGTAAAGATCTTCGCGACCCGGCAGGAAGGGCGGTGTGCCATCGCGGAAACGGTTGTCGATTTCGAAATGGTCCTGCACCGGAAACGCGGCCGAGAGCGTGTCGTTGGTGACGAACCCGACACCCGGCGTGGACTGCGCCATGCGCGTCCCATTGGAGGGCTCGAGCCAGTAGACGTTGTATGACGAGAAGTTCTCGACGAAGTCGCCCTGGTTGGGATCGTCGCGCAGCCGGCGGGCGTAGAACACGAGCTCGTCGTTGCCGTCGAAAATACCGTTCGCGGCACTCTCGTTCACTTCGCATGCGATTTCGAGATCACTCGCGGTCAGCGTGGTCTCGTTGTAGAGCCGCCGGAACAGACGCAGATTGGCGACGGGCTGCCCGGCCGGAAATCCCGCGGCAATGATGCGCGACGCCAGCACGGCGTGCACACCGGTCTGGTAGACGCGAAGTTTGACGGCACCGGCCGCGACGCGCGTTTGGCCGGCGGTGAGGTTCGAGACCGACGGGGTGCGCGCGCGCCAGGGCCTGGCCTGGTTCACGTTCACGATCAGCCTGCCGTAGATGTCGTTCCAGTCCTTGCCGTCTTCCACAACCATGCCGGTGGTGGCGTCCATGCTGCGGGGAGCGCCGGAGAAGCGCACCTCGATCTCGATCTCCTTTGCCACCGAGAGCGTCTGCGACCTGGGATCGTAGGCGACGGGGTTCACGCGCACGGGTAACGCGCGCTGACGACGGACGTAGACGACCGCGTCGGACGAGACCAGAGCGGGATCACGGTAGGCTTGAAATACTTCCTCGTTCCAGTCGACGCGCGAGGAGATGTCCGGGCCCAGGTCGTCGTCGCGGATGCCGATCGGTGTGGCCACCGGCTCGAGACGATGGGTCCCGAGCGGCGTCGAGCTGATCAACCGGTACGTGAGCGTGTAGGCGCCTTCGGCCGGAAGGCCGACCAGAAACGTGTGCGTGAGTGTGGGCGGAGCACCGGGATCGCCGATGCGGCTGTAGCCGTCAATCTCGAGCCGCTCGGTGTCCTTCAGCGCGCGGCCCGGGATGAGCCGTGGATCGGGCACCCGGACCCGGAATACCACGCGGTCCGCTTCCGCGCGCTGGACGGTGGCCAGACGGTGCGAAGCGGGTGCTGCCGGGCTTGGGGACGGCAATGCAGCAAGAGCCGCGAAGAGGAGCCACAACCCCGACTGTACGCGACGACGAGCGGCCGCCAGTTTGGAAACGGTATCAGTCAATGGAAACGATGTAGAGGGGTGGCAAAATACGTCGGACACCAGGGGCCTTATGAATTCTAACTACCCGCCCGCCGCCATGTCAAGGCAGCGGCTGTAATCTCCGCCGCGCGGAGGCCTCGCCAAGCAAATACCACCAAAAACAACGCGGCCCCCGCCGAAGCGGAGGCCGACGCCGAATTCTAATCTGCCCCGGCCGCGACTAGCGGTAGAGCGACTTCACTTTGCCCCAGGTCGAGGGCTGGGTGGCCACGTTGCACTGGCACGAGCCATCGGGATTGACAATTGCCTGGCCCGTCTTGATCGGATACTCGCCAAACAGACAGTCGGTCGCGATGGGATTGACGAAATTGTCCGCATTCACAACACTGACGTAGCTGCACGCAGCGACGGCGCCGCTACTGTTGAAAAGGGCGCTGCCCAGCATGGTCGTGGTCTGGATGCAAACGCCGTAAGCCAGCGAGAGATCCGACGTAACGTTGCCGATGGGCACCATCGGCGTGTTGAACGCCAGGAAAGTAAGGCCAGCGGGGAATGTCAGCTTGAAGCGACAACCCGTCGCCCCGCCACCGTCCGAAAACTTATGGACGACGTAAACCGTAACCAATCCGGCCGGTGCTGTGATATTACACGCGTTACCCTGATCATCGCCGTACGCGCTGATATCACCGACATGCCCCTCAATCTGTGCGAACGCGGGCGCAGCCAGCGCGAGCGTCAGCAAACCAACCATCAATAGCGCAATTCGCTTCATATAACCGCTCCTTATTGAAGTACCGCTTGTTCCAACGAACCCGAATGCCCGGCCGCTCCGGGACCGAATGTACATCTCACAGCGAGAACGGTCCTCCAGTCGGCGCCAATATCCGGGGCGGGTGGTGTCCCTGTCAAGATTTTTCCACCCCTTACGCTTCGCAACCACCGTGCCGCCTGAAGCGACAGAACTATGTATGTCTCATCTCACAATATAGCTCCCGCACTGCGTTTCCTCGCGGGCAGTTTGCAACAAATTCAACCAGGCCGCTGCACGAAAAAAAGTACCCGGAGCCTGTTGGGGCTCCGGGTACCCGGCGCGGAAGGGTTACTTCCGCATCAACTCACAAGGCAAATCCTAACGGTAGAGCGACTTGACCTGACCCCACGTGCTGGGCTGCGTCGCGATCGGGAAGGCGCAGTTGCCGGTGACGGTAACATACGCCTTGCCGCCCGTTGCCGGGTATTCGCCGAACAGGCAGTCCGTGTAGATGATGGTCGGGAAAGCATCAGCCGCAACCACTTCGAGGTTGCCCGGGCCCGCGAGGCTCATCAGAATGGTTCCCAGGACGACCTGGCCGCTCAGGCACTGGCCATAAGCCAGCGACAGGTCGTTGGAGATATTGCCGATGGGCACATACGAGGTGTTGAATGCGAGGATCGAATTCCCCGCACCCGGAGTGACCTTGAAGCGCGAACCGGTGGTGCCACCGAGCGAGCTCTCAACGACGTACACGTTCGGATTGAATCCAGCCGCAAGCGTGCAGTTGGTACCGGCCGCGTCGGAGAAGAGACCAATGTGCTCGGCCATGGCCGCACTCGAAATCATGAGGACTGCCAGCATGAGTAACAGAACCTTTTTCATAGCTGCTCCTTACTAGAGTAGTAGAGGTTCAAAACACATCAACAGGCTGGATGAACCGCTGTCCGCGATTGTGGATGAACCGAAAACTTCCGGCTCATCCAGCCCCCACAGTCGACGTTTAGCGATACAGCGCCTTTACCTGACCCCACGTTGACGGCTCGGTCGCGATTACGCCCGCGCAGATCAACGAGGTCATACCTACACCCTGGAACTCAGCGAAGTCTTCCTTCCGAACAGCCGTGGGCGAGGTCTTGCCAAGGGGAGTGTAGCCACCCACGACGAGCGGCTGCGGACCCTGGTTGCAATCACACGGACCCCACAGTACGAACGGAAGCAGGACGATGTTGTTCTGGAACCCGTCCAGGAAGCAGCAATTCGCATACGCGATTGCGATACCACCCGGAGACGCACCGATCGAAACCTGCGTGCTCGGATCGGGCAGAACATCCGCCAGCCACACGAGCGACGGCGGATACGAGATCGAGAAATCGACCCCGGTGACATTCATGTTCCAGTTGTTCATGACAACGTACAACGTCGCGGTTGTGCCGGACGTGCCGCAGTCTGCCTGAGCCTGGGTATGACCCTGGTCAAAGTAGACCTGAACATTGGGCACCTGCGCCATCGCGGAGCCGGCGATAACGCCGACCAGAGCGACTGCAAGCACCCCTGCCAGAGCTTTTTTCATAGCGTTCAAACTCCTGTTAACTAGAGCGAAAGGCGTCAACCAATTTAGGAGTCCACCACGCCGCTTGATTTAGATCGGGCACTTGTGACCGGCACCCGCGAAGTGAACCGAGAACTTCGAGAAGTCCGCGAGTCCAATCGGAGCACCGAGCGGGGCCGCGTAGTCAGCGCACGCAAGGTACGTCGCACCGGGGTTGCCGGTGGTCGGATAGTGCGTAACAAACCACGAGAAATCCGCGTTCGTGACCTTCGAATCCGGGCAGCGGGTATCGCCGCCGCACGGCGCCGGACCAGGCGCGCCGGCGGACTTGTAGTCCGGGCTGCGCACCGCGATCGCGAGGCACTTCGGCTGACAGTTGTTGATGTCCTGGATGATGACACCCTGAACAACCGCGTAGAGACCCGTGTCACAACCGCCGGCGACCGGCTCGTTGCTGAACGTGGCCACGCCACCAGCTGTCGTCGCTGCATCGGCGTTGCTACCCTGGCTGCCACCGCAAAGGAGCAGACCATCGTTGCAACCGACCAGCCACATGTCCGTCGCCGGGATTCCAGCAATCGCGACGTTCGCAACGTCCTTGACCGTCAGCGTGATCTGCGAATTGCCGCCGCCGACCGGAGCCGTCAACAGATCGCCATCACCGAGCGGGCACACAAGAACGACCCCCGCGTTAGCGGTCACGGTTGACTTGCACGGATCAACAATACCGCTATTCGCGTTATTGATGCCCGCAACCTGCCAACACACGAGCGCCGCAGCGAGCGAAAGGAGTACGTACTTTCCTTTCAACATTCCAGCACCTCCAAAAAGTGGTTAAGTTTGTTTCCCTTGAGAACAATCCCGGCGAGAACCCGAGTTCCCATCCGTGACATTCCCCCCACCGGTTGGTAAAACGACACCTAACTCGACCGGGAAACATTTTACCACAAGCCGCAAACGCAGGTCAACGCAGATATTTGAAGAGTTTTCGCGAGCCATGAGGGGGTCCGGGGCGTCGCAGAGCCCTGATCGGGCTCTCCGGTTGATGCTCCGGCGGAACCACTAGGGGCATAAACACTTATTCGGAGCCTTCGGGAACGCCCCGGCATCCACAAGTTAGGCACGATCTCCGGGCGCGGATCTGGCAAGGTGGCTGGCGCCGCCGGGCCGACATCGGGAGGCGCCTGATGGCAACCGTGTTAACACCGCGGGAAACACGGGACGAGCACGACGCACCGGTACGTCATGCTCGCCTGTTTTAGATGGGACACTTGTGACCGGCACCGGCGAAGTGCACGCTGAACTTCGAGAAGTCGGCGAGACCAATCGGAGCACCGAGCGGGGCCGCGTAGTCCGCGCACGCGAGATACGCCGCACCGGGGTTGCCGGTGGTCGGATAGTGCGTAACGAACCATGAGAAGTCTGCATTCGTCACTTTGGAATCCGGACAACGCGTGTCACCACCGCACGGGGCGGGACCGGGCGCACCCGCTGATTTGTAATCGGGACTGCGCACCGCGATCGGCACGCAGAGCGGCTGACACGTCTGGGGATTCTGCACGATCAAACCCTGCACAACAACGAAGAGGCCGGCGTCGCAACCGCCCGAAACCGGCTCGTTGCTGAACGTGGTCTGACCCAGCGCGTTCGTGGCTGCATCCGCGTTGCTGCCCGAGCTGTTTCCACACAGGAGCAGTCCGTCATTGCAGCCGACGAGCCACAGGTCCACCGCGGGCACTCCGGGAATCGGGGTGTTCGTGTTGTCCTTGACCGTCAGCGTGATCTGGCAGTTGGTGCCGCCAACTGCGCTCGTGAGCGGGTCGCCATCGCCGAGCGGACACGCCAGCACGACACCTGCATTCGCCGTCACGACGTGCTTGCAAGGATCCACAATTCCGCTCGAGGCCTGATTGACGTCGATGAGCTCGCCGGCCAGGAAAAGTGCGGCAAGAACCGGTAATACGTACTTCCCTTTCAACATTCCAACACCTCCATGGTGAGGTCTGTTTGCCCTATGAGTACGCGGAGAAACGGCCGGAGAGGTCGGAAATGAACCGGCTGACTAACAGTCTAGCATGGTTTGCATGAATTGCAACGTAGCGCGGGGGAAATGGTGGGCGAAACAGGACTCGAACCTGTGACATTCTGCGTGTAAAGCAGACGCTCTACCAACTGAGCTATTCGCCCGGGACCGGCGCGAGAAGAACGATCAAAGAAACGCGAGCGGAACCAGAACGCAGTAACCGAGCACGAGCAGAACCGGTGCGATCGTGATGTTGTTGATCGCGAGCAGGACGTAGCCGAGCACGATGGCTGCCATGCCGATGCCGAAGAGCTTCCAGCGAAAGCCGCGCTGCGCGGGAGCGGGAGCGGCCGGATCTGGTTTCGTCTTGACGGTCATCTTGTTCATAAAAACACGAACCTTTCGGGAGTGTCAAGATTGGCGCGGGATCGACTCGTTCATCCGGCCGCTCTTGAATCCACGCTCGTCGATCTCGACGCTTTGAAACCCGGCGGAGCGGATATCGCGTTCCACCACGCTCCAGATGTTCTTGATACGCTCGATCGCGTCGATGGGCACCTCGACACGCGCAATGTCTCCGAAGTGCCGGACACGACACACATCAAAACCCAGCCGCTTGAGCGCCGCTTCGGCCTCGTCGATCTGCCTGAGCTTCTCCGGTGTCACTTCGCTCTGATACGGAACGCGCGATGCGAGACACGGCGACGCGGGCTTGTCCCATTGCTCGAGACCGAGATCGCGCGCGGCGGCGCGGACCATCGCCTTGGTGAAACCAGCCTCGGCCAGGGGCGCGCACACGCGATGCGCGTCGGCCGCGCGCGCGCCCGGCCGATGGTCGAAGCGATCGTCCGCGTTGGCGCCATACGCGATCACCGGAAACACGCGCGCTTCGGGCAGGCTCTCCATGCGCTCGAACAGCTCGTGCTTGCAGAAGAAACATCGGTCCGGGGAATTGGCGCGATAGCGCGCATCGTCCATCTCGTACGTCGACATCTCGACGTAGGGCAATCCATGCTCGAGAAAGAACGCAACGGCAGCGCTGCGTTCGCTGGCGGCCAGCGATGGTGAGACCCCGAGAACACAAAGCATGTTCGCGCCGAGCACCCGGTGCGCGACCACGGCAAGCAGCGCCGAGTCCACACCTCCCGAGCACGCGACCACCATGGGTCCGTGCGACCGGATGCGTTCCTCCAGACGTGCGATGGCGTCGGTCATGCTCACTTGGGTGCCCGCGCGCGACGCACCGCGGCGTCGTGCTCCTTCAATGTATTCGAGAAATCGTGCCGGCCGTCGCCGCGCGCAACGAAGAACAAGGCGTGCGAAGTCGTATCCGGAAAGAGCGCGGCGCGGATCGCTCCTTGGCCCGGATTTCCGATCGGCCCCGGCGGCAGCCCTGCATGGCGGTAGGTGTTGTACGGTGAATCCAGCGCGAGGTCCTTGTAATAGAGGCGCCCCCGGAAACCGCCCTTGGCGTAGGCAACCGTCGGGTCGGCATCCAGCTTCATGTTGATCTTCAGACGATTGTGATACACCGCGGATACCAGGGGGCGTTCCATGGGATCGCGCGCCTCCGCTTCTACAATGGAGGCCAGCGTCATGATCTGGTGCCGCGTCATGCCCAGCTCGCGCGAGCGGCGCTCGAACTCGGGCGTCCACACGCCGTGAAACTTGGTCAGCATCTGCGCCACCACATCGCCGGCGTTGCTCCCGAACGGCACCAGATAGGTGTCCGGATAGAGATAGCCTTCCAGGTTCGGGGTGGGAACCTGCAGCGTCTTCACCAGGTCGGGCTCACGGATCGCGTTCATCATCGCGATCGAATCGATTCCCGCGACTCTAAACGCGCCGGCCACCTGCCACATGGAAAAGCCCTCGGGGATGGTTACCCGCACGGCGAGGATGTCGCCGTCGACGAACGCGTCGAGCATGTCGACGGGCCGGGTGCCGCGCGCGAACTCGTACGTGCCGCGGTGCACCTTCTTGTCGGAACCGGTGGCGCGCGCAAAGAAGTTGAGCGGCCACGCGCGCCGGATGAGCTTTTGCTCCACCAGCTGATCGACGACGCGCACGAACGGCGTGCCTTCGGCGATGGTCACGCGCACCACACCTTCTCCAGCCACACCATGGGTGACATCGTGGACGACGTAGCCTCCCACCGCCGCCACCACGGCGACGATGAGCGCAAAGAATATGACGAGTGCGCGAGCGCGTGTCATGGCTCCTGGTTCTCCCCGTCGTCACGACGGCCGGAATGCGCGTCCAGATATCCCTGCAGAATGATGACCGCCGACAGGCGGTCGACCGCTCCTTTGTCCGCGCGTGATCCTTTCAGCACGCGATGCGCTTCAGCGCTCGAGAGTCTCTCATCCCAGAGCTCCACGGGAAGAGACAGGCGCGTCTGCAGCGCCCGGGCCAGCGCGCCGGCGCGGATGGACCCCTCGCTCTCGCGTCCCGACATCGACAGCGGGTTCCCCACTACAATGAGCGTGATCTCGTAGTCGCGCGCCAGCGTCTCGACGTGCGCCATGAGATCGCCGTCGCGCCTGTCGAAGGTGTCGAGGCCCTGCGCGGTGATGCCGAGAGGATCGCTCACCGCCAGCCCCACGCGGCGCTCGCCGGGATCGATCGCGAGCACGCGTCCGGTCATGACGCCTCGCGGTCGCGCGTCAGCACCACCAGCGTGAGATCGTCCTGATTCTCACCGTCGCCGAAGGAGCGCACGTCTTCGATCACGCGCCGGCACAGATCACGAGCCGAAATGTGCCCGTCGGTTTCGAGCAGCTGCTTCAGGCGCGGCGCGCCGTAGTTCTCGCCCGCGCGCGATTCCGAATCGGTGACACCATCGGTGAATATCACGAGCGCGCTTCCCGCCGGCATCACGACTTCGTGCTCGGTGTAGTCGAACTCGGCCACACAGCCGAGCACGATCCCGCTTTCCTCGAGCTGCGCGGCGTGACCACCCGCCACCACGAACGGAAATTCGTGTCCGGCGTTCGCGTAGCGCATCACGCCTCTCTCGATGTCGACCACACCGTAGAACGCGGTCGCGAATTCCGAGGCGCTCGTGTTCTGATAGATCAGTCCGTTGAGTCGCGCCAGCATGCGCGTCGGGTCGGTCTGCGCATCCGCGCCGGTGCGCACCGTGGCCTGCAGGGTCGCGGTGAGCAATGACGCCGGAATTCCCTTCCCCGATACGTCGGCCACCACCACCACGAGATAACGGTCGTCGACCACGATGAAGTCGTAGTAGTCGCCGCCCACCTGGCGGCTCGGCACCGCGACGCCGAACAGCCCGAAGCCCGGGATGTCCGGCGGCTGGCCGGGCAGCATCTTCATCTGGATCTGCCGCGCGATTCTCAATTCCTCTTCGAACACCTTGCGCTCGACGCTCTCCTTGAGGAGCCGGATGTTCTGGAGCGCGGCGCCGATCTGCGTGGCGAGCACGGCGAGGTGTCCCATTTCTTCCGTGCCGTAGCCGAGACCGTAGACTTTTTCGCCCAACGCGACATACGCCACGCACTGCCGTTCCTGCATCACGGGCACGAAGAGCTCGACGCGCGACGGCAGCTGGTCGGCTACGAGCGGCGCACGCGTGAGCGCTTCCTCCGCAATCAGATTGCGCCGCCGGCGCAGTCCACGCCGGCGTCCCGGCGCAGCCGGTGCACGCAACAACTCGATCCGGCGCACGGGCTCGCTGACGTCGGCCAGCGCGGCGGCCAAAGGATCGGTGGCGTCGAGCATGGTCATGCGCACGTCGGTGGCGTCGGTGGCATCGCGCACACCTTTCGCCACCGACTCGTCCAGAGACTCGAGCGTGCCGGCGGCCGCCACCGCGTCGCCGAGCAGCTTGAAGCGTCGCGCCATGCTGCCGCGGCTGCGCACCAGCGCACCTTCCAGCAGCAATTCCGCGCGCTCGATCACGGGTTGGAATGCCAGAACGACGAGCACCACGAATCCCGCTTCGAATGCGTTCTGCCCCACCGTGCTGTATTGCGCGAAGAACAGCGTCACCGGCCGCACCGCGAGAATGTAGATCGCGCCCAATACCACCGCGAGGAACAGATACAGCAGCGCGCGCTGCACGAGATGGCGCACGCCGAGGAACTGTTGTCGGATGACCGCGTACGCAATCGTTCCGCCGCTTGCCACCAGCGACAGGCTGAGCACAGCCTGGCTGCGCGAAACCGGAAGCAGCCGCGTCCCCATCATCAAAGAAGTCTTGGCCAGCGTGTAACAGGCGAGACTCGCGGCGACGCCGATGCCGACCGTTCGCAGCTGGCGAATGAGACGGCGATTGGGAAGTCCCTGTTGACTGCGCCACAACAGATCGAGCGCGATCACCGAGTACACCACGTTCACAAGCGCGAACAGCGCGCGGTGCACACTTTCGAGGAGGCGCACCATCGCGCCCACCACCGCATCAAAACCTGAAATGGCAATGTCGCTGCCGTGCGTCCGGTTGGTGGCGCCGGCCAAAGCGCGCGGGAGCCGGGTCAGCTGCTCGAGCATGGCGTCGCCGAACATGAACGCCGCGAGGTGCAGGATATAAGGAAGGAAAAGCAGAAGACCGATGGCCGGGAAGCGCTGCAGCGCGCGATGCTCGCGCGGGAACGTGAGCGCGAACAGCAGGAGAGATGGAAAGTAGAATTCCCACAGGTATTCGAAGTTCTCCAGCATGCTCGTGAACAGCACCGAGCCTTCGCGCAACGTGTGTTGCATGATCATGCCGGATGCGCTCAAGAGCGGTCCCAACCCGGCGAAAAAAAGCATGAGTGCGGCCGCGCGGGTCGGTGCGCTGGTGCGGCCGAGGCGCAGGAGCGTCAGCCCGAGCAGAAAAATGATGATTCCGCAGACGAGATAGAGGACGGGAAGAATGAGAGTGTGGGTGCCGCTCATCAGGGAATAACTCCGCACGTGCGATGCGTCACCGGGATGCGAGGCCTCCCGCTTTGTACGCGCGCCCGCGGGGCGCGGTTCCGGAGCGCGCGGGGCGCAAGGGAGATGGCGAGAAACTACTCCGCCGAAGCGGAACCGTCACGAAGTTTGGTGAGCTCGCAGATGAGCCCGCCGTCGTAGCTGAAGTTCAGGCCGTCGGTGAAAGCGCGCATGATGAGAATGCCGCGTCCGCGTTCGCTGGTCGGATCCGGGTCGGGCTCCTCGCTCATCGCCTTCTCAAAATCGAAACCGCGTCCTTCATCCTTCACCGCGGCCGTGAGCCGGCCTTCGTGAAAACGAAGCGACACCGTCACGCGCTTGTCGGGAGAAAACTTGTTGCCGTGCTCGATGGCGTTGCTGCACGCCTCGATCAGCGCGGTGCCCAGATCATTGATGGCATCCTGCGAGAACAAAAGCTCGCGGGCCAGATCCTGCACGGCGGCGTCGACAGCTCCCAGGTACTTGAGATCGCTGGGAATCGTAACAGTCATCTGCTCGACTTGGTTCGTTTTTACCATCCGACAACCCTTGTGAAGAGGATCAGTGACTCACCTGGCCGAAGCTCTTGACCGCGTCTTCTTCATTCTCGAACGACTTGAAGAGCAGGTTGAGCTTGGTGACGTACAGGATGCTTTCGATGCGCTCGGATGCTCCCATCACCACGAGGTCGCCGCCCGCGCTGCGCACGGAGCTGTAATTGTGGATGAGAATGCCGAGACCCGTCGAATTGATCCACGACACCTTCTCCAGATTCACCACGATCTGTTTCTTGCCCTGCTCGATCAGTCCTTCGAAGAGCTTGCGGAACACGTCCGCATCGGGACCGCCGGTCAATTTGCCGTTCAGGTCCAGTATCACGGCGCCCTGCTTCTCGCGCTGCGTGATTTTCATGCAGGCGTTTCTTGCGAGCGTTGATCGCGATGAAGCAGCTCCATCGCGGCCCGCATGTCTTCGGGCAAAGCGGCCGTGAATGTCATACGCGTGTCGAGTTCGGGATGGGTGAACGACAATCGTGTCGCGTGCAGCGCATGCCGGGGCAGGATTTTCATCAATCGCTCGAACGTTGTTTTGGTTCGCGCCTGTGTCCCTGCAGTCCGCGATCGACGGCCACCGTACAGCTGATCACCTACGAGCGGATTGCCGACATGGGCCATGTGAACGCGTATCTGATGTGTTCGCCCCGTGTGGGTCAAAACGCGAATATAGTCGAAATGGGAAAAGGTGTCTACCACGAACACATCCGTGCGCGCCGGGCGTCCGCCGGTACCGGAAACCGCCATGCGTTGCCGGTGGACGGGATGGCGCGCGATGGATTCTTCGATGCTGAACGTGCGCGCACGCAAGTGACCGTGGACGAGCGCGTGGTACGTCTTCTCGGTTTCCTTCTCCTTGAACTGTGCAGCCAGTGATCGGTATGCGGCGTCCGTCTTCGCCAACACCATGATTCCCGACGTGTCCTTGTCGAGACGGTGCACGACTCCCGGCCGGTCGGTCGAGCCCAGCCTGGACAGCGGCGTGCCGCGCCCGAGCAGCGCGTTGACGAGCGTGCCGTCCCAGTTCCCGTGCGCGGGATGCACCACCATCCCCGCCGCCTTGTTCACAACCACGAGTGAATCGTCTTCGTAGACCACGGGCACGTCGATGTTCTGCGGCAGCGGCGCGCGGTCGGATGCATTGACGGCGGCCGCGCTCACTTCGACTTCGATGGTTTCGCCGGTGGAGAGTGAAAAGCTGTCAGGCCGTATCCGGCCGTCCACGAGAACGGCGCCGGTTGCGTTCAGGTTCTGCACCTGGGTGCGGGAGAAACCCTCGAGCGTGGCGGCGAGGAAGCGGTCGAGTCGCTGCCCCGCGTCATCATCACCCACGCGAATGGAGACGCGCGGTTTGTTCATGAGCAATCAGCGCCGCAGAGAATCGTCGGCGGTAGTGGGCGGAAGCTCTTCGGTCGGCGCGGGCGCAACCGACACCAGGGGACGCTGCGAGCGCAGCGCGTACAGAATGAGGAGCGTGGCGCCGATGGTCACGCCGGCATCGGCCACGTTGAACACGGGCCAGTAGTGTCCCGCCACTCCCATCTGGACAAAGTCGATCACTTCGCCGGATGCAACGCGATCGATGAGGTTCCCGATCGCACCGCCGAGGATGAGCCCGAGCAGAATGCGACGCGTCCGCTGCGTGCGCGGCAGGCGCAGGCCGAGATAGATGATGAGCCCAACGGCCAGAAAACTGGCCGTCACGAAGAACACGCGCGCGCCCTGGAACATGCCGAAGGCAGCGCCCGCGTTCTTCACCAGCGTGATGTTGAAGTAGCCGGGAATGATTTCGTAGTTCTGCGCGTTCTTCCAGAACAGATGCTTGGTGATCTGGTCGAGGACGACGACGACAAGGGCGGGGAGAAAGAGCCCCACGCTATGCCCTCTGGATGCGTTCGAGGCGCGACTGGCACTTCACGCAAGTGCGCGCGGCCAGGAATGCCTCCAGGCGCCTGGGCGGAATCTTCTCCTCGCACTCTTCACACACTCCGTACGTCCCCTTGTCGACGCGACGCAGCGCTTCTTCGAGGGCGATCAGGTAATCGGTGCCCTGGCTGGCGTGAAGAAACGCCTGTTCCTGCTCCATGGCGTCGCTGCCGATGTCGGCCATGTGATTCGAATAGCTCTGGTTGCCGGTGTCGCGCGAGTTGATCCCCTGGATCTCCTCCTCGATCATGCCGAGGCGCTGCAGAACGCGCTCGCGCTCTTCTTCGATGAGCTTCTTGAAACGCTGTAGATCCCGCTTCGTCATTTGCCTGTAACCCCTTGTCGCTTTTTAATTTACGGCGCAAAAACGCGCCGCCAGAGCGAAGGAAAGATAGTGCTGGCTCCCAACCCTGTCAACGAGATTTCGTAATCCACAACGACACCGACTCGCCGTCCAGATCGAAAGCGACCGTGTCCTTCCACTCCGATGTGCCGGTACTCACTTCTTCCGCCAGCGTTTCGGCCGCGATCAGT
>Ga0068857_100001192_pt1 | contig 20294 bp, 21 predicted proteins | sample KBSCornC72_FD_66591 | JGI IMG/M metagenome (GOLD analysis project Ga0068857, IMG submission 66591) | Corn rhizosphere microbial communities from Kellogg Biological Station, Michigan, USA - KBS Corn C7-2 | ecosystem: Host-associated > Plants > Roots > Rhizosphere > Soil ...
AATGGAAGGAGTCGAGAGCGTCACCGTCCACCCCATACCCGACGCGATCCGCGAGAACGACATCGCGATAGGCGTTCGCGGCGACGTGGAGGCCGCTGACGTCAAGCATTGGTGTGACGAACGACTCTCGGTCTACAAACGGCCGACGTCGATCGCGGTCACGCCACGCACCTAACGCGCTGTCGGACGTTGCGCTAGCGAGCGAGCGCCCCGCGGGGCGAGAGCTCGATCGCGCCGGCGTCGTACGCCTCGAGGAACGCACCAACGCAGACCGGATCGAACTGCGCACCGCTGCAGCGACGGAGCTCCGCGAGCGTGTCATCGAGCGGCACACCGGGACGATACGGCCGGATGCTCGTCATCGCGTCGAACGTGTCGGCAACCGCGACGATCCGCGCTTCGAGCGGGATGGCGTCCGACACGAGCCGGTCCGGGGCGCCGCTGCCGTCAAAGCGTTCGTGGTGCCACCGCACGATGTTGAGCGACATCGGCATCTCGTGAAGCAGTGGCGCGAGAATCCGCCACCCGACCGTCGGGTGCGTCATGATGTGCTGGTACTCGTCCGCGGTCAGCGGCCCGGCTTTGTTCAGGATGGCCTCGCGCACGCCGATCTTTCCGATGTCGTGCACGCGCCCGCCGATCTCGATCTGCTGGACCATCTCGTCACTCAGGCCGATCGCGCGCGCGATGGCCACCGAGTAGTTGCTCACGCGCAGCGAGTGACCGTGTGTGTACGGGTCCTTCACCTCGAGCGCGTCGGCTAGCGACTGAATGCTCGCGAGGAACAACGATTCCAGCCGACGACTCTGCTCCGCAACACGTTCCTCCAGCCGTTGCTGGTAGCTGCGATTCTCGAGCAGGAGGCGACGCTTCTCGAGCGCCTGCCTTACGCGGGCGCGCACCTCGTCGAGGTGAAACGGTTTGGTGAGATAGTCCATCGCACCCACCGCGAGGGCGCTCACCGCGGTGGCCACGTCGGCGACGGCCGTGATCATGATGACGGCCGTGTCGGGCAGACGCTCTCGCACCTCGCGCAGCAGACCCATGCCGTCGAGCTCTGGCATGTGCAGATCCGAGATGACGAGCGTTGCGGGCACCCGCTCCAGCAGCTCGAGTGCCGCACGGCCGTTCGGTGCTTCGTGACACGTGAAGCCTTCACCCTGCATGAGCCGCACGAGCACCCGACGAAGATGTGCTTCGTCATCGGCGACGACGCAGTGCAGCGGCGAGCCACCCGGATTATCTTGACCCATTCACCACCGATACTGAGCCCAACGAATGACGCGCGTCTTTGACGAAGATCTCGAACCTGGCTTTGGAACGCGGGCAATCCACGCGGGTCAGCGGCCAGAGCCGCTTGCCGGCGCGATCATGACTCCGATCTACCTGACGTCCACCTACGTGCAGGACGCCGTCGGGAAAAACAAGGGGTACGAGTACGCGCGCGGGAAAAATCCGACGCGTGAGGCGCTCGAGCGGAACGTCGCCGCGCTGGAAGGGGGCACTCACGGATTCGCGTTCGCGAGCGGCATGGGCTGCCTCGACTCGATCATGAAGTTGTTCCGCGCTGGCGACCACATCGTGTGCGGCGAGAACGTATACGGCGGCACCTCACGACTGTTCGATCGTATCCTCGTCAATCTCGGCTTGCGCTTCACGTACGTTGATACGCGATATCCAGATCGCGTCGCCGATGCGGTCGCGCCCGAGACGAAGGCCATTCTTGTCGAGACGCCAACGAACCCGATGATGTGGATCGCGGACCTCGCCGCCATGCGGGAAATCGCCAGTCGATCCAACGCCCTGCTGATCGTCGACAACACGTTCGCCACACCCTATTTCCAGCGCCCACTCGAGTTCGGGGCGGACGTCGTTTTCCACTCGACGACCAAGTATCTCAACGGGCACAGCGACATGATCGGGGGCATCGCGGTGGTGCGCGATGACTCGCTCGCCGACCAGTTGAAGTTCATTCATAACGCGGCCGGCGCGGTGGCCGGGCCCTTCGATGCCTGGCTTGCACTGCGCGGCACGAAGACACTGCACCTGCGAATGCGCCAGCACGACGCCAACGGGCGGCAGATCGCGGCGTGGCTCGCGGACCGGTTCGACGAGGAGCGCGTGATCTATCCCGGGCTCCGGTCGCACCCACAGCACGAGCTCGCGTGTCGGCAGATGAAGGGGTTCGGCGGAATGATCTCGGTGGATCTCGGCACCAGGGAGCGCGCAAACCAGGTGCTCGAGCGCGTGAAGATCTTCGCGCTCGCCGAGTCACTGGGCGGCGTGGAGAGCTTGATCTGTCTCCCGGCGGCCATGACGCACGCGTCCGTGCCGCCCGAGCGGCGCGCCAAAATCGGCATCGGTGACGGCCTGATTCGACTCTCGTGCGGCGTCGAGGACGTCGACGATCTGATCGAGGATCTCGACCACGCATTCGAGGGTCTCTAGAACTGGCGATCAGTGACCGGTTGGTCGGGCGGGCGACGCTGGCTGCCGAACATCCCGGCGGGTAGTTTGGGCCAGGGGTCAGACACTTCGGGCGGGCTCGTCTCGTAGACGAAAGAGTGTCGCTCGGCTCGAAGCGATGCGCCGAGTCCCAGTCCCTAGTCCCCAGTCCCCAAAGACATGGCTGACCGCAAAGTCCTCACACAGATCGCTTCGACAGCCTGGGAGCACCCGGCCGATCGCGCAGCGCTCAATAGCCTTCGCGCGATCCCCGGATTCGATGAGGTCGTCCGAAAGATCGCCGGGTTCTTCGGCGAGAAGGGCGTGCGTCAGCTCTTCCTCGCCAACGCGGTCCTCGTCGGCCCCAAACAGCGGCCCGCGCTCAACTCCCTGTACGGGGAGGTCGTGGAGACGCTCGACTGGCCCGAACGCCCGGACCTGTACGTCTCGCAGACGCCATTCGTCAACGCGGCCGCCGTGGGATTCGATAAGCCGTTCATCGTCCTGAACTCCGCGACGATCTCGCTGCTCGAGAAGGAGGAGCGGCGTGACATCCTGGGCCACGAGCTCGGGCATATCATGAGCGGCCACACCACCTACACCACGATCGCGATCATCATCCTCACGGTCGGGCTGCGGAATCTGCCATTCCTGGCAGGGATGGCCCTTCTGCCGTTCCAGCTCGCGCTCCTCGAGTGGTACCGAAAGGCCGAGCTGTCGGCGGACCGTGCCGGTCTGCTCGCCACGCAGGATCTCGACGTGTCGCTTCGCACGTTTCTCAAGATGGCGGGCGGCGGCGCTGGCGACGATGAGATCAGCCTCGAGGCATTCATGGAGCAGGCCGAGACCTACGAGACGCAGGGCGACCTCGCCGATCGCGTCTTCCAGGTCATCAACACGGCGTTCAAGACCCACCCGTTCGGGACCGTTCGCGCCGCGGAGCTGCAGCGATGGGTGCGAAGCGGGAAGTACGACGCGATCCTCAACGGAGACTACCCACGTCGTGGAGACCCGGGTCAGCCGCTCAGCGAGGACTATGTGGACGCGGCCGGATACTACGGGAACCAAGCGCGCGAGGCATTCACGCAGGTTGGTGATGTGCTCGCTCGCGCACGCGACGCCTTCAACAACGCATTCAAGACGTCCGACTCGTGAGAGCATTGATCCTCGGCGGGGGCGGACGAGAACACGCCCTCGCGTGGAAGCTCAAACGCGATGATCCAACTCTCGAGCTCCTCGCTGCGCCGGGCAATCCGGGCATCGGGGAGCTTGCGCGTTGTGTTGCGGTGCCGGCGACGGATGTCGGGCGCGTGGTGGAGCTCGCGGCGGCCGAGCGAGTAGAGCTGGTGGTGGTGGGCCCCGAGGCGCCACTCGCGGCAGGTGTAGCCGACGCGCTCAGGGCGCGTGGCATCCCAACCTTCGGGCCATCCGCTGCCGCTGCCCGAATCGAAACGTCGAAGCGATTCGCCAAGGAAGTGATGCTCGCCACCGGCGTGCCGACGGCGCGAGCCTCGCACCACACCGACGTCGAGTCGGCCCGTCGCGCGGTCGCGGAGCTCGGGACGCCCGTCGTTATCAAGGCCACCGGGCTCGCCGCCGGAAAGGGCGTCGTGATCTGCGAGACGGTCGCCGAGGCGCACGCCGCTATCGACCGCATGCTGCGCGACGGCGCGCTCGGCGAGGCGGGAAGCGAAGTGCTCGTCGAGGAGTTCATGCACGGCGAGGAGCTCTCGCTCTTCGCGCTTACCGATGGCGATCGGTTCCTAACGATGCTGCCGGTGCAGGATCACAAGCGTCTCTTTGCGGGTGATGTGGGACCCAACACCGGTGGGATGGGCGCGTACGCACCGGTCGCGATCGGAACAGGGTCCATCGTTAGGGAGGCGGCTACGCGAATCATCGCGCCCATGCTTGGGGCGTTTCGCGAGCGCGGGTCCCTGTTCAGCGGCCTCCTCTACGCTGGGCTCATGCTCACGGACGAGGGAGCGAAGGTCGTCGAGTTCAACTGTCGGTTCGGCGATCCCGAAACGCAGGCGATCCTTCCACTCATGCGGAGCTCGTTGCTCGATGCGTTCATGGCGGTTGCTTCGGGCAATGGACTCGGCACGATTCGTCCGTTCGAATGGGAGCCGTCGTTCGCGGTCACCACGGTCCTCGCCGCGCGTGGTTACCCGGACTCACCCGTCACCGGCGATACGATCACGTTGCCCGAGCCTGATGATCGCGTCATCCCGTTTCACGCGGGGACAGCGCGCACGCCGGATGGTTCCCTCGTAACCGCTGGCGGCCGAGTGCTCGCGGTGACTGCGGTGGCTGGATCCTTCGACGAAGCACATCGGGCCAGCACGGACTACGCCGCGGGCGTCGAGTTCCAGGGCAAGCAGTATCGCGCCGATGTCGGGTGGCGCGAATCGGCGCGGCGTGCCCGAGCTACCTGAGACCGAAACGATCGCGCGCGACCTCGAGCGCGCGATCGTTGGCAGCACGATCACCGACGTTAGGGTCAGGCGGGGCGATGTGCTGCGGGAGGTGGATGCTCGTCAGCTGCGGCGCCGCGTCGTCGGCTCCGTCATTGATCATGCGTGGCGTCGCGCAAAGCTGATCGTGCTCGATCTGTCGTCGAGCGATCGGATCGTCGTGCAGCCGCGGTTCACAGGCGCGCTGCTCATCGACGACGGTTCGCTTCCGGAGGACGAGCGACGTTACTCGACCATCGAGTTCGTCCTCGACCGCGAGCGCTCCCTCCATTACCGGGACATTCGTCGGCTGGGGACAGTGAGCGTGATGGACGAGCAGCGATTCGCTCGCTACTCGGGGGGTCTGGGTGACGAGCCGTTGGACTCGGTCTTTACCGTCGAGCGACTATCGGCCATTCTTCGGGCTTCGCGACAGGCAGTCAAGCGGGTGTTGATGGACCAACGTCGACTCGTTGGAGTGGGCAACATCTACGCGAACGAAGCGCTCTGGCGATCCGGGATAGATCCCTCGCGGCCGGCAGCGGCGTTGTCGCCGGCTGAAGCGGCGCGTCTGCACGCCGAGCTGCGTGGCGTGCTGACCGAGGCGGTCGCCGCGCGCGGCACGAGCTTTCGCGATTACCGTGATGCGTCGGGGACACGAGGATCGTTCGCGGAACGCCTCCAGGCGTATGGCCGCGAGGGCGAGCGCTGCCAGCGCTGCGGACGCACGCTCGTCGCCACACATGCGATCGACGGCCGCTCCACCGTGTTCTGCTGGCAATGTCAGCGCTGAGAACGTCGCGCCGAGCGCCGACCTCGGACGAAGACATCACGCGAATGCGCGGAGTGGTCCGTGAGGGCGCGCAGGACCGGCCTGGTGTCTATCGAATGATGTCGCCCGACGGCGAGGTCGTTTACGTCGGCAAGTCGAAGAAGGTTCGGACGCGGCTCCTGAGCTACTTTCGCTGCGCCTATCCGGAGGACAAGGGCGCGCGTATTCTGCGCGAGGCAACGTCCATCGACTGGGAGTACACGCCGAGCGAGTTTGCCGCGCTGCTGACCGAATTGAGACTCATCAAGCGCCTGCGGCCTCGGTTCAACGTCGCAATGAAGCGTGATGCACGTCACTACGCGTTCATCAAGCTCAGTCGTGGTGCGGCACCGAAGCTCCTGGTCGTGCGCGGCGCCGGCAGCGAAGACGGTGGTGTTTACTACGGCCCGTTTCTCGGTGCGCAGCGAATCGGCGAAGCTGTGCGTGAACTGAGTGACGCGCTTGGCCTCCGCGATTGTTCGCTCGATCAGAAGATGTACTTTGCGGATCAGGGGGACCTGTTCGGAGCGCCGGTGAGGACCCCTGGCTGCATTCGGCACGAAGTCAGGAAGTGTCTCGGGCCGTGCGTCGGCGCGTGCACGGTGAACGCGTACGCCGAGCGTGTGACCATGGCGCGCGCGTTTCTTGAAGGGGCCGATAATGGGCCGATCGAGCGACTCCGCGGAGACATGCAGTTGGCGAGCGACCGCATGGAGTTCGAGCGAGCCGCGTCGCTTCGCGACAAGCTTCAAAGGCTGGAAGAGCTTCGCGAGCAGTTCGGTCGCCTGCGGTTTGCCGTCGAAACTTTGTCATTTCTTTACACGGTACGAGGACACGAAGGCGACGATCGGTTGTATCTCATTCGTCGGGGGCGTGTGCGGGCTGAAGTCCCTGCCCCGCGAACGTCCCGAGATCGACGGACGCTGAACGAGTTGGTCCAGTCGGTCTATTCGCCGCCCGAGCGGCAAACGTCGTCGGTTCCGACACACGAGATCGATGAGCTGTTGCTGCTGTCGTCGTGGTTCCGTCGCAATCCGGCCGAGCTCGACAACACACGCAGCGCCGTTCATTCGTAGCCGGTGTAGCGCGCATCACACGCAACTGAATCCTGTCGCCGGTCGTCAGAAGGGTGGCCGGTGAATTGCACATTTCGCTCGAGGCGCGCCGCGGCGCTGGAGCGCCACGGCCTATAGCTCCGGGAGCAAGCGATGACGACCTCTTGGCAACCGACGACCCTCGTCCAGTGCATCAGCGTGCGGCCGTGGCTGACGTATCCGGGCTGCGACGAGCCTGGTGGCTGTCACGACCTTACGCTCGGCCGCATCTACGAGATGCTTGGCGTCGAGGGCGGTGGGTCCTTCTACCGCATCGTCGACAACTCGGGGGAAGATTACCTGTACCCCGCGTCGCACTTCAAAGTCGTCTAGAGAAGGACCGAACAGCGTTAGGCGCGCAGCGCGATCAGGTCGGCTTCCGCTCGCCCATCGGCGATGGTCAACCGCGCAACGCTCGGCACGATGTCGAACCGCCGCGGGCCCGCCGCGCCGGGATTCAGCACCAGGCGGTCGGACGCTCGCGCGATCAACGGTCGATGCGTGTGGCCGTACACGACGACGTCGGCCGTGTAACACTCCAGTAGCTTGTCGGGAGTCGGCGAGCCAACCTCGTGACCGTGGCTCACATGGATCGAAACGCCGTCGATCGCCATGTCGATGGCCGCCGCGAGCCCCGGCTGACCCGGCGGATCTGTATTTCCATAGACCGCGCGCACCGGCGCGATTAGCGCGAGCTCCGTCAGGATCTCGTCTCCGCCGACATCGCCTGCGTGCAGAATAAGCTCTACGCCAGCCAGGGCCGAGTGCACGTCAGGGCGTACCAGCCCATGCGTGTCCGAGATGACGCCAATGAGTCGCCCGGATGGCCGCGGTGCGGTCACTCTCCCGTCTCGCTCCCCCATCGCGGTACGAGCGAGTGCTCCACACCGAGATGATCGAGCACGCGCGCGACCACGAAATTCACGAGGTCATCAATCGTGTTCGGCCGATGGTAGAATCCGGGCGACGCCGGAAGCACCACCGCACCCGCGCGCGTGAGCGAAAGCATGTTCTCGAGATGAATGGCGCTGTACGGCGTCTCCCTCGGAACCAGAATCAGCCGGCGCCTTTCCTTGAGCGCGACATCGGCGGCACGCTCGACGAGCGATCGCGATGATCCGACCGCGATGGCCGACAGGGTCCCCATCGAACACGGGCAGATCACCATGCCTGCAGTCAACGCCGAACCCGATGCGGGAGCCGCCCCACGATCGCGATCGTCGAAAACGCGAACGGCCTTATCCCACTTGGCTCCGCCGACGCGATCACGCAGCGCGGCAACGGACCCAATATCCAGCTCGGTGTCGAGCAACCGCAGGCCGTGGTCGGAGACGATCAGCGACACGCGCTGTTCTCGCTCGATCAACGTCTCGAGCAATCGCACGGCGTATGGCGCACCCGAAGCGCCGGTCACCGCCATCACGATGGGCCGCTCCGCGGCCGTGCTCATCGCACCAGGCGCTCGGCGAGCACGAACCCGAAAAACGTTAGGCTGATGACGCCGTTCATGGTGAAGAACGCCGCGTCCAAGCGGGAGAGGTCGTCACCGCGCACGAGTGAGTGCTCGTACAGGAGTAGCCCTGCGGCAACGACCACCCCGGCGGCGTAGAGCCACCCCACCGGCACCGCGGCGCCCACTGCAGCGAGCGACACGATCGTCAGCACGTGGAGCCCACGCGCTATCGCGAGTGCACCCCGGCGTCCGAACACGACGGGCACGGAGTGTAGCCGCTCGGCGCGGTCGAACTCCTCGTCCTGCAAGGCGTACAGGATGTCAAAGCCCGCCGTCCACGACGAGACACCGGCCGCCAGCGCGATCAACATCCACCACGGCGTGCTCCACGCGCCGGACACCGCCAGGTACCCGCCGACCGGCGCGATCGCGAGCCCCACGCCAAGCACGATGTGCGACCAGTGCGTGAACCGCTTCGTGTAGCTGTACCAGAGCACCCAGCCGAGCGCGATCGGGCTCAACATCGCGCAGAGCGGATTGAGCTTCCAGGCGGCGAACACGAACACCACACAGGCGACGAGCACCGCGAGCGACGCCTCTCGAACTCCGAGGAGCCCGGCGGGAAGCTCGCGCTTCGCGGTCCTCGGGTTTCGCGCGTCGATCTGCCGGTCGACGATGCGATTGAAACCCATCGCCGCAAAGCGAGCCGCCGTGAAGGCGAGCACGATCCAGCCGAGCGCCGCGGGCGTCACGCCGTGCGTGTAGCTGGCCAGCGTCGCACCCACGAGCGCGAACGGGAGCGCGAATACCGTGTGGGGCAGCTTCACGAAGTTCACGTAGCGGACGAGCCGTGAGCCGCCGTCGAACGTTTGCCCTTCTCGTGGTCGAGTCATTCCCCTCCCCCTCCCGCACCGAATCGCGACACGACTTCCCCAAGAGATCCCGCCGAGCGCTCGAGCGCGTACGCCGTTTCGCGCAACTGTTCCGTGAGCGACCGTTGATGCTGCATCGCTCGGGCCGCTTCGTCCGTAGCCGCCGACGACGCATCGGCGGCGTCGGCGACCAGCGTGGATGCATCGTTCATCTGGCTGACGAGCAGATCCTGACGCTCGGACGCCCTCAGCACGGCGTCGGCCAACGACAGCGTCCGCCGGGCATCCTGCTCGATGGACTGAAACACCCCGACGGCCTCCTGCATCACTTGCTCGCCGCGCTTCACCGCGGATTCCATGCTCGCGACGCGCCCCGACGCGTCCTCGATCCGATCGATCATCTCGCGGACGAGAACCTCGATGCGCCCGACGGAACCGCCGCTTTGCATCGCCAGCTTAGCCACCTCTTCAGCAACCACGGCGAAGCCGCGGCCGGCCTCGCCGGCACGCGCCGCCTCGATCGAGGCATTGAGCGCGAGGAGATTTGTCTGCCGCCCGATGTCCCCCACCACCGTGGTGACGTCGCCGATGTCGCCCGAGGCGGTTCGGAGGGCCACCATCCGTTGCACGAGGTCGCGGGCCAGCTCGGCCAGCTCGGTGACCGACTTCATGGCGTCGGCCGCGCGCCTAACGCCGAGCTGCGCGCTGGCCTCGACCTTGGCCGAGATCTCGCGCGACTCGCGCGCGGAGGTGTGAGTCGCAGCCGCCGCCTCCTCGAGCTGCGTTGCCGCCTGACGAATCTGTCGGGCAGCATCCATGCTGCGGTTCACACCGCCAGTCACTCCGCCAAGTGACGTCGCGATGCGGCCGGCTCCGTCCGCAACCGTCGCACCGATTCTCGCCACATCGGACGAAGCCCCCAACACCTCAGACGCCGTTTTCCGCGTTTCGCCGATCAAGGCACCCACTTCGCTCAGCGCTACCCCGACATCCTGACCGGCAGCGCCATCGTTGCCGCGCAACAGCATCGCCCAGTCCCCGCGCCGGACGGCCGACGCCAGATCCTCGAGCAGCGTCAGGGGACGCGACATGATTGCGTTGAGCTTGACGACGAACCACGCGATGGCCCCGAGCGACAATGCCCACGCGAGAACCACTTCGACCGGACGCAAGCCGCGGAACGCGACGGTATACACGATCGTGCCGATCACGAGCATGAAGATCCCCAACGTGCTCGCGATGTCCGCGATCAACCGCTTCGGGTAGCGAACCCGAACGAATGCGACAGCCACGCCAACGAATACGAACATGAACGCAAGCGTGAAGTACAACCGCGCCGGATTGTAGCCGGTCGGTTCCTGCAGCAACGCCGTCGCCGGAAGCATTGCCGTCATCGCGCGATCACCTGCGCGCAGCGATGCCGAGCTGCGGCCAGAGCTCATCGACGCGAGCCCGTGTCGCCGCATCCATCTCGATCACCTTCGGCCAGTTCCGGGTGAATCCCTCCTCGGGCCACTTTCGCGTCGCGTCGATACCCATCTTCGAGCCGTAGGTGAACGCTCTGCTCGAGTGATCGAGAACATCGACCGGGCCCATCGTGAAGCGCGTATCACGCTCGGGATCGATGTTGTTGAGTGCCACCCACCACGCTTCCTGTGGGTTCCGCACATTGACTTCCTTGTCGACGATCACGAGGACTTTCGCGAGCGACATGAGTCCCTGACCCCACATGGCGTTCATCACTTTGTAGGCCTGTCCGGGATACTGCTTGTCGATCGAGACGAAGACGAGATTGTGGAAGATGCCCTCGGCGGGCATGTGATAGTCGACGATCTCGGGAATCGTCAGTTTCAACAGCGGCAGGAAGATGCGCTCCGTTGCGTGGCCGAGATAGAAGTCTTCCATCGGCGGGCGACCGACGATCGTCGACACGTAGACGGGATTCTGGCGCATCGTGACCGCCGTGACGTGCACCTGCGGATACAAGTCCGCCTCGGAGTAGAAACCGGTGTGGTCCCCGAACGGCCCTTCTACGACGAGCGCCTCACGCGGGTCGATGTAGCCCTCGAGCACGAACTCCGCCGACGCCGGGACGTCGAGATCGCAGGTCACGGCTTTCGCGAGATGAACGGGCGCTCCACGGAGAAAGCCCGCGAACAGAAACTCGTCGACCGTCGGCGGCAGTGGCGCCGAGGCGGAATAGATCGACGCCGGGTCGGCGCCGACGGCAATGCACACGGGCATGGTCTCGCCACGTTCCGCCATCTCGCGCCAATGTGCCGCGCCGACCTTGTGACGCTGCCAGTGCATGGCGACCGTTCGCGGTCCGAGCACCTGGACCCGATACATGCCAACGTTTCGGATCCCACGTTTCGGGTCGCGCGAGATGACCATGGGAAGGGTGATGAACGGCCCGCCGTCCTCGGGCCAAGTGGTCATCACCGGTAGCTTCCGGAGGTCGACCTGATTGCCCTGCCAGACGACCTCCTGGCACGGCGGCGCTCCCCTCGCGGGCCGAGGAGGAAAACGCGCGACCTCGAGCAAACGCGGGATGAGCGACAGCTTCGCCACGATGCCGTCGGGTACCTTGAGGTCCATCAGCTGCGTGATGCGCGCGCCGATGTCGTCGAGGTCGCGAACGCCGAGGGCGAGCGCCATGCGGCTCATCGAGCCGAACAGGTTGATCGCGACCGGATATGCGGACATGGTGCCGTCATCGAGCACGGGCTGCTCGAACAGCAGTGCCGGCCCACCACCCGGCATCTTCATTGCCCGATCGGCGACCTCGCACATGTCGAGCTTCACGGCGACCGGCTGCCTAACGCGAACGAGCTCGCCGGCCCCTTCGATAGCGGCGGTGAAATCGGAGAGCGAATCGAGGGTCATGAGTGAGGTGACGTCTGCCGGGGCCAGCGGTTCAGGTCGGAGGGCGTCCCGGCTTGACGCCGGCGTGGATCGCAGCAATCCCCATGGTCAGCGACTCCCATCGCACGTTCACGAACCCGGCATCGCGCATGGCGCGCGCGAGCTCCTCCTGCATCGGGAACCGCGCGACCGATTCAGGGAGGTAGCGATAGGCAGTGGGATGCCTGCTCACGATCCTGCCGACGGCGGGCAGTACGGCGTGGAAGTACGCGTGGTAGACGCCACGCACGACGCGCGAGCGTGGCGTCGAGAACTCGAGAATGACGAACCGCCCGCCCGGCTCGAGAACGCGGTACGCTTCCGCCAGCGCGCCCGAGAGGCTCGCGACGTTGCGGATACCGAAGGCGACGATGGCGCCGGCGGCGGTGTCGTCAGCTACGGGGAGCGCCAGCGCATCGGCGGTAACGGGAGCCACGAGCACCCGAGGTGCCTTGTTCGATCCGGCGCGGAGCATGGGCTCGGCGAAGTCAGTTCCAAGCACGAGTCCGCGAAATCCCCGGGTCTGGGAAAGCTCGGACGAAACGTCGAGCGTGCCGGCGCAGAGATCGATATAGAGCCCGGTCGGGTTCCGCAGTGGATCGAGCGCTGCAATTGCACGCCGGCGCCACCCGCGATCGATATTGAAGCTGAGCAGGTGGTTGAGGAGGTCGTACCGGGGCGCGATCTCCGAGAAGACACGGCGCACGTAGGCACGCTTCTCGACGCCGCCTGCAGCGGCGGCTTGGGCTTCGGTCTTCTCGAGGTCGACTGTTGGCATTCGGACCGAAAGGTATAGCTTCCTCGCACCGCCGGCGACGCTGTCTCGTGGACCCGCCGCCGTCTCCTGCATGGCGCCATCACTCGACTTAGCGAACCTACCGGATGCCGATGTCGTCACGCTCGCCCAACAAGGGCGGGAGGCGGCGTTCCGCGAGCTTCTCCGACGGTACGAGCGGCCGGTCTTTTCCCTGATTTTCCGCATGGTTCGGGACCGCGAGATCTCCGAGGACCTCGCGCAGGACACCTTCATCAAGGTCCTGAACCACATCGACCGGTATCGCCCCGAGTTCAAGCTCTCCAGCTGGCTGTTCAAGATCGCCAACAACGTCGCGATCGATTACCTGCGCAAACGTCAGCTGGACACGATCAGCATCGACGGCTCTCCCCACGCGGCGACCGCCGCGGAGGTCGAGGCGACGTCATTCGACCTGACCGCCCGCCAGGAATCGGCGCTCGAGGAGATGGAGGCCCGGGAGCTCGGCTCCGCGATCGAGCGGGCGATCGCACGACTGCGGCCGGAGTACCGTTCGTGCATCATGCTGCGTCACGTCGAGGGTCGATCCTACGAAGAAATAGCTGCCACTCTCGACCTGCCCCTTGGAACTGTAAAGACCTATATCCATCGCGCGCGGCACGAGCTGCGCGAGGCGCTCGAACACGTGAAGGGCTCCGGGTAATCGGATCCGAATTTCCCTGAAACCCTTTCTAAGCCCGCCCGTACGGCCCGGTTGGAGGATTCGTGGAACACAGGCACCTACTACCAGACGAAATCGATCAGCTCCTGGACGGCGAAGCCGGATTCGGCGTCGCTCCGCTCATGGCGCACGTCGAGAACTGCCCAAAGTGTCGTGCCGGATTGGCGGACGCTCGGCAAGTGGTCAACGCGCTCGAGCGCATGCCACATTTTGCGCCATCCCCGCTGTTCAGAGACCGGGTGATGACGCAGGTCCAGGTCTTCGAGCCCTGGCACGTTTCGGCACTCGACTCGGCGAAGCGTTGGCTTCCCGCGTCCCGCACCGCCCGGTTCATCGCGGTGGCCGCAACATCCGTTTTCGCCCTGGTCGTGTCGCTGAGCGCCGTTTGGATGGCAGTGAGGCTGGACGCCTTCCTGTTCTTCCTCGACCTCGCCAGCCAGCGCGTCCGCGCCGCCCTGTTCGACTCACTGGGCGGGGCGATCGCGACCACGTTCGGGAGCGCGGCCGTCGACACGCTGCGTACCGGTGGGGTAGCGGCCATTGCCGGGGTGACCAGCTTCCTGGTTGTCGTGGTCCTGGCTGCAGTTGGCCTCAGAGCCCTCGTGGCAACCGCTCACCGACGCCGGGCAACCTGATCCAATGCGAACGGCTATTCTCCCGCTGATCCTCGCGGTTGCTGCGGCACCGCTGACGGCTCGGCAGGCCGCCGCTATCCAGCAGAACCCGAAGGCGGAGAAGACAGCCGTCGACTCGGCGGCAAAGCCTGGCGCGCCGGCTGTCGCCGTCGAAGCAGCCGATTCGGGAAAGGCGCAGCTATCCAAGGCGACCGTAGACTCCCTGAACGAGCTCGTCGCCCGTTTTCGGCGTGATCCTGAGGCCGTCGCGCTGCCGCCGAACAAGCAGGTCGTAATGGGCGGTCGGACGATTCCGGCGGGCACTACGGTCGCCGGTCCGATCGCCGTAGCGGGTGGGCCGCTGCACGTCTACGGCACGGTGAACGGCGACGCCATCGCCATCGGAAGCGATGTGATCGTGCATCCCGGGGGCCGGATCACCGGTAACGCGGTATCGGCGTTAGGCAGCGTTACCCTGGCAGGCGGGACCGTCGGTGGAGAGATCCGCCAGCTCGCCGGAGCGCTCGGCGCCGTCCAGCAAGCGGCCGAGTCGGAGTCGCCGGCGCGCAGTACGCGTCACGCTCTCGCGCTCTCGTCGAGCTGGTTGATCATCCTCGTGCTGATGGCGATCGGCGTGCTGCTCTTTGCCGGCGACTATCTCGACGGTGTCGTGGACTCTCTCGAGGGCCGATTCGGCCGCTCGTTCTGGGCGGGCATCGCGACACAGTTGGCACTCGCACCCGTGCTCTGCCTGCTCGTCGTTGCCCTCGCCATCACGATTCTCGGCGTACTGCTCATTCCGTTCGCGATCGTGGCGTTCGTCCTCGCGGTCGCGGGACTGATCACGCTCGGCTTCCTCGCGATTGCGCGCATCACGGGAGAATCGGTTGCACCGGCCGCGAGCAAGCGATATTCAGCGCGCGGCGCAGCGCTTCGCGCGCTCGTCGTCGGCGTGTCCATCTACATGGGACTGTGGGTGCTCGCGTCGGCGTTTGCGTGGGCACCGATCGTGGAGACGGTGCTTCGTGCGGTCGCGGTGGCGATTACGTGGGTCGCTGCGACTGCAGGTCTTGGTGCAGCGGTGATCTCGCGCGGCGGCACGCGGCGCGCGGCACCAACGGCGTCGCTCGCAGCGGTAAACGACATTCCGTGGCAGACGCCCACGCCGGTCGCTGGCGTCGTGGCCGCGCGTCGACCCACACCGTCGTCCTCCACCCGCGACCGATGACGGCACGCATGAGGCGACGTGTCGCGCTTTGTGTCGCGGCGGTCGCGGCGTCGGGCGTTGCATCCACTGCGGGCGCGCAGAGCTGGCGTACGCTCGACGTCGCACGACAGCTCAGCGATTCGGCGCCTGCGTCCGTGCAGGTCGTTTACGGGACCGGGAAAATCGGTGTTAGGGCGACATCGAATCCGCTGCTCTATCACATGCAGCTTCGATACGACGCGACGCGTACCCAGCCCCGCCATACGTTCGATGTGGCATCGCGCAAGCTGCAGATCGGCGTGCAGAAGTCGGAGATGCGGTTCACCGGACGGAACGACACCGACGCCGGGTATTTGCAGCTCGAGCTTTCGCGGAACACACCGCTCGATTTGAACCTGGATCTCGGGGCCGTGGAATCGGATCTCGACCTCACCGGGCTCAAAATCTCCAAGCTGCATGTCGAGTCAGGCGCGAGTGACGCCAAGCTGCGCTTCGACTCGCTCAACGCGACACGAATGAGCGTGCTCGAGATCTCACTCGGTGCAGCCAGCTTTCGAGGGGATCGTCTCGCAAACGCAAATACCCCAGACATTCGGGTGGATGCAGGAGTGGGAAGCGTCGAGCTCGACCTTGGCGGCCAGTGGACTCAGGACATCGATCTTCACGTCGAGGTGACGCTCGGGATCGTCACCATTCACGTTCCGGCAGATGTCGGTGTGCATGTCTCGCTCGAGAAGACGCTGGCCTCCTTCGATCACGAAGGGTTGATCGAGCGCGACGGCGCGTGGGTTTCGAAGAACTGGGACTCGGCGCCACACAAGGTCCGCGTGACCGCCGAAACGGTCTTCGGCAAGCTCTCGATAGACAGAACGGGGCGTTAGCCCCTCGGCCGCTTCGCACACCATTTGCGCTTGTGGGGCGCCACACGACGGGAGTGGCGCATGGTTGTGCTGGGGTACCGAGCCGGGTCGATCGCGAAGAAGGCGCTGAAGGAGACGCTCGACGACAATCTCTTTGGGTTGGCGGCGCAGACAGCGTACTACTTCTTCTTCTCGCTGTTCCCGCTACTGCTGTTCATCGCGCCCCTGCTGAGCCTCGTCGGCAACAAGCAGGAGACGTTCGCTCTCTTCACGTCACAGCTGCAACAGGTCGTACCGAGCGAGGGCTGGGCCCTCATCGGCGGCGTGATCAAGGACGTCGTCTTCGCCAAGAATGCTCCGGGACTGATGTCCATTGGCGCGCTGCTCGCGATCTGGGCGGGGTCGAACGTGTTCGGAGCGCTCATCGGAGCGCTGAACGTCGCGTATGACGTCAAGGACACACGCCCGTGGTGGAAGCAGAAGTTGATCGCCCTGGCAAGCGTCATCGTAGTCGGCTTCGCGATTCTGATCTCGACGGTCATGATCCTCGCCGGCGACAAGATCACGAGCTGGCTCGCCACTCGGCTCGCGCTCGAACCCGGCACGCGCACCCTCGTGACCATTGTTCAGGTGCCGATCGCGTTCGCGCTCCTCATCGCGATCGCCGGGCTCTCGTACTACTTCCTGCCGAACCTCCGCCAGAGCAAAAAGCAGGTGCTGGTCGGGGCGACCTTCACGACGATCGGATGGACCCTGGTGACCGTCGCGCTTCGTGTCTACATGGCGAATTTCGCCAACTACAACGCTACCTATGGCGCGATCGGTGGCGTGATTGCGTTGCTCACGTGGATGTACTTCTCGATGCTCGTCTTTCTGATTGGCGGTGAGATCAACTCCGAGCTGCATCAGGGGACGGGCGCTGTCGCACCACGCGTCGGTACGCTGTACGGTGGCCGGATCGAGACCGCGGCGGCCGCGGGAGTTCCATCGCTCGATCGCGTCGAGCGAATCGAACCGTTAGGCGCCCGGCGAACGTAAGGTGATGCGCGTGCCGCGCGTGATCTCCAATGCGCGCGCGGCACTTCCGTCGCGCTGGGCGACCTCGACGAATCCGCTCGAGCCCACGAGCGCGATGATGTCGCCGACTGGGCTGTCGGCGTACACGCGCACGATGACCATTGTCCGCCCCTGGATCTCGACCCGGCCACCGCGCGGTGCGATCAAGTTACTGATCGCGTTTCCGAATCGGTCGATGGCAATGATCTCACCGACCACGGATCCGTCGGCGGCGCGCCGCGCTTCCGGCGTGCGCCTGACGACGGGGTCGAGGCACGGCGCACCGAGCGCATCGATCGCGGTGCCGGTCGCGAGATGGGCCGCCGCTGGGGCGAACACGTCGCGCCCGTGAAACGTGGCGGAGGCACCGGGAGGGATCGGAAGCGCCACGGCGCGCGATCCACTCGCCAAAAGTGCCGGACTCAGAACACCGTTGTCCGGCCCCACGAGAAAGCGATCGTCGCTACTTATCGCGAGCGCATTGCGAGCCGAGCCGACGCCAGGGTCGACGACAATGACGTGCACCGTTCCGCTCGGAAACCGACGCCAGTAGCGCGCGACCGCGAGGCGCGCCGACTCGACGTCCTGGGGCGGAATCTCGTGCGAGAGATCGACGATCGTGACATCCGGCGCGGTCGAACACAGCACTCCCTTGAGCTCCGCGACGTAACCGTCAGCGGTGCCGAAATCCGTGAGCAGAGTGATGATCGGTCGCATTGTGCTACACGGATTTGCGCTTCCAGCCGCCCGCGCGCCAGAGGATGATCATTGCGATCCCGCGCGCGGCGGCCGTGAGCGAGATGACCCACCAGATGCCGTCGACGCCCCATCGGTCGGCCGCCCACCACGCGGCCGGGATGCGCAGCGCGGTGAGCGCGGTCGACGTGAACATAGGTGGGACCGTGTGCCCCGCCCCGCCGAGTGCACCCTCCAGAACGACTTCGGCAGAGACGGTGAGATCGGCCAGCGCACCAATGCGCAGGTAGTGCGCAGCCACGGTGATGACGGCGGCTTCCGACGTGAAGATCGCCGCCAGCCTGTCCGGGATGATGAGCGCTGCCGCCGCTGCCACGAACGCTGGTGCCGTCGCAAAGCCAAGCGTGACCCAGCCAGCGCGTTCCGCGCGATCGATTTTGCGCGCGCCGAGGTTCTGGCCGACGATGGCGGCGGCCGCGGCGCCGAATCCCACGCCGATGGTGTAAAGCCAGCTCTCTACCCGATGGCCGATGCCTAACGCCGCCAACGCTGGCGTGCCGAAGCGCGTCGTCGTCCGCGTGAGCCCAACGTAGATCAGCGAGAACATGACCCCCGTGAGCGCTGTCGGCAGACCGATTCGGGCAACGGCACGCACGGTCGGCCACGTGACGCGCCCCGCGCGCATGAGCCCGCGCCGCGACAGGAGCGCCAACCCAGCCATGAACGCGCCGCCTCGCGTCAGCACGAGGGCAATGGCCGCGCCCACGATCCCGAGCCGCGGCGCCCCCGCCAGACCGAGGATCAGAGTCGGGTCGAGCACCAGCGTGCAGGCCGTGGACACGAGGAGCAGCGTGAATGGGGTGCGCGTGTCGCCGGCCGCACGGAACGCCGCGTCGATGGCGAAATAGCCATAGATGAGCGGCGCGCCGAGAAAATAGACGCGGAGGTAGTTGCGCCCGAGCGCGGTGACCTCGGGCGGCGTCCGCATGAGCGCAAACAGGTAATCGACGGAGAGTGCGCCGGCGACTCCGACACACAGGCCTAACGCGATGGCAAACACGAGCGCCTCGCCGACGATGTGTGCCGCCTGCTCGGACCGCCGTTCACCGTGGCGGCGCGCCGCGACAGCCGTCAGGCCAACGCTGACCATCTCCGCCACCGAGACGACCATCCAGATCCAGAACACCGCGGTGGACACGGCGGCGAGCCCTCGCGCACCGATTCGCGTGCCGACCCAGTACGCATCCACTGATGCGAACACCGTCATGAGGACGTTCGAGGCGACCGCGGGCAGCGCTAGCCGGCGAATGACCGAGCCCAGTGAGTCTTCGACGACACTCGCTTCGCGCGCGGCTCCTGTGACCGAGACCGTGGCGGCACCGTCGTGAGCCTCGAACGGCAACGCGGCCGCCGGAGAAGTCTCCAACGGCCGCGCGATGGCCTCGCCTGCGCTATCTCGCGCGGTCACGGCGCGGCGGGTGCTCCAAGCGCCGCAGTGACGCGGTCGGCCAAGGATCTGAGCGCGCGTGCAGCAGCCGCATCGGGCTCCGCGACGACGATCGGCGTTCCGCGGTCGCCGCCCTCGTGAATGCGTGGATCGAGCGGAATCTCGCCAAGCAGCGGCAATTCCAGCTCGTCGGCCAGACGCTTACCGCCGCCGGTGCCGAAGATCGGCGTCGGCTTGCCGCAATGCGGGCACTCGAACCAGCTCATGTTCTCGACGATGCCCAGCACAGGCACGTTGACGCGCTGAAACATCTTCGCGCCGCGCAGCGCGTCCCCCGTCGCCACGTCCTGCGGCGTCGTGACGATGATCGCGCCGTGCACGTGCGTCGCCTGGACGAGGGACAGTTGCGCGTCACCGGTGCCCGGTGGCATGTCAACGAGAAAATAGTCCAGCTGTCCCCAGGCGACATCGCGGAGGAACTGCGTGACGATCTTCATCACGATCGGTCCGCGCCAGATGGCGGGCTGATCGCGCTCGATGAGGAATCCGAGACTGATCACCTTCACGCCGTGCGCCTGCAACGGAATGATCTTCTCGTTCACGACCGGCGGTGGCGCGTTGACCCCCATCATCCGCGGCACGTTAGGCCCATAGACATCGGCGTCCATGAGACCCACGCGCGCACCGGACGCGGCGAGCGCGATCGCGAGATTCGTCGCCACGGTGGATTTGCCAACGCCGCCCTTGCCGCTCGACACGGCCAGGATGCGGCCGAGATGCGGGTATGCCACCGGGGTCGGTGCGGATGGTCGCGGAGCCTGTGCCGGCGCCGCATTCATCACCGGCAGCGTACGGGCGCCGCCTCCCGGCGGCGGCGCGCTGCCCGACACTGGCCTGTCGGCCT
>Ga0068857_100001200_pt1 | contig 20225 bp, 24 predicted proteins | sample KBSCornC72_FD_66591 | JGI IMG/M metagenome (GOLD analysis project Ga0068857, IMG submission 66591) | Corn rhizosphere microbial communities from Kellogg Biological Station, Michigan, USA - KBS Corn C7-2 | ecosystem: Host-associated > Plants > Roots > Rhizosphere > Soil ...
ACGAACCGACGGCCGTTGTAGCGGCACAGATGCGCCAAAGACATCCGGTAGCTCTTCGGGACTTCCTTGCGGACAATCGGGATGAGTCCCGCATACTGCGGGGTCAGATCGTGTACGAATTGCTCAACCGCGGGAGGATTCTTGGGATACTTGCGGAAAACCGAGCAATGAATATGATCGCCGAGCCCAACGCGCATAAGCATCGGGATGCGCGTGGAAACCGACGCAATATAGGATTGCTGGGAGCGGACAGTGAGTCGCAAGTGGCCAAGCTGATAAGTAATCAACAGCGCCACGACGGCGCCTGCGGCCACCGCTGCTGGAACAAGCCTGGGCAGCCAGCGCGTGGGCAGCCTCTCAGTGCGAACGCTATGCCGGATGCGCGCTTCCAGAAAGGGAGGTGTTTCAATATTCCGCACGGCCGCTTTCAAACGGCTATTCGCGGCGGACCGATCTTCTAGCCAGCCGTCGGCGGAATTCTCCGCGCGGATTCGGCTGCGGATGCGCGCCTCCAGATGAGGAGGCGCCGCGACGCTGTTTACCGCCTTTTTCAGGCGGATATTCGTTTCTGGCTTCTCGCTCATGACTCTTGGCCTTGCCCCGCAGCTCGTCCGATTCCGTAAGACTGCGCGACCTCAATCAGTTGTTCTCTCAGCAGTTTTCGACCCCGGCTCAAGCGGGACATGATCGTTCCGATCGGGATCGAGAGAATTTCGGCAGCGTCTTTGTAGGCAAACTCCTCGACATCCACCATCAAAATGACGGCGCGGAAATCCGCCGGAATGCGGTCGAGCGCGGAAAGAATATCTTCGTCGGTCAGTTGATCCGGGATCGGTTCCGGCGCAGTCAAGTTGACTTCCAGAAATTCCTCGGTCTCCTTCAATTGCGGGAAGCGGAACCACTTTCGCCGGTGATGGTTGACGCAGTGAAACAGAATCTTGAATAACCAGGCGCGGCAATTGGTGCCCGACTCGAACCGGTGAAACGATTTCCAGGCTTGCAAGTAGACTTCCTGAGCCACATCCTCGGCGCGGGCGCGGTCGCCCAGAATACGAGCGGCAGTGCGGAAGATATCGCTCAGATGGGGCATGGCCTCCAGCTCGAATCGCTCGGCGGCCGAGCTATCGGGAGACCAAGCATCCGCGGTAGGTTGACCGTCGCCTGCCATCCAGTTCTCCGCTACTTGAGGGCCTGCCATACGCAGATCAGATGCCGCCCTGCGGGTATTTTATTCCGGAAATTGAATATTTTTCCAATCAAAGTATAACCCACTGATAACACAGCCTGTTAAACAAGAAAGGGCGCTGCCAAAGAAGCCTAGCAGCGCCCGGAGGGAAGATTGTCGAGGTTGGTCTAGCTCACGGCAGAGGCAAAGTTCGCTTCGCCCAGGATGACTTCGGCCCAGGCGCAATAGACTTGCACCTTCACGATGTCATGCACGTACGACGGCACCACTACTTCGCGCTTTTGGCCGTTACCGCCCTTGATCTTGAAGGCGTCTAGCGTGTAGATATTGCCCTTGGAGTCGACTACTCTCCAAGTGGGAGCCGGGGTGTCCGGCACCTTGAAATCCGCCGAAACGCGCAAGATACTCTTGCCATTTTCGATCGAGTGCGTCACGGTTCCGGTGTTCGCTTTTGGCCCTTCAAATTTCGAAGAAGTATGGGCGCCGTCGGCGGCGAATGAAACAGTGGCTGTGACAAGCGTAACGAACAGTGCGAAGACAGACAACATGCGGTTGAGTTTCACGGTAGTTCTCCTTTGACGATTGATTTGAATTGACTATCTATTGCTGTGCGAGCTGGACGGCGTGTCCGTCCGGATCGCGCGCCACAATTGACTTGCGGAACGCGGGACTTCCGCCCGTGAGTTCCACAACCCCGGTCGAGATGAACGGCGACCGGAATTTCTGAAGATCCTGCGCGGCTCGCGCCACGTCGGTCCCCAAGAACCTGGTTTGCCAGTGGACGAGGTCGTTGGCCCTCTCCTCCGGCGGATATGGGCGCCCATCGTGCGGCGTGAGATATTCGAGAAATTCGACGCCTGGGCCTGAGGCCGCGCGTAAAGAAGTAATGCGCAGGCGAGCCCCGAAGACGTTGTTGAGACGCTCCTGCTCTGGACCGTAATTCTCGCTCTCGCCGACGACATGGAGGCCGAGAAGATCGCGATAAAATTTGAGGCTGGCATCTGTATCTGAGATCACAATTGCGGTGTGATCTATTCCCAGGAACAGCTTTCCAGTGGAGTCGTGCCACCTGGCATTTCCCTTGTCCGGTGGAAACGCCAGCACTTCAAGAAAGTGTCCGTCTGGATCCCGGAAGTAGAACGCTTGAATGCCGCCGGCATTCTTGTTCCATTCCGGAAGACGTTGCGGACCGGAAGAAGCATGCTCGACTTTATTCTCACGGAGCCATCTGTACGCGCGGTCCATATCGCTGGTGATGACGGCAATGTGCTGGAACCAGCGGTCGTTCGCCCTGGTGTCGACGGGCACGGGCCGGCCGCGAGGCGCCAGGAACTCCGTAAGCTCGATGAACTCGTTGCCCAGCCGCATCCGCGCGGTACGCATGCGGAGACCGAAGACTCCTTCCAGGTGCTCGTACTCAGGGCCGTCAACTTCGGTTTCGGAAACCTTCTCGAACGACAGCACCTTGGAGTAAAATTCGACGGATCGGTCGAGGTCTGAAACCGTGAGCCCGATGGAATCAACCGCAGTGACCAGCGGGCGGTCGCCTGCTGACGCCTGAATGACGCCGCATAGGACGACCAGAGTAAGGAATGCACGCCGCAACATGTTATTGCATCCTCTCGATCAGGTGGTTGCCGACACGCAGCGCATTCGCCATGATCGTCAGCGCCGGATTTACGGCGGCACTCGATGGGAAAAAGCTGCCATCGACCACGTAGAGGTTGTCGAGTTGGTGGGCCTTGCAATGGACATCGAGCGCCGAGGTCTTAGGGTCATGACCGAAGCGAATAGTGCCATTCTGGTGCGCAACGCCGGCGAGTGGAATGCGGTCGCCCACGAATAAATTACGGGCGAAGATCCCTTGATGGCATTCGTGTCCATGCACCGGGCACGCGGTTTGTTCTTTCATCAGCTGTTTGAGCTTGCCATGCAGGCGTTTGTGGCCCTCCTCATTGTTCGGTTTGTAACTAAGGACGATATTGCCGGCGCCATCGAGAGTAACCCGGTTATTGGGATCCGGCAGGTCTTCCGACGTCAGCCAGAAGTCGAGCGAATGTTTTCCCATGATTTCGAGAGTGAATCCTGGCGCGATCGCTGGAGCGCCGCCGCGCAGCGCGTCGCGGTCCAGCTTGCCCACGAAAGAGATGTGTCCCATCGGGTAGGGAAAGTCTTCGGAGCCGAAATAGAAATCGTTGATCGAGAGCGTCTTCTGGAAAATGGTCGGGTTTGGGCATTTGGAAATCGCTAGCAGAATCGAGTTTGTGTGGCCCATATAGTGCCGCCCGACGACGTCGGAGCCATTGGCTAGTCCGTTCTGATGCCGGTCATTGGCTGAGCGCAGCAACAGGGCCGCGGAATTGATGGCTCCGGCGGATACAACGACGATATCAGCAGAAATCTCATCGTAAACGCCGTTGTGTTTGACGAGAACCTTGGTGACTTCGCGCCCGGACGGACTGGTCTGCAGCCGTTCGACGTAAGCGTTGGTCATGAGGCTCACGTTCGGATAGGTCAATGCCGGATCGACGCCGAGCACCTGTGCGTCTGACTTGGCATGCACCAGGCATGGAAATCCGTCGCAGGTATTGCAGCGAATGCACGCGCTCCTGTTCGGAGTCTTCTCATCCAGCATGATGCCGAGAGGCGTGTGGAACGGCTTCAGCCCATGACGCGCGAAGTCGTCGGCCAATTGCTGCAGGCGCGGCTCATGGCTCACCGCCGGATGCGGATAGGGACAGCGCGCGGGCGGTTCCGTCGGATCCTCGCCGCGCTGGCCATGCACTTGATATTGGTGTTCCGCCTGGTTGTAGTACGGCTCTAGATCACCGTAAGAAATGGGCCACGCGGGTGAGACACCGCCATGATGCCTGAGCTCGCCGAAGTCTTCCTTGCGCAGGCGGAATAGCGCGGCGCCGTAGAACTTGGTATTTCCACCCACGTAATAGTTGGTGTGGGGATGCAGATCTTTGCCGGCGCCATCTTTCCATACTTCTTTGGTGTTGTACTTGCCCTGAAGATTGACGACGGCGGAATTCCAATTGTCCTTCTCACGTGGGACGTAATCGCCGCGTTCCAGCAGAAGAATCTTTTTTCCTGTGGGTGCGAGCTTGGAAGCGAGGGTTCCGCCCCCGGCGCCGGTTCCGACGATGACGACGTCGTACTGATCATTGGGCATGGAGTTCTCCGTATCGGCAGTTGAAGATGCAAGGTTGGTTATTGGGGTGACAGAGTTTGGCGCAGAAGACGCGGTGAACGCCGCGCCGGAAGCGGTAAAGGAACGATGCCAATAGCATGGCTGCGGGCGGAGCAGTGAAATAGATCCATAAAGCAGTCCATTCATCCGCGCAAAAGGCGGACCCGAACGTACGCGCAGGGTTCATACTCATTCCGGAAAGTGGAGCCTCGAACGAAATGAACAGCGCGACGAGAGCGCCCGCGAACAGTGGTGTGAAGCGGCTCAGGCGTCGTGAATTCGACACCCATAGAATCGTTCCCATGAGCAACATGGAAATCGCGAACTCCGCCAGGAACGCGACGCGCGTTCCGTATGGCCCGGGGGTCGTTACGACATAGCTGATCGCTGAATGTTGAAGTGCGGGTCCGATCAGGAGACTGGCAGCTGCCACGCCGGCAACACCTCCTAGAAACTGGAACACCATATAGAACAAAGCATCCCACGGCGCGATTTTGCCGAGCGTGAGAAATGTCAATGTGATCGCCGGGTTCATATGCGCGCCGGAACGCTGGCCCCAGGGCGAATAAATAATGGCGATGGCGGTCAGCCCCATCGCTACGCCAGCCAAGACTCGCCGGAGCATCGCAGCCCCCTCAAGAGCCGCGTGAATCGGCGAGCTGGGGTGATCGAGGAGTACGCCGAACACACATGCGGAAATCATGAACGTTCCGAGTGCGGCGGCCTCCATGAGGTATTCAGGCCAGTGCGCCCGCATGGCGGTGAGCGCTGCCGAGCTAGACCTGATCGACATGGGGGTTGGTGCGTTCGGAGTGGCAATAGGCATTTAAGTTCGCCTAGGTAATGTTCCGGGGAGCCCTTTTTATTCCGATGCGCTGATGCGCGGCGGCATTCCTGTCAGGACAAACCGGAACAACATTTCGTTTTTTGTCCCGATTGCCCCCAGCACGGCGGTGGGCGGCTTGAGCCCAAAGTCAGTCAGCCGTACCTGGGACGAACCTTCTATGAGCGGGAATGCGCCGGATCCGGTATCTAGTGTGACCGAGATGATGGCCGGCCGCGGGACATCCCGGATGGTTAAGATGCCTTGTACTTCGTAGTGATTCACGTCGAGCTTATGGATGGCCGTCGATCTGAAAGCGATTCGCGGATACCGCTCCGCTGCTAGCATGTCTTTGACGGCATAATCCTGGACTTTGCGCAAGTCTTTGGTGCCAAGCCAGGCGTCGTGACAAGAAATGCTGGCGGCTTCGATGTCAAGTGTGACAGTCGACTTTTCCGGAGCGTCGCGATCCAACAAAAGTGCTCCCTGATAGCGAGAAAAAGTGAACAAATGTTTCTTGCCGCTTAAGAAGCCAGTCTTTTCGACAGTAAGCTCCAGGAGCGCGCGGTCCTCTGGCCGAATTTCATAGGCAGCCGAACCCGCCCATCCGGATCCCGCAGCCAGCAACAGCAAGAGTGTTGTTTTCATGGCTGACAGTGGAATCCCTGACGCGGGAGTTCTATTCCGGAATAAACTTCCGGCACGGGGGGATCTTGACAGCCGAGATGCCAAACGAAGCCTGCACCGAACTGATCGCTTCCAACATCGGCTGGCTGCAGCAAGGACTTTCTCTGCTTGGCCATATAGACGAGGCGACCTTCGTCAACAGCCCACAGGGATTGGCGCCCCATCGCGTCGGCAGCCATCTCCGGCACGTATTGGAGTTTTACGAATGTTTCCTGGATGGTCTGGGCGCTTCCCGAATCGATTACGATGCGCGAAAGCGCGACGACATGATTGAGCGAAGTCGGCACGTGGCCGCTGCCAAAATCTGCTCTATCCTGCGGCGTTTGGAAGGATTATCTCTTCGAGAAGATCGCGCGCTGGAAGTGCGGGTGGAGAACGGCGACGGCTATCTTGCCTCATCCGTGGGCCGGGAATTGCAGGCGCTCAGCAGCCATACGATTCATCACTTCGCGCTGATCGCGGTCACTTTGCGGCTCCATGGAATTCAAGTCGATCCGAATTTCGGGATGTCTCCTTCTACGCTCCGCTATCGGACGGCCAGACAATTCGCGGCCAATTCGGAGGCTGCGTAGTGACTCATTCGGACGCCCTCCATGCGCTGCTGATCTTCGGCTCGACCTTCGTGCTGGAAGATGTCGCGGTTCTCGGTGCGGCGCTGCTGGTCGTAAACAGTATGATTTCGCTCCCTTGGGCAGCAGCCAGCAGCTTCGCAGGCATCTGGCTGGGCGATCTGGGACTGTATTGGCTGGCCCTGCATTACGGCCGCCCGGTCTTCGACCGCCGCTGGTTTAAGAAGGCGCTTGGTAAGAAGATAGACCTGAGCCGAAGTGAGGCGTGGTTCCAAAATCACGGAGCCGCTGCCATCGTGTTCAGCCGGGCCGTCCCCGGGACGCGGCTGCCTACTTATCTGGCAGCTGGGCTGCTGAAGGTTCCGGCGATTCGGTTTCTCACAATCACAGCCGCGGCGTGCGCTGTCTGGGTGACCGCACTGTTTTGGCTCTCCTATTACGCCGGCATGATGGTGATTTCAGAATTCAGGATGTTCCGGTCGGAAGCCGGGAGGTTGGCCGCATGCATAGTTCTCGCGGCCGTTTTCGCCTGGGTGCTTCGAAAAGCACTTAGGAAAGCTTCCTTCGCGAGAATCACGCGCTGGGAATTCTGGCCGTCCGCGGTGTTCTACATACCAGTCGCTATCAAGTACGTTCTTCTGGCGATCCAGTATCGAAGTTTCAGTTTACCTGCGCTTGCCAATCCCGGCATGCACACCGGCGGTTTGATCGGCGAATCGAAATTTGACACTCTGGCGGACCTGGCGCTCGCATACTCAAGTCTTGTTGCCGAAACTCACTTGGTACGTTTCCACTCGGCCGATCAGCAGTTCGCTCAGATTTCGCGCATTCGGGGCATGCATGGGCTAGAATACCCCCTCGTTTTGAAGCCCGACGTTGGCCAGCGCGGATACGGATTCAAGCTGGTCCGAACTGATGATGATGTCCTTTCCTATCTCAAGCAATTCTCGCGGGATGTATTGATCCAAGCATATGCACCCGGCCCCCACGAGGCCGGGATCTTTTATTACCGGATGCCGCACGAAAGCCAGGGTAGAATCTTCGCAATCACCGAGAAAGTATTCCCTACAATTACCGGAGACGGCCAGCTCACTATCGAAGAGCTCATCCGGCGCGACGCTCGGGCCTCTCTTATCGCCGACACCTATCTGCGGCGGTTCGCGAGGGAACGAGGGCAAGTCCTGGCAGCAGGACAATCGCTAAAGCTGGTAGAGGCAGGCAATCACTGCCAGGGCGCGATATTCCTGGATGGAGATCACCTCTTTTCGGAGGCGCTGGAAAAACGAATCGACGAGATCTCGCAATCCATTCCCGGTTTCTACGTTGGCCGCTACGACATTCGCTACGCCTGCGAGGAAGCGCTGCGCGAAGGCCGCGACTTCCAGATCATTGAGCTGAACGGCGCTTCCTCTGAAGCCACCAGCATCTACGACCCACGGAAATCCCTATGGGACGCCTACCGGACGCTCTTTCGCCAGTGGGAAATCGTCTTTGCGATCGCCAATGAAAATCGGAGTCTTGGGTTCCGCCCCACTGCGTTGAAGACCATCTGGCGGAGCTGGCATCGATACCAACAGCGGTCGGCCGAGTCACCAGTGAGCGACTGACCCCATGTGTACCGCAAGTTGGATTCACGATGATCGCGGTTATCAGCTGCTGTGCAATCGCGACGAAAGACTGACACGCAAGCCGGCCCTGGCGCCTCGGTTAGTAGTCCGCGACGGAGTCGGCATCTTGGCTCCGATCGACGGTGATTTCGGAGGATCCTGGATTGGCACGAACGAATTCGGCCTCTCAGTCTGTTTGTTAAACGGCGCGAATCTTACCCACTCGGAACATCGTTCTCCGCAAGAACCTCGGAGCCGGGGCCTGTTTCTTCTGGATTTGCTCCCTTCAGCCTCGGTGACTGCCCTATGCGAACGCGTTCGTGATGCCAACCTGGAGGCGTTTCCGTCGTTCACTGTGGTGGCACTCGAACCCGGCAGGCCTGCCACACTAATCGAATGGGACGGTTCGCAGAAGAGCGTCGAATTCTGCGCCGAATCGCGCGCCATGCTGACCTCTTCCTCGTTCGACACCGAAGCAGTGCGCAAGAGGCGACAACACGAGTACGCACGGCTAGACCCTCAATCTCCTCTGGAGTTTCATCAGAGCCACGGTGCATCCGCCAGCGCCTATTCTGTCTGCATGCATCGGCCGGACGCTGCCACTGTGAGCTTCAGTTGGATTCGCGTATCAGTGCTAGCGGCGACGTTCTATTACACGCCGGCAGCTCCGTGCCAGCAGGTTGCCGGCGTAAGCAAGAAGCTGCTGCGGCGTCCCGTGCTCAGCGCCCTTTCCACCGCTTCCATCCCAGCACACCCAACTCCGGCCGCGGCTCGTCCGGCAACATGGTAAGAAACTCCAGCAGGTTGCCGTCGGGATCGTGAAAGTATACCGAGGCCGCGGGCATCCACGCGAGCACGCTTGGCTCATCGGACGGATTGTTCCAGAAGTCGAGCGGCGTGACATTCGCCGAACGTAGACGTTGTGGCGCGTCCAGCAAGTCGGGAAGGTCGACATTGAAGGCAGTGTGGAGGTTCAGCCGCTGCGGCGTTGTCCCCACTTCCCATAGGCCCAGCATTGACGTGCCAGGGCCGCCCAACCAGAAGAAAGCCACCTTGCGGTCGGGCGCTAGCTGAGCGAGCGCAAGGTTCAGGACATCGCCATAGAACGAAATCGAGCGTTCCAGATTACTGACAGTCAGGTGACTCTCGAAGAGCCCCCGTATTGGGATCATCTCTTTGCCATTATCACAGGGGCCGAGACTCGCCCGACGCGAGGCACATCCTGGCGGTGCATGATCAGTATCGCCAAAGAACATACAAAGACGACCACAGCCAGGGCGAACAGTTCGCCATGATCGTCGACGAGGGGGAGGGCGATCCCGAGCTTCGTCAAATGGAAAAAGATCGCTCCACTGATGACGCCGAGCGACATGATCGCGCCAAATAACACCGTTTGCGGCAGAAGCAGCAGGATGGACGCGATTAATTCCGCGGCGCCGCTACCAATGCGGCCCCACGGCTCCATTCCGAGGGTCGTGAAGATGTACACCGACTCCTTCGCGCCTGTGAACTTGAAAAACAAGGTTTGCAGAAGGATAATGGCGGCGATTGCGCGCAGGGTCCAGCTAGCGATGACAAATGCTTTGCTATGTTCCATAAGGTTCCTTTCTATCGTTTGCCGTGGTGGGCGAGAAATTGTGATGCCTCGGTTCGGCCAAGGTAACGTTCCAGGAGCCTCGGCTCGGTCTTGGTGAGATCGATAACGATCAATCCGTCGAGTACGTCCGAGAATTCCGGGTCGACGTTAAATCCCAGCAATTTTCCGCCGAGCTTCAGGTACTGCCGCAGGAGAACGGGGATGCCTGCTCCGCTCGGCTCAAGATCCGAGACCAGTGCGGACAGATCCTCGGCATCAAAACCAGCCGCTGGCAGCTCTGGCTTACGAAGCCGCCGCTTGAGTGGACTGCGCGTGGATATCAGCCCCATCCACTCCCGCAACGAGGCGTGCCGCTCCAGAAAAGTCACCATCAACTCCCGGGAGACGGCTTGGTACTGATTGCTGATGCTGACCGGGCCGAATAAGACTCTGTATCTGGGATTGCGAGCTACGTAAGCGCCGATTCCCTTCCAGAGAGCCAGCAGCGGAGCGAATCCACGTTGATACTCCGGTCGCACGAAGGAGCGGCCGAGCTCCAAGGCGGGCCCCAGCTTATTGAGAAACGCTGAGTCATACTTGAAAAGCGTCGCGGTGTAGAGATCCTGATCGACGTCGGTCCCGCCCAAGCGGTACGCGCCAACGATTTCGTTCGTAGCTGCGTTCCATGCAAACAAGTGCAGGTAGTGCTGATCGAAACGATCGAGATCGACGGACCTTCCGGTCCCTTCGCCGACACCCCGAAACGTGACCTCGCGCAGCCTGCCGATCTCCTGCAAGCTATTTGGAATGGCGTCGGCAGGAGCGATATATACCGCAAGATCGCCGGCCTTTGTAAGGAAGCTTCCCGGCGGAAGCGCTCTGATCTCGGCGGAAAGAAGAGCGTTATCAATCTCGCATTTTATCACTGGGAGGGTTCGCCGCCGCATGCGGGCGACCAGAGGGAAGGAAGTTCTGGCCTTGAAATCAGTCCGTGTCGCGAGCAAATAGGTTCTCCAGCGCAGGTATTTGGTTTGCTCCTCGGGCGTCGGAATTTCAAGCAGCTTCTTGCTTGCGATCGGACTGCCAATTCGCAGCTTGACCAGACGATTGCGCTTGTTCAACAGCTCGCGAGCCAGGAGCGTTGTGCGGACCTTCGGATGAATCAGCCCGAGCGTGTGGAAGAGAAAGCTATTCGACCCATCGATATGAATGGGGACCACCGAGACGGCTGCCCCTTTGCGCGAAACGGCCTCGACCACGCGAGCAACAGCAGTATGCCACTTCGAATCTGTCACTGCCCACTGGCTTGCCTGGAAATGCGAGACGGCGCCGGCGGGGAATACCACCAGACACCCCCCGCCCTGAAGAAACTCGATCGCTTTCCTCCAGCTCGCGGCGTTCCTTTGCGCGGCCGAGCCTCCGGCCATCGCGTCCACGGGGATGAGCAGGTCGCGGATCTCGGGGATGACCGAGAGCAGATCGTTCGCCAGAAACCGTACATCCGGCCGGACCCGCGCAAGCACCGTGGCGAGTACGGCTCCCTCCAGAATTCCAAACGGATGATTTGCCACGATCACCACCGGCCCGCTGCGTGGAATCTGGTGGAGGTCGCGTTCGCCGATGCGATAGGTGACGGCAAGGCGGCTGAGCAGTCGTTCTGGCAGTGACGGAGTGTCCCCTGCGGGCCAGATCAGCGCATCGAGCCGGTGCAGGCCGAGCACGCGGGCCACTCCACCTCGCAACGGTTTCGGTATGGCAGCAACGCCGTCAAGAATTGAGGTAAGATTCACTGCCTATCGAATGCACCAGGCAGGCGACTTTATTCCGGAATCGCGACGGAATCGCGACGGCTCAGCTTTTAAGATCAGATGAGAACCAGAGCGAACCAGTTCACCCGCGATCAAGAGTGGCTCGGCGACGAAAGGCAATACTTCGCGGTGCAAAGCCCGTCCGTCTGAGCCGGTGAGAAGCAGCACCCGTGTCTCGCCGGATGCATCGCGTGCGATGAACGCTGGCGGGGCGCCGCCACTGATGCAACGCACGGCGCAATCGCGGTGCACCTTTCCGTTGCCGGGATTCATGACACCGAGGTAGCACTTGCTGTCCACGATTTCGCCGCGCAGCCGCACTGATCCCAGATCGGTCTGCTCGACGGCTCTCGTAAGACCCGAACCTGTCTCCTGCATCGAGCCCGGAACCACCTCTAACATTCGATCCTGCCCGCGTTGGATGAGCGAGGCCTTCAGGCGAACCCGCTTGCCTTGCAAACCGCGCACCGCCTCAGACACGCCATGCTTGCCCGTCCCGATCAGCAAAAAGCTGGAGTTATTCGTGCGCAGAATTGGGTAAGGCCATGCTTCAATCACGCCGCTGTAATCCTGGTAAATTCCATACTCAAACTTACTCGCGGCAAACGGGGCTTGATCAAGAATAAGCGCTGCGCTCACGGCCAGACTGGCAGCGACCAGCCCAATCACGATTCGTTTGATTCGCCTGCCGAGCGCGGCGGGCGCTCGCGGCACATAGCCAACGTAAAAGTCATCGTTCATGACCGCGCTCCTGCGTGAGCGGGATGAATCGGGGCGGGCTCCAGCCGGGTCCCGGGTGGGTGGGCGTAAGGGTGGACCAGCACTTTCTCGCCTGCGATTCTGGTACGGAATGTCGGCACCTTGTCCGTAAAAGGCGCCGGCGAAGCTCCGGTATCCGGCGAGTACTGGTAGCCATGCCAGGGACAGGTGATGCAGCCGTCGATGAGGCGGCCCTCGCCCAGCGGTCCATTCTGATGCCGGCAGACATTGGAAACGGCCGAGATCTTGCCGTCATAGCGAAAGACCGCGACGCGTTCTCCGCCGATCGAGACGATCTTGGCGCGTTTTTCCTGAATATGTTCCACGCGGCAGACCTCGACGAAGCCTTCTGCTGCCGCGGTCGCTACCAGGCGATCGATACGCCTCTCTTTCGCAGCGGCGAGCAGATGCAATGCAGCCACGGTAAACATGCCGATCCCGAGCAGTGCCGCTAACCAGGCGTTCGTATCGGACTGCAATGCGCCTAAAACAACGTGGGCCACCAATAGTGCGTAAGCAAAATAGACCATCATGTGAATTCGTTTCCACACGGGCGCCGAAAGATTGTGCAGCCAGAAGTCGTGGCTCGTTGCCGCCATGACGAACAGGATCAGGAGAGCCATGAAACCCAGCACCTGAAAGGGAAAATTCGCCAGGCTGTCGAAGCGGGTGTTGCTGATGAACAAGCTGACTAGCGGTGAGATGTCACCCAAAGCGTGAAACTGAACGAGGGAAAATACTCCGTGTACAAGCGCCGTTAGAAACATCGTGACGCCCAGGTGGCGCCGGTTGTACAACAGCGGGAGGAAGCGAGGATCCAATCGGCAGAGCGGTCCGATGCAGAGAATCACGTGCAGCAGAAGCAGCGCGAGAGTTCCGAACCCGCGAATGAGAAGAGTCTCTGCAGTGGCTGTCGGATATAGGAGCGCGCCCACACCCACGAATATCGCCAGATAGAGCACGACTCCACCCGCCAGCACGGAGTCGTAAATCCGTTTCTGACGATTCCAACCAACCGCCTGATATTGAATACTCATTTGTACTTCTCCCAGTGAACGTTCGGGTTCTTCGGCGTTGTGGGCCGGCGCACAATCAGACCGGCCGTAAACAGAACGGAAAGCAGTGCGAATAGAACGATCCAGATCCGGAAATGGCTTCGCCGCAGCGGCTCAATCATTGGTCAGCGTCCTTTCCGCAACCAGGCGCGCAAGAGCAGGGGCCATAGGGCCACAACTCCTGGAAACACGATCAGTCTGAATCCAATGGTGGAACTCTTTGCAGCGGGATCAACGGAAGCGATACCGCGCGCGACAAACGCAATCGCGAATAGAACCCCGAGCACGCAGTACGCGTCTAGGACGCCCGCGATTGTTTCGGCTGCAATCATTGCCGGCGGAACTCCACCTATGCCTCGCCACCGTAAACCGGGATCACTGCGCCACTGATCGGGGCAGCCGCATCGGATGCCAGATAGAGCAGCAGCTTCGAGAGCTGGCACGGATGCACCCACTTCGAGAAATCAGCTGCTGGATCGCTGGCACGGTTTGCGGTCGTGTCCAGGGTGCCCGGCAAGACGACATTCGCAGCTATGCGACGGTCGCTGTTCTCGCGGGCCACAGTGCGGACGAGAGACACCAGAGCAGCTTTCGACGCAGCATAGGCACCGGACATCGCTGCCGGTTCCACTGCCGCCTTACTGCCGATCGCGATGATTCGGCCCATACCCTGAGCGCGCATTTGCGGAAGCACCGCCCGGATTATATGAAACGCAGACCGCAGATTAAGTTCGAGCATTCGATCCAGCGTCGCGTCGTCCGTTTCAGCCACTGACTGTCCGCCCGCGAACCCGCCTATCAGATGGACTAAGCCGTCGATGCGCCCCCATTGAGCGGCCACACCATCGGCGAGTTTTCGCGCGTTCTCACCCGAAGAAAGCTCGGCCGGCGACGCCAAGAAGTTTTCCCGCGGAAAATCCGCCCGCGCGATGGATCGCGATACACCAACCACGCGGGCGCCTGCTTCCAGGAACGAGTTCGTTACAAAAGTTCCTAGACCGCCCTTTGCGCCGGTAATAATGACCACTTTGTTGTGCAGGTCCATGAGCTACTCTCCCGACGACCACGCTACCCGGAACTCCGGATAGAGCGTCAGTCCGCCGCATGCAAAGATTGTTTGTCCGGTGACGTATGACGCATCATCGGAGGCCAGGAACGCGAACACCGATGCGATTTCATCTGCGGCCGCCGGACGCGACATCGGGATGTGACTCTCCACTTCGCCCCTAGCCTTCGGGTTGTCGATCCACGCCTTGTTGATCGGCGTCACCACCGCGCCCGGTCCCACAGAATTCACGCGAATGCCGTCGCCTGCGTACTCCAGCGCTAATGATTTCGTCAAGTTCTCCATGCCGCCCTTGCTGATTGAGTAAGGCAGATACTTCGGCTTCGGAATCGTTTCGTGCACGCTAGAATTATTAAGAATCACGCCTGTGCCTCGCGGAAGGAAGTGCCGGATCGCCTCGCGCGAGCACAGAAACGGCCCGCGCAAGTTCACGGCCAGCACGCGGTCGAAGTCTTGGATGTCAATCTCGTGGCTTGCCGCCGGCTTCTGTATGCCCGCGTTATTGATCAGAACGTCGAGCGAGCCAAACTCCTCAATGACTTTGGCGAACATGGCCTTGACTTGTGCTTCGTCGGAGACATCTGCCCGCACCAGCAGCTCCTTCCCGCCACCATTCGTACGGGCTTGGCGAGCCATCTTCCTGGTGCACTCGGCCTGCTCCGCGCCGCTGCGATAGTTGATCGCCACGTTAGCGCCTTCTCGCGCGAAGCGAACCGCGATGGCCTGGCCGATCCCAGAGGATGCGCCCGTGATCAAAACATTTCTTCCTTGTAGTTTCGACATTCGTCTTAGGTCCCCATTCGTATTCGTAGGTTGTCCCTCAGGGTGACGGGCGCCATTAAATGCTTGACGCTGGCACGTATCAAATTCTTTAGCGCACGTGCTCGGTCAATGGCCACCGCACACTCTGCGCAACTGCGAATGTGATGCTGAACTTGAGCTCGCACACCGGCCGGGAGTTCGCCGTCGACGTAAGGGTCCGACAACTCCTCAACTTGGCCGCATGCGTACATGGCTGCACTGCTTTCTCGCGTTTCCAACTTGCATTAGGAGATCCGCCAGTGGGCGCAAGTTATTCCCGGAATAATCTCTATCTCATGTGCGATTACGCAGGCATGAAACGTGTCTACGTTGTCACGGCACTGGCGCTTTCGAGTTTCTGCGCAGGACAAGCTCAAGAGATTCCACCAAAACACGAAATTGGACTCACCCTCGGGGGCCTTCTGAGTAGCGAGAGAGATGGCGGTTCGACGCACTTGGACCTAGGGTCCGGCGTGGCGTTTCAGGCGAACTATGGATACCGCCTTTGGAGCGGCGAAAAAACTGCGCTATACGGCGAAGTGCATCTATTGGCGAATCCGCTGCGCGATATTCGTTCTGTAGATTCAGCCCTGACTCGCAATATCGCTACGCTGTTTGTGACACCCGGAATTCGTCTTAAATTCCGTCCCACCGGCCGTATCGCGCCCTATCTCGCGATCGGCGGAGGCTGGGCCGACTATGAGCAGAGCACCATGACCGTCGCGGGTGCATCGAATCCCGCTCCGCGAACGGTCAATCATGGTGCGTTCGACTATGGCGGCGGCGTGGATTTCAAGTTCTGGCGGTTCATTGGTCTCCGCGCGGAGATACGCGACTTCTATGCCGGTGGTCCGGCCTATAACGCGACTTCGGTCGGGGGAGGCCAGCACAACGTCGTCCTGGGCGGCGGACTGGTCGTGAAGGTTCACTGATTCGCGTACGGAATATCCTGCTTGGCTAACGGCATTCTGTTGTGAAAGCGGAGGTACCGACCCATGATGCAAGCAGTTGCAGTCTTTCCAGGGCAGCCGAATAGCATTCACCTGGCTCAAATGCCCAAGCCTTCGGCCAGCGACATTCCTGACGGCCGCGGCGCCCTCGTGAAAGTGCTGCGAGTCGGTGTCGATGGCACGGACAAAGAGATCAATGCCGCGGAATACGGCGCTGCGCCGGAGGGTTTCAATTTCCTGGTCGTCGGACACGAGAGTTTCGGCCTGGTGGAAGAGGTTGGCGCAAACGTAACTGAGCTGGCGCCCGGCGATTATGTCGTAGCCATGGTCCGCCGCCCCGGCTTCAGCATCTATGACCGGATCGGGTTGCAGGACATGACCACCGATGACACCTACTTTGAGCGTGGCATAAACCTCCGCCACGGATATCTGGCCGAATACTACGCTGACCACACCGACTATCTGATCAAGATTCCGCGCGGCCTGAAACACGTTGGGGTTCTTCTCGAGCCCATGACCGTGGTCGAAAAAGGCATCGCGCAAGCGTACGAGATCCAACGCCGTATGAAAGTCTGGCGCCCGCGCAAAGCGGCGGTGATGGGGGCGGGAACTATCGGTTTACTGGCCGCGCTTGTGCTCCGCCTGCGCGGGTTAGACGTGACGGTCTTCAGCCGCGACCGTAAACCCAATCGCAACGCTGAACTGATCGAGTCAACCGGTGCGCGCTACATTTCGGTGCAGGACTCGACGATTCTCGAGGGCGCAAGGCAGCACGGGCTCTTTGATCTCATCTTCGAGGCGACCGGATTCTCACCGGTGGTCTTTGAGAGCATGCAGGCACTCGCAAAGAACGGCGTACTAGTGCTCTCCAGCATCACGGGCGGCGATCGCAAGATAGAGGTCCCGGCCGATCGGATCAACCTGGATTTCGTCTTGGGCAATAAGGTCATGGTCGGGACGGTCAACGCCGCGCGTGAACATTTTGAAGAAGGCGTGCGCGACATGGCGAAGGCCGAGGCCGAGTATCCAGGCTGGCTTCCACGGTTGCTCACGCACCCGGTGAAAGGGTTGGAGAACTACGAGCAACTCTTCCATCTTCTGCTGAACGGCAATGGAGCGATCAAAGTGTACTGTGAAGTCGCGGATGCATAAGACACGCATCGCTGCCAGCTACATTGCCCTGCTAATTGCGTCCCACGCCATCGAGAAGTTTCAGCCGCCTGCCAGGCCCCCTGAAGGCCTTCGTTTTGCGAGGGTAAACACCGTAAGCCACGGCATGGTCGAGCCACGCACTATTCGCCTGGCGTACCGCGATTCTGCACCCAATTCCATCCAAACGCCGGTTCTTCTGGTTCACGGAAGTCCCGGCTCAGGCGAAGTTCTCCGTGCGCTCGCCGATTTGCTCAGTCCCAAAGTTCGCGTGATCGTGCCCGATCTGCCGGGCTTTGGCTCATCTACGCGAGACTTGCCGGAATATTCCTTTCGCGCCCACGGCGAATATCTTATCGAACTCATGGACGCACTCCATATACCCAATGCGCACTTACTCGGCTTCAGCATGGGCGGAGGAGTAGTGCTCTCGATGGCCGCTGCGGCCCCGCAACGCGTGATCTCTCTGGTGATGCTATCGGCGGTTGGTGTTCAGGAACATGAGCTCACCGGAAGTTACGAAGTGAATCACATCCTTCACGGCACGCAGTTGGCGGTGCTGTGGCTGCTCGATAATGGCCTGCCACACTTTGGGATTCTCGCGAAACTCCCATTCAGTGTGGAATATGCGCGCAACTTCTACGATTCAGATCAGCGCCCGCTGCGCACGGTTCTGGAGCACTATCGTGGACCCATGCTGATCATTCACGGCGCGAACGATCGAAACGTGCCCCTCGCAGCGGCCGTGGAGCATCACAGGCTGGTGCCTCAAAGTGAGCTTGTGGTGCTGGATGGGAACCACTTTATGGCGTTTGTGAAACCCGCATTATTCTTGGATCCGTTGGTGCGCTTCTTAAACCAAGCACGCTAAGCGGGAACTTCCAGGCTTGCCGAATGCCTTGGCCACCCGATTCCAATAAGCTTCTTCAGGTGAATCGGGGGCGACGCCTAGAGCAGGACGCGTTCTGCGTGTTGTTCCGCCTGGGCGAAGGCGAGTTCCATGCGCGCGGTAAAAGTTTCGTCGTCGGCAAGATGATGATCCGATGGGAAGAAATCTACAACAGCCTCAGAAATCGATCGCATGAATATGCGTCAAGCTGAACGCGATGGCCGGCGCAGTACCGTGGTTATGCGGCTGTATTAGCAGTAGCTGACGGGACGACACCTTCCAGTTGATCGGCGTAAAAGCGCTCGTGAGTCTGCGTCAGTAGCGAGAGAGTCTGTTCATCCGCGATTATCCCTGATGCGCGCCGCCGCGTTTGGTCCAGCAAAGTTTCACCGCCGGTCAGCGCGCAGAATTGTTTAGGCCTATCATCGCCGGAGATCAATCGAGTCAGAGGAAGTAGACGTTTGCCGTCCCCTCCGGCCAAGACGACTCCCACGTCTGGCGTCGCTACTTCACGAAGTGTAGTTCCGCGAGATTCCGAACGCCCGAAGCCGTGAAGCAAGCGTATTGGCGTTGACTCCGAGAAGCTCGGCTGCTCCCCCCGCGCCCGATACCTTGCCACCAGCGCGCTTTAGCGCATTGTGGAGATTCTCTCGCTCCCTCTCACGCCACTCGGCGTCCGTATAAAACTCCGCGCGATCTTGCGCAGCAGGCGATCCTTTATGATTTCGAGCGCCGTGAAGGTCAAACTCCAACGGCGCCCCCTGAGCAAGAATCAGAGCACGTTCCACGACGTTCTGCAGCTCTCTTGCATTGCCGGGCCAGTCATAGTCGTGCAAACGGTCCATCTCACGTCGCGAGATCTTCGCCTCCGGTAAGTGCAGACGCGAGCAAGCCAACTTGACGAAGTGAGACGCTAATTGGGGAATGTCTTCCCGACGTTCCCGCAACGGGGGGATCTCCAGAGGGAACACACTAAGACGGTAGAACAAATCCAGCCGGAAACGCCCTTCTTCGGACGCCGTCCGCAGGTCGCGATTGGTAGCCGCGATGACACGCACGTTCACTCGCCGCGTGTGCTCATCACCGACGCGCTCAAACTCTCCTTCTTGCAGGACTCGCAGCAGCTTCGACTGAAGGTCCAGCGGGATCTCACCGACTTCATCCAGGAAAAGCGTTCCGCCATCCGCGAGTTGAAAGCGGCCGGCGCGGTCGCGAATCGCCCCTGTGAACGATCCCCTGACGTGCCCAAAGAATTCGCTTTCGAAAAGGTCCTTTGGAATCGATCCGCAGTTCACGCGAATGAGCGGTTTGTCTGCCCGGCGACTGCGCTGGTGAATGGCGCGCGCAATCAGTTCCTTGCCAGTGCCGGATTCACCCTGGATCAGCACGCTCGAATCGGTTTGCGCAACCAGGTCGATCTGCCGCAGCATTCGCGTCAGTGCCGGACTCTGACCGACAATATCTCGAAAATCACCGGTTTCGACAACCTCCTCGCGCAGGTAGTCCCGCTCCAATTCGAGTTGGCGGCGGAGTTGGTCGATCTGCTGAAACGCACGGCAATTCCCGATCGCCACGGCAGCATGCGCGGCAAACGTGCTCAGCCAGTCCAGTGTGCTTTGATTGGGATGCACCCGCAGGAACACCGCCAGCACGCCGACGATACCTCCGCGGAAGTGAAGCGGATGGCCAATGAATCCTTCGATCTGTTCCCGTTTGGCCCATTGTTTATCGATTACCGCATCCTCAGTCCCGGCAATATCGGGTACGAGCACCGGCTCTCCGGTCTGCACCATGTGTGCCAGCTTTCGCTCGGAGTTCAGCGGAACCCGGTGGTGCGAGCCGTTGATGCGGCCCCAATCGAATTCTGCTCCCATGGGCCGTCCTCCGCTGGCACGCATATGCAGAGCGGTCTCCTCACCGATTGAGGTGCAAACGGGGCAGCAGGCATCCTGCTCGAGGAACCAAATTCGCGCCAGGGCAACGTGTTCGTTGGCCATGATTGCTTTGATGATCTGGCCGAGTACCGAAGCGGGATCTGCTGCCTGAGCGATCGAAAGAATCAATGGATGAAGGTCCATAGGAATCTCGTCTTGTGAAGAATCAC
>Ga0068857_100001201_pt1 | contig 20213 bp, 16 predicted proteins | sample KBSCornC72_FD_66591 | JGI IMG/M metagenome (GOLD analysis project Ga0068857, IMG submission 66591) | Corn rhizosphere microbial communities from Kellogg Biological Station, Michigan, USA - KBS Corn C7-2 | ecosystem: Host-associated > Plants > Roots > Rhizosphere > Soil ...
CCAGCCACCCCTCCCCCCGCCCGGTAAAGTAAAGGTAAGGAAATGGTAAAGTTTTTGGCTCTTTTTGACCATGAACCGCGAGTCGGGCGTGTAGCGGGTTGCGCTGTCAACTGCGTTCCAAATTCGTGCCCATTTGTGAAATTCGTGTCTTCCCAACTTGCAACCTTCAACTCGCAACATGCAACCACATCCCCGCCTTTCTTGACTTCCCTACTCCCTTTCAGAACACTTTTGCCCCTTATGGCTGATGCTAAGACCACCGAGCTTATGGAGAAGATCGTCTCTCTCTGTAAACGCAGAGGATTCATTTTTCAATCCTCCGAGATCTACGGCGGCCTTAACGGTTTCTGGGACTACGGCCCGCTCGGCGCGGAACTCAAACGAAACATCAAAGAAGCCTGGTGGCGTTCTATGACGCTACTGCGCGATGATGTCGTTGGCCTCGAAGCCACCATCATCATGCATCCAAAAATCTGGGAAGCCAGCGGCCATACCAGCACTTTCAGCGACCTGATGGTCGATTGCTTGCTGACCAAGAAGCGCTTTCGCGCCGATCAGGTCGAACCTCAAAGTGGCATCGCCTATTTTTACACGGGCGCAACCGATGGCGCCTCCGGCAAGGAATCGAAGGATTCATTTTCCGTCCTGCTGCCTCCCGGCAAACCACCCGAAAGCGCTCGGAAGGTGGCAAAACAATTTTATCAACAACGCGGGGTGGAGAACACCACACTCATCGGTGAGCGCACTGAGCAAGTAAAGGACACGATTCGTTATAATCCCGAAAATGGTAGCCTGTTGACTGAACCTCGTCCCTTCAATTTGATGCTCAAAACCTACGTCGGTCCGGTCGAAAGCGAGGACAACAAATCCTACCTCCGTCCCGAGACTGCGCAGGCCATTTTTGCTCAATTCAAAAATGTCCTCGAAGTTTCGCGCCAAAAAGTTCCATTCGGTATCTGCCAAATCGGCAAAGCATTTCGAAACGAAATCAATCCGCGCAATTTCACCTTCCGTTCCCGTGAATTCGAGCAGATGGAGCTCGAATTCTTCATCCGACCAGACGAAGCCGTCGAAGCCATTTATGGCAATGTCGCAACGCCCTCCGGTCCTGGCCATCCTGGCGAGCCTCAGCCCAATTGGGGTTGGCAAATGTGGCATCAATATTGGGTCGAAGAACGATTTCGCTTTTACGAAAATATCGGCCTGCCGCGCACATCACTCGTCGAGTATTGGCAAAAGTCAGATGAACTTGCGCACTACGCTCGCGCTACAGTTGACATTCTGTACAAATTTCCCTTCAGCAAACGCGATGAAAAAGGTGAGTTGATGGGCGAAGAACTCGAAGGTGTCGCCGCGCGCAGCGACTTCGATCTTTCCCAACACCAACGATTTTCCGGCAAGCAGATGACGGCTTTTGATGAAGAATTGAAGGCGGCCTGGCCGAAATTGGACGACGCAAAAAAAACGGCTCTTTCTCAGCGGTACTTTGAATCGCGCAAGAAATATCTAGTCAAAGTCGGCGAGCCAGAAGCCAAAGCCGAAAAACAGGCCAAAGAGGAATCGGACGCATTGACCAAAGGATATTATATTCCGCATGTCATCGAACCCTCCGCCGGCGTCGATCGCTTAGCCCTGGCACTAATCTGTAACGCTTACGGTGAAGATCAGGCTCCGGACGAAAAAGGCAAAATGGAAACGCGCGTTGTGATGAAATTTCATCCGCGCATCGCGCCTGTAAAAGTGGCCGTTTTTCCGCTCCTCAAAAACAAACCGGAGCTGGTGAAGAAAGCAAAAGAAGTTCGTGACCTGCTGCGCCCGCACATGTCCGTTTTTTACGACGAAGCGGGTGCCATTGGCCGGCGTTATCGCCGTCAGGACGAAGCCGGCACGCCCTTTGGAGTCACAATCGATTTTGATACGCTCGGCGAAAAGGGCCCCGAATTGCAGGAAACAGTTACATTGCGCGAGCGCGATAGTATGAAACAGGAACGCCTCAAAATTGCCGACCTGCCACAACGCTTGCTCGCAACGATTCGCTGATCTCGCGTAGAGTCGTCAACATTCCAATTAAGTGAGCGAAAACAAGAATTCCAAACATCCACTGAAAAAGCTGAAGAGGTCGATTCGCGAGATGCAGCAGCGCCACCGCGACAGGCATCGCCCGACCGGCTTTGGTTTCGTATTCGCAGACCGCGTCGATTATCTCGATCCTCAGCGTTGGGATTCGGTTACCAGGAGCGGAAGCGTTTTTCTCAGCCGGGATGTGCTGCGGGTTACCGAACAACACGGTCCGGAGAACATTCAGCCGCGATATGCAATCATTTTTCGGGATGGTCAGGCCGTGGCCGTTCTGGCGGCGCAGGTGGTTGCGATAAGCGGCGAACAGCTCAGGCCGGACCGGGACGCAGTCAAGGATCGGAGTAGGGCGAGACTGCTACGACGCGTCCTCGCGCCGGCGATGAATGTTGCAACCGCTAACATCAACGAGCGGATGTTGGTCGCGGGGAATCTATTGTCATGGGGATTTCATGGCGTAGGTTTTCTGCCCGGTGAAGATCCCGCCACACTTTGGCCGGGAGTAGCCGAGGCGCTGTATCGGATTCGGCGGGCGGAACGCCTGACGGGCGAAACGAATTTCGTCATGGTGAAAGATGTCACGCCGAACGAGGCAGGACTCGACGCGTTGCATCGGTTCAGTTATCGGCCGATGGAAACTGAGCCGAATATGGTGCTGAAAATTGAGCCGTCGTGGCGCACTTATGATGACTATCTTGGCGCACTCGATGCGAAATACCGCCGAAATGCCAAAGACCAGGTCAAGAAATTGGGGGCAGCAGGTTGTGTGGTCCAGCCGCTGTCCGAATTAGAAGCCGATGCGGGTAGATTGCATGAATTATATTTGGCAGTGCACGGCAATGCTGCCGTTCGATTGGTGACGTTGCCACCGACCTATTTGCCCGCGTTGGCGCGCGCTGCCGGTAAGAATTTTCGATGCACCGTTATTCGGAGAGGAGATGAGCTACTGGGATTTGTGACGGCGATTCGCGACGGTGACATGGCCTTGGGTTATTATATTGGATTCGACCGCGAAGCGGCCGCAACGGGCTTGCCAATCTATCTGCAGTTGTTGCATGCCACGATCGCGGCTGCAATTGACTGGGGTTGCAAGGCACTTTCGCTAGGTAGAACGGCGTTGGAGCCAAAGGCAGCTCTGGGAGCGAAGCCCGAACCCATGTCAGTTTGGCTCAGGCACCGGGTTCCAGCGTTTAATTGGATTTTCCGAGGTCTGTTAGGGGGCGTGCCCCATGCGGAAGCGCCCGAACGAAATCCGTTCAAATCAACGCGCGGAACTGTCGAAGATAGTACCGGGACATCGCCCAAAATCGGGTTGTGAACTGGCGACATTCAACTGAGACGAAAGTCGAGGAAACCACGCTGCAGATCGGGTTCGTGGAAACTCAGGGTCGCGCAGCGCTCGCCACCAGCAATGCTGCGAGCGACTGGCTTTGCGGCTGGTGTCTGAATCACGTCGCCAAAGAGAAGGATCGATTCTCTTACGATGGGCAGGACGAGTTTGTCTTCGCGAATCCGGAAGGAATACGGTTTGAAATCATTACTTTTTCACAAACGATCGGATGCAGTGAAACCGGCGAACCAACGCTGGAACATACCTGGTTTCCGGGACATGCTTGGTCTTTTTGCGTTTGCGACCGTTGTGGCCAGCATTTGGGCTGGTGTTACAGCGGAACTCACGAATTTGCAGGCTTGATCAAAGATCGCATTGTTCGGGCCGTCGCGATCATGAATTAATGGAAGGTGGGGGGGGCGAGCGTCCCCGCGAGCCTTCGAGATGAGATAAACCTTGCACCTATACTGGCTCGCGAGGACGCTCGCCCCACCACAAATTGAGGCAATAAAGACTTGAGATTTTGCGGCGTATCGGTTAGGAATTGCTGCGTTGCCGAAGAATAGATTCGTGCGGGGATCTGTTCTGGAGGAATGCCAGGTTTGGGCGTTCGACGGTTTCAAAATTAAATGCATTTCAAAAGAGTTTCGGCTCAGATCATTGCCGCTTTGGTAGGGTTATCCCTACCTGCGGCGATTGTGGATCCTGCAGACGCCGAGCCGTTGAATGGCTGGGTTACGGCAACGGGGACGCCGACGCTCACCGAGGCTGGGCCCGGCCAATTGCATGCGAGTTGGGGCGGCGCGGGAATCGCCATTTACGCGCCACTCGGAACGAACAGTCAGGGATACATGCTGGTCCCCGGGCACAGGCTGACTTTCTCCGGCTTCATCACAAATACCTCATTTAGTTGGGGAAATCAGCAGTTCCGATTTGGATTATTCAGTAACAATGGCGAAGCCCCTGACGTATTTACCAATTGGCTGGGGTATTGGCTTCCGAACACAATTGGCGGCTCGCACTCGGACGGTCCGCACAAAAGAGTCCTCGGCCAAACGAACGGGTTTTGGCAAACGGGCGGAAGCGCTTTGGTTGGAACGGCCGTCGCAGCAACCGGCGCGGCCACTGGCGGTAACTTACCGTATGGCATTTATCAATTCTCGATCATGCTCGCGCGTTTGGACGCGACCAACCTCAATATTAGCTGGGAGTTGGAAAACGTCGCCGATCGCAGCTTGAATCCCGTGCGGGGAGTTTATTCTTTCGTCGGCACGGTCACCGATTCGACTTCGGATGGATGGTCGTTCAATCGGGCGATGCTTTTCACTGGAAACAGTTCAGGAACGATGTCGTGTGGTGAATTAACAGTAACTTTTGGTCCTCAACCGCCGGTGGTTGCAAGTGCGACACCGAACTCGGGGGCTGTTCCACCTGCGTCTGCCGAGTCACGGGGTCCAAAAGCAGCGCCGGGAAAAAGTAATGTCGAACCTGTAGCGGTTCCAAATGACTCCGGTGGCGCATTGTGGGTGATCCTGACCGGGCTGATTGGAATCATCGGCCTGCTGATTTGGGGAATTGTCATTGTAAAACGGCTGGCGCGAAATGCGATGCTGGCACACGAATCACAAGCGCTAACAAGCCGGATGATTGGAGATGAAAGCACCGCGGCGTCGCCCGATGCGTGGCGGCAGCGGGCGCTGGCAGCCGAGGCTTTGGCGGCCAAGCAAACTCAGATACTGGATGAAAAAGTTGGTCCGGAATTGCGGGAATTTGCCAAGGAAGCGTTGGTCCAGGGATTATATCACCAGCGCAACGCATTGATCGAAACGCAAAAACGAGCGCAGCAAGCGCTGACAGAACTTGAAACCCGGCTTTCCGAATTGCACTTGCCGATCCATGAACGGATTTTGGCTTACGAGAAGAGAATTTCTGAATTGGAGAAAGAATTGGAAACGCGTGGCGAAGAAATGCGTGAGCTGACGAAGGCTACTTTGCTGCTCGTAAAACAAAAGCTGGAACAAGAGCGTGAACGGGAAATGAGCGAACCGCGTTACGGTTGGGAGTAAATCCCGGTTCAGTGCACCAGCCAAAAACAACCGACGGCCATCGCGCTGATGGCGCAAGCACTCATCAAACCGCGATAGATTCTCGCGCTGCCACCCGCCCAGCGAGAAGCAATCAAGCCGATTAGCCACGAAAATGTGGCCATTGAAAGGACGGTTCCAACCGCAAAGGCCGTCAGATAGCCGATGGCCTGGATTCGAGTCGGGAATGCGAGAATAGGCAAAACGCCAAGAAAATGCGAGCTTCCCGCGAGCCCATGAAGGATACCGATCCCAAATGCCGCGTGAGTATGATGTGAATGGGCAGCAGGCTGCTCATGAGCGATCGCATGCGTGTGAGCATGCAGATGGACGTGGCGTTCGCCGTCGTGTTCATGTTCGTGAGCATGGATGCGGAAGGCCTTGCGCAACGCCCAATAGCCGATTCCGATGAGCATGATTCCAACAACGCGTTCGCCCCAGGAAGAAATCAAATCGACGGGAATCAAATGGCGAAGCCAAAGCGAAAGGAGGCCGATCACGGCGACGCCCGCTGAATGCCCCATGCCCCAGCGCGCGCCGGGAACCCACGAACGTTGCGGCTTGCGCACCGCCAGAGGCGCAATCGCGGCCAAATGGTCTGGTCCTGACCAAACGTGAATAATTCCGGCAATTAATCCGGTTATAGCTGCGATCATAATTCGGTTTTGATTTCCCCGCGATATTCGTCCGAGGTTTCTCCGCGAGAATCTGCCTTATAGTCCGCATTCTAGCAAAGCAAAGTTGTCACTCAGAATTTTGCGAATATTTGAAAATTCATCCAGATATTGCGTCTCGCTATTCACAAAATTGAATTTCTCGCAATTGAATGACAACACTGTCATTTGCAATCCAGCGCCCCACGTCTAATCTCATTTGAAACTCATTCACTTCTATTATGAAAAGGCATTTCAACTGGACATTAATTGGCCTGGTTTCTATCGCAAGCAGCATGAGGGCCTGCGGCGGCGAAGCTTATCATTTACTGAAAGAAATCCCAATTGGTGGTGAAGGCGGGTGGGATTATTTGTCCATCGACCCGGCGGCCCATCGTCTTTATGTGTCGCACGCGACTAAAGTCGTCGTGGTTGACACAGAAAAGGATACCGTGGCTGGTGAAATTGAAGATACACCAGGAGTTCACGGGTTCGCGATAGCACCGGAATTGGGCCGTGGTTTTGCGAGCAATGGGCGGGAAGCCAAAGCGAGCATCGTGGATCTGAAAACATTGAAAACGATTTCCAAAGTTGAAACCGGTGAAAATCCTGACGCAATTCTATACGATACCGTCCATAAAGAAGTGTACACCTTCAACGGGCGCGGACATTCAGCGACGGTAATTGAAGGGAAGAATGGAAAAGTGGTCGCCACGATTTCTTTGCCGGGCAAGCCGGAGTTTGCGGTGGAGGATCCGAAAGCAGACCGAATTTACAATAACATTGAAGACAAAAACGAAGTTGTAGTGATTGATGCCAAAGAACACAAGGTGGTGAATACATGGCCCATTGAACCGGGCGAATCTGCTTCAGGCATGGCAATTGATCGCGAGCATCACCGGCTTTTCCTTGGATGTGATAACAAGATGATGCTCATGATGGACAGCACGAGTGGGAAGATCATTGATAAGGTTGCAATTGGCGAAGGTGTTGATGCGAACGCGTTCGACCCCGAAACTCAACTTGCATTTGCGTCGTGTCGCGATGCGACGACCATCGGCCACGAGGACAGCCCCAACAAACTCACGGTGGTCCAAACATTAAAAACGGCGACGGGAGCGCGGACGATAGCACTCGATCCGAAAACGCATAAGATCTACCTGCCAGCCGCACAATTCGAGGCTCAAGAACAAAAATCCGACGGCTCGAGAAAACGACCTAGAACTGTCGCTGGGACATTTAAGATTTTGGTGTACGGGATGTAAAAGCCGGCAGGTATAGCCTAACAATAAGCCAATAGTTCCAAACGATTTCCTTCTTGTCGGAACTCTGATGCGCGGTTAAGAAGTTTTCGTGGCAGCGAAGAAGGTATCCACATCCCGCATCATCGTTTTCGGAGTGCTGGTCGTAACAGGTTTATACGTTGTCTGCGTCATCGGTCTGACGATAGGCCAACGGAAGTTACTCTACTATCCGTGCAAGGTATCAATCACGGAGCAGCAACCGGCGGCAGCAAAGACCGGATTCAAACCGTGGAAGAATGGCAAAGGCGAGCCAATCGGTTGGTTTCGCCCAAGCCCAAGCGGACCGACAACACGGACGATTTTGTTGCTGCACGGAAATGCGGGTTGCGCGTCGGGTTGGTTTCACTATGCGGAGCAATTTCAATCAGCTGAGCCGATTGATTTTTACATTCTGGAATATCCCGGCTATGGCGGTCGAAGTGGCAGACCGGCGCAAATAACTATTCTTCGGGCGGCAGATGAGGCATTCGACAGGATGCCTTCGAATTGCACGATCTGCATCGTGGGAGAATCTTTAGGCACGGGACCTGCATGTTACCTGGCCGGCAAGCACGCCGCTGTTGTGAAGGGGGTTTTTCTCGTCGCGCCTTACAACAATATGGCGCGGGCTGCAGGCGCGCATTTGCCGTTATTTCCCGTGAAATGGATGCTAAGGGACAAATATCCCTCAGACGAATGGCTTAAGAATTATCACGGGCCGTTGGCTGTGATGCTCGGCGGAAACGATTCGGTGATTCCCAGCGAGTTAGGCAGAATTTTATTCGACGGATATCACGGGCCGAAGAAGTTGTGGTTCAAGCCTTTGGCGACGCACGACGATCTTCACGCCGGAGCACCGGAAGCGGCGCCAGAGATTGTCGAATTTTGGCGTGGCGCGGAATGAATAAGGCGGCGGCGAAATAACGAGCGATCAAAACAATTCGTAAGTTACTTAACCGGATTGCCGCCACCCATCGCCAACTCGGCCAGATTGAGCAGATCTTTGTAAGCTTCCTCAAACGCATCCGCGTTGACCTTGTCAGCCGCGTCCGGCCCGACAGCTTCAATTAACGCGATACGATTGAGAATCAGCGGAAGATCATCTGGAGTAGGATGCTTCGGATCAGGCAAGCCTTCTTCGTTTAAGTCTTCAATCAGGTCCTGACGTTCATTGGCTGGAAGACTCAGGTCATTGATCGCCTCAAACCAATAAAGTTCGGCTTCGGGGTCGAAACCGACCATTGCCAGCGCTTCGCGTGCGATTGGGTCGTGAAGTGGCTCTTTTGCCGCTCGATTTTGCGGCGATTTCTGCGGCGTGGAAGCGACAGGATCCAGCTGAATCTGAGCCATGTCGGGCGTGGAATTTGAGACAAAAAGGTCGGTTGCCGTCATTTGCGGTGATCGCCGTTTAATAGGCCAACTTTGCTCGGATGCTAACCTGGTCTGATTTGTTTTCGGTGACAGTTGATGCGCGCGATTGCGTCCGCAAATGATAATTCCGGCAGCGAAGCAGCCGGCAACAACGAAACCGCATAGCAGGATTGCTTTAATTTTCATGATGAAATCTTGCTGATACAGAATGACAGGCGGCTGAAGCGGGCATGACACATATGTAATCCGTTTTTCTGTTCATTCCAAGTCAATCAATATGACAAATCTGTCATCGAGTAATCATGGAATTGTCATGCCCTTTTGTTGCACTGAGTCGGCCGGAATAGTTCCGGCGGAATCGAAGTTATGAAATTGAATCAAATGATCTGTTCAGTGGCAGCCATTGCCACACTCGCATTGGGACTGACTGGTTGCGTGACGGAAGAGAAACGCGAGGCAAAACTTCACGCTGAGGCAAAGGTCAGCAGAGCAGACGCGGAGAAGACCGCGTTGGCGAAGGTTCCGGGCGGCACAATCAAGGAAGGTGAACTGGAAAAAGAGAAGGGCAAATTGATTTGGTCCTTTGATATCTCTGTTCCTGGCTCAAAGGATATTAAAGAGGTGCAGGTGAACGCGATTACAGGTGAGGTTGTTTCAGTGGAAACGGAAACGGCGTCTGCCGAAGCGAAAGAGAAGAAGAAGGATAAAGAAGAGGACGAGAAGGAGGACAAGAAATAGGGCTCTTGTCCGCGCCGCAAGAAAAACCTTGGGTCAACGTTTGCTCGGTTCTACCCTAGCGAAATGCGCGTGCTCGTGGTGGAAGATGAAAAGAAGACCGCCGCGTTTGTCCGCAAGGCGCTTCAGGCTGAGGGGTTCGCCGTGGATGTCTGCCACAACGGCGAAGAAGCCTGGTCTGCGACGCGCTTGACTCCATTTGACGCGATTGTGCTGGACGTCATGTTGCCCGGCCGGGACGGACTAAGTCTGCTTCGCCAATTGCGAGAAAAGCAGAATCGCACGCCGGTGTTGCTGCTGTCTGCACGAGGTGAAGTTACTGAGCGCGTCGAGGGGCTGAATGCGGGCGCTGATGATTATCTTCCCAAGCCGTTTGTGATTGCCGAATTGGTTGCCCGAGTCCGGGCACTTGGACGTCGAGGCAGTGATTCGCACTTAACGGTCCTGCGAGTAAGCGATCTTAGCCTGGACACAATCAGCCACCAGGCTGAGCGCGGCGGGGTAAAGATCGAGCTGACTGCAAGAGAATATCGGTTGCTGGAGTTTCTGATGCGATCGGCGGGCCGCATTTGCGGGCGGATGGCCATTCTCGAAAAAGTGTGGGATTACGATTTCGATCCCGGCAGTAATCTCGTTGATGTGAACGTCATGCGGCTGCGCGAGAAGATCGACGAAAACTTCGAACTAAAACTGCTGCATACTGTTCGTGGCCTGGGCTACATGATTAAGGCGCCGTCATGACCATTCGCACGCGCCTGACATTATGGTTTGCGGGCGTTCTGGTGGTGTCGTTGTTCGCGATGGGCGCGCTTTCCTATTACGGACTAGTCGTCGAACCACGAAATAAGGCCCAACTTTCACCGACTGATCCGGAGTCGAAGGCGGACCCACCGGGTGAGGAATTGCTCGAGGCACTCGCATGGAGCGGCGTGCCTGCGCTGGTGTTGGGGTTGGGTGGAGGTTGGTGGCTGATGCGGCGCGCACTGGCGCCGGTAGCGGCATTGACGAAGGCTGCGGAGCGAATCAATGAGCACAATCTAAACCGGGCGTTGGTTCGCAGCGGAAACGGGGATGAGTTGGATCGCTTGACAGAAGTTTTCAATCTGATGACTGAACGGCTGCATCAATCATTTCGACGCATCCGGGAGTTTACCTTGCACGCATCGCACGAACTGAAAACGCCATTAACGGTCATGCACGGAGAGTTGGAAACAGCACTTCAGAATGGAACGCTCACAATTACGGATCGATCACGGATCGAAAGTGAGTTGGACGAGGTGCGAAGATTGACCCGGATTGTGGATGGATTGACCCTGCTCGCTAAAGCGGACGCGGGACAAATCACGCTTGCCCGAGAACCGGTTCAACTTCACGAGTTGGTGCGGGAAGCCTTTGTGGACGCACAAAGCCTGGCAAGGCCGCATAACATTTCGGTGAATCTCGAAAATTGCGAACCGAATACTATCCTGGGTGATCGTCATCGACTGCGTCAAATGCTGCTGAACCTGACGGATAATGCGATCAAGTACAATGAGCCCAAAGGTACAGTAGCTCTCTCGCTTTGTCGTTCCGGGGAGAGTGCGGAGATTTCAATTGCAAATACCGGGCCCGGCATAAAACCTGAGTTGTTGCCGCGAATTTTTGATCGGTTCTTTCGCGGGGATTCGAGTCACAGCCAGATCATTGACGGGTGTGGGCTGGGGTTGAGCATCGCTCGTTGGATTGCGACAGCCCATGACGGTGAAATAACAATTACGTCCAGACCGGCCGACATGACGATAGCAATGGTGAGATTGCCGGTTTATGCGAGTTAAAACGAAATGATGAAAAATCGGGCGCACGTCAAAACTCCGTCAGGCTGCTACATCAAGTATGACAAATCGGGTCTGGCGCTCCGAATCGTGATCGTTTTGATGCCGGCGGTTTTGCTCTTTGGCTGCGCGCGATTTCATTCGAAACCTCTCTCCACTTCGGCTAATGCCGATGCGCTTGAAAGCCGGTCGCTTACCAACGTGACTCTAAAAGCGATGTTGGAGAAGAACCTTCATCGCGAATTTGGCAACTGGCCGGAAGTCGATTGGGATTTTGAAATGCTTACTTTTGCGGCCTTTTACTATCACCCGAGCCTTGAAGTAGCGCGTGCACAATGGGCGGTGGCGCAGGGTGGCGAGAAAACCGCTGGCCAACGTCCAAATCCCACCCTCACAGTGACGCCGACTTATAACTTTACGACTTTCATCCCATCACCATGGGATCCTGTTGGTTCAATTGACGTTCCCATTGAAACCGCCGGCAAACGCCGATACCGGCGCGCTCAAGCTGCAAATCTTTCGGAAGCCGCGCGGCTCAATATTGCAACGGCCGCATGGCAGGTGCGTAGCGGTGTTCGTTCAAGCTTATTGGAATTCGCAGCGGCGCGGCAGAGGCAAGCTGCGTTAGAGAAGCAGGTTGCTTTACAGGAAGAAATACTGCATCGGCAGGAGCAACAGGCGGCACTGGGCGAAATTGCGAGTTCGGAATCGTTGACTGTTCGAATCGCTCTTGCAAAGGCACGCCTCGATTTGGCGGATGCGCGGCGTCAACGAGCGGAGGGACGAGCGCGTTTGGCGGAGGCAATCGGCGTGCCTCTGCACGCTGTGAACGAAATCAAGGTGGCTTCTGGACTGCCGGAAGATGCGCGCGGCATGGCGGACCTGACCACCGCGGAAGTTCGGCGTGCAGCGTTGCAGACGCGGCCGGATATTTTGGCATCGCTGGCTGAATACGCTGCGTCCCAATCAGCGCTGCAACTTGAAATTGCAAAGCAATATCCGGACGTTCATTTGCAGCCCGGCTATGAATTTGATCAAGGGGACAGCAAATGGTCGCTCGGCTTGATGGTGGAACTGCCGGTTTTGAATCAGAATCAGGGACCGATTGCCGAGGCCAAAGCTCGCCGCGAGGAAGTCGCTGCACGGTTCAATGCGCTCCAGGCGAAAGTTCTGGCTGAGATTGACAGCGCAATTGAGGTCTTCCGAATCAGCGAGACGAATTTGCTTACATTGGGCGCGCTGGCTGAAGTGCAGGCGAAAAGGCGTGATTCGATTGCCGCACAGTCGAAGGCTGGCGCGGTCGATCAATTGGAATTTTTAAACGCACAGTTTGAATTTGCCGCTGCCGAATTGGTGCGGCTTGAAGGGGAAATTAAACTTCAACAGGCGGCTGCAGCCTTCGAAGATGCGGTTCAACGCCCTTTTGCATTTCCTGATGAAATTTTCCATTCCAGTCGAACAGATGCACGCTGAATTCAGGAACATGCTCATTTATTTATCGACGGCGCCGGGCTCATTTCCTTGTGCATTGGCAGTGCTGTTAACAATCTCTGTAATTTCATCTGGTTGCTCTCAGAAAGCTGCGGAGCACTCTACGGCAACCACGGAAAAGAAGGAAGAATCGAGGGTGACGCATGGAACGAATGGAGAAACGATCATCAAGTTCAACGCAGAGACTCAGAAGCTGATGGGCCTGCAAACAGCGGTCCTCTCGCCTGTTCAAGTTAGTCCTGAAGTAAAAGGCTATGGACGAGTGCTCGATCCGTCGTCGTTGGCTTCGCTAGTCGCGGATTTAACGTCCGCTAGGGCTGCAAGCGCCGCGTCACAAGGTGAATTTGAGCGGCTCAAAACGTTGGCCTCGCAAAACAACGCATCCGCGCGCGCGCTTCAGGCCGCTGAGGCGACTGCAACACGCGATAAGGTTCAAACTGAAGCGGTCCGACTGAAGTTGGTTGGTAGTTGGGGCAGCGCGATAGCGGGACGGGAAGATTTGGCCGGTTTTGTTCGTTCGCTGGGTTCACTTGAGAGCGCGCTGATTCAAATTAATCTCTCGCCTGATCAGTCGCTGGATAAGGCTCCGACAGGCGCTCGAATTGTCACCCTGTCTGCTGAAACAAATCCAGTCGAGGCCAAGTTGGTTGGACCTACACCGGTAGTTGACCCTCAAGTGCAGGGTCAAGGCATTCTGTTTTTGGTCTCGCCAAATCCGTCGCGACTTGCTCCGGGCGCCGCAGTGAGTGGTTTGATTGATGTTCCGGGAGAGAAACAGTCCGGAGTCATTGTGCCGCGCAACTCGATTGTGCGGTTTAACGGAACCACTTGGGTCTATTTGCAGATGGGTGACGACAGCTTTCAGCGCACCGAGGCAAAACTGGAAAAGCCCTTACAGGACGGGTGGTTTGTACGCGAGAATTTGAAACCAGAAGCAAAAGTCGTTATTACGGGCGCGCAACAATTGCTTTCTGAAGAATTGAAGGGAGAAGCAGAATGAAATTCGAACTTCGGTTTTCTTTCGAATTTCGAATTTCGAATTTCGAATTTATTTAATGCTCCGCACCCTTGTCCATTTTTCGCTGAAATTTCGCGGAGTTGTCATCGTCCTTGCGTGCGTACTCATCGGCTATGGTATTTACGTTTCCGCCAACGCGAAGCTGGACGTCTTTCCCAATTTTGTTCAGCCGCAAGTGGTCGTGCAGACGGAGTGCCCGGGTCTCGCGCCTGAACAAGTGGAATTGCTCGTAACCGTTCCAATTGAATCGGCAATCAACGGACTCGGCGAGATGGAGTCCCTTCGCTCCGAGTCGATCGAGGGTCTTTCCATAATCACAGCGGTGTTCAAAGAGGGAACCGACATTTTTCGGGCGCGTCAGATGCTCGCAGAAATTTTGGCGGAAACGGCAGGTGAATTACCCGCCGGAGTGAAGGCCCCGCGCATGACGCCTCTGACTTCGTCCACAATGGACCTTCTGAAGATCGGACTTGTTTCCGACAAATTGTCGCCAATGGATTTGCGCACGTTCGCCGATTGGGCACTGAAACCGCGGTTGCTTTCGGTTCCCGGCGTGGCCAAGTGCAGCACGTTTGGCGGCGAAGTTCGACAGTTACAAATCCAAATCAAGCCTGATCGGTTATTAGCTTACGACCTGTCAATTTCAGACGCGCTCGCCGCGGCGCGAGTCTCGACCGGAGTTATTGGCGCTGGATTCCTCGAAACGAGCAACCAACGGATCACCGTTCAGACCGAAGGGCAGGCATTAACGCCTGAAATTCTGGGCGAGGTTGTTGTGGTGCATACGAATGGTTTCAGTGTGCGCTTAAAGGATGTGGCGACAGTTGCGGAAGGAGCGGAACCGAAATTTGGCGACACACGCATTCAGGGGCGCTGGGGCGTGTTGATGACAATGTCGAGTCAGTTTGGCGCGAATACGATGGAAGTCACCAAAAGTCTTGAGGCTGCGCTCGCTGAAATGAAGCCGACGCTGGATAAGGCGGGCATCGCGATTTATCCGCGACTTCACCGGCCGGCGACGTTCATTGAGTTATCGCTGAGGAATATGGAGCATTCGTTGGCGTTGGGCGGAATTTTGGTCGCAGTAGTGCTGTTCGTGATGCTTGGCAGCGTGCGGACGGCGTTCATCTCGTTGACTGCCATTCCGTTGTCGTTGCTTACCGCCATTGTCGTGATGCAAAAATGTGGGATTACGATAAACACCATCACTCTAGGTGGCCTCGCCATCGCTCTTGGCGAAGTCGTGGACGATTCAATCATCGATGTCGAAAACATTTTCCGGCGCCTCAGGGAACACAAAGTGACGGATGGTGTTCACCTGCGCGAGATTTTTTCAATCATTCTGAACGCTTCTTTGGAAGTCCGCAGCTCAGTCGTCTTCGCCACATTCATTGTTGTGCTGATTTTTCTGCCGGTGCTGACGTTAACCGGCCTGCAAGGAAGTTTTTTTGCTCCGCTGGCGTTGAGTTACATCCTGGCAATTCTGGCTTCATTGTTCGTGGCGCTTACCCTGACTCCGGCTCTTTCATATCTCATGTTCAGAAAGGGTGTTCGGAAAACCGAAGACCCATTTTTGCAACGCTGGTTCAAGAAATGGTATCGGGGCATTTTGAATTTCATCACACGCTGGCCAAGGTTGATAATTGGGTGCGTCGTTGTGTTCTGTGTCATTGCGTTTACCCGCCTGCCGTCCGGAGGAGAATTTCTGCCTGAATTTCGGGAAGGACATTTTGTTCTGCAAGTATTCGCCACGCCGGGAACGTCATTGCCCGAGATGTTACGACTTGGAACGCGTATTTCGGAAGAACTCTTGAAGAACAAGCACATCGACACAGTTTCCCAACAGGTTGGCCGGGCTGAACTGGGTGAAGATCCATGGGGACCGCATCGCTGCGAATTCCATGTCGAACTCAAACCCGACACGCCCGGCGAGGAACAGAAAAAAATGGGGGACGAATTTCGAGAGGTGCTCGCAAAATTTCCCGGGCTGGAGTTTGAAGTGACAACTTTCCTGGGTGATCGAATCAGCGAGACGGTGACTGGCGAAACTCAACCCATAGTAGTGAACGTTTTTGGGGATAATCTCGATTTGCTCGACGGGAAAGCGCGCGAAGTTGCGGCTGGGCTAAACATAGTTCCTGGCCATGCGGACGTGCGAGTCAAATCACCAACCGGCGCTCCTCGAATGACAATTCGATTGCATCCGAAACGATTGACTCAATTTGGATTTCGCCCCGTGGAAGTGCTTGAAGCGGTCCAAACCGCCTACCAGGGTTCGATCGCAGCCCAGACGCATCGCAACAATCAGACTGTGGACGTCTCAGTGATTCTGGACGAAAGACTTCGGCAAGACCCGGAGATCATCGGCTCGCTGCAAGTCCGAAACGCCCAGGGACTTCGATTGCCATTAAGCGAATTGGCGGAAATATTTCCAACGACAGGGCGAAATTCGATTCTGCATGAAGGCGGGCGACGGCGGCAGACGGTGACTTGTTCGACAAGCGGGCGCGACGTTTCGTCTTTTGTGGAAGAGGCAAAGAAGCAAGTTGCGGCCAAGGTGAATTTTCCTGCCGGAACATATGCACTTTTTGGTGGGGCTGCAGAAGCGAAAGAGAATGCGCAACATGAATTGCTGCTTCATTCCGCGATTGCCGCCGTGGGAATATTGTTGCTGCTAACCGTCGTGTTCCACAATTGGCGCAACTTGATGTTGGTGCTGGTCAACATTCCATTTGCCCTGGTCGGCGGTGTGCTGGCGTTGTGGGTGATGAATCTTCTGGCCCCAGGTGAAGGCTCAGTCACAATCGGATCATTGGTGGGTTTCGTCACGCTGTTCGGCATCACGACACGCAATTCGATCATGATGATTTCTCACTTCGAACACCTCGTAACTCTGGAGGGGATGACGTGGGGATTGGACACCGCATTACGTGGCGCGTCAGAACGACTGATGCCGATTTTAATGACGGCAACGGTGACTGCTTTGGGCCTTCTACCGCTTGCCCTGGGCTCCGGTGAAGCCGGACGTGAGATAGAAGGACCAATGGCAATCGTAATTCTCGGAGGCCTGATTACTTCAACCGCGCTGAATCTTTTGGTGCTTCCGACGCTGGCCGTGCGATACGGACGATTCGAGAAGGTAAGTCCCGCTGGCACCAGCTAGTTCGCGGGTCAGGGTTCTGGTGGAACTGTCTCCAAAAGCTCTTTGGCCTCGGCAAATTGGCTTGCAGGCACAAACAACCTCACCCCTTCGGGCACTTGAAGGAAAGGAAGCATCCCGCCACCGTCGTTCGTCTCGATTGAACCTTGAATGCCGTTCGCCACGAGTTGCGCCAGAGCGACTTCGGCGGCTTCGACATTCGAGAAAGTTTTCAGAAGAGTCCGCGCCTCAGTTTCCATGTTCGGAATATAGGCGAAGTTGTGCGTTTCGCAATCTACTCCACTCGGCCGAATCTTATTTTCCAGCCAATGCTGGATGTGCTGTAACGCCCAACGCCTCGGCCATATGTGCTTTCAGCCGCAACATCGGCGAGCTTTGCTGGACGCGCCAGGGGAGTGCTTTGATTGCGGTGAGCGCGTCCTCGTAAGATTTGCATGCGTCCGCTTTGCGGCCCGCTTCAATGAGTATGTCCCCTCGACGAGCAAGCCAGTTTTCTTTTCGAAGGAGGTTTGGCAGAAGGGAGTCAATTCTAGCCAGCGTTCGGTTGTAGTTCTTGCGGCTTAACTCAAGGTCAATCGCAGGAGTTTGAAGCGCGGGGATTGGCCCAAGTTTTTTGATACCCTGATCCAACGTTGCCAGTGCATTCTCGATCCGACCTTCGGCGGTCAATGCCCCGGCGAGTTCCACAAAATTTTCCGGCGCAGGATTTGCGACGAGTTCCAAACCGCGCTTGAAATCGACAATTGCAGCGTTTCGTTGTCCGAGTTTCACGAGTACACGGGCGCGACCCACATAAGCGTCTCCGTTCTTCGGAGAACATTGGAGAACATTGTTGAACATCACTCGTGCCATCTCAAATTGGCCAGAGTCTGTCAACATTCCGGCGTGAGAAACCTGCACGCCGGGTAAATTCGGAGCCAGTTGTTCAGCCCGGACGTAATCAGCTTCAGCAGCGGCCCAGTTCTGGTCCATCCGATACAGTTCCGCGCGTTCGAGATAGAGTTGGGCGTTTTGGTTTGTGGCTGCGTTGATTTGTTGGGTCACTTCCCCAATACGGATGAGCAACTCACCATGAGCAAAGGCGGTTTCCGTAATGAAGACGCTGAGCAGCAGAAGTATGCTGTTTGCGATGAATTGTGGAAACCGGGGAGTTGCATGATTCATCACGAAAGCGGCAGCCCCATGCCGCTTCTGTTCGTCATTGGTCCTCATGTCAAATCCAAGACTGTTTTTGAATCGCCGCACAAATTGCATTACTGGACAATTTTGATCCGATAATACCGCGCACTGTTCGTTGGTGCGCCTGTCAGAGTAAAGTCATCGACAAAAGTTTGAGTGGATGTGACACCGTAAGGCGCGGGATCCACCTCCAAATTGAGCGGTCGGACAATGTCGTTAAAAGCCCCATTGAGGCTGCCGCCATTAAGATATTGAACCCGATAGCGAACTCCGCCAACGGAGGACCATGTCAATGTCACATGGCCTAATTCATTTCGTGTTTCACTGCTGATGCGGAAAAAGGACGCGGCATTCGTCGGATTCGTTCCGTCAAAGTATTCTTCGAAACTGCTTCGGCCATCGCCATCGTCGTCAGCATTTGGATCGGTCAGGCCATACATCGCTTCCCATGCGTCAGGCAGACCATTGCCATTCGCATCGGTCGGCGCAATGACGTTCAAATTCATCGTCACGATCGAGCTCGTTGCGTAACCATCCGTCGCTGAGTAGGTGAATCGATCAAAACCACGATAGCCGCGAATCGGACAGTAGGTGAGCGTGCCGGTATTGGGATTGAAGTTTTGATTCAGGCCATGGAGAGGCAGACTGTTGGTGCGGAAAATGAGAGGGTCGCCGTTGAGGTCGAAGGCAGCGAGGGTAAGATTTGTAGAGGCGTCACCGAGGATGGTCAGGACCTGGTTGCTGGCGCTGGGACCGACGTTGGGCGCGGTGGTGAAACGCCACGTTGGGCTGGTAATGGTATTGCCGGTGGCATCGGTGACAATGACATACCATTCGTAAGGAGTAGCATACTGTCGGCCCGGCCAAGGAAGGCTTGCGATAGTTCCGGCTGGCGCATTAGTGACCGTGCCGATGAGGTTGAACGGAGCGCCATTCGTGCCACCCGCTTGCTGCATGTCATAGTTAAACCAAAACTCACTGTCTGAATCAGTTTCGTATTCGCCGGTCCAGGGCGAGTAAGACTGGACCACCACAAGGTTGTTGCTGGGAGAAAATTCCATTATCCGCATCTCACCGTTACCGCCATTGGTACGAAATTGATAATCGGAAATCAAAGTATGAACGGTATGACCATTGTAGGTATCGACACGGGAACCTTCACCGTTCACATGGCCGCCGAGCATGAGAAAGAAATTCGCGTTGGTTTTGAGGACATTGTAAATCGCCGCGCCTTGAGCGCTGAATGCACTCGGGGTTTTAGGTGTGCCGGCATAATGAGTTACGGCAATCGCACGGCGATTTACATTCGTCCGAAGCACGTTTGCGGCCCAGGTCAGCACAGCCGGATTTGCGTTGGTGTCGTATTCGAAATAAAGGACGACGAAGTCCATGCCGCCGGCGCTGAAAAAGTCGAAGTGGTTGTCGTTGTTTGTGCCGTAATGGCCGGCGTAATAGGAGCGTCCATTGAAGTGCGGGATGCCAAAATATTGATTGTAGAACGTGGTGGTGCCATTCGGGTCGCCATTGGGTTCCTGGTCGTGATTGCCAACGGCCATGCCATAAGGAACGCCCTGGAGCAACAATGTACGCGCCGGATTCTCGATGCGATACATCGCATTTGCTGCATTACCCCATTCAATTGTATTTGGACCGGTCCAGGTGTCGCCATAGTTGACGATGTCTCCGAGATGCGCGACGTAGGCGACGTTTCGAGAGACGCGATTGGTGACTATCCATTCGGCTTGCGAAAAAAACATCGCCGGCAGGCCGCCGTGCAAGCTGGCGGTATAATTCTGGGTATCGGGTAGCGCAACGATTGTAAAATCTGTCCTCGGATTGGATCCTCCCACGCGACCAAAAAATTTCACGGTCATATTGCCGGGCGCAGCGTTCGAAACCGTCACCTGCAAGTTTGGAGAAGTGCCAGCGTCCTGCGCATTATCCGGTGGCAAAATCAAATTCACGGTCGCAGTTGACGGGATGAAGACGAAGGAGGCGACTGCCTCAAGACCGCTACCGGGG
>Ga0068857_100001206_pt1 | contig 20155 bp, 27 predicted proteins | sample KBSCornC72_FD_66591 | JGI IMG/M metagenome (GOLD analysis project Ga0068857, IMG submission 66591) | Corn rhizosphere microbial communities from Kellogg Biological Station, Michigan, USA - KBS Corn C7-2 | ecosystem: Host-associated > Plants > Roots > Rhizosphere > Soil ...
CCCCAATTATTTTGCGGGCGCCGGCGGCAGTTTCCCGACGACTCAGCTCGCGATCAATGCCGACGCCCTGCTCGCCGGCCTGAAGTCGCTCGATGGAACGCCGAACTACACGTCGGGGGTCGGGGTCTACAATTTCGCCGACACGCTCCCCGCGTTCAACGCGACCAATTCCTACGTTGTCAGCGAGAAGACGCTCGCCGGATATGTCGAAGCTTCGTTCAACGGACCCAGCTGGCGAGGCAATATCGGCCTTCGGCTCGTCCACACGCAGACCAACGCGGCGACGGCGATCAACAAGATCATTTCGGTGACCGTGAAGGATACCGCCAACCCCACCGCCTCGGCGGTGACCGAATACTCGCTGGCGACGCCTCTTACGGCCAAGGGCAGCTACACGATCCCGCTGCCATCGGCGAACATCAACTTCGAGCTCGCGCCCAATCTGCATCTGCGGCTTGCCGCCGCGCAGACGATGGCACGGCCGAACCTCAACCAGTTCGCACCGACCGAAACCGACGACACCAGCAACCAGGATTACGTCATCTATTATGACGGCAATGCCTCGTTGAAGCCGATCAAGGCGCTGCAGGCGGACGCCTCGCTCGAATGGTACTATCAGCCGAACGACCTGCTCTCGTTCGCGGTGTTCGGAAAAAAGCTGCGCGGCGACATCACGACAATCGAACGCAACGGCGTCGACGTGGGCGCAGTCGGCTGCTTTAACGGCCAGCCATGTGTGCCGTTGCTGTTCAGCGTGATCGAGCCGATCAACGGCGACAATTCCAAAGTGTACGGCGTCGAGCTCAGCTGGCAGCACATGATGCGCAACGGCCTCGGGATCCGCGCGCAGTTCACGCACACCTGGAGCCGCGCGGTCATCGAAGGCCAGAACGTCGGCAGCATCGCCGGAATTTCTCCGACCACCTTCTCGATCAATCCGTTCTACGAGAAGGGCCCGCTTTCGCTCAGCGTCTCGTGGGATCACTCGAGCTCGTTCACTTATGCGAACTTCACCGAGATCGACGGCGTGCCCGCGATCGCCAAAGGCTACGACTGGGTGACGGCAAGCGCCTCGTACGACATCACCAAGCAGGTGAAGCTCTACATCGAGGGCAGGAACCTCACCAACTCGATCGTTCGGACCTATCTCAACGGCGATCCGAACATCATTTGGGCATCGGGCTCGGTCGGAACCAGCAGCAGCGTCGGCGCCGGCTACACCGCCTACGGCCGGACCTTCATGGCTGGCGTTCGCTTCGGGTTCTAACCCGTGCTGTCGAACGCTACTTCCGATGGAGATAGATGCGTTCGGCGTTCTTGTAATAGAGCTTGTCGATGACCCCGCGCGGAAGCGCGAGGCCCTTCACGTCGGTCTTGATATCCTCGACGTGCTCGGTGAGCGGGGTGGCGAGATAGCGCCAGTCTGAGCGCCAGTTACGGTCGACCTCAGCCTCGAAAGCAGCATCGGTCGTGGGGGGCTCGTCGCTAGCGTGCGCCGGGTTCGGCAGGTTATCGGCGATGTCTGTACCGTACATCAGCCGGTCCTGGTACCTGATGAAGAACGCCCGGACCTTCTGCCGATCCTGGTGCGACTGATACTGGATCTGGGTCATGCGCGCGGCGATGTCGACATTGGCCCAGGGGAAGCGGTCGAGCCAGATCGCCAGACGGTCGACGCTCCACTCTAGGCTCGCCATGTGCGCACCGACGAACGGCAGCTTGGGATGGAATGCCACGAAGCGGTCGCGCGCGGCCATCAGCATCTCGTAGCTCGGCTCCTCCGGGTGGAGGTACATGTAATATTCGGGATGCTCCTTGAAGTAGCTGCGGTCGTTGTCCGTCGTCATCTGGTCGAGCGGGAGCCAGCAATTGAGCGGCTCGCCCTGATGCGCGATCAACGGAATGCCGAGCTTCTGGATATGCGCCATGACGCCGTCGAAGCGCGGGTCGTCCAGGAAAATGTGCTTCCCGTTCTTGTCCTTCACGACCATGCCGATGTTCTTCCATACTTTCACGGCAATCGCGCCCTTCGCGACCGCGGCATCGAGCGCGGCGTTGGTGCGCTCGGTCCAGCCGGGCTCGCCGAATCCGTCCATCGAGAAAGCGGTGGCGAAGTGGAAACGCTTCGGATCCCCTGAGCGGTGGGATGTTGCGGCCTTCGCCTGCAGAGGAAGGGGTGGAAAGTCGGGGTAATCGACGTTGATCGACAGAAGCTCGAAATTGTCCTTGCGGGCAATGTCGAGGAAAGCGTCGCGAGCGACATTGTCGTGAACGTGCGCGTCGAATTTCGGGACTCGCACGAAGTCCGCTTCAGTGTAGCTGCTGGGCGATGCCGCGACAGAAGTCGTACTGGTCGCGACGGCAACCCCCGCCAGCAGAGCGATCAGCGATCTGTGTAGCATTTCATTCCCTCCGACTAGCTAATGAAACATAGTCGCACTCAGAACCTTTCATGTAAATTGCGTTTGCATGCACGGGCGCGGAGGCGACTTGCGACCCGCAGGGCCGTTTCCTATCTGAGCGCGCGGGTTCTCCACCGTGTCGGCAGAGAGCGTTCGAACGAAAGAAAACGCGTGGAGCGAGGCGCGATTTGCGGCTAAATCTACGCCACGGAGGAACCATGCGGGACACCAGCCGCCGCCGACAGGAAATCATTCGCATGCTGAATGCCGAAGGCAGCACGCAGGTGCTCGCGCTTTCGGACCAGTTCCGCGTGTCGACCCAGACGATCCGCAAGGACCTGGCCTTTCTCGAGGAACGAGGGGTCCTGGTTCGCTGTTATGGCGGAGCGGTCGCAGCCGGCGCCATGGGAGTCGCGGACGAACATCCGGTGGACGCCAAACGCGGCCTTCATGCGTCCGAGAAGGAACGGATCGGCCGCCTCGCCGCCTCGATGATCCAGCCGGGCGACGCAATCATCCTCGATTCGGGGACCACGACCGCGCAGATCGCGCGCTTCCTACCCGAACGCGGTCAGGTCATTGTGCTGACCAACGACGCCGGCATCCTCAACCAGCTCATGCGCCGCGAAGATGTCGACATCGTGCTTCTCGGCGGCCGGCTGCGCCGCAAGAACATGGCCTTCTACGGCGGACAGACCGAAGCCGCGCTCGACAGCCTGCAAGTCGATCGGCTGTTCCTCGGTGTCGACGGCATCGACCTGGAGCGTGGAATAACCACCCATTTTGAGGGGGAGGCGGTGCTCAACCGGAAGATGGCGCGAGTTGCGCGACAGGTCATCGCCGTCACGGACAGGAGTAAGTTCGGACGCACCTGCCTGCACCGCATCATGGGTCTCGAGGACGTCGACGTCCTCATCACCGACGCCGACGCGCCTGAGGAAAGTCTCGAACAGGCACGCAAACTCGGCTGCGAAGTCCGCATCGCCTGACGATCATCCTGGCGGCGAAATGCAAAGCCGACGTTGGCGATGAATCCGCCCGGACTGACGAGGTCCTGGCAAAACTTCTCACGGCATTGGCCATCACGTTCTTCACCATGTCGCGGCCCATGATTTGGCTGCTTGTGCACCTTGACACAATGTCCGGGTCAAGCGGCACAACCCGCTGAGAAGCACGCCGTTGCTACTCCTTCGTCATCGCTCGGTGAGCTGCAGGTAGACGCGTCGGACCCGCGCCGCTCCAATCCCGCGAAGCGTGAGCGCGGGTGCGGTATTGGCCGTGCCTGCGAGCAGGCTGTCCGCACACCAGAGCGCGAACAAAGGGCCGCCCATTAGGCGGCCCTCCTGTTGGCCAAGTCGCGGGAGCTAGGCGGCCTCTTTCCATTGTGGCCGAAGCTCGTTGTGCGACGGGCACTCGGCGATTGGGCCGACCGCGATCCCGCCGAGCTCGTTGGCAAAGCCGTGGTTCACGTCGCGGTGGTGCGCTTCGTCCGCCCTCACCACCAGCACCACATCGCGCAAGGTCGCATGTTCGGGCAGACCCCAGTAGCGCTTCGCAATCTCCGGCGCCGGAACGTTCTCGCTTCGGCCTTCGTCAATCTCCGCCAGATAGTGAGTGTAGCTGATCACCGCTTCCTCTTCGAAATAGCCGACCACCCGGTGCGCGGTCTTCGAGCTGATGAGGTAAAGCGCGAAAAAGAAGCAATAAAAGACCCACTGGGCACCGATGATCACCGCTCGCTCGAAAAGCGTAGGCTTGCTGATTTCGATGAAGGTCATGAGATGCATGCGCTCGTTTTCCGCTTCGTCCATCAGCGTGCGGATCCAGCCGCGGTCGTCGCAGATGCGGCGAAGACAATGCAGGTGGTTGATCGTCGCGCCGACCATCCCCGGGACCGCAGCGACCGTCTCGAGCACGACAGCGCGGTGGCCGTAGCGCTCGGCGAAGAAAGTGTCGGCGCACCAACGGAGCGCCTTGGTGAAGCCGAAGGCGACGCGGTCCGACAGGCCCTTCGGCTGATGGTGGACCGAAAGATCGATGAAAGGCGCGTTCATTTGGTCACTCCTACTTGAGATTCTGGCCTACCGGCCGCTTCGGAGCGCGAGTTACCGTGCGTGCGCTGGTGCCGGTATAAGGATGTCTCCGTACGTAAATTCTCGTACAAACAGCCAGGCTGCTCACCGACGCTCGCTCGACCGGGCAATCGCTCAGAGCCGGCGCCTCCGATGCGCATGAGCTTTATGCGGCCGCCCCGTCTGCGATGGTCCGGCGCAGGGCGCTGCTTCGGAAACTACTTATGTCGGCACGCCAACGGCAGACTTAATGCGAACGCATGCCTGACTCCTCGACCGGCGAGCAGATCGTCACCCGCGGCGAGCAGATGCTCGCGCTCCGACGGCGGCGAATGGCCGCTTCCCACCCGTTTTTCCGCGGTGGCTTTCGGCCGTTCTTTTTCGGCGGCGCCGCATGGGCGCTGATCGCACTCGTCCTGTGGATTTGTTCGCTCACCGGTGAAATCAGTTTGCCCACCGCACTCGAGCCGCTCGCCTGGCACCGGCACGAGATGCTCTTCGGCTTTGTCGGGGCGATCATGGGTGGCTTTCTCCTGACCGCCGTGCCGAATTGGACCGGTCGGTTGCCGATCGCCGGATGGCCGCTGGCGGGCTTGTTCGGCATGTGGGTCGCGGCGCGGTTCGCGCTTCTGTTCTCCGCCGGCACTGGTCTTTGGCTCCCAGCGCTTCTCGACGTCGGCTTCTTCTTCGTTCTCGGCTTGCTCGCCGCACGCGAGGTGCTCGAATCGAAAAACCGGAATCTTCCGGTGGTCGGAATGATCCTGCTTTTCGGGACTGCCGACGGGATCGACTATCTGTCGATAACCGGCGTCATCCCGCTCCCGGACCTCGGGTGGCAGCTCGCGATTTCCCTCGTGGTCCTGCTCATTTCGCTGATTGGCGGCCGGATCATTCCGTCGTTCACGCGCAACTGGATGGCGAAGCAGGGAATGAAGAATGCGCTTCCGACGCAGCCCAGCAAATTTGACCTCTTCGTCATTGCCGCGACGGCCGTGGCGCTGCTGGCGTGGCTGACCGGACCGAGCGAAATCCCGATCGGCATCGTCCTTGTCATCGCCGCGATGTTGCAAGCCGTTCGCTGGGCGCGCTGGCGCGGCTATCGCACGTTCGCCGACCCGCTCGTTCTCGTGCTGCATGTCGGCTACGCCTGGGTGCCGATCGGTGTTGCTCTGCTCGGCTTCAGCCTCATGGGCCTGGTGCCTCGGAGCGCCGCAATTCATGCGCTCACCGCAGGAGCGATGGCGACCATGATCCTCGCCGTCATGACCCGGGCAAGCCTCGGCCACACCGCGCGGGAACTGAAAGCAGGCCCCGCGACGGTCGTCGTTTATCTGCTGGTGACGATTGGAGCTGTTCTCCGGGTCTCCGCATCGCTGCGGCTGATCGACTACAGTCTTGGGATCGACGTTGCCGGCATCGCATGGGGCAGCGCCTTCCTGCTGTTCCTCATCGCCTACGCGCCCGTGCTTTGGGGGCCGCGGCTGGGTGAAAAGCGCTGAGGTATGGGTTCCCTATGCTCAGTCAGAATCCGCGGCCTTCCTCCCCGCGTCCTCGATCGCGCGATCGATCAGCTTCAGCGAACGCGGCCGACCCTCGGCCGCAACCCTGCGCCGATAGCGCGAGAGCCTGCGCGCGAGGTCCGAAGTGGCTTCGTCTTCGTTGCCAGGCGCAAGAATCGGGTCGAGCTTGTCCATTGGCAATGGAGGTAACGATCCGCCACTCCGATTTGGATAAGTAAGTTTCCTAGGTCGCGAGTCGGCGCGGAAGCCTGTCAACGGCTTCGGGGCTTGCTATGAGGCGTCGAATGGATAGCCCTGATCCTGAACGGCCCTTCCAGGTCGAAGCGCATCTGCGCTCGATTCTGGCGACCGTTCCGGACGCGATGATCGTCATTGACGAGGTCGGATCGATTCTCTCCTTCAGCGCAGCCGCTGAAACAATGTTCGGCTACGGCGAAGCCGACGTCATCGGCAAGAACGTGAAGATTCTAATGCCGAATCCGGATCGCGATCGGCATGACCAGTATCTCTCCAACTATCGTACGACCGGCAGACGCAAGATCATCGGGATTGGCCGGGTTACGACTGCGCTTCACGCGGACGGAAACACCTTCCCGATTGAGCTCGCCGTTGGCGAGGCATGGAGCGGCGACAAGCGGATCTTTACCGGCTTCATCCGCGATTTGACCGAGCGCCAGCAAACGCTGCTGCGGCTTCAGGACCTCCAGTCCGAGCTGGCGCACGTCGGCCGGGTCAGCGAAATGGGGACCCTCGCCTCGTCCCTTGCTCACGAGCTGAACCAGCCTTTGACGGCGGTCGCCAGCTATTGCGAGAGCGCGCGCGACTTGCTCATGGCAGAGCCCGACGCGGAGACCCTGGCTATGGTCCGCGAGGCTATGGATCAGGCGGCGCAACAGGCGGTGCGCGCGGGCCAGATCGTCCGCCGCCTTCGCGATTTCATGAGCCATGGCGAGACAGAGCGGCGGGTCGAGAGTCTTCAGCGGCTGATCAACGAGGCCAATGCTCTCGCGCTGGTAGGTTCGCGTGAGCACGATATTGATGTTCAGCTTTCGCTCGACCCCGCGGCGGACCTGGTCTTCGTCGACCGGATCCAGGTGCAGCAGGTGCTCGTAAATCTCATCCGCAACGCAATCGATGCGATGATCGACAGCCCGCTGCGATGCCTCTCGATCCGCACGCGTCGCGGTTCCGACGGGGACGTCGGAGTTACCATCGAGGATACCGGCTCCGGCATTTCGGAGACGGTCGCGCCGCAGCTTTTCCAGCCATTCGTGACATCGAAGCAGAACGGCATGGGCATCGGCCTGTCGATTTGCCGCACGATCGTCGACGCTCATGGCGGCCGCATCTGGTTCGAGCCTGGCAGTAACGGCGGTACGGCGTTTCACTTCACCTTGCCGAGCGGGGACGCGAAGATATGAGCGACGACGAGCTGCGTCTGGTCCATTTGGTCGACGATGACGAGGCGATCCGCAGGTCGGTCGGATTCATGCTCAAGACGTCGGGATATCACGTGCGCACGTATGAGAGCGGCGGCGCGCTGTTGAAGAGCGGGCCCAATCTCGAGCCCGGGTGCATTCTGCTCGACATCCGAATGCCCGGCATGAATGGTCTCGAAGTGCAGGCCGCTCTCAAGGACAAGGGGGTCAGCCTCCCCGTCGTCATCATGACCGGTCATGGAGACGTCAGCCTCGCCGTTCACGCCATGAAGGCCGGCGCCGTCGATTTCATCGAGAAGCCCTTCGAGAAGGCTGTGCTGCTCGCGGCGATCGAGCACGGCGTGGAGCGGCTCAAGCGATCGGCGGCCAACCAGGACCGGGCCGATGAAGCAGTCGTGAGGCTCCAGGCGCTGACGCCGCGCGAGCGTGAGGTGCTGGACGGTCTGGCCAAGGGGCTGCCCAACAAGACCATTGCCTACGATCTCGGAATCAGTCCGCGTACCGTTGAGATCCATCGCGCGAACGTCATGAGCAAGCTCGGTGTGAGGAGCCTGTCGGAAGCGCTTCGGATCGCGTTCGCTGCTCAGGAAAAATAGCCGACCTCGGGATATTACGGATACCGCGGTGCGCGCCTGAACCTCATTCAGCTGCTTCATTAGCTGAATGGGGGACACTCCAATGACGACTCGCGTAAAACCCGAAGTGCTGATCGCTCGCGACGAGATGGTTGCGGCTCCCGCTGGGCGCGCATGCGACGATCAGAGTTTCGAGCTCCCGACCGGCCTCTATGTTGCGATGGCGATGCTCTTTGGCGGCTTCATCGCCGTGCTTAGCCTTGCGTTCCGCGGTGGCCACATGGCGGTGGCGTACGGGGTGATCTTCGCGTTCATCGCCGCGTTCTTCGCTGTCCCGGCAATGTTCCCGGGGATGGCGCCTTCGAGGAAGAAGACGCTGAGCTGGGCCATGTTCCGGATGCGCGGAGTCCACACCGCGACGGGTCGCTCGAGTGCCGGCGAAGCCACCGTTCTGGTGCTGCTCCTGCCGTTTCTCATCTTCTGCTTCGGGATTGCGGTGGCCGCGATCGCAATGATCGTCCGCTAACGTATGCACGGCTATTTGAACCAGCACACGTTCGTTCGAAATCGTTCCGACACCGACGATCACGTCGCATCGGTTTCCCGGAGTCTGACGCTGTGAATCCAGGAACGAGCGTCCCATCGCAGCAAGGAGCGTTGATGACGACCGCCCGTCTGTCCGATAATGCGTCCGATGTGAGGCTGAGGCTCTACACTCGTCATGCGGTCCGGGTGCTCGTGCATCTCGCCGCGACCTCCGGCCGGCTATCGGCGATCAGCGAGATCGCCCAAGCCTATGGGCTCTCGCACAACCACCTTATGAAAGTGGTGCACGACCTGCGTCGGGCCGGCTTCGTGGAGTCGGTGCGTGGCCGTACCGGCGGGATCCGCCTTGCACGGCACCCGCGGGAGATCGCGCTCGGTGACGTCGTGCGATACACGGAACCGGAGCGGCCACTGCTCGCCGACGGCTCTCGAGAAGGCGAATCCCTTCAAGCGGCGGTGGACGCGGCGTTCGGCAGTTTTTTCGCTAAACTCGACGGCATTCGGCTCAGCGACATTGCTCAGGCAGAACCTTCGAGACCAGAGGTTTCGGCGAAGATGACGCGCAAGATCATTGCGGTTCCGAGTTCCGGGTCTCGCGCAGGGATTTGAGCTGGGGGCGGCCTTGCAGTTCGGCGGAACAGGGGATTTCGACGACGTGCCTGCAGGAACTTGGCTGGTTACGCCACCATGCAGGTGAGCCGGCTCTAACAGGGGGATCCATTTGTGCGCGAACGCGAACTAGCCGAACCTTCCGTTGATCCGATCAGCAACATCCTGAAATGGGTATTGCTGATCACTGCACTGATCTGTTTCGGACTCCTCGGTTGGGCGACCGTCCTGACCTACGAAAAGGCGCCGCCGCACCCGCAGGCCTTCACCGATCGGGCCGGCAACATGATCATGACAGCCGACGACATCATCGCCGGCAAGGGCGGCTTCCAGAAGGCCGACCTGATGGACTACGGCAGCATCTACGGGATGGGGTCCTATTTCGGTGAGGACTATACCGCATCGACGCTGGTGCGGCTCGGCGTCCTGACCAAGCAAAGTCTCGCCGATTCCGCCGCAACGCCGCCGGGTACCAAGTCTCCTGGCAACAAGTCGCTCGCGACGACCGGTCCCGCAGGCACGCCGCCCCAGCCGACGACACCGCCTGCCGCGTCGCCCGCCGAAGCGCTCGCAGACGCCGCGGCTACCGCGACGATGCAGAAGCAGCTTCAAGGCATCGATCTCACCCAGCGGAGAGTCGTCTTGCCAGATGCGGTAGCTCAGGCCGTGCGCCAAGTGCAGGGCGAGCTGACGACCAAGCTCAACACGGTCAACCTGTCCGCCGGTTGGGTTCCTGCGAAGAGCCTCGATCCGGCGCTCCGTGCGCAAACCGCGGACTTCATCATCTATTCCGCGATCACGACGGTTGCGCGACGCCCGGGCATGACGACTTCGTGGACTGAGAATTGGCCGTACGAGCCTACCGTCGGCAACGTGCCCACGACCAACACCTTCCGTTGGACCTGGATCAGCTTCTGCTTCACCTTCTTTGCAATGGGGTTTGTGCTGTGGCTCTACAGGGCCTATCTCGACCATCCCGACGACGCGCCGCGGGAGCGGGGGCTCGCGATTTATCGAGAGCTCACGCCGAGCCAGATCAAGACGGGAAAATATTTTATCGTCGTCGCTTTGGTCTTCCTCGCGTCGCAAGGCGCGGGCGCGATCATGGCGCACTCCTATTACGAGCGCGAATACTTCTACGGAATCCAGCTCAACTACATCCTGCCGTTCAACTTCCTCAGGAGCTTCCACCTGCAGGCGCCGATCATCTGGATCGGGCTGGGGTGGATCGCGAGCGGGCTGTTCCTCGCCCCGGCGATCGCCGGCGGCCGGGAGGCGAAGGGGCAGGGGCTGCTCGTCGATATCCTGTTCTGGGTGTCGCTGTTCGTCGTCGCCGCTGCTCTGCTTGGCAACTATCTCGGAATCCAGGGGGTGATCGACAAAGGCTGGTTCTGGTTCGGGAACCAGGGCCTGTCCTACATCCAGCTCGGCCGCTTCTGGCAGATCCTCTTCTTCGTTGCGCTCCTATCTTGGAGCATATTGATGTTCCGGGCGCTGTGGCCGACCAAGGATACTTTGGTCGAGGCGACCAAGCAGTTCTGGAGCGGCCGTATCCGTCTGGAGCACCTGATCTGGGCCGCCACGATCAACGTCGCCGTGCTCTACATCTTCGGTATGATCCCGCTCACCGGGATCGAGAAGAGCTTCACCATCACCGATTTCTGGCGCTGGTGGGTGGTCCACCTGTGGGTCGAACAGTCGTTCGAGTTCTTCGCGGTGGCGATGAGCGCCTATCTTTTGATGTCGCTCGGCCTGGTGTCGCGCAAGCTTGCGGAGCGCTCCGTCTACCTCGAACTGATCCTCATCTTCCTTGGCGGCGTGCTCGGCACCGGGCACCACCTGTACTGGGGCGGTGGTCCCAGCATGTGGGTTCCTTTGGGCTCGATGTTCTCGTTCATCGAGGTGCTTCCGCTCGTCCTGCTGATCCTCGAGGCGATCTCGCAGCACCGGCTGATCAAGGGTGAGGCAGCGTTCGATTACCGCCTCGCTTATCTCTATGTCCTCGGTTCGGCCTTCTGGAATTTCGTCGGCGCCGGGGTGTTCGGCGGCGGCACGCTCAACGCGCCGCTGGTCAATTATTACGAGCACGGCACCTTCCTGACGCTCAATCATGCGCATACGTCGCTGTTCGGTGCGTTCGGTCTGCTGGCGCTCGGGCTGATCTATTTCTGCCTGCGCTATCGTGCAGGGCCGGGCGCGGTGTTCGACGAGCGGCCGGGGCGCATCGCCTTCTGGTGCTACAATATTGGGCTGCTGATGTGGATTTTCCTTCACTTCTTCCCGATCGGCTGGCCGCAACTCGACGCCGTGTACGAGCACGGCCTCGCTTGGGCGCGCAGCCAGCAATTCTACGACCAGACGCTCTTCTGGCAGTGGATGCGCATGCCCGGCGACGTGGTGTTCTCGGTCGGTGCTCTGCTGATGGGGTGGGACTTCCTCGTGAAGCTGAGGCAGCCGCGCGGCGGAGCGAGTGAGCCGCGGGCGCCTGCCGCCGCCGTGGCCGCGGAGTGATCCTCCGGCGTTCAGAGGGCCTTCCGCTTGGCTGAATTCAGCCTTCCGAAGAACAGCCGCATCACTCGCGGTCGCGACTGGAAGCCGGAACCAGGCGATCGGCTGAAGACATTCCGGATCTATCGCTACGACCCGGAGTCGGGCGCCAACCCGAGATGGGACCGCTACACGATCGACCTCGACAAGACCGGCCCGATGGTTCTGGACGCCCTGATCAAGATCAAGAACGAGATCGACCCGACCCTGACCTTCCGCCGCTCATGCCGGGAGGGCATCTGCGGGTCGTGCGCAATGAACATGCAGGGCACGAATAGTCTCGCCTGCACGACCCCCATCGAGGATCTCAAAGGCGAGGTGCAGATCACTCCGCTGCCGCACATGGAGGTGGTCAAGGACCTCGTCCCCGACCTCACCCACGCCTATGCGCAGTACGCGCTGATCCAGCCCTGGCTGAAGACGTCGAGCCCGCCGCCCTCGCGCGAACGGCTGCAGTCACCTGACGATCGCGCCAAGCTCGACGGTCTATACGAGTGCATCCTCTGCTTCTGCTGCTCCGCAGGCTGTCCGAGCTACTGGTGGAACGCGGACCGCTATCTCGGGCCGGCAATCCTGCTTCAGGCCTATCGCTGGATCATCGATAGCCGCGACGAGGCGGCCGGCGAGCGGCTCGACCAACTCGAGGATCCGTTCCGCCTGTATCGCTGCCACACGATCATGAACTGCTCGAACGTTTGTCCAAAGGGACTGAGTCCGGCCAAGGCGATTGCGGAGGAAAAAAAGCGCATCGCGCAGCGCTATCTGTAGGGTGCGAAACTCTCGTTATGGGAAATCCCTTAGCGGAAGGAGCGCTCAGTCTATGCTAATGCGAGGCATTCTCAGACAAGGAGGATGCCATGCGATGGAGCCGACGCAATAGGAGCAGGGTCGATGCGCTGGATCTCGCCGCCATTTGGCCCTGCTGCGCGCAGGTTGCCGGTCCATCGCTGCCGCCGTTCCAAGCCACAGAATCCCACCGGGTACCCCCGGATGAGGAGGACGATCATGGAATATGGTGAGGCAATCAATTCCGGAGCCGCCGAAAGAGCGCTTGCAATCGCCTGCAGAAAGATTGCGGATGGAGCAAAGGACCTGAGAAGGGTCGCGGCCGAGGCCGTAACCGAAGCGTATTGCGTGTGCGTGGTCGCGGGCGAGGACGCCGTTGAAGGCACACTTTCCGCGATCCATGCAGATCTGATCGAGAGTCTGAACGCCCGCCTGTGCGGCGCAGCCCGGGAGCAGAACTGAATGGCCTTGCATCATGTCCGTCCGGCAGAGGCGATTCGCCTGCCCTCTGTCGCCGAGCCGTCGGCAAAGACTGCGGCACTGGTGAAAACCGACGGGTTCGAGGCGGTGCATCTTGTCGTCCGCGCCGGAGACGAAATCGCCAGTCACTCGGTGCCCGGTTACGCGACGGTCCATTGCCTCGAGGGCCTAGTCCTTCTCCACACCAGCGAGGAGGTGCGCCTTGCGGCCGGAGACTGGCTCTATCTCGATCGCGACCAGGAGCATTCTGTCGCAGCCATCGAAGACAGCGCATTGCTGGTGACGATCCTGTTCGATTGACGAGCCGCTGGGGGCGCAGCCCCTACATCCGCTATTCGCCTCCGACCGTCAGCGATTCGGTGTGTCCAAGACCCTGGCTGTAGTCGAGCACCGACACATGTCTGCACTCGGCCCGCATCGTCGCCACTTCATCGGTCCCGGGAGGCGCGAGATCGGTGAGATTGGGATGACGCAGGGCAAGAAGGTGCCAGGCGTGAGTCCTTTCCGCAAGATCCATCACTTCCTCGGCGTAGCATCCCGCGTAGACGGCCTTGATGTCGGCCAATTCGCGCGGTTCGTGTCCGACAGAAATCGAGATTCTGTTGTCGCGCGAGATGTTCTCGAACTTCTGGCTGGTGCGGTAGATCAGGAAGTACAAACGGAAACCCTCGTTCGCGTAACCCACGATCGTGGTCTGCGGCCATCCGTCGGAGCGGATGGTGCCAATTGTCATAATCCTGTTCGCGTTCAGGATTTCGATTGCGGGTTGTTCCATTCGAGCCTCCTGCGAGCCAAGCCTGAATTCACTGTTCGTGCGGCCGCTGCGGCAAGCTGGCACTGACATACGCGATGACTGTCCTTCTTGCCGACTTGTCTTGAACGCCGGCATCCCGTCCGCCAGCAATTCCGGCATTGATCGCCAAGAGCCCGTCGGATGTCACTAGGTAGGAGTCCTTATGGCGCGGGACTCCGGAAGGCGCGAAAGCTAAGGTCGAAGAGTTCCAGGTAAAGGAGTCCATCAATGACCCCGAAAAGCCGTCCCTTGAGCCGTCCTCCGGTCGAGAGGCCCGCCTTCGAGCGGCAGGATCGGCCATCCAAATTCGAGCAATCCAGTCCAGGTACGATCGAGGAGTTCGATCGAGAGCGCCTCGGCATTGCCGCCAAGGAGTAGCAGCAGGCTCGGGAGAAGACTTCAATGAAGCAGAAGGCCATCGATATCCTGCAGCAGAGCCGACTGATGGCAATCGCGACCCTGAGGGCGGACGGTTGGCCGCAGGCGACGATGGTCAGCTATGCGAATGAAGACATCCTCATCTATTTCATCGTTTCGCGGCAGAGTCAGAAGTTCGCCAATATCGAACGCGACGATCGCGTGTCTCTCGTAATCGGACAGGACTTCCACGATCCTTCGACCATCAAGGGTCTCTCGATTGCAGCGCGCGCCTCGGAAGTCCGGGATCCGAAACAGCGCCAACGGGCCGTCAAATTGCTGCTCGAACGTCACCCGGGACTCCGCAGGCTGGAGCGGCCCGAAGCCGGTCATTCGGCAGTGATGCGCGCCAACCCGGAGATCATCACCATTCTCGATTATTCGAAGGGCTTCGGTCACGCCGATCTGCTGACGGTCGGTCCGGGCGGGCTAACTGAGATGACCGCCGCACGCGACGACGACTGGGGGTTCGGGGCCACCCTGAAACCTGTGAGCTGATGCAGTTGCATATCTCGCTGCTCTTGGCGGGCTTGATCGCGCAGGATTCCCCCGCTCCGCTTGCGGGTCACTGGACAAATCAGGCGCGAACTGTGGTGATCGCAATCGCACCCTGTTCCGGCGTCGGCTGGTGCGGAACGGTCGTCTGGGCATCCGACCAGGCTGCCGCAGACGCTCGGCGGGGCGGCACAGCCTCTCTGCTCGGGACCGAGCTGCTGGTTGGCTTCGTGGCCATCGCGCCCGATCGCTGGAAGGGTCGGGTTTTCATCCCCGATCTTGGGAAGAACTCCGTGGCCGAGCTTCGGCAACTGACGATCGATCGGCTGATGATTCGCGGTTGCACCCTTGGCGGATTGCTTTGCAAATCGCAGGTGTGGACCCGAACGGAGGCGCCTCCAGGCTAACTGGAAGAAGAGCGGACTGGCCGAGGATGGTGAGCCGCGTCTTCCGAGTGGACGTTCACAAGGCCGATGCATCTCCCGCAACAGCCTGGAGCTTCGAGCGATCGGCCGGGGTCCATTCCGCCGGCTCGGTCTCCTGGCGCAACAGGCGAAGGGCAAGGCCGGCGAACGTTCCGACCGCGATCGCGATGGTGAGGTTGCTCGCGACCGTCAGAACCCTGGTGACGAAAAACAGAGCCCGTCTGCCGCCGGCAGCCGCTTGCGCTCCGGCCGATCCCGAGCCGCTGGTCTCGTGAATGGGTGGAAAGCGAACGGTGCGGGCGAGTTGGAAGGGCCCCAGTGGCTGCGGATGAGCCGGCTCAGCGGCGAGGGAATCTCGGGAACGACGGCTCAGTTGGGGAATTTCGGACGGCAAAGCGTGGCGTGCGCATGGAGGTAACATGCGGGTGTACCGTATCAATGCCGTTGGAGGAGAAGGGCGACTGCTCGTACTTGGGACTGCCGACACTGCCGCCAAGGCCCTGGCTCACCTCGAGAAGGCCTTCGCGGATTATCCACGGGCGTGGGTCACCGACGAGCACGACCATGATGTGAGCTGGGCAGAGTTGATGCGGGCAGCAGAAGAAGAGCGGGACGCCTGAAGCGGGAAAGGCCGGAGCTTCGTTGCAACTATCGATTCCCGCCGAGTTCCTGAACGGTGCGGCCTTGCTCGTCTTCAACCCATGCCACTTCGCCCGCCTCTCTCAAGTCGCGGCAGATGCCGTGTGCCTTGGCTTCGACGTTGCAACGGAAAGTCTCAACTGACTTATCACGCAGCCGGTGCTTCACATACCAGATCAAGGAACCCTCCACGTACGCGGACTGGGCAAAAGAACGCCCGCCAACGCTCATGTTCTCTGGGGTGTTCCGGCGCTCCGCCCAGGGTCCGCCGGGGCGCGATTCCGGCGATTGCGCACTCACTTACGTTCGTTAAGGTGGGGCCCGAGGCTCGCGTTCACGCGGTGCCCCCGATGCGCGCGTGTCTCCGGCCCGGCGGCTTCGGTTGCCGGGCCGTCATGGCATTTGGAGCATGCGGCTCCAGGGGCAATGTAGAGTCGCGACAATGAAGCGGTCCGGGCACAATCCTCGTTGCGACCGGGTCGCTTCCTCTTTCTGAACCAACTAACGTTAGTCCGTTTCGCGCTCCGCACCCATTCGCCCCCGAGCGGGTGCACATCAGCGAACAGCGACCCTGAGCGTCGGAGCAGGGTCGCTCTTTCAAAACGGGTGCTTATGGCCAGAGAAGACCCGCAAACGGACGTTCGGGAAGAGAACCGGCGGCTTCGCGAGGCGCTGGAACAGTGTCGCGAATTGCTCGATCGAACGCAGAAGCTGCTGGACCGGGCCCACCTGCCAGATCAGCCGGCGAACGACTGACAAGGTCAGCGCTCGCCCGCTCTTTTAGACCGCCCTGGGATCTCGTACTTTTTCATCAACACGATCACGCTGGGCGAGTAGGAGCCGTAACGCTCGGCTATTTCTATCGTCGAAAGGCCCTCATCCCAATAGAATCTTTCGAGCGTAGCTTTGTCGATGCGTTCTCTCAGCGGCGCCGCACGCATTCAGCTATCGCCAGAGCCCGCCTCTTCAGCGTCAACCCGGCTTCTCTTGCGCAACAGGCAATGAGGCCGCAGGAGGAGCCGTCAGCTGCCGAATCGAATGAGGGGAGGCGGGCGGCTGTTCGCGGCGGCCCGTCTCCTTTTTCGCTGTGCCGCAAAGTTCGACTTCGCCTGAGCAACCCGCTACAACGCACCCGCCGAATCTGCTCCGCGGGAGGGGTTCGTGCATTCAGTCAGAATCCACCCGGACAGCGATCTCGAGGAGCGGAACCGTCGCGAGCTCCTGCGGCGAGCCCAACTCTTACTCCTGTGCCGCCGTCGTCGACGAGACATTTTCGATGCCGCCATGTTCGACGAGGCCGCATGGGATGCGCTCCTGGCATTGTATGTTGACGAGCAAGGCGGCCTCACGGTTTCAGCAGGATCGCTTGCCGAGCAGGTCGGCATCCGCCTGCACATTATGATGCGGTGGATTGCTTATCTCGAAGGGCATGGTCTGGTGGTTCGGGGGACCGACGCGCTGCAGGGACGATCCGGTCTCATTCGGCTAAGCGATAAGGGCCGCTCCGATCTCGAGCGCTATTTCGCCGACACGCTGGTGATGGCCGCGCAATGAGGCGGGCGGCTCCAGTGCCCCACTAGGACGCCACCTCGATCAAATCACCAAAGCATAGCTGCCGGTCAGTTCGCCTTCGACGATCTCGATGCCGTGACTCAGCCCGAGATGGCCTGCCAGAAGCTCGCCCGCAGGCCATCTCCTTGGCGCTCCTTTCGACGTCCGCGCGCGCCGGAGCGGCGTCGGGCATGTCTCGGTCTTCCGGATCGATCGTCGATCCGTCGTCATGGAGATCGAAATCGAATCGGCAGCACGGCTGAACGCGGATCGGACTTCGGGCTTGCTAAGGCTGTTCCATTACGCGCGGCCGTTAGGGTCCAAAGCGGACATTTGGGGCTAACGGCAGGAACGGGTGGAAAGCGGACGCTAGTTATTGCAAAAGCGCTTCCGGCAGGGAGGACCGAAATGCTCGTAGCTCTTGTCGCGGCAGCCGCCGCCTCCTCCTCCTCCTCAGGGCAGCCTCGCACCTACCAGTGCACTGCGATCGGACGGTATGACAAAGCCGACCTGAAGGAGATTTGCGGGCTAGAACGGGCCTGGTCGCAGGCGGTCGCGAGCGGCGACCCGACTGGGCCGAACCGCGCGCTCGCAGAGGATTATGTCGGGATCGGGTCCAGTGGAAAGCGCATGAACAAGGCGGAAATGGCTGCTCAGCCTTTGCGAACGTCCAAGTTAATTGTCTTTTCGGACAACGACTACGTTCATGTCCGGTTTTTCGGCAATGTCGCCGTCAACCAAGGGCGAGATACCATTCGCACCAAGGATGGGCACACTTCGCATCTCATCTGGACGGACACCTGGCTCAAGCGGGACGGCAAATGGCAGATCGTCCAGTCGCAAGATGCCGACGTGGGAGCTGGGTCTGTCGAGTAAGGGAATCCTGAATCTCGTTCTGCGTGGAAATCGGACATTCCGCCGGCTAACTTAGGTGAGAGTCCCGAGTGTGACTGACAGTGTATCGTTTGCGCGCGTGCCTACCTACCGGATCACCGTCGTGAACGAGCATTTCTCGCAGATAGGCGAGCAGGAAGCGCCCGACGTTATAGAGGCGTGGCAGAAAGCCATCGGAACCGCCATTGCGATTGCAGGCGACCAGGTGTCGCACGGGAACCCCTTCTTCGGCGCGGAGGTCACACTCGAAGAGGGCAACAGGCGGATCGGCCGATATGTCGTTGCCGTCGGTGCGACACCGCTGAACAATCAGCCCTCTGACGACTGAGGCGTCGGAAAACCCTAGTGCACGGGCTCCGGGGTGAGAACGTCCACGGCGTCGGCGAACGCAAGCCGGTGCACGATCTTCCCGCTCTCGTCGTGGACGTCGATTCGGTAGTGCAGGTCAAGGCGACCGTTCTGAATATCGCCCGCCATGCAGTCGCGGGCGGCCCTCAGGGCGACGCGCTCGACCAGCTCAGCAGGGATCACGACCCCGTCAGGGTCGAGCAGCACGTCCGTGCTGTCGATCAGGTGCATGAAATATCGAGGCACGGGTGGCTCCTCGCAGCGGGCGGGAGCGCGAGGTCTCTCAGCCACCGAGACGCCGGGTAGAAGCCCAGTGGTGCGACTACAGCGCATGGACGCGTCGAAAGCTCCAACTGCTGTGACGGAAATCTCAGACGAGCCACAGATTCCGAGCTCACGGGAGAACATACGTTAGGGTGTGCCACCAGAACTCTGTTAAGAGACCTCATCGCCGATCCGATTTAGGGCGCCGGCGGCTGAGAGACCCCCTTTGCGCTCCCGCCCAAACCCGGGAGCCTCTCAATGCAGCAGTCACAGGCCAACTCCGCGACACTCCAGCCGCTGGTCGAGAAGCTCACCTATAGAGTGAAGCTCAGCGCCGAAGACCGCGCCGCTATCCTTGCGCTGCCGTTCACCCTCAGGACAGTGGAGCGCGGTCAGTTCCTTGTGCGCGAGCGGGAGCTTGCGCTGTACTCGTGCGTGATGCTGTCGGGCTACGCCATCCGCTCGAAAACGACGGCCACGGGCGATCGCCAGATCGTCGCGATTCACATGAAGGGCGAGGTGATGGATCTCCAGAACTCGCTGCTCAAGGTGGCGGATCATAGTGTCCAAATGCTCACCGCCGGCACGGTCGCACAGATCCCGCGCGAGGCGGTGATCCAGCTCACGCTCGACAGACCTACGATTGCGCACGCGATGTGGATCGACACGCTAGTGGACGCTTCGATTTTCCGCGAGTGGATCACCAATGTGGGCCGAAGAGACGCCCGGACCCGCGTCGCGCACATCCTTTGTGAGTTCGCGGTGCGGCTGCGGATTGCCGGATTGGGGCAGGACAACCACTACGAGCTGCCGATGACGCAGGAGCAGCTTGCCGACGCTACGGGACTGACCTCCGTGCACGTCAACCGGACGATGAAGGCACTTGAGGCGGAGGGGCTCATCGAGAGACCGAACGCCCGGGCAATTTGCATCGGCGACTGGCGCAGGCTTGCAGAGGTCGGTGACTTCGACACCAACTATCTGCACCTGCGAGAGGACGAACCGGCGCTCCACTGATGCGGATCATCGGCAGCTGCGAGCTGCTCGACAGCTTAGCCAATGGCCGCAATGGGTCGATGATGGCCGCTAAGGGCGGAAAGCTGCCATAACCTAGCGCACCGATAACAGCCGCTCTCATGAGGTGTGCGCGGGACGAACTACAGGAGAAGAGGTTGTGAAGAGGTCCCGACTGGGCCCGAGTTCGTGATCGTAAAGAACTGCACTCGTGAGAGCGACGAACAGCACAAGGACGACGAAAGAGCCGAGACCCACGGCTAGGGCGCGGTTCGACCGAACGAGGTTTGCAGCCTTCGCTGCCGAGTGCGCCTCGACCGTTCCCATGCGCCGCCTGCG
>Ga0068857_100001210_pt1 | contig 20132 bp, 17 predicted proteins | sample KBSCornC72_FD_66591 | JGI IMG/M metagenome (GOLD analysis project Ga0068857, IMG submission 66591) | Corn rhizosphere microbial communities from Kellogg Biological Station, Michigan, USA - KBS Corn C7-2 | ecosystem: Host-associated > Plants > Roots > Rhizosphere > Soil ...
CTTCAACTTCGAGGGAGGCTGCTACGCGAAAGCGATCAACCTCTCCGCCGAGAGCGAGCCGGACATCTATCGCACCACGCAACAGTTCGGGACGATCCTCGAGAACTGCGTCCTCGACCCGGCGACGCGCACGATCTGCTTCTCCGACGCGAGCATCACGGAGAACACGCGCGTCTCCTATCCGCTGCACTACATCCCGAACTTCGTGCCCTCGGGGCGCGGTGGCCATCCGAAGAACATCGTCTTCCTCGCCGCCGATTCGTTCGGCGTGCTCCCGCCGGTGGCGCGGCTCACGCGCGATCAGGCGATGTACTACTTCCTCTCCGGCTACACCGCGAAGCTCGCGGGCACGGAGCGCGGCGTGAAGGAGCCGACCGCCACCTTCTCCGCCTGCTTCGGCGCCGTCTTCCTCGTCTGGCCGGCGACGCGCTACGCCGAGATGCTCGGCCGCCTGATCGACGAGCACGCCTGCCGCGTGTGGCTCGTCAACACGGGATGGAGCGGCGGTCCGTACGGCGTGGGCAAGCGCATGAAGATCGGCTACACGCGCGCCATGGTGCACGCCATCCTCGACGGCTCGCTCGACGACGCCGCCACGCACGAGGATCCCGTGTTCGGGCTGGCCGTCCCTGCCTCCGTGCGCAACGTCCCCGCCGACGTCCTCGATCCACGCAACACCTGGCCCGATCCTGCCGCCTACGACGCGCAGGCGCACAAGCTCGCCGAGATGTTCCGGGAAAATTTCCGGAAGTTCAGCCCGATGGCACAATCGATTCAGGCCGCGGGCCCAAAGGGCTAGTACCACTCGTCACGGCGCGCCACCTTTCGCGCATGTCGTTCGAGGTCATCCGGGATCCGCTCTGGAACAACATCCGCGTCGATCCGCTCGCGCTGCGGCTCATCGACACGCGTGCCTTCCAGCGGCTGCGCTATGTGCGCCAGCTCGGATTGGCCTACCTCGTCTATCCCGGCGCGAGCCATTCGCGCTTCGAGCATGCGCTGGGCGCCTACAACCTCGCCCGCCACGCCCTCGCCATGCTCGAGGAGCGTGGCTTCCTCCAGGGCCTCCCCGCCGACGAGTGCCTCGTCGTGCGCTGCGCCGCCCTCCTGCACGACATCGGGCACTACCCGTACTCGCACGCCCTCGAGGAGATCGGCGCGCTGCACCACGAGGAGGTCGCCCGCCCGCTGATCACCACCGGCGAGGTCGCCGACGTCCTGCGCGAGGAGCTCGGCCACGACGCGCCGGAGCGCATCATGGCGCTCGTCCGCGGCCGGAGCGACAGCGCTCTCCAGGGGCTCATCTCCGGCTCGCTCGACCTCGACAAGATCGAGTACCTCAAGCGCGACGCCTTCATGTGCGGCGTCAACTACGGCGACATCGACGTCGACCGGCTGCTCAACTCCCTCACCGTCGTCGACGACCCCGATGGCAAGGGCCGCGCGGTCGGCCTGTACGAGAAGGGACTCTCCGCCCTCGAGTCGCTGCTCTTCGCGAAGTACCAGATGTACCGCAACGTCTACTGGCACCACGCCGTGCGCAGCGCGACAGCGATGTACAAGCGCCTCGTCGACGGCGCGCTGCGCGCCGGCTCGCTGAGCGCCGAGACCCTCGCCGCGTACACCGACGAGGGGCTGCTCTACGAGCTCGCCCGCCGCGCCCCGTCCCCACTCCTCTCCGCCCTGCGCGAGCGCCGCCTCTACAAGCGCGTCTTCGAGTGCCCCGCGGCCGAGCTCCCCGCCGGCCGCGGTGAGTGGATCGCCGACGACCGCGCCCTCGTCGTCGCCGTCGAGGACCAGCTCGCGCGCGAGGTCGGACTCTCGGCGGGGGAGATCCTGCTCGACTATCCGGTGAAGACGCAGATGCTCGGCCTGGACATCCCCGTCCTGCGCCGCAACGGGAGCGTCCGCCGCCTCACCGCCGAGGGCTGGGAGGGCGCGATCAATCTGCCGACGCTCTCCGAGGAGCTCTACCGCAGCGCGCGCTGGCTGCGCGTGTTCGCCTGTCGGCCGGTGGAGGTGAGTCGGGACGCCATTGTCCATCTCGCGACATTACCCGCGGACGAGGTCCGATCGAGGCTGGACCGCGGATCGCTCCTCGGCGCATAGTCCAACCCCTTCGCATCAGCCCAGCGGCGAGCGGACAGCGGCGAGCGGACAGCGGTCAGCCAAGCACGCGGTCATCGCTGCGCGCAGGTCCACCTTCGTCCCGAAGGATGGCGACTCGATAGACATGGATCATCTTCCGCACCGCGATCGTCTCCGTCGTGTACTTCTGCCAAACCTCGCCGGAGATCAGCTGGAGATCGCGGCTTGTGAGCAGATGATACTCTGTCTCATTGGCCGACTTGATCGAGATGTCGAGATGGCGCGCGAACTCCCTGTGCGTTACCGCGCCGCAACCCTCGACGATGTTGGTCGGAATGCTGTGGGCGGATGAGGTGAGCTGAGCACACAACTTCGCGTGCCCTTTGCGCCCGAAATCGCGCGCGAGGCGATGGATCGCGATCGAGAGTCCGTGCGCCCGCTGCCACGCGCGAATGTGGCGGAAATGTCGCATGCGCCAGCGTAGCGCACCGCCCGCGAATCCGCGTACCGCGATGGCGTGCGGCGAGCCCTTTCACCGCCTACGCTGACCGCGCCGTCAAAGCTGACCGCCGTCCGCTCGCCGCCGCCCGCTCGCCGCTGGGCTGACCACAGGGCTGAGGACTCGCCGCCGGCGTTCTTCGAGCATCGCGCGGAGCTATCCCGGATTCTCCCCTTTTTTCGCCCGCCCATGAGCTTCGGCCAACTTCCGCGCAATCGCCCGGTAGTACTCCGCCGCCTCCCCCTTCCCCTGCTCGTCGAGACTCATCGCCGCGAGCTCGATCGCGTAGAGGATGTTGCCCAGGTACAGCTCCGCCACCTGCGCGACCGTCTCGTCAGCCAACCGGGGGAATCTCCAGCGTGCGGTTCGGATCGTCCGTCAGCGGATCCGTCTCGACGACCTGCACGATGATCGCCGTGATGTTGTCCAGCCCACCACGCCCGTTCGCCTCCGAGATCAGCGCCTGCACCTTGCGCTCCGGCAGCGCCGGGGAGCTGAGGAGCTGCGCCAACCGGCGGTCGTCCACCATTCCCGTCAGCCCGTCGCTCGCGACGAGGAACACGTCACCGGGCTTCACCTCGCCACGGTAGATGTCCGGCTCCACATCGCTTCCCGCGCCGACGCAGCGGGTGATCACGTTGCTGTACGGATGGTAGCGCGCCTGCTCCGGGGTGAGATACCCCGCGTCCACCTGCTCCTGCACGTAGGAGTGGTCCTTCGTCAGCTGGGCGAACTTTCCGGCGCGCAGCAGGTACACGCGCGAGTCGCCGACCTGGCCGATGAGGTAGCGCGCGCCCGACAACAGGAGCACCGACGCCGTCGTCCCCATCCCCTGCTTGTCCACTTCCGTGAGCGTCCGCTCGTGGATCGCGCGATTGGCCAGCTTCAGCGAGTTGGCCACGAGCTGCACCACGTCCTCGCCATCGAGGTCGCGGACGTTCGCCAGCTCGCGCTGCACGATCTGCACGGCCATCTCGCTCGCCACTTCACCGGCCGCGTGACCGCCCATCCCGTCCGCCACGATGAAGATGCCGCGTGCCGGGCTGGCGTCGACCGTGAAATTGTCCTCGTTCCCCGACCGGATCATGCCCACGTCCGTGCGGGCCGCATGGATGAGCTTCACGCGCGCCCTCGCAGCACGAAGAAGGCCGCCGCGGCGACGAGCAGCACGAGCAGCGCCCAGATCAGCTTCGACGTGCCCCCCTGCGGCGCCGTGGCCGCCGGGTCGGCGTCCGTCGCCGCGGCGGCGCCGCGCTGGCGCTCCGCCGGCGTGGACCGCGACGGCCGCGCGCTCAACGCCTCCTCGCTCATTCCCGCGGGAATGAAGCGCAGCTTCACGCCGCCGAACCGGAGGTCCGGGGCGCCGTCGAGCCGGCGCTCTCCCGTGACGCGCGAGCCGTCGACCCACGTTCCATTGGTCGAGTTCATGTCCACCGCATACCAGCCATCACCCCGTCGCTGGATCTTCGCGTGAATCTCGCTGACACTCTCGTCCGTGAGGCGCACGTCGCTATCGGCCCCTCGGCCGATGTGGGCAAGGGCCGTGCGAATCGGATACCGCACGCCCTTCGAGGGACCCTCGTTCAACACCTCGAGCGTGGCGAGCACCGCGCGCGGATCGCCGACCACGCGCTGGTTGAACAGGGTGTTGGCCAGCGAGGGCGCGGGCGTGTCGGCCCGCAGCACCACGCCTTCACCCGTCGCCTGCGACGAGGAGCGCGGCGTCGGGTTCTCCACGTCGGCGTAGAAGCGGAACTCCTCGCCCCCCACCCGGATCACGTCCGCGCGCGCCAGCCGCTGCGAGCCCTGCACACGCTCGCCGTTCACGTAGACGCCGTTGGAGCTCATGTCGCGCACCACGTAGCCCGAATCGGTCGGCGTCACCTCGGCGTGCCGTCGGGAGACCTCGTTGCGCGGCACGACGACGTCCGATCCCGCGTCGCGCCCGATCACGAGCCCCTGCTCCGACACCGTGTACTCCTTGCCGTCCACCAGCGAGACGAGGCGGCCGCCGGTGGCCAGCGTCGCGCGCGCGACGCCCGTGCGCCGCGCGCCCCCCTCCGGCGGGATCGCCTCGAGGCTCATGTACTGCGTGGCGCCGCGCTTCGATTCGTCGGCGAAGCGGAGCTCCAGCCCCGCGACCTCCACCTTGTCGCCGTGCATCAGTGGCGTCGGCTCGGGGCCCAGCAACACGCCGTTCACGCGCACCTCGGACTGCGGCGCAGCGCGACGAATCGCCAGGGCGTGCTCCCCCGTGCGCTCGATCACGGCCTGTACGCCGACGCTCGCATCGGTCGGGAGCACGACGTCGGCGTCGGCACCCGCGCCGATCCGTGTCGTCGTTGCCGACAGCGGAAACTGTTTGTCGTTGAGCTGGAGAACGGCCATGGCGGGCAAAGCGCGGTCTATAGCTGCGGCGCACTGGACGCGGCTGCGCCAGTGGGCGCCCTGGACCGCAGAGGCGGAAGCTACCCGGCGCCCGTAGGGCTGGCAAGCGCGGAGGAGCTCGCCTTTCCCCGTGAGCCGTCATTATCCGCGCGCTCGGTAACCTCGCCCGATTGAAGACGATACAACCGGTCGTAAAGTCCGTGCATCGCGCGGAGCTCGGCGTGCGTCCCGCGCTCGCGCACCTCGCCGTGGTGCAGGACGAGGATCTCGTTCGCGCCCACGATGGTGCTCAGCCGGTGCGCGATGGCGATCGTCGTCCTTCCCGCCATCAGAGTCCGTACACCAGCTGAGATCTCTGCCTCGGACGCACTGTCGACCGCGCTCGTCGCCTCGTCCAGCACGAGGACTGCCGGGTCCGCGGCGATCGCGCGCGCGAACGAGAGCAGCTGCCGCTCCCCCACGCTCACCGACGCGCCCCGCTCCCCCAGCACCTGGTCGAGCTGCATCGGCAGGCGCTCGATCACGCGGTCCGCGCCCACGCGCCCCGCCGCCGTCAGCACCGCCGCGTCGTCGAGCGGCGCATCGAGCCGCACGTTCGTCCGCACGTCCGCCGCGAACAGGAAGATGTCCTGCTGCACGTAGCCGATCAGCCGCCGCCACTCGTCGAGCGGCAGCTCCCGGATGTCCACGCCGTTGGCCGAGATCCGCCCGCGCTGCGGCTCGTAGAACCGCAGCAGGAGGTTCACGATCGTCGTCTTCCCGGCACCCGTGTGCCCGACGAGGGCGACCGTCTCACCCGGTCGCGCGACGAAGCTCACCCCCTTGAGCACCCACACCGGCGTGCTCCCCCCTTCGCCGTAGTGGAACCACACGTCCTCGAACTCGATCGTCACGCCCTTCGGCGGCGCCGCCTCCCGCACCGGGTCGCGCAGCACCGGCACCGTGTCCCGATCGGCGCGCGGCGCGGCGGCCGACGGCTCCGTGTCGAGCAGCAGGAAGATCCGCTCCGACGCCGCCATCGCCTGCTGCAGCGTGTTGAACTTGTCCGCCAGATCCTGCAGCGGTTGATAGAACCGCCGCAGCAGCTGCAGGAACGCGGCGACGACGCCGACGCTCAGCGTCCCCGCGCCGACGCGATGCGCCCCCGCGACGAGCAGGATCGCCAGCGCGAGCGACGTGAGGAACTCGATCGCCGGAAAGTAGAGCGCGTAGATCGTGATCGATCGGAGGTTCGCGTCGAGATGCCCGCGATTCAGCACCCCGAACCGCGCCGCCTCGTCGGCTTCACGGCCGAACAGCTGCACGACGCGCATCCCGGTGATCCGCTCCTGCAGCGACGCGTTGATGCGCGCCAGCCGCGCGCGGATGTCGCGATAGGCTACCCGCACGCGCTTCTGGAACAGATGCGACGTCAGATAGACGAGCGGGATCACCGCGAACGCCGCGATCGCCAACCGCCAATCGGTGACGATCATCATCACCGCGATGGCGAGCAGCGTGAACACGTCGCCGAGCCCCGCCACGACGCCCGCCGTGAACAGCTCGTTCAGCGATTCGACGTCCGACGTCACGCGCGTCACCAGCCGCCCCACGGGTGTTCGATCGTAGAACCCGATCGACAATCGTTGCACGTGGTCGAACAACTGGTGCCGGAGATCGCGCATCACGCGCTGCCCCAGCAGCGCCGTGAGCACGGTCTCGCCGTACGAGCAGCCGAACGCCGCGATGAGCGACGACGCGTACAGCAGCGCCAGCTGCCACGCGAGCGCCGCGTCGCGCCGCGGAAGCGCGACGTCGATCACGCGCTCCGTCATGATCGGCCCGACGAGCTGGAGGAGCCCCTCGGTCATCAGCAGCACGAGCGCGCCGGCGACGAGGGCGCCATACGGCCGCACGTACACGAACAGCCGGCGCACGAGGCGCTTGTCGTAACCCTTGCGGGCCTGGAGGTCCTCGTCGCTCAGGTGCGGAGAGAGCGTGGCAGCCATGGGAAGCGGAAGCTAATCGCGGGGTGGACGCGGTAGTTGGTGAACGGTGAGCGGTGATCGGCCGGCCGCGGGTGGCCCTGCGTCGGGAGGCCCGCTGATCACCGTCCACGAAAACCGCTCACGGCAGTCACGCCCCAGCCCGCCACGCCGACCTCGACCATACACCACACTCGACCATACATGGTACGAGCGTTGCGATAGGAGTGGCCGTCGTCCACTCACACCTTTGGAGGCTCTGATATGGGTATCCTCGCGTGGATCGTGCTCGGGCTGATCGCGGGGGCGATCGCCAAGGCCCTCATGCCGGGTAAGGATCCGGGGGGCATCATCGTCACCATGCTGATCGGCATCGTCGGCGCGTTCATCGGTGGCTTCATCGGTAACACGATCACGGGTTCCGGCCTCAACGGATTCTCGCTCTGGAGCATCGTCCTCGCCGTGGTCGGCTCGATGCTGCTCCTGTGGATCTATCGCATGACCACTCGTACTCGCACCACGCTCTAATCGCGCGCAGGACGACGCGCCGCATCGAGCCCCGCCTCCCGATTCGGGAGCGGGGCTCGATTGTTTTCCGGGTTCCGGTTTTTATTCGGTCCCCCCGCCGCTAGATTTCATCCAGTCATGAAGGATCGGATCGTCGTCCGCGGCGCGCGGCAGCACAACCTGAAAGGCTTCGACCTCGAGATCCCGCGGCGCTCCTTCACGGTCGTCACGGGACCCTCCGGCTCGGGCAAGTCCTCCCTCGCCTTCGACACCATCTACGCCGAGGGCCAGCGACGGTACGTCGAGTCGCTCTCCGCCTACGCGCGACAGTTCCTCGAGCGCATGGAGAAGCCCGCCGTCGACCACATCGACGGCCTCTCCCCCGCCGTCGCCATCGAGCAGAAGAACCCGACCCGGACCTCCCGCTCCACCGTCGGCACGGCGACCGAGATCTACGACTACCTCCGCCTCCTCTGGGCGCGCGTCGGCCACACGATCTGCCCCAAGTGCGGCCGCGAGCTCAAGCCCGACACCGTCCAGTCGGTCTCGGACACGGTGCTCGCCCTCCCCGGCGGCACGCGCTTCTACGTCGCCGCGCCGCTCAAGCTGTCCGACGAGGTCACGCACGAGGTCGTGATCGAGAATCTCCGCGCACAGGGCTTCGTCCGCGTCGCCGTCGACGGCATCATCAAGCATCTCGACGAGCTGTCCATCGAGCACATCGACGTCACCTTCGCGCGCGAGCTGCTCGTCGTCGTCGACCGTCTCGTCATCAACGACGAGGCGCGCGGGCGCCTGGCCGACGCGCTCGGCACCGCCTTCCGCGAGGGCGATGGCGACGCCGTCATCCTCTTCACCGAGGCGATCAAGTCGCCGTTCGACGGCAATCCCGTCACGCGGCTCCGCTTCACCGAGCGCTTCGAGTGCCCGAACGACGGCACCACGATGCCGGCACCGACGCCGCAGCTCTTCTCGTTCAACTCGCCGCGCGGCGCCTGCCCGCAGTGCAACGGCTTCGGCGCGGTGCTCGAGTACGACGAAGCGCTCATCGTCCCCTACCCCGAGCGTTCGCTCCGCGACGGGGCGATCGATCCGTGGACGAAGCCGCGCTACGACAACAAGCGGCGCGCCCTCGCCGACTTCGCCCGGCGTGAGGGGATCCCGATGGACGTCCCCTTCCAACAGCTCGGCTCGGCGCAGCGTCACAAGCTGCTCCACGCCAGCGTGCGCGGCTACAAGGGCATCTTCCCCTTCCTGCGCGACCTCGAGGAGAAGCGCTACAAGCAGTACATCCGCGTCTTTCTCCGGCAGTATCAGACCGCGCAGGAGTGCCCCACCTGCCACGGTACCAAGCTGCAGCAGGACGCCCTGCAGGTGAAGATCGCCGGTCGGAACATCGCCGAGGTGAGCGAGCTGCCGATCAGCGCGCTCACGCAGTGGCTGGACGAGCTGCAGCTCACGCCGTTCGAGCAGCAGATCGCGGCGCACATCCTCAAGGAGGCGCAGGACCGCGTTCGCTTCCTCTGCGACGTTGGCCTCGACTACCTGTCGCTCAATCGCGCGACGCGCACCCTCTCCGGCGGCGAGGCGCAGCGTATCGGACTCGCCAACTCCCTCGGCTCGCACCTCGTCGATACCCTCTACGTGCTCGACGAGCCGTCGATCGGTCTGCACTCGCGCGACATGGACCGGTTGCTGCGCCTCCTCCTGCGCCTCCGCGACGGCGGCAATACCGTGCTCGTCGTCGAGCACGACCTCGATGCGATCAGGGCCGCCGACTACATGGTCGAGCTCGGGCCGCAGAGCGGTGAGAAGGGTGGCGACCTCGTGTTCGTTGGCCCGATGTCGCGCGTCTCGGAGAGTCCGCTCACCGGCAAGTACCTCACGGGCGAGCGCACCATTCCCGTCCCCGAAGCGCGGCGGCGTGTCGGGCCGCAGTGGCTCGTGCTCTGCGGCGCGCGCGAGCACAATCTCAAGGGCGTCGACCTCCGCATCCCGCTCGGAGCCGTCACCGCCGTCACGGGCGTCTCGGGGAGCGGCAAGAGCACGCTCGTGCACGACGTCCTCATGCGCGCGCTCGAGACCAAGCTCACCGGCGAACATTCGGCGAAGCAGCATCTCGGCGAGAAGGTCGGCGCGTACGACAGCCTCACCGGCTACGAGCCGCTCGAGGACGTCGTGCTCGTCGACCAGAGTCCCATCGGCAAGTCGCCGCGCTCGAATCCCGTCACCTACGTCAAGGCGTACGACGAGATCCGGCGCATCTTCGCGTCGCTTCCCACCTCGCGGCAGCGCGGCTACACCGCCGGCACCTTCAGCTTCAACGTCGCCGGCGGACGCTGCGAGACCTGTGAGGGTGCAGGCTACCTCGAGGTCGAGATGGTGTTCATGGCCGACGTCTTCGTCCCCTGCGACGACTGCGGCGGCAAGCGCTTCAAGCCCGAGGTGCTCGACGTGAAGTACTTCGGCAAGAGCATCACCGACGTGCTCGAGATGACCGTCGACGAGGCCATCCGCTTTTTCCCGTACGAGGAGAAGCTCGGCCAGGCGCTCTGGCAGCTCCAGCAGGTGGGGCTGGGCTACCTTCGGCTCGGCCAGCCCGCCACCACGCTCTCCGGCGGCGAGGCGCAGCGGCTCAAGATCGCACGGGAGCTCGCGCTCGGCGCGAAGAAGGGTGGACGCAAGCTCTACATCATGGACGAGCCGACGACCGGTCTCCACCTCGAGGACATCCGGAAGCTCGCGCAGGTGTTCGACCGTCTCGTCGACGCGGGCCATACACTCGTCCTCATCGAGCACAACCTCGACGTCATCAAGCTGGCCGACTGGGTCGTCGATCTCGGCCCGGAAGCGGGCGAGCGAGGGGGCGAGATCGTCGCGGCCGGACGTCCCGAAGAAGTTGCCGCCATCGAAGTCTCGCACACGGGCCAGTGGCTGCGGACCGTGCTCCCCGACTGGAACAAGCCCTCGGGACTTCGCCGCGCCGCGCACGGTGGGAAGCCGTCCATCGCCACGGCGCCGCAGCGTCGCCGCGCCCGCGCGTCGTGACGTCCGACACAGGGGCCAACGCGACGTAACACAGTGTCGCCGCTTGGCTTGCCCAGTTGACTTGAGCCATTCCCGGGCTAGATTCCGCGGTCTGTTCCGCACCATTCCCCAGTAGCTCAGTTGGTCAGAGCATCCGACTGTTAATCGGAGGGTCGTAGGTTCAAGTCCTACCTGGGGAGCTGACCCAAGAGCATCCGGAGCGCCTCGTCGAGAGATCGACGAGGCGCTCTTTTTTCGAGCGCGTGTCGCGGCGCCTCCCGAGCACGCACACGCATCAGGGTCAGACACCTGGGGTCAGACACCTGGGGTCAGACACCTGGGGTCAGACACCTGGGGTCAGACACCAGCGATGTCTGACCCCTTGGCGTGACGTCGTCATCCCGCGCGAGCGGAGCGAGCTACCTGTCATCCCGAGCGAGCGCAGCGAGTCGAGGGATCTGCACCTCCGCATTCCCTCCTGATGGACGCAGCGATACCTTCGCCGCCTGTCGTCCCGTATCCCCGTATCCCCCGTATCCCGCGCCCATGCCCGACACCCTCGTCTACATCGGCACCTACACCGAGCGCACGCCGAACGCGAGCAAAGGCATCTACGCCGCGCGATTCGATCACGCGACCGGCCGGCTGAGCACTCCGACGCTCGTCGCCGAGCTGGAGAATCCGTCGTTCCTCGCCGTCTCGCGCGACCGGCGCTTCCTCTATGCCGTGTCCGAGGTCGGTGCCGCGGACGCTACGGGCAAGAAGACGGGGTTCGTCGCCGCGTACGCCATCGACGCGGGGGGCAAGCTCACGCCGCTCAACCGAGTTCCGTCGAACGGCGCCGACCCCTGCCACATCTCGGTCACGCGCTCCGGCCGCACCGTCGCGGTGGCGAACTACACCGGTGGCAGCACGGCGTCCTTCCACGTGAACGCCGACGGCTCGCTTGGCGCCGCGACGACCGACCAGCACGTCGGCCGCGGCCCCAACAAGGAGCGCCAGGAGGCAGCGCACGCCCACTCCGCCAACTTCGCCGCCGACGACCACCTGCTCCTCTCGTGCGACCTCGGCGCCGATGCGGTCTACATGTACCGGTGCGACGACGCGAAGGGCTCGATCGCGCCGCGTCGTCCCGCCTCGGTTCACGTCGAGCCGGGTTCGGGGCCGCGCCACATCGCCGTGCATCCCTCGGCGCACTACGCTTACGTCATCAACGAGTTGACGAACACCGTCGGCGTCTTCGCGTGGAATCCGGCAGCGGCCACGCTCGTGCAGCGCCAGTCCATCTCGACGCTTCCCGTGGGCACCACGGTGGCGAATTCCACCGCCGAAGTCGTCGTGCATCCCAATGGCCGCTTCGTCTACGGCTCCAACCGCGGCCACGACAGCATCGCGGCCTTCTCCGTCGATGCGCGCGACGGCCGCCTCACCGCGCTCGGCCACACGCCGACGGGGGGCAAGGCGCCGCGCAGCTTCGCGATCGATCCGACTGGCCGCTGGGTCCTCGCGGCGAATCAGCTCTCCGACAACATCAATTCCTTCGCCATCGATCAGCAGAAGGGGACGCTGAAGGCGACGGGTGCGACGCTCGCCGTCGCTCGCCCCGTCTGCGTGCTCTTCACCTAGGAAGCAGACGACGGGGTCAGGGTAGAGCCCACTCTTTCCGCTGTCGCTCCAGCGCGCTCGCGGGAAGCTGAACGAGCATCGGTCGACGCCGAGGATCGAGCCAGGCGATCAGCTCCTTCAACGCGCCGACCTCCATCGCCGTGCAGCCCGCCGTCACCGACTCGGGGCCGCCCCAGATGTGCAGGAAGATGCAGGAGCCGCGCGACGGTGCCGGTGGCGCGTTGTACGCCACGTGCACGCCGTACTCGTACTGCCCGATGCTCCGCATCTTCTCGGAGCTCGTCCAGTCGACGCGCGGCACGCCGTCGCGATCGACGATCGTGTTGTAGTGCGCCGACCGCCCGTCGTCCACGCACTCCGTCGTCGTTCGGAGCTGCGCGTACGGCAATCGGATCCACGGCGCGCGCGCGTCGAAGCCGAATGCCGTGTCGAGCGGGAACGCCCCGGCCGGCGAGCGACCATCCCCCTCGCGCTTCACCGGCTCCCCTGCACGCGCCAATCCGAGCTGGCCATCCCACGCGACGCCTGTCCGGCCGACGACCACCGGCACGGCAATACCGACCTGCCGCCACGGGCCGCGCAGCCCATCCCGCTCGAATCGTCGAAGTGAGCCGCTCGTCGAGTCCCACGCCGGCGTCACGACGAGCACCATCTGCGTCGAGCCGTCGAGCGGCGAAGCGGCGCGCGCCGTCATGCCGGCTTGCGCCGGTTCGGGAGCGACTGCCGCCGGCGCCCGCGAGCACGCCGAGAGCACTACCAGCGTGGCCATGACCCGCCGCGTGTGCGTTCCGATTGGCATGAGTGGACTCTACACTATCTTCCAGCGGGACAGAAGCATTCCTCCGACCTCGTCATGCCGAACTCTCCCCTCGTAGGGATCATCATGGGCAGCCGCAGCGACCTGAAGATCATGTCGCGCGCCGCCGAGCTGTTGACCGAGCTGGAAGTTCCGCACGAGGTGCGCGTCGTGTCGGCGCACCGCACCCCCGACTGGATGTTCGAGTATGCCTCGAGCGCCGAGCAGCGCGGCATCGAGGTGATCATCGCGGCGGCTGGCGGCGCGGCGCATCTCCCGGGCATGGTGTCTGCCAAGACGATCCTCCCGGTGCTCGGTGTTCCCATTCCCGCGACGGCGCTCAACGGCGTCGACGCGCTCCTCTCCATCGTGCAGATGCCCAAAGGTGTACCGGTCGGCACGCTCGCCATCGGCGAGCCTGGCGCGGCCAACGCGGCGCTCCTCGCCACGGCCATCGTGTCGCGCACGCGCCCCGAGCTGCGTGAGCGACTGCGCGCGTGGCGCGCCGCGCGCACCGACGAGGTGCTCGGCGACACCGACCTGGGCTCCTCGCGTTGAGGTCGCCCATCCTTCCTCCCGCCACGATCGGCATTTTCGGCGGGGGGCAGCTTGGCCGCATGACGGCGCTCGCCGCGCGCAACCTTGGCTTCGGCATCCAGGTGCTCGATCCCGATCCCGACTGTGCCGCGCGCCCTGTCGTCGATCGGGTCGTTGCCGCGAAGTTCGACAGCGTCGACGGTGCACGCGACCTCGCGTCGCACGTCGATGTCGTCACCCTCGAGATCGAGCAGATCGCCCCCGACGCGCTCGCCGCCGCGCTGGAGCATGCCCCCGTTCGGCCAGGCCCGGACGTCCTGCGCGTCGTGCAGCATCGTGGCCGGCAGAAGCAATGGCTCGTCGACAATGGATTTCCCGTCGGCGCCTACGCGGACGTCGTCACCGCCGCGGCGCTCGCCGCGGCCGCGCGCGACATCGGCCCCTCGCTGTTCGTGAAGGCATGCGAGGGCGGCTACGACGGCCGCAGTCAGCTCCGCTTCGACGGCGTCGATGCCGACGCCGCGTGGAAGTCACTCGGCGGCCGCGCGCTCGTCGCGGAGCAGGCGCTCGACCTCGCGCTCGAGCTCTCGGTGCTCGTGGCGCGGCGCGCGTCGGGAGAGGTCGTCGTCTATCCTCCCGCGGTCAATCATCACGAGCGGCAGATCCTCGCGTGGAGCATGCTCCCCGGCGAGCTCGATCCCGCCGTGGCGCGCGCGGCGCGCGAGCTCGCGCGCGCGATCGCCGAGCAGTTCTCGCTCGAGGGCATCCTCGCGGTGGAGATGTTCCTCACGCGCGACGGCCAGTTGCTCGTCAACGAGCTCGCGCCGCGCCCGCACAACTCGTATCACGCCTCCGAGCTGGCGTGTCCGACGAGTCAGTTCGAGCAGCTCGTGCGCGCCGTCTGCGATCTGCCGCTCGGCGTCGCCGAGCCGACGCGCCCCGCCGCGATCGTGAATCTCTTCGGGGATCTCTGGCAGGGCGATCGCGCGCCGGACTTCGCCTCGGCGCTGAGCGTCGCCGGAACGCGGCTCTTCCTCTACGGGAAGCGCGGGCCGCGCCCTGGTCGCAAGATGGGGCATCTCGCCGCGATCGGTGATACGCCCGCCGACGCCCTGGCTCGCGTGCAACGCGCGGCGTCTCTCCTGTGACATTCGTTGGGTGACGCGGCACCCCCTTTGCTCCCTGGGGATGCCATGTCGACGCCAGCACACCACATCACGCCACTTCCCTCGCTGATCCTCGGCGCGGCGGGCGGGGCGCTCGTGGGCGGCCGGCCGCGCCGCTCCACCACGGGGACGCTGGCCGCGATCGCCGGGCTCGCTCTCGTCGGCCTCGCCGCCAGGGAGCCGATGGCCGACGCGCTGCGACGAGCCGGCACGCGCCGTCGCTCCGTCCGGCTGAGACTCTCCTTCGTCGTGCCGCATCCGGTGAGCGAGGTGTTCCGCTTCTGCAGCGACTTCGAGAACTTCCCGAAGTTCGTCCGCGCACTGCGCGCCGTGGAAGACTTTGGCGATGGTCGCTCGCACTGGATTGGCTCGACGCCGTCCGGTGGCACGCTCGAGTGGGATGCGCTGACGACGAAGTTCGTCACCAATCGCGTCATCGCCTGGCAGAACACGCCGCGCTCACCCGTGCGCATGAACGGAACGATTCGCTTCGTCCCGGAGCGCACCGGCGAAACCTGTGTGAAGGTCGCGCTCGACTATTCCGCGCCGACCGACCGGATCGCCGACGCTGTCGCTGCACTCGCGACGCGCACGCTGAGCCGCGAGCTGGAATCCGACATCCGCCGGCTAGGCGAGCGGCTCGACGATCTTCGCGCGAGCGCGCCCGCCACCGAAGTCGCCGTCTGACTCTTACACCCTCACAAACCTGTTGGGGTCAGACCCGGTGGGGTCAGACCCCAATCACGCCGGCCGTGCGTCGGCGACGCGTGTCGCGGGCGGCTCGCGGTCCGACGCGCGCCGGCCGTGCACGCGCCGCTCTTCGTTCACCACCGGCGCGGCACTCCCCCGCGGCACCTCGATGAGTCGGAAGGCGGGCTGATCGGGGTAGGTCGCCTTCAGCACCGGCAACGACACGTTGTACACCGGGATTCCCGTCGTCGTCTGCCCGACCGCCGTTCCCTTGTGCGCGTGGCCGTGCACGACGGCGCTCACCTGATAGCGCGTCAGCGGCTCCTCCAGGCGGCTCGAGCCGAGCCACGGAAAGATCTCCGGCGGCTCGCCCTCCACCGTACTCTGGACCGGTGCGTAGTGCAGCACGGCGATGCGATGCGCCGTCTTCAAACGTGCCAGCGCCGACTCGAGCTTGAGCGCCTCGTTTACCGCTTCCTGCACGAACTGCTTGATCGAGCGCTCGCCCCACGGGCCGAGCGTTCCGCGGCCGAACCCCCCGGCGAAACCCTTGACACCCGCAAACCCCACCCCCTGCACCTCCACCGAATCGCCATCGAGCATGTGCACGCCGGCGTCACTGAGGATCTTCGCGATCTCCTCGGATTGGTCGGACTCGAAATCGTGGTTCCCGAGCACGGCGACGATCGGGATCTTCACCGCCGACGTCAGGTCGCGCGCGAGCACCCGCGCCTCCTCGGCGAGCCCGTAGTCGGTGAGATCGCCCGGTAGCACGAGCACGTCGGCGCGCTCGGCGATCTGGGCGAACAACGGTTGCAACATCCCCTGGGAATGCTTCCCGTAGTGGACGTCGCTCACGGCGGCTATCTGGACGGAGGTATTCGACGGCATGGGCCCCGGGTTCTGGTCGCCGGCCCCTACTGAGAGATTCGGGCCACGACTCTGCTCCGCATGGCGTGGCCTAGCCCCGGACTTGCGTTGTGCGTCGAGCTACCTCAACCACGCCTCGATGTCCGGGATCTCCACACTCGACGCGACCGCGCAGGACACCAACACCTTCTATCGGCGCACGCTCCACGTCCTGAGCGACGCGGCGGTGCCCTTCCTCGTCGGTGGGTCGCACGCCTTCCTCGAGTACACGGGGATCGTGAGGAACACGAAGGACTTCGATCTCTTCCTCCGCCGCGACGATCTCGACCGGGCCATGGAAGCGCTCAAGGCGGCGGGCTACCGCACGGAGCTCACCTTTCCGCACTGGCTTGGCAAGGCGTGGCAGCACGAGGACTTCGTCGACCTGGTGTTCAGCTCCGGCAACGGCATCTGCAAGGTCGACGACGGGTGGTTCGACAACGCCGTCGAGACCCAGGTCCTCGGCATGCCCGTCAAGATCGTGCCCAGCGAGGAACTGCTCTGGCAGAAGGCGTTCGTCATGGAGCGCGAGCGCTTCGACGGCGCGGACATCATGCACATCCTCCGCTCGCGCGGCGGCTCGCTCGATTGGCCGCGATTGCTCGGGCGCTTCGGGCCACACTGGCCCCTCCTCTACACGTACCTGCTCTTCTTCCACTTCGTGTATCCGAGCGACGTCGGGACGCTGCCCTCGTCCGTCCTCGAGGATCTGTCGCGCCGCATGACCGAGCTGCGACAATCTCCGCCGACCGAGCGCGTGTGTCAGGGCACACTGGTGAGCCGCGCGCAGTATCTCCTCGACATCGGTCAGTACGGATACGCCGATGCGCGCCTCGCGCCACGCGGCGCGATGTCCGCGGAGGATGCGATCTTCTGGACCTGGGCGATCGACAACGTGAAGTGATCGGCGGACGCTCGCCGTCACGCCATCACGATTTCGTTGCCGGCTCCGCGCGGTACTGTTTCAGCTTCCGATAGAGCGTGCGGCGATCGATGCCGAGCCGCTCGGCGGTCCGGCTCTGATGACCGCCCTCGCGCGCCAGAACGTGAAGGATGTACGCACGCTCGAGCTGCTCCAGCGTCGCCAAGGCGTCGCCGAATTCGACGCCCGCCAGCCGCGCTCCGCCGGTCGCCTGCTCCGCGCGCGAGACGAGCGTCGCGCGTTCGACCCAGTGCTCGAGCTCTCGCACGTTGCCCGTCCACTCGCGGCCGAGCAACGGCAGCATGTCGTCGGCGGACAGCGGTCGCAGGTCGATCCCCTGCTCGGCGGCGAGCCGCCGGCGGAAATGGTGCACGAGCTGCGGGATGTCGCTGCGCCGCTCGCGCAGCGGTGGTACGTCGATCAGCATCGCATTGAATGCGTGCAGCAGCTCGTCGACGACGCCACCACTGTCACCGCGAGCAGTGGCCGCGTCGGCACGTGCGGGCGAAGCGGCCCTGTCATCCCGTCGAGGGCTCGGCACATCTCCCGCCTCGCCCCCCGTACGTACGACGAGGATGAGTCGCACGTCCGCCGGCAACGCGTCGTCGCTTCCCACGCGCTGCGTCAACCGCGTGAGGGCGACGCGACTCAGCGTCGTCCGAAGCGCGGCCGACAGCGCGGATGCGTCCTCGAGCACCACCGTGCCGCCGCGCACGCGCTCGAGCAGACCGGCACGCGCATGTCCCGCTTCCGTCGTCCCGAACAGCTCGCGCGCGAGCGACTCCTGATCCACCTCGCTGCAGCGAACCGTCGCAAAGGGGCGGGATGCGCGCTCCGAGAGGTCGTGCACCAGTCGCGCGACGACGTCCTTGCCCGTGCCCGCCTCGCCCGCGATCACGACGGGCATGCGCGATCCCGCCGCGCGTCCGATGAGCTCACGCACGTGCGCCATCCCCGCCGACCGGCCGACGAGCGCCTGCTGCGAGGCCTCGCCGAGCCGCGCACGGAGCATCGAGAGCTCGCGCCGGACCTGTCCGTCGCGCGCCGCACGCTCTACCGCGGCGAGCAGGACGAACGGCTCGGCCGACGCATCCACGACGTCGCTCGCGCCCTGGCGAAGTGCGTCGCGCACACCATCCACCGTCGGGCGCTGCACCATGACGACGATGGCGGCGGACTCGCCGCACCGCGCACGCACCAGCTGTTCGAGCGCCTGCTCCAGCCCGGGGGAGAGGACGACGACGTCGAAGTCCGCCGCGAGCACACGCCGCGTCGCTTCCTCGAGCGTGGTCGCGTGCGCCACCGTGTGACCAGCCGACTCCAGCGCACGCCGGAGCCCTGTCAGCCCTTTTTCCTCGCCGCCGGCGAGAAGCACCCGCGCGATCGTCAACATGCAGGTTACGCGATTCTGGTAGGTTCGCGTATGAGTATCGGCCCGTACATATGAAGGCTGAAGTACGGATGTGCACATATGCCGAGTACGCTAACCCGACCGAACGCGGCCAGCCCCCGTCACCCCGGGCGAGCGCAGATCCGCAGTACCCGCGGCAAGTCGTTGTCGTCCCGAGCGAGCGCAGCGAAGGCCGTGATCCCGAGCGAGCGCAGCGAGTCGAGGGATCTGCACTTCTGAACTGAGCGCGGCGAGCGGCGAGCACTGAGCGATTGAGCCGTCGAGCGGCGAGCGGACAGCGGCGAAGCCCTCAGCGGTCAGCCCACACCATCAGTGGATCAAGAGGGTCAGGTTCACCTGAACGTTCGAGGGTCTGACCCTCTTGAAAGGGATCCGGCCTTTTCCGCGGCATCGCCGTGCCAGATCCGCGTTCCGTCGTTGAAAGGCGAACGGCCTCGGGACGCTTCGGCGTCCCGAGGCCGTCACGCACTCACACTCACCCACTCACCCACTCACGAAGCCACCTGCTCCGGCGCCAATCCGAACCGCCGATTCCGTCCCCGGAAGTCCTCCAGCGCATCGGCCAGATCCTCCGCCGTGAACTCCGGCCACATCTTCGGCACGAACAGCAGCTCGGCGTACGCGCACTCCCACAGCAGGAAGTCGCTCAGCCGCTGCTCGCCGCCCGTGCGGATCACGAGATCGACCTCGGTGGCTGGCAGGCGGTCGTGATCCACGCGGGCCAGCAGCTCCGAGAACTGCTCGCGCGTCGCCGGCTCGCCGCGCATCGCCAGTGCCGCGCGGAGGATCGCGTCGCGCGCTGAATAATCCACCGCGACCCGCAGGTGCATCCGCGTGCCCGATGCGGTCAGCGCCTCCACCTGCTCGATCGTGTGCCGGAGCGACGACGGCAGGCGATCGCGCCGGCCGAGGATGGTGAGCCGCACCCCATTCTCGAGACACCGCTTCGCTTCGCCGAGCAGGGCGCGCCGGAAAAGCCGCATCAGCGCCGTCACCTCCGGCGTCGGACGCTTCCAGTTGTCCGACGAGAAGGCGTACAACGTCATCGTGCCGACTCCCTCGCGCACCGCCGCCTCGACGATCTCGCGCGCCGTGCGCAGACCGGCCTCGTGACCCGCCGAGCGCTTGAGGCCGTGCGCCGTCGCCCATCGCCCATTGCCGTCCATGATCACGGCGACGTGCGGGCCGTCGAAGGACGGACTGACGCTCTGCGCGCCGGAGTGTCGTGATTTCTGCATGGACGCTCAGCGCTCCCGAGTGGCGCGAATGAGCGCCTCCATGTGGTCGAGATACCGCTCGAGCGCACGTCGGCCGGCGGCGGTCAGCTTGTATTCCGTCCTGGGCACCCGGCCCTCGAACGACTTCGTGCAGGTGATGTACTTCGCGTCCTCGAGCTTTCGCGCGTGCACGCTCAGGTTGCCGTCGGTCGTGTGCATCACGCGCTTGAGATCGTTGAACGTGAGCGAATCGTTCACGGCGAGCGCGCTGACGATGCCCAGCCGCATGCGCTCGTGGATCAGCCGGTCGAGCGCGAGCGCGCCCTCCTCGGCCTCGCCGCCCGTCTCGGGCGACACGCCATCGACCGAGCGCAGGCGCGGCGAG
>Ga0068857_100001212_pt1 | contig 20095 bp, 19 predicted proteins | sample KBSCornC72_FD_66591 | JGI IMG/M metagenome (GOLD analysis project Ga0068857, IMG submission 66591) | Corn rhizosphere microbial communities from Kellogg Biological Station, Michigan, USA - KBS Corn C7-2 | ecosystem: Host-associated > Plants > Roots > Rhizosphere > Soil ...
CCCACGGCGGCACAGTCAAAGAGGTGCTGGTCAGCAAAGGCCAGACGGTCAACCAGGGCGACGTGCTGGTGATTATCACGGGCGCGTAAGAGAGAGGATTTTACGTAATGGATCAACGAATGCGTATACTGCTCGATGAGTTGTATCAGCGGGGTAAGGAGAATGACACGCAGCAGGATGATCGACGGCAAAAGATGCTCAATCTGGAGCCGGAGACCGCGCAACTTCTCAGTTTTCTCGTGCGCAGCAGCAAACGCACGCGCATCCTGGAGATTGGCACCTCAAACGGCTATAGCACGAGCTGGCTGGCCTGGTCCGCGCAACAGACCGGTGGGCAACTCACCACCATCGATCGCGAGCCACAGAAACATGTGCTGGCCGACGCCAATCTGCGCCGGGCCGGGTTACGCGAACTGGTCGAGTTGCGCTGTGGAGACGCCACCGAGATCGTCGCGGCCTTGAGCGGGCCATTCGATTGTATCTTCTTCGACGCCGATCGCTACAGCGCGCCCGCGCAGCTCCAACTCCTGTTGCCCAAACTCACGCCCGACGCGCTCCTGCTCGCTGACAACGCACTCTCGCACCCGCAAGAGATCGCTGGCTACCTTGCTGCTCTGGACGCCTTGCCGGCATTTGAGAAGATGGTCATTCCCGTAGGCAAAGGGCTGAGCGTCGCGTATCGAGCAGGGTAATGGCGCGTCCAGGCAAGCAGCCGCCCCATTGATGTCAAGTGAAGCGAGCCTCTCGCGTATTATCGAAGACGGGAGCGGCGGCACGCAGGGCGCGGGCAAGCGGACGCCCGTACTATGGACGGGAGATTTCAGTAGTTCAAAGATTCTCGCGTAAAATGCATGTGATTAGCACTGAATATTTCATTTTACGTGATCATCTCGCCCGACCAACCCACCCCGTCCATAGTACGGGCACCCCTTGTGTGCGCCCTGCGTGCCGCCGCATCCATCTTCGAGGTACGTGACTACCTTCGGACTACGTTATTCGTCATCGTCGTCGTCGTCCTCCTCATCCCACTCTTCCGCTTCCCAATCCTCATCTTCGTCGCCGGTATAGGCGCAAATACCGGTGCGTGGCGAGTTCACAATCGGTAGCAGCTCGTCGGGATCTTCGGACTCTTCGGCGTGGGTGTCACAGAGCGCGACCTCAGACAGCACGTCGTATTCGGAGGCTGAGGGCACGTGCGTGGCGGGCTGGCCGCAGATGTGGCATTTCAACGCCGGTGGCTCATTGCGCGCCATCACAACCAGGTCGATCGTATCCTCATCTTCGTAATCGCCTTCTTCGTAATCCTCATTCTCGTCTTCCGCTTCGTCGTCTTCGGGCAGCATGCCTTCACGCTCGGCGATGACGCGCAAGTTGAGGGTAGAGCTTGAGCCAAAATCGTAGACATAGGAGAACTTCTTCCCGACCTCCAGCACGTCGCCCAGTTCGACCTCCATGCCGCCTTCCTCTTCCTCCTCTACTTCGGCCTCTTCAAGATCATGGGCCAACGTTCCCTGTTGTAACGATTGGGCCATGACATTCAGGAAGGGGCGCAGCGTTGGCATGGTCACGGCAGACATCCCAGGAGGCATATTCTCCGCAAACATCTGCTCCAGTCGCTGCTCGATCTGCTCGATTGGCACTTCTTTAAGATCAGTCTGGAATTCAGCCGCAACCTGTTTCGAGATCTCCGCTGCCATCTCTTCCATGCTTGGCATTGTGCCCTCGTCCTCCTCGTCTTCTTCTTCTCCCTCTGCCCCATCGTTGCCCATGAGTTGCAGCCCGCTAAAGTCCAGGCCCCAATCGTCATCTGGATTTGCCTCGTACGAGGTGCCATCGATCTCGAACTCGCTCAGGTGGCCGCAGCACTCTAGCCAGATAGCACGCAAGAAGTCATCCAGCTCGGAGAGAGTCATCTCGGCGGGCACTTCCAGGTGCATCCAGTATTCCGGGCGATACTTGCCCTCGACCAGCAGATGGAAGAGCCGCTCGGTGTCGCCCTCCTGCTTACTCGTCTCATCTTGACGCGTTTTACACGCCTTCAAATGTTGGGTCATCTTGCTCTTCGCAAACTCTTGCTCGCAAAAACGGCAGACGCCCACGGATACTTCCTTCGGTTCAGCTTGTTTCGCCATATGATCTATCCTTCTCCATCTATCTCATCAATGTTGCTCGTGAAATTTGCCTTCCCCCGATTATACAGCAGAACGCAGGAAAAGCAACAGGATAATTTCAGCCATTTTCAAAATGATTCTCTGGCCGAAAAGAGATCAATTTCATGGGCTTTTCGGCCGCTTCGTGAAATTGCCTGTAATTTGTGTTAGAAATCGCTCATAATTGACGTAGTAATATGTAAGAGTATCTATCATTTGGCCAGACTGGTGATTCCCTGTAACCCGACGACCGCGTTTTGTGTTATATCCTAAAGAAAGCAAGAGGCATCTGGCAGAGTATTATGGACCCTGGCAATGAGAGACTGGCAAAACTGCTAGCCGTGAACCTGGATCGGCATTATGAAGAGCTGGTGTCGCTTTACTGGCAACAGTTAAGCGTTTTTGTCTTGCGGCGCACCAGGCATTTTCAGGATACTGAGGATATTATTCAGGAAACATTTATGCGCGCATATCTGGCTTTAGAACGCTATCCCGGCGAGCGTATTGAGACGCTGAAGATTCGCCCCTGGCTCTATAAAATTGCCTGGAGCGTGTATTGCAATCATACCGGGCGTGGCAAACTTCCACTGATTGTTCCGCTGGAGATGCCGGAAGATGGGCCATATTTAGAACCAGAAGAAGATGCACGTATGCAACCGGAGGCACTTTACGAGCAGGTGGAACAGCGACATGAGCTGGACGCGCTGATCGAGAAGCTGCCTCCTCACTACCGCGATCTGGTCAGCCTGTATTATTTTGATGAATTGAGCCAGAAAGAGATCGCTGAAGTGCTGAATCTGCCGCTGGGAACTGTGAAGGTCTATATACATCGTGGTATACGCCTGTTACGCAAGTTGCTCGCTGAACAGAGCAATCACAAGGTAGGTTAGCAGATGCTGCCACTCGGCAAACAACCGTCATCCCGTTACAACCAACCATGCGACGAAACCGAGAGCCTGACCAGTGCATCCGATCTGCCCGGCGCTCCCTCACCGGCGGTCAACGCCATTCTGGGACGGCTGGGACTGGCTAGAGAGAGCGACGAGCCGGAAGGCAATGAGGCCAGGCTTGCCCGCGCTCTCACCGATCCCTCCGCGACAGTGCGCGTCGAGGCGACCCAGAAGCTCGGCAAGATGGGCAAACACGCGCCTCTGGAGCTGCTGGTCGTTGCCCTGAGCGATGAACAGAGCAGTGTCCGGGCCGCTTCTGCCCGCGCGCTCGGACGCAATCCACGCCCGGCAGCCATCTCCGCGCTCGTGAAGGCGTTGGAGGATACCTCGTGGGTGGTGCGTGCGGAAGCCGCGCTCTCCCTGGGGAAAATGGGCGAGCTTGTCCCGCTTGAGCCTCTCTTCGCGGCCACTCACGACGCAGAGGACGCGGCAGTGCGCGCGGCGGCTCTTACCGCGCTCGGCGAAATCGGGGCCGAGCATGCGCGGGAGCTGTTCAACGCGGCTCTCCAAGACGAAGACTGGTCGGTACGGGAGGCGGCGACGCTCGCGCTCGCTCGTCTACAAGAGCGGGAACAGCTTACACCGCCTTCTATACTTCTTCTCCATCCCCAGCAGGCTTCGCCGTCACGCCAGAGCACAGAAACCCACGCACCCGCTGCGCGCACTGAAGACGTGCTTTCCAGTTCGTCCCTAACCCGCTGGCAGGAACGTATCGCGGCTTTCCAGGCAGAATTGGCGCAGAACGCGCAAGCGACTAACCTGCTTGCTCCCCCGATTCACAGAGAGCACCAATCGCCCGTCAGATCGGTTTTGCCCGACTCCAGGCGCAAGTTCTGGCCTATCTGGTCGCCCAGAGGCATGCATATCACAGAAGGTCTGCTCATTCTCTTTTTGATCGGCGGGCTGATCCTCGGCGCGCTGGCCGCTGCCCTGGCGCTCGCTCCCCACCAGTATTTCGCGTCATCACTCGCTGCAAAAAATCAGCCAGGATCAGAGCCGTTTACAACCTATCGCGGCCATATGAGCAGTGTGATCAAAGCAGCCTGGTCGCCCAATGGGCAGACGGTGGCCTCGGCTGATACCAGGGGAACGGTCAATATCTGGGATGCTCGCACCGGGCACACTTTGATGACCTATCCCCAACGTGGCGCGGTTCTGGCGCTGGCCTGGAGTACCAATAACATGTTGCTCATTGCCTATGGCGAGCCAACTCGCTCGCTCCAGGTGGAAGAACTGACGCTCAACGAAGCCTCAACGGTTGCGCCTGCCCAGTTGATTTTCCAGCGTGCCGGTCTGCCCGGTATCCCATCGGTGGCGGACTGGGCAGCCAATCAGCAAATTCTGGCGTTCGATACTGGTAACGGGACCGTTGAGATCTGGAACGTGATGGTCGATCTCCATCTTACTGATCTTCAGCTTCCCCATGCCCGGTATAGCAAACTGCTCTGGTCGCCCGAGGTGCTGCAACTGGCGACGCTCACCACCTCCGGTCAGCTTCAGGTCTGGGATGGCGAGAGTGGGCAAAATATCGCGACGCTCACGGGCAATCAGCGTGCCACTCTGGCCACCTGGGCGCCTGCCAGTCAGGAGAATGGCAAAGAGAGCCTGTTCTTTGTCACTGCTGATGGCACCGTGATGCACTGGCAGTATATGCAACCGAGCGCGCCGGTCACTCCCTTTATTTCTCCCTCGGTCTATAACGGCGCAGATCTCCAGGATATAACGCTGACTGCGCTCGCTGTTTCGCCGAATGGAGAACAACTGCTTCTGGCCACCTCGAATGGCGATGTGCAGGCCCGCGACGCCTCCACCGGGAACCTGGTCTACTTTTATCAAGGGCATAGCGCGCAGGTCAACGATATCGCATGGACACCGGATGGTCAGCATATCGTCACCGCCAGCCAGGATAGAACGGTCCAGATCTGGCAGGAACCGTGACGTTTTTTCTCGATTTCGCCAGCTTCACATTGAGGTTTGAGTGTGTTGTTGCATAAATGCTTGAAAATGCTTGCTGTTTTTCTCAATCCATGTTATCGTGTTGCGCATGGAAGAGAAATTAAGTCGAGAGAGTAGGATGCTTGCGCAAGAACGGCGACAGCACATATTTAAGGCCGTTGAGGACAGTGGCGTTGCTTCAGTTCGCGATCTGGCTCAACGGTTTGACGTCTCCATGATTACTATTATGCGCGATTTGCAGGAATTGGAGCAGGAGGGTCTGATTCGGCGCGTACATGGAGGTGCGATCAGTGTGCGGGGTGCCAGCTATGAGCCGCCTTTCAGCGCGCGTGAATCCCAACTCTCTCCAGAAAAGCAGCGCATCGCCTTGAGAGCGGTCGAGCTGGTCTCAGACGGCGATAGCATTATCCTGGATGTCGGCACGACCACGCTAGAGATTGCGCGCGCCTTGAAAGGGAAACGCAATCTGACGGTTCTGGCCACGAGCTTGCGGGCTGCTCTGGAACTGGCCAGCCAGCCAGCGATTCAAGTTATTATCGTGGGCGGCAAATTGCGTGCCAGCGAGCTTTCGATGACCGGGCACCTGGCCGAACAGACCCTACGCACCTTCCACGTGGACAAGGCGTTTATCGGCGTGGGCGGCATCACGGTCGAGAGCGGGCTGACCGAGTTTAACTTCGACGAGGCCGGGACCAAACGCGCTATGATCGAGCGCGCTCGCCAGGTAATCGCCGTCGCTGACCATACCAAATTTGGCAAGGTCATGCTCACCCAGGTCGCTCCTATCGATAAGCTCGATCTGCTGATTACCGGGACCGAACTTGATGAAGCTCAGAGGCGCGCCTTTGAGGAAGCTGGCGTGAATGTGTTGCTGGCATAAAGCAAACGTATTTTAAGAAAAGTGATGAGCTAGCTCACTACTCTCGCCCGTGTTCCTGACCGATACTTTCTCTGTGAAACTTATTTTGCCACAGAGGAGAACTATTATATGCGTGCCGCCGAGATCTTGCGTTTCACGAGCCAACGTCCCTATCCTTTACCACAGCGTCCCTGGATCATGCGCCAGAACTGGCATGAGTTGCTCTTTGCGCACTGGCCTTGCGCGCCGCAAACCATTCGTCCTTTGCTCCCGGCGTGCCTGGAGCTTGATCTTTTTGCACGCGAAGCCTGGGTTGGCGTGGTGCCGTTTCATATGAGCGGTGTACGTCCGCGTGGAGTTCCTTCGACGCCTGGACTCTCAGCCTTTCCAGAACTAAATGTGCGCACGTATGTGGTCAAACAGGGTATTCCCGGCGTCTATTTCTTTAGCCTGGACGCGGGCAATCCAATCGCAGTGGCACTGGCGCGTTCACTTTTCCATCTGCCCTATTTCAACGCGCGCATGAGCAGCAGAACGCTCGGAGATACCGTGCACTATGTTAGCCAGCGCGTCCATCGTGGCGCACCATCGGCGGAGTTTCGTGGACGCTATCGACCAATCGCGCCGGTCGTGGAGTCTCGTCCCGGCTCGCTGGAAGCCTGGCTGACCGAGCGTTACGCGCTCTACACCACTGCTGGCTCTCAACTCTATCGCGGCGACATCCATCACGCGCCCTGGCTGCTCCAGCTTGCCGAAATAGAGCTAGAACGCAATACCATGACGCTCGCTCGTGGTCTCCACCTGCCCGCGTGTGCTCCGCTCTTGTACTATGCCCACCGCCAGGACGTGTTGATCTGGCCGCTTGTACGCATCCCGACCCATTCGTGATGGCGGTGTGTTATTGCGCGGAGAGATACGCGGCGAGCGCCCGACCCATTTTCAGCGATGCCACGTGATCGAGTGAAGGCGCGACCAGTGTCCCGATGGCATAAATGCCTGGAACGCTGGTCTGATAGTGCGCATCAACGCTGACCGCTCCCTGAGCGTTGAGCGCGATTCCACTCTCTCTGATCCAGCCTGGATCGATCTGGATTTCTGATGTATAGACCAGGATATCGGTGTCCAGGCTAAATTGCTCGCCCAGGCGCTCGAATGTTACCTGTTCCAGACGTGACGAACCGGCCAGAGAGACCAGACGAGCAGGTGGAACAAACGCGAGCGAGGAAGGGATGTCAGGCAGAGCTGGATACGGTTCGCCGGCAATATTTACCAGTGTGACCGAGAGACCGGCAGCAGCCAGGCGTTGCGCGACTGCCAGCGCGTAACGCGAACTGCCATAGACCACGATCTGTTTGCCAGACATTTCACCGCGCTGCAAAAGCTGTGACGCGGCGCTGAGCGAAAAGATCCAGGCAGATTGTGCCTCGGTTGCTGATGCCAGTTCACCGGCCAATTCCAGTCCACCACAGGCCAGCAAGACCCGCGAGGCGCGCACTGAGGTTGTTGTGTTGTTACCCTGGCGTAAAATCAGCGTGTGCGGCTCTCCTGGCGTGGGAGCAGGGCGCAGGCCAACAACGCTGTTTTGCAAACGGGTTGTCAGGGACGCGAGCAAGGGAGTGATCTCTGGCAAGCCTGCCAGTTCAGCGAAATCAGATGTGGGCAACACGGAGCGTAGAAAGCCGCCGGGACCATCCTGGCTCTCAATGAGGAGCGTGTGCTCGCTTTTCAAACCAGCCTGGAGAGCGCTTAACGCACTCAAGCCTGCCCCGACAATTGCCAGAGTGTAGAGTTCGTCGCCAGAGGGTGTCGTATTATTCATGCGTGCTCGTCTCCCCCCTCGATGGGGCGCTTCATGCCCGCGAGCAGTATGGGAAGCTTCCTGCCACGGAATGATAAATTCTGAAAAAAGTATACATTTTCTGTGATAGTTTGTCAACATTTCTACGAGCCAAAACGGATGAAGGCAAGAATTCCTGAAGCTGTCCCCTTTTCAAGCCGCTCGTTTTCTCGTTATAATAAAGCGGGGTGTGTTGAAAGCGTGCTCCGCAGAGCTACATCGAACTGCATTCAGACTAACTAAGAGCATCTGAGCACCTTTAATTTTCTCAGCTACAGAAAGAGAGCATAACGACATGGACTTTTCGCTCAACGAGGAGCAATTGGCGATTCGCGACACCTGCCGCGAATTCGCTGAGCAAGAGATTAAACCGCTCGCGGAAGAAATGGACCACACGGGACAATTTCCGTACGCACTCATCAAGAGAATGGGCGAGCTTGGTTTGCTCGGCCTGCCTTTCCCGGAAAAATACGGTGGCGCTGGCGCTGATTTCCTTTCGTACTGCCTGGCCATTGAGGAGATTTCGCGCGGCGATACCTCGGTGGGCATTACGATGGAGGCGCACACCTCGCTCGGTGCCAGCCCATTCTATCTCTTTGGCAGCGAAGAGCAGAAACAGCGTTATCTGCCCGCGCTGGCCAGTGGTCAGCAGCTCTGGGCCTTTGGTCTGACTGAACCCGAAGCTGGCTCCGACTCTGGCGGCACGCAGACCCGCGCGGTTTTGCGCGACGGTGACTGGCATATTAACGGCTCAAAAGCTTTTATCACCAACGCTGGCACCGACATCACCGGTGGCGTGACCATCACTGCCGTCACTGGCACGCGGCCCGGTGGACGCAAGGATATCACTAACATTATCGTTCCCAAAGGCACGCCCGGCTACGTTATCGGCAACCCCTACAAGAAAATGGGCTGGAAAGCCTCGGACACCCGTCCGCTCAGCTTCGAGGATTGTGTGGTTCCTGAGCGGGACATCCTCGGTCAGCCTGGCGATGGTTTCAAGCAATTCATGCAGATCCTCGATGCCGGGCGCGTCGCGATCGCCGCGCTCTCCGTCGGTCTCGCCCAGGCCTGTCTCGACGAATCCATAAGTTATGCCCGCACACGCAAACAGTTTGGGCAACCGATTGGCAGCTTCCAGGCTACCCAGTTCAAGCTCGCGGACATGGAGACCGAGATCGAGCTGGCACGCTTGATGTACTACAAAGCGGCCTGGCTGCACATGCAGGGCAAACCCTACACCCGCGAAGCCTCGATGGCTAAACTCTTTGCCTCCGAAACCGCCAAACGCTGTGCCGACCAGGCCGTGCAGATTCACGGCGGCTACGGCTTCATGGACGAATATCCCGTCTCGCGCTACTGGCGCAGCGTCAAAATCAACGAAATCGGCGAAGGAACCAGCGAGGTTCAGCGCATCCTGATCGCCAAATCCCTCGGCTTCTAACCCGCATCACGCCCGCGTTGAGTGACATTGTGCTTTGTTGATGCAACACAATGTCGCTCAACACCTCACTCGCCAACCATAGGACCACCAGCCTCCCAGTTTGAGAAACCCCGACCTGCTTCGTTTATATAAAGAACAACTCTGATTGTCGACCCGTTTTCGTCCTGATGCTTTCCCAGCAAGAAAGAGAGATTACCCGATGGATATTACTCCCAATCCAGAGAGCCTTGCCCAGTCTCACTCTCACGCCCACACCGACAAGCTCCTCGAACATCTCCACTTCCCCAAATTCAAGCACTCTCATGCGCCTGTCGTGAATGTGAATGATCTTGCCGCCGACAAGCTGACTGTTGGCCAGAAAGTGGCTGATGCTGTTGCGAATGGCATGGGAAGCTGGAAATTTATTATTATCCAAACCACAATCTTGCTACTATGGATCATATTAAATTCTATTGCAGTTTTTGTATGGAAATGGGACCCTTACCCGTTTATTGCTATGAATCTCTTATTGTCATGTCAAGCTGCATATGCGGCACCTGTGATTATGATGTCACAAAACCGCCAGGCAGAGAAAGATCGCCTTACCGCGCAAAATGACTATAATACTGATTGCAAGGGCGAGGAAGAGATTCGTCATATCATGGAGCATCTCGACCACCAGGACGACCTGATTCTCCAGATCGTCAAGCGGCTTGAGGATCAGCACCAGGTCATGATGGGCCACTTGACCAGGCTGGACCCGGATCTGGCTGAGAAGTTGCAGGTGGAGATGAAGCAGCAACCATTAGAGAAGTAAAATTCCAAATGCGTTCCCGTGTCTTTGCACTGAAAGCGATCTCCATCCTTGCGACTGGCTCCCAGTTGGCCGGGAAGCCGCTCTGGGACTGGTCGATAGAAGACCCGGTTGCTTTTGACGCGCAGCAACTCCGCCGCCTCGACGTCAGCCAGGCGCGCCAGGAAAGGGGCGCACGCATACCAGCGATCGTCGAGAATGATCGGACACGGCCCAGGTCTCGGCTTCTGGGCGGGACAGATTGCTGGCTAGCTTCATCAAACGGGTGGATAAGCCAAAGGTGTTGCGCAATGTTATCCAGGAATCCTCGTTCCTGGGTCAGTTATATGTTGGCTTTAACATTGTGGTGATAGTCCTGGTGAATTATCTGCGTGAGGCGATTACGTCGCGGATCATCGCCCATCTTTGGCGGCTTCTCCTTATTGGGAGAACGGTGCATCGGCCTTGTCGCCTGCGCGTTCAGTAGGCAGAGGAGGAACGACCAGGAACGGGAGGCTGGTTTGTTGCAGGATACGCTCTGCTGTATTCCCGATGCTTGAGGGATTTGTCCCGCCACGACCACGAGAAGCCAGGGCAATGAGATCACACTGATCGTTTGTGTCCATTGTTTCCGCGCCGGGCTGCTTTGCCTCCGCTGTGTCCACAATAGCCTTTGCCACTTCTGGATGAAACAGGACGCAGGTCGTGATGGAGAAAGGTTGTTGTCCCGTGGCCTGTTTCTGCAAAGCCCGACTTGTCGCTTGTAAATACGCCTGCGCATCATCCCTGGCATGTTGTTTGAGCCGCTTAAGCGTCTCGGTGGCATCTGGTTTCTCCATAAGAGGTAGCACGCGCATCAGGTGAAGCATACCGGACAATGGCGCAGAGAGAGTAGTAGATAATGTAGCTGCCACGGGAAGAGCTGCTTCGGCCATTACTGAACCATCCAGGGGAACTAGAACCCGCACCGGACGTGCGTCGCGGGGATAGAGTGTTCCGCTGCATCCACTCGTTTCTCGGAGTACCAGCACTGGCACAGAACTCTGCCGAAGGATCTGGAGCGCCATGCTTCGCTGCCAGCGGGAACGGGACGAGATCTGACCTCGACTGCACAATACTACGAGGTCAATGGCCTGCTCTTCGATAAATGCATGAATTTGCTCAAGTGGCAAATGTGGCATGACATGGATATGCGCGGGAATCCCTGCCATATCCATGTCCCAGGCCTTGCTTTTTAAATAGGTAGAGGCATTGCGCATTTCCGTGGTCAGGATATCCTGGGCAAGGTACGGAGGCTCCAGCTTATACCAGACATAATCAGCAGGCAATGCTACCAGGCGCAGCAAGGTGAGCGACGCGCCACTTGCTCGTGCCAGACGGACTGCCACGGGAAGCGCGAGTTCCGCTCGTCTTGATCCATCCAGCAGAACAAGTATACGTTGAAACATGACGATTGCTTCTCCTCTCTGCGATGGGCGCTGTCTCGACTTCGTTGTGGATGGTTAGCCTCGGGGTTCCAATTTTTTCGTTCATGGGAAACCTCCAGCATGCTCTGTTTCCGCTTAGCCTTGAAATACGATATCTCCCCTTTTTGCCTGGACGCAATTTTCTCCTCTTTATAAGAGGAAGATAGCCATACCATTTCTGGCAGAAAGCCTGTCCATTTCTCACGATTGCCTATGCTCTATCAGCATCATACGAGTGCGAACCAAATGGTTGTCCTGGGAGCATTGCAAGCAAACGCCAGAGCAGCAACGTACCCCTCATCGGCTACCTCTTCATCGGAGGCGTAGCCGTGCTATGGAGCGTGATCCAGCGTTGGATCTGGCGCGCTCACATCTCGGATCTCCTTCTGCACCTCTCCTGGGATGATGCATGAGGAGCATGCCAGATGAAGAAGAGCATTTTATTCTCCTGACACGCTCCTCAAGTTTGGAGGGGAAAGCATTTTTCTCGCTGTCGAACCCGCTCACCGAAACTTTCGATGGTCTCTCATCGTGTTAGCCCACGAGTTACACGCTTGCTCAATGGAAGGATGGTCTCACGGGACTGTGAACCGGTTGTGAGAAGGACCAACGCTGTTGTGACCCATTCGTGATCCGCGTCCCCTATACTTCTCACGAAGAACGTCCATTCAGTTTCACATGAGGAAGGACAACGCAGATGTTTCGGCATATTCTTGTCCCGCTTGATGGCTCTCCGCGCGCTGAGCAGGCCATTCCGGTAGCAGTGCGTCTGGCGCGCGCCTCGCGGGGAACGATTACTCTCCTTCAGGCAGTCAACCCTGTTACCGAGGTCAGCGCCTATGGGCTAGGGGGGGTCTACGTGGCGTCCTGCCGTATTGAGGATGACCTCTCCAGGGCCAGGTTGTATCTGGAGCAACGAAGCCGTGACCCCCTACTTCTTGAGGCCCTCCGCGCCGGCATTTCTCTTCATACGCATGCGGCATTGGGAAATCCTGCCGAGCTTATTCTTGCGCAGGCAGCCAATCCTGGCGAGCCTGCCATTGATGTCATTGTCATTTCCAGCCATGGGTATACTGGCATGAAGCGCTGGATGCTGGGAAGTGTCGCAGAAAAAGTCGCGCGACATGCGCTCATCCCCGTTTTGATCTTACGAGAGGGAGGGCCGTTGCGTGCCCATCTCCAGCCTGAGAGCACCCGAACCGTTCGTGCTCTGGTCCCATTGGATGCCTCGCCTCGCTCGCAGGATGCGCTCGTTCCCGTAGCGCAACTGCTGGCGGCACTCTCGTCCTCTGGGCAAGGAGAGCTGCATTTGGCGCAGATGATTGTTCCCCCAGAGAAGAGCAATCTCCGGGAACGCGAAGAACTTTTCCAGGCGGCCAATGAGAATCTCACGGCGATCGGCAAGAGTATTCGTGAAGGCCTGGTCACTCGTTTTGGCCCCGAACTCCACCCCAGACTCTCCTGGTCTGTCTCGTTCACTGATGATATTGCAGAAGGCATTGTCCGCCTGGCAGAGGAGGGCGAGAAACGTACCGAGGAAGAAACGATCCCTCCATCGGAGGTTATCGCACTGACCACGCACGGCTTTGGAGGAATCCATCGGTGGCAGATTGGTAGTATCGCGGAACGTGTCCTGCACACGACTCGCCTGCCCATTCTCCTGGTACGCCCGGAAGATATGCGTAGCAAAGCGCGTCGTGACCAGACATAGCGTGCGGAAACATAGAAGAGGAGAGCAGATATGGATACGGCCTTGCTTCCTAGAAAGGTAGGATGAGATGTTCAAACGTCTTCTTCTTCCGCTCGATGGTTCGGCGCGCGCTGAGCAAGCCATTCCGGTTGCGGCATGTCTTGCTCACGCCACGGATGGATCACTCATCTTCTTGAGCGTGCTGCCCCTGGCAGGAAACTGGATTTGGCAGGAAGATCCACTCCTGGCCCGGGAAGCACTCAGCGTAGAACACGAAGCTCGTCGCGTGAGACTGGAGCAATTGACCCATACACCTCTTCTAGCAGGCAGAGAGATGATTCAGGAAATTGTGCGGGGAAGTCCGGCGACCACTATTCTCGCCACAGTACAAACACGACAGGCCGATCTCATTGTCCTCTGTAGCCATGGACGCACCGGCCTGAAACGCTGGGCGCTGGGCAGCGTCGCGCAGAAAATCGCACGCTCCAGCCCGGTGCCGGTCTTGATCTTAAACGAACAGGCTGGCACGCCACTCTCTGCGCAGATCAGCACCCGCCCAATCCGGGTGATGGTCGCCTTAGACGGTTCCCCACTGGCTGAGCGCGCACTTCAGCCCGCCATCCACCTGAGCACCGCGCTGTCGGCTCCATTTCCTGGAGCCCTTCACCTCGTCCACATTCTTCCCCTTTCCCTGGCCTTTGAGTATGGTCAGGAGGATAGGGTGGCGAAAAGGCGACGGGAGAGCATGCAGAAGGCGCAGGTCTATCTGGCTCAGATGCAAAAGCAAGTGCTTGCGAACAATCCAACCATCTCGGTGACATCCACGCTGGCCATTAACCAGGATATTGCCGGAACGTTGATCAGTATTGCGGAAATGGGCGAAGGGGAAGGCTTGAACGAGCCAGCCGGGACCAGCGATCTTATTGCCCTTACCACACGCGGGCGCGGCGGATTCGAGCGCTGGGTTATCGGCAGTATCGCGGTGCGCATCCTCAGTGCGACCCGCTTGCCATTTCTCATCGTTCACACCTCCTCGTTCTCACAGGCAAATGCGTTTTCTACCCAGGAGAAAAGTTAATGCAGGAGGAGCGATGTATGTTTCAACATATTCTTGTGCCACTCGATGGATCTGAACGCGCGGAACAGGCACTCTCCGTGGCCATGCGTCTCGCACGCGCTTCAGGAGGTTCCTTGATTCTGGTGCGCGTTGCTGACACCTTTAGCGAATTTCGCATGTACTCGCCGCGAACTGCCATCTATCTCCAAAAACTGATGGAGAAAGATCTGAAGGACTCCCAGATCTATCTTGCCAGGACAGCCCATGCCTGCAAGCAAGAAGGGGTAGCGGTGCGCATCGCCGTCTTCACCGGTCAGGCTGCTGAACAGATTCTGGACGTTGCCCATACTCAGGGAAGCGACCTGATTGTGCTATGCAGTCATGGCTATACCGGCTTCAAACGCTGGGCGTTGGGTAGTGTCACGCAGAAAGTGATTCGCCACAGCCAGATCCCGGTCCTGCTGTTGCGCGAACAGCAGGGAAATGCGCTGAGCCAGACTGGACGGCCTCTGCGTGCCACGGTGGCTCTAGATGGCTCACCACTGGCTGAAGCTGCACTGCTTCCGGCGGCTCACCTGGTTACTGCGCTGAGTTTGCCCGCAGAGGGGGAGCTGCACCTGCTCCAACTGGTTCACTTACCGACACTTGAAGAAGAGTGGAACTTGCTGCTCAATGCCGAGTTCGATTTTCGTCAGGCTGCCCTTCTGGAAGCCGGTCGCTCTCTTCAGGATATGCGCACGCGGTTCTTGCAATCCTTCTCAGAAAAGCCCGGCTTTCGTCTCACCTGCTCAGTCGAAGAGTGTAACGACGTCGCAGCGCGCCTGATAGAGATCGTCGAAAAGGGCGAGGGAATCGGCACCTCCCAGGCGAGCGACCTGCTCGCCCTCACCACTCGCGGATACGGTGGAATCCGGCGCTATCTCCTGGGGAGCGTTACTGAACGAGTGATTCACGGCAGTACGCTTCCGCTCCTGGTCGTCCATCCATCTCCAACAGAGGAGAAAAAGGCGGTGTGACTCGCCGCTGGTAAAGAGAGGAGTTTTTCTATGGTCCGTCGCCATCCCATGCTCTACCAAATGCTCAGTTTGAGCTTTTTCGGCATCACTCTGCTGCTCATATCCTTGGGCCTAAGTATCCTCTGGCCTCCCGCTATCCGTTTCGCACTTTTCGCTTTGAGTCTTTTCTCTTTCGTCCTGACACTCTCCTATGCGTCCCTGGGAGCACAGGAGGAACACGGACGCTTCTAACAAAATTCCTTAACCCCATCCACCTACCAATCCGTATTGTGACGATTTTGTGACCATCCTGGGCAGGCAAGAACGCTAATCTGTGTTATGCTCAAAAGAGAGAAGAGAAAAAACACGAGTTTGGCTTTCTGATGAAAAAGCGACCACCATGTACGAAAAAAGGAGAGATAATGTGATGAAAGCTCAACGAAAAGCAGAGATGATTTGGAATGGCACACTGGCACGTGGAAATGGAGCGGTCACGGTTGGCAGTGGCGCAGTCGAAACCCTTCCGATGACCTGGGCCTCACGCATCGAACGGCCTGATGGCAAAACCAGCCCGGAAGAGTTACTGGCTGCCGCGCACGCTGGCTGTTTTGCGATGGCGTTCGCCCTGACGCTGGCGGAGAACGGCACCCCACCGGAGCAATTACGGGTCGCGGCAACCTGTACCCTTGAAGAGATCGAAGGGAAACCAAAGATTACGCACATGGATCTGGATGTGTCAGGACGAGCTGCAGGGCTGGATGCAACTGGTTTTGCGCAGGCGGCACAGCAGGCTGAACAACTCTGCCCGGTGTCAGGCGCGCTGCGTGGAAATGTGGAGATACGGCTCACGACGCATCTCACAGAAGCATAGGTTTTGTCGTCCCGCGAGATGACCGAACGGGGAGAAGGTCGTTGAGGCGCCTGATGATGGAAGTAGACGCTCTCCCCCTCTATCTCAACAAGTACAAAGGAGGATGAAGCATGGGCGAACGAGACTTTCCTCTGAAACTGAAACGGGTGTATGAGGAACCATCTCTAGATGACGGGACGCGCGTCCTCATTGATCGCCTCTGGCCGCGTGGAATCTCGAAAGAGCGGGCGCGCATTGACCTCTGGCTGAAAGAGATCGCGCCGAGCCGGGAACTGCGGACCTGGTTTGGGCATGACCCGGACAAATTTGCCGAGTTTCGTCGTCTCTATGAGGCGGAACTCGCCTCTGGAGCAGCGAGCGATGCCTTAAGCAGGTTGCGCGAAATGGCGCGGAGCGGCCCTCTCACACTCGTTTTTGCCGCGCATGATCGCGAACATGCAAATGCGAGTGTCTTACAGGATATTCTCGAAGAAGCACACAAATAAATGTGATCGTGGAGAACAATATCCACCCACACGCAGAAAAGGAAAAAGAGTATGGCTCTTGATATCGAACGTGAAGATGAGCAGCTTCAGTACGCGATGCATCTCTATCCCCGGCAAATCTCCGAGGACCAGCGGCATACCTTTGAAAGGTATATGGCCGAGATTTTTACGGCTTTCGGGCTAGATCTGTCTACCCCTGCGACCCGCGAAACGCCTCAGCGCTATATTCGGGCCTTGTTTGATTCGACTGAAGGCTACGAGGGTGATCCCAAATTACTCACCGTTTTCGACACCGAATGTCGTGGTGGACCAGACTGTCGCTTGAGTCAGGTGATTGAGGGGCCCATCCATTTTTACTCGTTATGCGAACACCACGCGCTGCCTTTTCACGGCCAGGCCTACGTTGGCTACATCGCACACGAGCATATTATTGGCATTTCCAAGCTCACGCGCCTTGTCCGCCTGTTTGCCAAACGTTTTACCGTGCAGGAACGGATCGGGCAGCAAATTGCGGATACCCTGGAAGCGATGCTTGAGCCGCATGGCGTGGCGGTGTATCTGGAAGCCCATCACCTTTGTACGGAAATGCGTGGAGTGCGAGCTGTTGCACCGTTAACACGCACAACGTTCTGGCGCGGGAATTATGACAGTGATGCCTCGCTGCGTGCCGAGTTTTTCTCCATCTGTGGGGTGCATTCATGACCCCTCCGTCGATGTTGCCTGCTGGATAAAAGGAGAGAATGTCTTATGCATTCGCCGGACCTAATAATGGGCGTCGGCCTGTGTTTGCGTAATCTTTCCCCAGAAGAGACGGTATGTTACTACAAAATAGAGGCAAGCCAGGACCATACCGATGCTCCACCAGACCAGGCCAACCAGCAGGCCATAGGGATGAGCCGCTGTGTTGGAAACGGTCAGATTGTTGGCCGGATTGACGGCGGGAAGAACCACGGGATAGAGACCCAGAGCGGTGCTGCCTAACATGCCCGCGATAAATGCACCAGAAGAGAAGAAGGCGGGCAATGCTCTCCTGGCAGAGGCAAAATATCCCATGCCAAGCAGTCCAGCCAGTGCTACACAGGGAAAGATGGCTCCCCACGGACGCGCCAGAAAACCTTTGAAGATCTGAGGCTGCACCCAGAATGTGGCCACGGTCGCCAGGGTCGTCAGGACGAGGGTTGCGAGCCAGGCTCTCCGTGAGAGATGCCAGGCGCGCTCCTGCAACACACCGCTTGTTTTGACCGCGAGGTAGTTCGCTCCATGCGCCAGCAAAACCGCGATAGCCATCAGTCCAACAAGCAGCGTATACCAATCTAACAGACCCGGCCTCTGGCTGAACGGATTGAAATCCGTCCAGAGCGCCACAAAAAAGATCCCGTGCGCGTCCAACGGAACTCCCCGAATCACATTTCCCAGGGCTGTTCCAAAGAACAGGGCAAGCAACGCGCTCCCGGCGAAAAAGGCCACGTCCCAGAAAGCGCGCCAGAGCTGGTTGTCCACGCGCGAGCGCAACTCAATCGCCAGTCCACGCGCAACGAGCAACCAGAGAACGATCGTCAGGGGCAAGTAGAAACCACTAAAACTGGAGGCGTAGAGCAGGGGAAAGCTGAAAAAGAGCGTCCCAGCTGCCGCAATCAGCCAGACTTCATTGCCATCCCAGACTGGCCCTATCGTGCGCAAAACGATGCGGCGCTCCTGCTCAGTACGCGCGGCCACCAGATGGAGGGTGCCGACACCGAGATCAAAGCCATCCAGTAAGACATACATGGTGAGCATCGCCGCAACCAGAATAAACCAGAGTGTTGGCATGGATTCCTCTCTCTCCAATGACTCATGAACTGCGTGCTGCCGGACCTTTTCCGGTCAATCAGGCGGCCAGTTCATTTCTCCCTTCCGTTATCTGCTGGCCTCTTCTTCCGCGCTCTCGCTTGTTTCCGCCAGTGTGGAGGCCCGAAAGACGTCTGTAAGAATGATGATCGCGTACAAAAGCCCCAGCAGCAGATACAATCCCAAAAAGCCGAGCAGCGTAAAGAGGACGTTGCCCGCCGAGAGTGGAGCAGTTTCCCCCTGGCTGGTACGCATCAAACCATACACGACCCAGGGCTGTCGTCCCAGTTCAGCAGTAAACCAGCCCGCTGTATTGGCGATGAATGGAAAAGGCGTCGCCAGCAAGAGAATCCAGAGCATCCAGCGCGCGCGAAAAAGCTGATGTCGCCAGAGCAGGAACGCGGCCAGGGCCATAATCAGGATAAAGAGCGTTCCCAACCCGACCATGATATGATAACAATAATAGAGCAGGCTGATACTATCTGGCCAGATATCGCGCGGAAACCCATCAAGTCCCTGCACCACCGCGGTCCAGCGCCGGTAGGTGAGAAAGCTCAAGAGGCCCGGCACAATCAGCGGATTATCCAGCGTTCCCTGGCTGGGATCAGGCTGACCGAGAATCACCACACCAGCTCCTGTCTGCGTTTGAAAAAGTCCCTCCATCGCCGCGAGCTTCACCGGCTGGTGAGCAGCGACCTGCTGTCCTGCCAGATCGCCACTGGGATACAACTGGATCAGGGACGCGATCAGCCCGATAATTACTCCTACCGTGAGAAACAGGCGTCCATAGGCCACCGGCTTGCCGTTCAGCAGATAGAATGCGCCGATTCCGGCGACCACAAAGGAGGCCGTGACCACTGCACCACTCATGGTATGGAAATATTGTACAAAGAACCAGGGGTTGAAGAGAATGTCCCAGTAATTGGTCAGGTGAAAATGCCCGTGGGCATCCAGGGCATAGCCAACCGGGTGCTGCATCCACGAATTCGCGGCAGTGATAAAAGCTCCCGATGACCAGGTTCCCAACCAGAGCAGAATTGCTGCAGTAAAATGCACTTTTTGCCCAAAAGCGCGTTCACCAAAGAGAAAAACGCCCAGAACAGCCGATTCCAGGAAAAACGCAAACGCGCCTTCCATCGCGAGAAGCTGCGCAATAACACCGCCAGTCGAGGCCGAAAAGCGCGCCCAGTTCGTCCCAAATTGAAATTCCATCGGAATGCCCGTCACGACGCCGACAAGAAAGGTCACAGCAAAGATTTTGCTCCAGAAATGGACTGCAGCATTGTAACGTGCCTCACCGGTTTTCAAAAAGAGCGCTTTCAGAATGACCAGAAAGAGGGCCAGCCCCATCGTCAACTGCGGGAAGAGATAGTGAAAACCGATCGTAAACGCAAACTGCGCGCGCGAGAGAAATAAGGTGACATCCATCGTTTGTCTTTCCTCCAGGGAAGAACGTTTCCTGGTCAGTTGCTTCTCTGCCAAAAGCCGAACCTCTCAGAGGCAGGCAGATCTTCTTCTGCTGTTACTATACTCATTCCCAGCAAATAGACGAGGTGATCCTGGCTCTCTGGCGACGATTCTCCCGTCTTACAGAAACTCCGGCCAGAAAGCCCCGCGTCTTCCGGACCGGGGATGAGTGGCCGTTCCTTGTTGGGGCGTGGGAAGGGATGGGAACCACTTGACAAAGGTGCTATAATCTGGAAGATGCGTTCGAGGAGATGGCAAGGAAGGGAACA
>Ga0068857_100001217_pt1 | contig 20049 bp, 31 predicted proteins | sample KBSCornC72_FD_66591 | JGI IMG/M metagenome (GOLD analysis project Ga0068857, IMG submission 66591) | Corn rhizosphere microbial communities from Kellogg Biological Station, Michigan, USA - KBS Corn C7-2 | ecosystem: Host-associated > Plants > Roots > Rhizosphere > Soil ...
CCCCAGCAGGATCTCGTCGGCCCCCTTGTAGTGGACGTGGTCGGCGCCCCAGCAGTAGTCCGCCGCCCGTCGCGCGAACTCCTCCACCACCTCTTCCGGACTCATTTCGTCACCCCCTTCGCAAGCGTTTACAAGAACCCGCCGCCTGCGGGACAGTGTACCGCGATGGGCGAGACCAAGCGAATCAGCGAGCGCGTCGCGGCCCCGTTTTCGGGCTGCCAGGTGGACCGGGAGGCCGGCGTCCTCCGCGGCGCGCTCATCTGCGGGCCGTCCTCGGCCAACGAGCGGGACTACCTGCCCGGCGCCTTCGGCGACGGGAGGCGGTACGAGGGCCGGTCCATCTACGTCGACCACGCCGACGCCCGCACCGGCCGCGCCCTCCGCGACAAGATCGGCTGGTGGGCGGGCGTCTCGATCCGACCCGACGGCATGCCCGTCGGCGACGCCCACCTCCTCAAGAGTCACCCGCTCTACGCCCAGGTCATGGAGGCGGCGGAGCGGAACCCCGGACTCATGGGGTTCTCGCACGTCGCGCGGTGCCGCACCCGGTACGAGGCCGGGCGGGAGAAGGTCGAGAGCGTCGAGGAGGTCGAGAGCGTCGACCTCGTCGCCGAGCCGGCGACGACCAGGGGTTTGTTCGAGAGCAAGAGGAGCCGGCCCGTGGGACTCACCCCGCAGCAGTTCGCCGAGGCCATCGCCCGGCACCCGAAGACCAGCACCCGCCAGGTCGCACGCGCCAAGCGGCTCGCCGAGGACATGGGCGGCTACGGCATGGCCGACGCCCCGGTCGCCGACGCGGCCCCGGCCGACGACGGCGACACCGACGGCGCCATCACCGCCGCGTTCGAGAGCGGAATCATGGCCCTCGTCCGCAAGGCGATGTCCGAGGGCATGGACAAGAAGGCGGTGCTCAAGAAGGTCGGCAAGCTGCTCGAAGGGCACGCCGACGCGACCGAGACGCCCGAAACGACCGAGACGCCCGACGAGCCGGCCAGGGAGTCGAAGCCGCCGGACGCCGCCGGGCTCATCCGCGAGGCGATCGAGGTCTGCCGCAAGGTCGGGCTCAGGGGCTACGACGCCGACGACCTGGACGTGATCTGCGCCGTCCCGGCCGACCGCCGCGAGGCCGTCGCCAGGAAGCTCGTCCTGGCCGCCGAGGGTGCCGGCGGCGAGCGGCCGCGGTCCGCCGGCCGGCACCAGACGGCCACGCTCAAGGAGGAGCAGGAGGCCGTCCGGGCACTCGCCGAGGGCAAGGGCGGGAAGAAGGACGAACCGCTGAAGTGGGAGTGGTGAGCCGCCCCGGCGGCCGGTGACTCTTTCGAGGGCGGCACAATGCCGATGCGCGGGATCTACAACGAAACTGGGCAACACGGGAACTACGACGACGCCGAGCCCGTGTGGAAGGCCGCGGTCGTGGTCGCGCCGGGCGACTTGATCTTCCGGGACACCGACGGCTACGACAAGCCGGTATCGAACTACACCTGGGACACGAACATCGCCACGACGGCGGGCACGCTCAACGCGCTCTTCCGCGGCGTGTCGATGGCCCGCCGGATCGCCGGCCAGACGGCCGACGGCGGCAAGGCCGACGGCCTGATCATCTTCACCGGCGAGTTCACGATGGCCTGCACCGCCCTCGGCACGGCCGCCGCCCCCGGGGCGCTGGTGTCGTTCGAGGACGACGGGACCAGTCACATCGCCAACCAGAAGGTCCGGGTCACCGCGACCGCCGGCGAGGCGTTCGGCCGGGTCAGCCGCGACGCCGCGGTCGGCGCGACGTTCCTGACCTTCAAGCTCCTGACCCCCCTCATGTTCGGCGGCCCGACCGCCGCGGCCTGAGCCGCCCTACGCCTTTTCCGGGGAACCGTGCGATGTCTCAGGCAGTTTTCGAGCGCGTCAAGGCGAACTACAAGAAGGTCTGCGAGTCCTCCCGCGAGCGGCCCGACAAGACGTTCGCCAAACTCATCCGCGAGGAGATCGGGCTCACCGACCCGAAGACCGGCGACTACCACCGCCGGCCCGACGGGTTCCCGACGCTCGCGAAGGACCGCCACCCGGTCTCCGAGTTCAACCTGGAGGCGATCACCGAGGCGCTCCTCGGCCACCGGTGGAAGTCGACGATCGCCGACGGCAGCTGGCTCTCCGAGGAGGCCGTCGCGCCGATCGGCCCGTCCCACTTCATCAACGTGTCGGCGTGGACCGCGGCGGTCGGCGGGCTCGTCCAGGGGTCGATCCTCGAAGGCTACGAGACGGCGGACTTCGACCTGGTCGACCTGTTCCCGACCCGCCCGGTGATTTTCTGGCAGGGGGGCGAACGTTACACCGACGTGATCGGGCCCATGCGGCCGGCGCCCAAGGTCGGGCCGGGCGAATCCCACCCGGACGCCCGCATGGACGCCATGTGGGTCGAGCCGGGCCCCATGGCCAAGTACGGCCAGAAGCTCACGATCGCCAGGGAGACGGCGTACATCGACATCACCGGCGGGCAGATCCTCAGCCGCGCCCGCGACCTCGGGTTCGGGCTGAAGTACCGCGAGAACGAACTGGTCCTCGACGTCCTCTGCGGGCAGACGAACAACTTCAAGTTGGGCCTGACCGCGGACGCCTCGGCGACCGCCTACAACACGTTCGGCGCGACGGTCCCGGTCGGGTCGGGCGCGACGGCGACGCTCGCCAACGACATCGTCAACCCGATGACCGACCCGCTGACCACGTTCAACGCCAGCCAGGAAAGCTTGCTCGCCTACAAGCACCCGGTGACCGGGCTGCCCATGCCGATGGCCAACCGGCTGACGACCCTGGTGATCCCGTCGTCGCTGCAGTGGTTCGCGACGTACCTGACCACGATCGCCCAGATCCAGCTCGGCAGCCAGCCGGCCGCGCCCGGGCCCGGCACACTCTCGGGCACATTCCCCACCGGTTGGACCACCAGCGCCAACCCGTTCGCGGGCCTGTTCAACCGGGTCGTGGTGTCGCAGTGGCTCTACGCCCGGCACGTCGCGAGCACGACCCAGACCGACCCGGACCTGACCGCCGGACTCGGGCTGACCACCGCCAACGCCCGCCGCTGGTACAGGCTCGACCCGCAGCGGTTCGCCTGCCGCCGCGTGGCCTGGGACGTGGCCCAGGTCGACTTCAACCCGAACAGCTTCGCGATGGCCGACCAGGACCTCGTGTGGGGCAGCCGGGCCAATTTTGCAATCCAAATACAAGTGCTATCGCCTTGGGCAATACAGAGAAATAAAGTAGCGTAGGTTAGAACGTTAGACGATATGGGACCAGTGCTCGCGGCGGATGATGCGGGCGGCTTGAGCCAGGGAGACTTGATGGCGGTCGGCGAGTTCTGCGACGGTAACGCCTCCACCCGCGTAATCGGCGCGGAGGGCGCGTACCACGTCGGCGGTGACCTTGGCGTTACCGTGTCGTTCGCCTCGGGCCTGCTTGCCGTTGCGGAGGGCGTCGGCGCAGTTGGAGCGGTGAGTGTCCCATCGCAGGTTTTCGAGCCGGTTGTTGGTCCGGTCGTCGTCGAGGTGGCAGCACTCCATCCCGTCGGGGCAGGGACCGACGAACGCTTCGAGCACGAGGTGGTGCACGAGGCGGGACCGACGGCGGATGGACACGTAGCGGGCGCCGTTGGGCTGGGACGCCGGACGGAGTTGTCTCCAGTGTTCGCCGGGCACCACGCCGGAACCGCGACCGGTTTTACTCTTGCCGGACCGGACCAGGCAAGTCCAAACGGTGCCGTCACTCCCGACGCGGTATCCGGGGTCATTCGGCAGTAGGCGGTATGTGACTGGTTCCATGTGGGCATTTTAGCCCTTGGGCAGTCAGCGGAACAAGGTGGACTGATGACCGAGCCCCGGTGGGGCGAGCCCGGCGTGTGCGAGGTGCTCTCCGTCGCCGACGAGGAGGACGACTACCTGTTCCTCAACGTCGGGGTGCGGTACGCCGACGGGTCCGACTTCCGCACGACGACCTGGCCGACGTGGGCGGTGTTCGAGCGGATGCTCGCGGGCTTCGGCGTGGCGGACCCGAAAGACGTCGTCGGGCGGGCCGTCCGGCTGTGCCCCGACTGGATTCTGGCCCCGGCGGGAGAATGAACATGGCGAGCTGGCGTAACAAGGGCAAGGGCGACGAGACGCCGACCGACCCGGCGGCGATGGAGACGCCCGCGGGCGAGGCGCGGCCGGCCGCCGAGGGCGAGCCCGCGTCGGTCGAGGGCGGCCGGGCGACCGGCACGCCTGTGTACCCGCCGCCGGCGTCCGATCAGTCCGGCGAGCGGACCGCCAACGTCCCGCCCGCCAGGCAACTCCCGACGAAGGCGCCCGCGTCCGAGAACGCCGCCGCCAGGAAGCCGCCGCCGTCGCTCTCGCAGGCGATCGACGCCCGCGACAAGTACGTCGCCGAACTCGAAGCCGAGTGCGCCGACCTGCGGCAGAAACTCGGCCTGCCGCCGCGCGGGCAGGAGGCCGAGGAGGACACCGGTCCGAAGCGGAAGGCGACCGTAACGTTCCCGAACTCCCACGTCGGCTCGGTGGACGTGGAGTACCCGGCCGACACCGCGGAGAAGGAGCGGGACGCCGCGGCGCGGGCGGCCGCGGCCAGGAAGCTCGGCATCTGGCAGATGCCCGGCGATACGGTCGTCGCGCACGCGAACGGGGGTTGAGTGAACCCGGTCATCGGGGCCTACCTGGAGTCCGCCGACTGGGTCGCGGTGAAGTCGACCAACGTGGCCCGGGTCGCGTACCTGGCGGACTTCGCCTACCTGTTCGTCGAGTTCAAGAACGCCTCGGTCTACCTCTACGAGCGGGTGCCGGCGGGCGTGTACCAGGGGCTGCTCGCGGCGCCCTCGAAGGGGCAATACGTGTTCTACGTGCTCAGGGGCAAGGGCAAGGACGACGTGTACCCGTTCCGAAAGGTCCGCTGATGCCGGGCACCTACCTCAGCGCCGCGCAGGAGGACGCCGACCTGGCGGCCGAGTACGTGGACAACGAGCGGAAGATCCGCGAACTGCCGGGGCTCGCCCTCTCCGAGCAGGGCCGGTCGGTGAACGTCGAGGCGGCGCGGGCCAGCCTCCAGGCGCGGCAGGACTGGATCATCAAGCGGCGGGTCCAACTGAACCCGATCGACTTCGTGACCGTGGCCCGGGGCTGAGGCAGGCCGTGGCGAACTTCCGCCCGTTCGACACCCAGAAGTACCTGCGCTGGCCCGAGGCGGTCACCGTGACCAGCGCCCGCAAGGCGGGCGACGTGGCGAAGGCCGGGGTGAGTGCCGGGGTCTACTACGGGACGGCGAAGGAAGCCGCCCCGAGTTACGGCGTGTACGTGGAGGCCGACATCGTCGTGACGGTCGCCTCCGACGTGCTGGGCTGGGAGCCGAAGCCGCGGGACCGGGTGACCTGGAAGGGCGCCGACTACACGGTGCTCACGGTGGCGGGGAGCGACTGGCTGAAGTTCCGCGTCCTCGGGTGCCGGAACCTCTCGCTCGCCCACGACCTCAAGGACGTGGGCACCCTGTACCGGCAGGGCGCGACGACCGACGCGGCGGGGATCTTGAACTCCGTCCCGCCCGCGGTCGAGTCGAACGTGGACTGCCGGGTGCAGCCGACGGACGCGACCGCCGCCGACGTCATGGGCCGGCGGACGGCGCCGCGGAAGTACACGACCTACGTGGGGCGGGACGTGCGGGCGCGGGCCAAGGACGTGTTCGAGGTCGGCGGGAGGCGGTACACGGTGACCGGCTACCACGACCCGGAGCGGCTCGACGCGCTGCCCCGCATGGACCTGGAGGAGGTCCTCTGATGGTGTCGGTGGTGGACGTCGGCAAGGCGGTCGAGACGCGGCTCTCCGCCCTCCCGGCGTTCGCCGCGGCGGTCCCGGGCGGCGCCTACCTCGACCGCGGGCCCGACGAGCCGACCGCCTACCCCTACGAGGTCCACAAGGTCGAGCGGTCCGGCGACGCCGAGGTCACGAGCGGGGCCGCCTACGTCCAGGCGTTCCGCGTGACCCTCGTGGCCTACTGCCCGGTGCCGGCGGCGGACGCGGTCGCCCCGGCGGCCGTCGGCGCGGCCCTCTTCGCCGCGACGTGCTCGGCCGACGGCCAGGCGGCGCTCAAGGCGACGCCCCTGCGAAACCCGGGCGAGCGGGTCCTGCACTGCCGGCCGCTGGCGCCCTCGGGGCGGTTCGACCAGTCGCTGCGGCAGGGCAAGGACGTGTTCGTCTGCGGGCTGGAAGTGGAAATCCTCGTGCAAGGGGACAGGGGGAACCCGTGACGCTGACGCTGCTCCTGTTCCTGGCCGCGGCGCTCCTCGCGCTCGGGGTCGGCTCCGTGACCCGCACCCTCACGGTCGGGTACTCCGGCTCCAACCCGCCGGTGAGCACCCGCGACGACGTCGACGGCAACGCGGAGTCGCTGCTCGCGCTGCACTCAGCCGACGGGACGGGGCTCGCCGCGTCTGCGTCCAACGTCGAGCACGACCTGACGCTCACCCGGGCGAACCTCAAGCTCCTGGTCGTCCGGGTGTCGGGCGGCAACGGGTCCGTCACGGTCAAGGTGAACAGCAGTAGCGCACCCGACGAGACGTTCACCTTCGCGGGCGGCTCGGGCGTGATCGTCTGGGACGCCCGCGGCGGCACGGCCAACCCGTTCTCCGCCGACGTCACGAAGCTGTTCCTGTCCAACGCCGGGACCACCGTGGCCGACGTGGACTTCCGGGCCCTCTACACCTGAGCGCCCGGCCGGCCGGGAGTGACAAATGCCCGAGTACGTCAGCGGCAACGGCGGCTACCTGGAGGTCCGCGAGGCCGGCACCTCCTCGTACACCCGTTACGAGGACACGAAGTGGGTCCTGCGGATCACCGACAGGCTGACGGAGAACACCCACTCCGGGACGCCCGCCACGAACTTCGAGGCGGTCGTGCCCCACGTCGAGTGGTCGGCCGACATCCCGATGGACGTCCTGAACATCCCGTCGGACACCGCGCTCGGGTTCTCGAAAATCGACGCGGTCTTTTTCGTGGGCGACACCGGGCTGTTTTACGACCTGCGGAACACGAGTAACGAGGTCGGAGAGGTCACCAACGACAACGCCCAGGACATCGTCCGCGTCGCCACGTCCGGGAGGGGCGGCTTCCTCGTATGACCCCCGAAGAAAAGGCGGCGATGGCCGCCACCGCGGGCAAGCGGCTCGCGGGCGTGCTCGGCCGGGAGTTGACGGTCCAGTGGCCGACGCCCGGCGACGTCTTCGACATCGACGACCGCATGGAGGAGATCGCCCGGCGGTGGTGCGTCTCGCCGCTCAAACTCGTCCACGCCACGCCGGAGTCCGACCTGTCCGGGGCGGACCGGGCGGCCGCCCTGTCGATGGCGATCGACAAGGCCGCCGGCGGCGGCGTGAGCCCCAACCCGACCGCGATGGCCCGCGCCTACAACTCGGCCGAGGGGCTCCGCTACCGGCTGTGGCGGCTGACCCGGCGGACCCACCCCGACCTGTCGCGGGCCGAGGTCGACAAGCTCGTCACCGACGAGAACCGGCCCGACGTGATCGACGCGCTCGAGGAGTTGCTGCGGGCGCTCGCCCCAAACTGACCGCGCCGGCCTGGGGCCGGCTCCTGCGGTCGATCGACTGGCCGGCGTGGTTCAAGTCGCTGGCCGAAAAATACGGCTGGACGCCGCGGCAGGTGCTCGACGAGGTGACCGTCCCGCAGCTCTGGCTGATGCACGGGCTGGGCGGCGTGGCGAAAAAGGCGGTCGGGTGGGCCGCCGCGATCGAACTGGCCAACAGGAAGAGGCTCGCCCTCGGCCTGCCGCCGGTCCCGGCCCCGCCTTCGCCGCCGCAACCCCGCCGACGGGCGGTAAGGGGCCGTAAATGACGGACTTCCCGGGCGACCGAACCCCCGCCGCCTACGACCACCTCGCCGAGACGGCCCGCCGCTACGCCGAGCGGGCCGAGCGGGCCAAGCAGCAGACCGCCGCCCTCACCAAGCTCGTCGCCGACGGGTCCTTCGCCCGCTTCTCCGACCAGATCGACCGCGCCACCCGCGCGCAAGAGCGGATCACCGCCGCGGCCCGGAACGCCGCCACCGCCCGGGCGCTGGCCACCGGCGAGTTGCAGCGGCACGCGGCGGTCATGGCGACCCACTCGCGACTCTCCGACGTGCTCGCGGCCAAGGCCCGCAACGAGGCGATCGCCCGCGACGTGCAGAGCGGGGCGATCGGCCGGCAGGCCGCGGTGATGGCCGGGCTCAACCGCGAGTACCAGTCCCTCCAGAAGCAGGCCCAGGTCCAGGAACTGGTCGCCCGGCACGGCACCGCCGGGGCGGTCCGCCGGGCCGCGGCGCCCGAGATCGCCACCCTCCAATCGGCCGGGTCCGCCGCCTACGGCCGGGCGGCGGGGTTCGTCACCGGGGCGGTCCGGTCGGGCCTCCAGGGCACGGTCGAGGAGTACCGGCTCAACTACTCGTTCCAGCTCCTCAACCGCCAGATCGCGGCCGTCGCGGTGCCCGCGATCGACAAGATGGCCCACGTCGTCGGGCGGGTGGCGACGGTCTTCGAGCGGATGCCCGGTCCGATGCAGGACACGCTGCTCGCATTCGGACTCGTCGGGCTGGCCGCCGGGCCGCTCGTCGGGGCCGTCCGGGCGGTGGGCGCGGTCGGCGGCGCCTTCGGCGGGCTGGCCCGGACCGCCGGCCTGGCCGGGGCCGCGGCGCCCGCGGTCGGCGCCTCCATCTTCGCGCAAGGGACCGCCGCGGCCGTCGGGACGGCCGCGGGCGGTGCCGCGGCCCGGGGCGGACTCGGCCGGTTCGCACCCTTCGCCCTCGCCGGCACGGCGCTCGCCGCGGGCGCGGCGGGCGACAGGGCCGACGAGTTGAATTACTACCGCCTGTACCGCAACGCGGGCGGGAGCAAGGTCGGCTCGGCCGTCCGGTCGACACTGTCCTCCACCGCCGAACTGTTCGGGCTCAACCAGATCACCGGCGAGGACCGCCGGGCCGAACTCCAGGGTCGCCGGCAGCGGGACCTCTTCGGCGCCGAGAGGCACAGGGACGTGTCGCCCCTCCAGGTCGGCGTCGACGAACTCGGCGGCGCCGCCCAGCGCATCCAGGAGGCGGTCCTCAAGGTCACCGCGGCGAAGGAGGAGGAACGCGCGGAGGCGATGAGGGAGAACACCGAGGCCCTCAAGGCGCTCAACGAGCAGGTCCGGCAGCAGCGGGAGGAGGACCTGAGGCACGGCGGGTTCTTCCGCGGGGGGAAGCAGTAGTGGCCGCCCCCTACGGACTCTTCGGCAACGAGACGGAGTTGCCCCGGACGACGCGGTCGAACCTCCCCTACGAGGTCGAGTCACTCACGTACCGCGAGCAGTGGATCGAGGGCGCCAACCAGACCACCGTCGTCTGCCGGGTGAAGACGTTCGACTCGCCCGTCTGGGTGCGGGACATGGTCGGCCGGGTCTACACGACGGGCGCCGCCGGCAGCCGCGTGCTCCGCCGCGACCTGCCCGAGCGGAACCCGTTCTACCCCGAGCAGTGGTGCACCCGGGTCGAGCAGTTCGACCAGGGCGGGGACCCGACGGGAGACCCGAACCTGCTGGTCCAGACCGGGACGTGGGCCGACGCCGACCCGACGACCGGGGCCAGCGGCTGGCCGGTCACCCTCTGGGCCCGCTACCGGTGCACGTTCACCGGCATGCCGTTCAAGCTCTTGACGGACGACGCCGTCGACGACCTCGACGCGCTCGGGTACGAGGCGGAACTCAACCGGTACGTCGAGCGGCGGCGGGTGGTCGTCGCCCGCGAACAGCAGTTCCCCGGCGGCAACTTCCGGATCATACCGACCGGGGAGAAGGTCCAGCAGACCGGGTTCAAGGTCGTGCCGATGGCCGACGTGGAGTACCGGTGGTGGCGGGTGCCCGTCGACAGCCTGCCGCTGACGGCCCTCAACGGGCTGATCGGCACCATCAACTCGGCCGCCTTCGACACCGGCGAGGGCGGCTACAACTTCCCGGCCGGCACGCTGCTCTACACGGGATTCGACGACAACGAGAAGATGTTTGACCCCGACGGCGTCTGGTGCTGCATGCCACTGGTCGTCCGGTTCCGGTGGAAGGGTCTACGGGACTCCGGGGGCGTGGTCCGGGGCTGGAACTACTTCCTCAACAACAAGGCCCAACCGGTGCAGGTGTCGCTCGACGGCACGACCGCCACCGCGAAGCCCTACGAGGAGTCCGCCGACCACGTCAAGCTGTTCCGTTGCGAGCCCTGACCGCGAGCAGGACGCCCCAGGCGACCAGCGGGACCGCCAGGGCGGCGGAACAGAGGCCCAGCAGGACGGTCTCCTGGGCGCCGAGCCCGTTGACGGGCGTCGTCAGCGCGACGGAGAGCGGGCAGAACAGGAGTACGGCCAGCCCGCCGCCGACGACCGCCCACTGCGGGGCCCGGGCCTTCGGCGGCGGGTCGTCTTCCGGCGGGTCCGTCGGTTCGGTGGTCATGCGGTCCTCCCGTGGGCATTCGTCCGGCGGGCGTGATTCTCGCCGAAAGGGCGGCCGGCGGGTAGCTGGTCGAACGAACAGGTGGACGGGTGAACGACAAGATCGACCAGGGCGGCGACGTGCTCGGCGGGTCGCCCGGCCAGGGCGCCGTCCCGCAGACGTTCGCCCTCCCGGGCGTCTGGGCCCGCATCACCGGGAGTGCCGCCGGCACCGGCGACGTCGCCGGCCGGACCGCCTACACCTGGGTGCAGGTCGTCGAGAGCGACGCGGCCGGCGACTTCCCGGACGACACGTCCGACTTCGCCGTCCCGAACGCGGACCTCCCGGCCGTCGAAATCAACAACGCGACCGTGGCCGACGGGACGAAGGTGCGGCTGCACCTGTCGCCGACGCAGACCTACTACGTCTTCGCGGCCGCCGGCACCGGCGGCGGCGGGACCGAGTGCTGCCTGTGGGGCGGCGACCCGGCCACGGCGACCACGTCGCCGGACTGGACGAACCCCGGCGTCGACGTGATCGGCTACGTGTACACGTTCAGCGGCGTCACGGGCGCCCAGACGGTCTCCGGGTCCCCGGTCGACGCCACCGTCCCGGCGAACAGTGGACTCGTCATGGTCCACACGCAGTTCACCTGCTACTTCACGGGGACTTCCTCGGTCGACGGCGAGGAGTACATCGGGGTCACCGCCAAGTTGATCGCCAAGGAGTTGGGCGGCACCACCCTGGGCGAGTTGACGCCGTGGCTGCCGGTGGTCTCCGGGCAGTTCCTGAAGCCGTCGCCGCTCACCGCGTTCTACGAGAGCTTCGGCGACGCCTACAAGCTGAGCCTGACGAACGACGGCGTGGACGGCCCGACCTACGCGCCGTCGTGGTGCGGCAGCAGCCCGGCCGTCCTCCGCCAGATCCCCGACCACTCGACCGCGGTGGTCCTCTTCTGGCAGGTCATGGTGGAAATCGGGTCCAACCAGGGCGCGGCGCCCTGGTCCGGCACGATCAAGTACTTCCCGCCGGGCACCGGCGCGACGTTCTGCGAGTGGTGGAAGAAGTGCTGCCCGCCGAGTTGACCGGGCCGGCAAGCGTTCCCCGGGCCGCGAGTGCCCGGGACAATGGCGGACGGGGAGGCGCCGGGTGCGGATGACGGACTTCTGGACGATCGCCCTGACCAGTGTCGTTACCGCGCTCGGCACGTGGGGCGTGCCGCAATTGCTCAAGTACCTGGGCGACAAGGACACGCGGACGCGGCAGGGCCGGGCGGACACGATCGAGGAGTGGCGGAAGCTCTACGCCGACACGCGGGCCGAGCTCGTCCGCGTCCGGACCGAGTGCGAGGCGCGCGAGCGGGACCTGGAGCGGCGGTGGGAGCTGGAGGTGCGGGCGAGGCGGCGGCTGCAACTGGCGTGCGTGCGGCACGGGGTCGAGCTGCCGCCGCCGGACGCCGACGACCCCGACGCGGCGCCGCCGGCCCCGGCCGGCGGGGGTGCGAGATGACGAGTTACGTGGTCGAGTGGCTGGGCCTGCCGCCGGGTAGCCCGTACTCACGCGGCGTGGCCCTCATGTTCCTCACGAGCCTCGTCGCCGCCCTCGCCGCCCTGGTCTCCGTTTTCCTGAAGCTGACCCGGGACGCGCGGGTCGTGCAACTGCTGCGTAACGCCGAGGCGTCGGACCGCAACGTGAGGGACGTGTTGGCGGTCCTGAAGCAGCGCATCCTCCAGACGACCGAGCACCGCGACGACGCCCAGGAGACGCTCAAGCGGGTGGTGCAGGAGACCGCCATCACCAAGGAGACGGTCGAGGCCCGGTCCGACGAGATCGTCGCCGCGGTGCAGCAGCTCACGTGCGCCCAGCCGCCGCCCGGCCGCGTCGCGGCGCCGCCCGACGCCGGCGGCGACAAGGGCGAGGGCTGCGGGAGTTGAGGGCAAGCGTTGCCCGGGTCGCGGTCCACGCGTCAGAATGACGCCGGAAAGGCGGTGCGTCATGACGATCTGGGTCGTCATCTGGGTCGTGCTGATGATGTTCTGGCTCTTCTACGGGTGTTACACCACCTGGGAGCCCGGCAGGCCCTACGGGGTCGGGACCACGGTCATCCCGTGGCTTTGCGTGCTGATCCTCGGACTCATCGTCTTCGGTGCGGTGGACGGCGCCCGCCCGCTAGCGAGGTGACCGTGGCCACCCTCCTCGACCTGATCGTCGCCGTCAAGGACCTGGAGGCGGCGGCCGACGCCAAGAACGACGCCGACGCCCGCTTCGCCGCGGCGGCCCGCAAGGTCGGAGACCTGATCGCCGCACTCTCGCCCGACCCGCGGCTGGCCGCGGAAATCGACTCCCTGGTCCGTTCCCGGGACGCCCTCGCCGCGGCGGTCGAGGCGAACACCCCGCACCCCGCCGCCGCGACCGCGAGAGCCGACATGAACCCGACCGGCAACCCCGACATCGACGCACTGGCCCAGCAAATCGTCTCGCTCGGCGACGTGATCCAGTCCGCCGTGACGCTCCTGACCAAGCTCTCGGACCTGATCAAGCAGAACGCGAACGACCCGGTCGCGCTGCACGCGCTGGCCGACTCGGTCAAGCAGAACGCCGACACGCTCGCGGCGGCGGTCGTGGCGAACACGCCGGCCGACCCGAACAACCCGCCCGCGCCGACCCCCAACCCGCCGGTCCAGGGCAAGGGCCCGCAGCAGCACCAGCAGCCGAAGAAGCCCTAGCGCGCAACCCCCGGCCGGGGCTTTACGCCCCGGCCGGCACTCGGCGTGCCTTTCGGGGAGGGGTGCGGTCCGGCCGGGGGCTTTTTCCATGCGGGAGGACGACCTGCGCGTGCGGCTGACCGAGTTGGTCCGCCGCTGCCGCGAGCTCGACGAGTGCCACCGCGACCTGGTGGCGATGGCCTACGACGGGGCGACGACGCGGGCGGTCTGGCGGCAGGAGGTCGACCGGGCGGAACTGGCACTGTCCGCGAAACGGAGTTCCGCAATGCGGCGGGTGTGGGTGTGGCTGACCAGGCGGGCGTTCCGGAGGCGGCGGTGAGTCTCGTTCAACTCGCCTACGGCAAGTCGGACTCCTTCGTCGTCTACCTGAACTTTTCCCGGGTGGTGGCGAAGGGAATCGTGGACGACGCCTATCAGGTCGCCGCCATGAAATCCGCCTGGCGGCTGTTCGACCCGCTGGGCCTCGTCCACCTGACCACCGTCTGGCCGGGAATCGCCCGGGCCATGACGAAGGGCGGGAGTCTGCGGTCCCTGCGGCCCGGCGAGTATTTCGAGGTCGAGGCGGTCGAGGAGACTTCGAGTTTTCAGGGCGCCGACAACAGTCCCGGGTTGTGCCTCAACGCCTTCGACCGGAACCTCGACCTCTGGTGCGGGGTGAAGGCGTACCTGTCGGCCGTCGCGCTCAACCCGGTCCTCTGGGGCGTGGCGGCCGTCCACGAGTGCGGGCACGGACTCCTGTTCAACAGCGTCCGCGGCGAGAACGGGCACACGACCGAACCGAAGAACGTCATGTACGGCGGGCCGGGTGCGCTCTCGCAGGGCGCGGCGTGGGACGCGACCCAACTGTCGCGGGTCGGGCCGCAACTCGACCTCGTCCGCAAGCAGGGACTGCGGTGGTCCATGCCGGAACAGAAGTGGGTCAAGGTGCCGGACCAGGGCCGACCGGTCTGGCCGCTCGACTGAGGGGGGTAGGGCCGCGTGAGTGACACCCCGACGACACCGGGACTCGACCCCGAGGCCCCGCGTAGCAAGGCCGGCAGCCCGCCGGAGTACGACACCCACAACCTGTCGGCCGCCGCGGGCCTGACCGACTCCGGCGAGCCCCTGGTCACGTCGGACCCGCCGGGCGTGGCGGCCGGCCCGCACCCGTTCGCCACGGGCGCCCGGCCCAGCCCCCGGTTTCGACTCCTCCTGGCGACGCCCTACCGGCGGGTGAAGGCGGCGCCGCCGCAGGTCGCCTACGTCCCGTCGCGCCTGGACCCGTGGGGGAACCAGCAGTACGGCGACTGCGTGACGGCGGAGGAGGCGTTCAAGTGCGCCACCTACGTCCCGGAAATCTTCATCCCGCCGGGCGTGGTCATCGACTGGGCGAGGCGGCACGGCGTGCTCAACGGCGCGGCGCTGACCGACGTCCTCGACGCGATGCAGCGGGACGGGTTCCAGGTGGGCGGCCAGAGGTACAACTCGGGCCCGTACCAGGGCGTCAACTACAACGACCCGGTGACCCTGCAATCGGCGATCGCCACCGGGCCCGTGAAGATTGCGATCGCCAGCAGCGCCCTGCCGCGCGGCGCGGGCCAGCAGCAGGGCTGGTACGCCTTCGGCGGCGGGCGGAACCCGAACACCGACCATTGCGTCTCGATCGCCGGCTACGGCCCGACGGAGTGGCTCTACCAACAGTTGAACGTCCCGCTCCCGGGACCGGCGGCCGGCCGGCAGGGCTACCTGATCTACACGTGGGCGACGATCGGCGTGGTGGACCAGGCGTGGCTCAACGGGACGTGCGTGGAGGCGTGGGTCCGCGACCCGGACACAGTCGGCGTCCCGCCGCTGCCGCCCGAGCCGACCCCGACGCCCCCGCCCGTGCCGCCGAGCCCGCCGACGCCGCCGACGCCGCCGACGCCGCCGACGCCACCGCCCACACCGCCCCCGGGCCCGTCGCCGGACTACTGGGACACCGTCAGGCGGGTGCTGATCCAACTCAGTGCCGACGGCGTCAAGCCGCGGAAGATCCTGGCGAACCTGCCGAAGATCATGAACATGGCCCGGCAGGGCATGTCGGTCGAGGACATCGTCGACGCCGTCGAGGGCGGCAAGCACCCCGGGTTCAAGTGAAAAGGGAGGTTCGCATGCGTACCCTGGCGCTCTTCGCCCTGCTGCTGACGCCCGACCTCGCGCCCGCCCAGTACCGGGTGTGGACCCGGTACGCCCAGCCCTGGGGCGGTTTCTCCGACTGGTCGCAGGGCGACTTCTCGCACCCGCCGGACGTGGCGAGGGCGGCGGCCGGCCGGTTCGTCGCGGACGGCTACCAGGCGGTGGCACTGCCCGAGGGCGTGCGGCCCCCGTCCGACCCACCGAAGGTCGTCGCCGCCGAACCGCTCGCCCGCGAGCCCGACGTCCTGTCCCGGCACCCGCTCGCCGCGCAGACTCCGGCCGGGGTCGCCACGCTCGACGACGTCCTCGCCGCGGTCCGCCGGGTCGACGACCGGCTGGCGAGGACCGAGTCCGGTATCGTCGCCATGTCGAAGCGGTTGGACAAGCAAGACGAACGCTTCCACGACTTCGAGGCCCGCTTACTCGTCCTGGAACGCGGCCAGGTCCCGGTCGCCCGGGCGTTCGGCACCCTGACCGACCCGCTGGCCGCCCGGACCGCCGGTCGGGTCGCGGGCGTCTACGACCAGTTCGGCCGGTTGTTGTCGGGCGGCGAGCCGCTGCCGCCCGGGACGTTCTCGGGCGTCGTGCAGTCGACGCCGACGGCGGCGTTCGCCACGACCAGCAGTTTCGCCGCGCCGGCGGCGTTCTCGCAGCCCTTCCTGTCGGCTTCGTTCTCGGGCTACCCGGCCGGTATGATGTCCGCGGGCGGCTGCGCGGGCGGGTCGTGCGGCGCGGGTGGCATGCGCCGCGGGCTGTTCGGACGCAGGCGTTGAGGCTGAGTGCCGGGCCGCGTGCCGGCCCCGATTTCGGAGGTAATCGCAATGGACGTGTCGGACTTGTCGGAAGCGGTCGAGGACATGAGGGGCCACGTCGAGGCCCGCGACTGGCCCGAGCTGCGGGAGGAGGCGGCCGCGTGCTGCGAGGCGACGGCCGAGATGCTGAGGCGGCGGGTCGGCCGGGCCCGCGGGCCGGCGGCGGCCGTGGCCGAACACGCGAGGCTCGACGCCGCGGTACTCGACCTGCGGGCCGCCGTGCAGGACGTCCACGCGGCCCAGCCGGCGGGCGCGGGGCTGCCGGGCGGGTTCGACCCGCAGACCCTGATGACGATCGTGGAGTTGGTCGCAAAAATCGTCGACCTTTTTAAACACCACGGGTCGTGAGAAAAATGAGGGCGGGGCGGGTGTGACGGCACCCGCCCCGCCTCGCAACCCTGTCCCCACCCGGGACGCTTCCATTCTACGGAGCGTCCCGCATGTCCGCGACGGAACAACTGCCGACACTCGCCGAACTCGCGTCCCGGGCCCGCCGCGGCAGGCGCGGCCGCGGCCCCGGCGCGTTCGGCGGCACGACCGAGACCGTCGACGAGAAGGCCGCGCTCGCCCGCGGCGTGTTCGCCGAGCGGCTGGACAGGGGCTACCTGGAGGGCCCGCTGGGCTGGCTGCTCTACCGCGACAGCCCCGACGAGTACGCCCGGCGGTGGGGCTTGGAATTGTTCCAGGCCGTCGCGCTGGCGGTGCTGCCCGAGGAGTACGGCGGCGACCCGAGGGCGGCGGGGCTGGTGCCCCGGGGCGGCGGCAAGCGGGTCGGCGCCGACCGGCTGGTCGCGTTCGTCGAACTCGTCGTGCGCGGGAGGACCGCGTGAGAGAGACGCCTCCCGCCCTCAAGTACCTCCCGCCCGAACGGCTCACACTCGACGCCCGCCTGCAATCCCGCGACCTGCCCGACGGACGACTCGCCGACCCCGAGTGGGTCGAACACCTCACCGAGAGAATCAAAGACGGCGACGACCTCGGGCCGCTCGAAGCCGTCGAGGACGCGGCCGGGCGGGTCTGGGTGTTCGACGGGTTCGCCCGGTGCCTGGCCCACCGCGCCGCCGAGACCGGCAGCGTCCGGGTGCTGGTGCGCGAGGGCACGTTCGCCGACGCGAAGCTGCTGTCGCTCTCGGCGAATTCCCGGCACGGCATGAACCGCAAGGAGGGCGACAAGACGAAGGCGGTCAACACGCTACTGGACGATGGGCAGCTCGTCCGATTGGCGGAGGAGCGGGCGAGACGCGGGGGCGGCGTTTACGCGGCCGTCGCCGCAATGTGTGCGGTGTCGAAGGCACTCGTCTGCTACGTCTTCGACGCCCGCGGACTGCACGCACCGGCCGGGAAGGTGGTCAAGAACCCCGACCCGCCGAAACCACCCGAAGCCGGTCAGAGTATATCCAACCCTGGACAAACTCAAACCACCGCACCGGCGTCAACCGGGGGCGACCCGCCGGCCGCGCCGACGGACGCCGACCGCGGACGGCCGCCGGGAAAAACGCTCGGGAGTGAAACGGGTGGGCAAGGTGACGGGTCGCAAAGGGACGCGAAATTGACGGACCCCGCCGCCGAGGGTAGGCGGCTCGCCGAGTCCGTCGTCCGGGCGGCGGGCACGCTCGCCGGGTCGCTGGCCCGCTACCTCGAACACGACGCCTCGAAGAAACTGCGCCGCGGCAAGGGCCGGGAGTTGCTCGAACGCACCGAGGGCGGGTGGACGTGGCCGGCGCTCTCGGAGTTGGTCGCGGCGGTGGAACGGACGGCACCGCTCTAGCCGCGCGCCCGCCGTTCGCCCACCATACGGGGCGAACGGTGGCGAACGGTGGCGAACTCACGCCACCGGGTAACCCACAGAAAGCGGTCCGTGGCGAACTGCCACGTACACCGGCGTACAGCGGGGCGGGGGTTAATGAGGAACCCGGAGTCCGTTTGACTTTCGCCCGGAGTTCCCGATAGATTTGCCCACGGGCGACACCGCCGCCCACCAGACGCCCACCAAGGGGGTTCCCGTGACCGACGGCGACCGACTGCTGCGGGCGATACTCGACCACCCCGAGGAGGACACGCCGCGGCTGCTGTACGCGGACTGGCTGGAGGAGAACGGGAGACCGGAACGGGCGGAGTTCATTCGGGTGCAGGTGGCGATAGCCGACGTTCAACGCCTGGTCCGGGAACAAGGCCAGCGGGTCGGCCCGTCCGCCGCCTACATCAACGGGCTGGCCGACCGGGAGCGTGCCCTACTGAACGCCAACTTCGGTGCGTGGACCGACGGGCTGCCGGAATCTCTAACGATGACGACATGCCCTTACTGTGAGGAACAGGGTCCGGACTGGGAGACCGGAGTTATCGAGTGTCGGCAGTGCGATTGCACCGGGCTGGTCCCGTGCGAGGACCACGTCGAGTTCCGCCGCGGCTTCATTGAGTCCGTCGAACTCCCGCTCGCCGCCTTCACCGAGGACGTCGCCCGCGCCCTGTTCTCGGCGCACCCGGTGACGACGGTGCGGCTCTCCGACCGGGATCCGATGCCCTCGGGCGATGGGGCCGATGGGATTGGCGGTCCGGATTGGGTATGGGTCATTGACCCGGACGAGGACGGGCTGTTGTCCGAAAGTGATGGCGGCTACCGCCACTTCCTTGCGCGTGCAATCTGGGATGAACTGGACGGCTACATCACCACCCCCAGCGCCCGCGTTCGGGCCAGACGCTATCCCGACCGCGACGCGGCAAGGGCCGCCCTATCCGCCGCGTGCGTGGCGTGGGGTCGGTCCCTCGTCGGCCTCCCGTCCCTTGCCGCCACCGAGTAGCCGGTCCATCGCCTCCGACGGGTCCGCGCCCGACGGGTGCAGGTAGGTCGCGGCGACCGTCTGGGCGGTGTCGCCGAGGTACTTCGCCACGTCCGCCGGACTGTACCCGGCCGCGACCATCGCCGTCGCCACCGAGTGACGGAGTTGGTGCGGGTTACGGTACGCCAGTCCCAGCCGCCGCAAGAGCCGCCGCCAGGACTGCCCGACGAGGTCGGCGGTCCGGCGGTTGCCCTCGGCGGACACGAACAGCGGACCCGCCTTCCGCCGGCCCGCGGCCGCGACGAGTGCCGGAAGTGCCGCGGTCGGCACCCGAATCGTCCTCACCGAGTTCACCGACTTCGGCGTCCCGGTCCCGACGTCGGCGTCGAACGTCTTGGTAATCGCCACCGTGCCCGCGGACCGGTCGAAGTCGCTCGCGTCGAGCGCGAGCGACTCGCCCAGCCGGCAGCCCGTGGACGCCAGCAGGGCGACCGGGTACAGCGGCGGGACGTCGCACGCGGCGACGATTGCGGCCAACTCGCCCGGCGGGAACGGGTCTATCCGCTTCCGGACCCGCCGCGGCTTGCGGGCGTGGGCGACCGGGTTGCGGTCAATGACGCCGTCCCGGACCGCGCCCGAGATCATGTTGTGTAGCTCGGCGAGAACCTTCTTCACCGTGTTCGCGTGCAGCGTCTTTGCCAGCGTCGCGGCGAACGACTCGACCCGAGTCGGCGTCAGGTCCGCCAGGGCGATACCGCCGAGGTGGCGTTTGACGTGCGCGACCGACTTCTTGTAGCTACGGAAAGTCGCGGGCTTCACCGACAGCGACTTCAGCCACCGGTCGGCCCATTGCCCGACGGTCGTCCGCGGGCCCGGCGGGCGGGCGGCGGCGAGCTTCGCCACGACCTCCGCCTGGGTGCGGCCCCACACCTCGGGACGGCCGCCCGGGCCGCGACCTATCCACCGGCCGCGCAGTTCCGAGTAGAAGACGGAACCCGTCCCGCGGGCCCGCCTGCCCGTCCGCCTTTTGGGCAAGGTGACTCCCATTTTTCTTGTGCGGAGTCACGCTAGCCTTCAATGAGGTAGTTCGTCCACGGCAATACGGGGGAGTTCAT
>Ga0068857_100001218_pt1 | contig 20039 bp, 40 predicted proteins | sample KBSCornC72_FD_66591 | JGI IMG/M metagenome (GOLD analysis project Ga0068857, IMG submission 66591) | Corn rhizosphere microbial communities from Kellogg Biological Station, Michigan, USA - KBS Corn C7-2 | ecosystem: Host-associated > Plants > Roots > Rhizosphere > Soil ...
GTGGGAATAGGAGTACCGATGAGTGACTTCATCACGTTCCGCCAGCGTGAGCACGTTCCCGAGAATGTGTTCAACAACGGTGTGCTGATCGGGCACGTCGAGTTCGTAGGTGACGGATGGAAGTCCTATCACCGTAATGGCGAGCAGGCCGGGTTCAGCGAGCACAAGTCGAGGGCTGCGCGACTTTTGGCTGAACAACTACGCGAGAGTAAACGACTTGAGGAGACGAAATGAGCTGGGACGACAACCCGCTGTACCACCCGGAGAAGCACGGGCTAACCCTCGTCGCCGAGGTCGAGTTGAGCGAGCCCTGCTACTCGTTCGACACCCTGGCCGTCTGGCGTGGACCCAAGGGCTACTACATGGGAACCGACTCCGGCTGCTCGTGCCCGACGCCGTTCGAGAGTTACAACGGCGTCGAGGACATGACCGGGCCGCTCACGGTCGACGGGATCCTCGACGAGGCATCGGCGCTCAAGGCCGCTTCCTACGAGCCCAAGTACGACATCGACGGTTTCAACGAGTTCGTCCGCACCGTCCGGGCCAGCGAGACCGATTGGCTGCGAGAGCGCGCGGAGTTGACGCGATGAGCATCCAGGATCGCGAGGCGGTCGACTCTGGCACCGAAGATGGCGTTGAGTGGCGCACAGTTGAGGCTCCTATCTACGGGGCAATCAACGGTTACGCGAAGGTGCCCGAGGATCACCCGTGGTTTGGGCTCGACTACGACGACATCGACGTGCGAGTGCATGGTGGGCTCACGTTCGCGTCGGGCGGCTGGATCGGTTTCGACACCCTTCACATGGGCGACTACTGGCCGGGAGTCCCGTACGGTCGCGACTTCGAGAGCATCGAGTGGGACGCTCCGATGGTCGCCGACGAGGCGCGCCGGCTCGCGCGGCAGATTGCCCAAGCATGGTCAAGTAGTGAGAAGGATTCCGATGCCTGACGTGAGCCTGAGCTACGACGAGTCCTACCCCGTGTTCTTCATCACGAGCTCCGACGACCCCGACTACACCGTGCACATGACGCAGAAGGAAGTCAATCGGATCATGCGGGCTAGCGACGAGTGGGAAGCGGTACAGGCGATGATGCGCGAGAGGTGCGACTGGCGATGAGATTCGAGGAAGCTCGACGCATGGTGCAACCGCACCTAAAGTTCGCGCAGGTGCCGCGCGCTGGCGGGGTCGTCACGGAGGGCGTTATCAATGCGGCAACAGCCGCGTCTCTGATCGTTGGCGCTACGGAGACGGAGATGAAGGACAGTCTCCAAGATGGGTGGTGGTCGGGCGTCCGAGACGGGTACGACCTGGCCCGCAAAGTCATCGAAGACAAGTTCTTCGGTGGCCCGACGAAAGACATGATTCTCGGCTGGCTGGCCGAACATGACCCATCCGCAGAACCAGCATCCCCTGATGCACTTCCAATCGAAGGAGAACCGAAATGAGCACTGACCATTGGCATCACGCATATGTCCGCTGGTTCGACCACGACCGTGCTGGGCACCGTATTCGGGCAACCCTCTGGGGTTGGATCGCTGACCGCCGCGCTGCCGCGTTGTGAACGCGATCACCCGGCCGCACACGGCGCTTCTGGTGGGCGACATCGTTGACTGCGTGATCGGCACGCAGTTCCTACCGAATGAGTCGGGCGACCCGATCAACCTGCACAGCGGTGGCACCCTCACGCGCTGGAACAAGCACAACATGGCCGAGGTCACCTGGCCGGATGGCTCGAGCTACAGCTATGAGCCGGCGCTGCTGCGTCACCACATTGAGCCATGCTTGACTAAGGAGAACCGATGATCGAGCTGGACCTAGATCGCATCGCCAAACGACGGACGGATATCCTGACCGACCTTGGCACGAACGCGCTCGCTAAGGCGGCGCTCGCGCTCGGCATGGTAGATCGAGACGTTCCCGCCCTAGTCACCGAGATCGTCCGTCTGAACAACGAACTGATCGACGCGCAGGGTGATGCCTCGCCTGCCGTGATTTGGGATGAAGGCTACGACGCGGGCATGGATGATGAGGCGTTCGATTCGCGCGGTCTATCCACAGACCCTGGGCGCGATCATCCCCGCCGCCGTAGGTGTCGACATCGGCTGCGGCACGCCTAAAGCGTACTAAACCCCAAAAACGTGCAGCTACCGGACGGCGCAGCAAGAGCACCCATGGAAAGGACCGGTAGCCCTGACGGTGGGCAGGACCCGAATTCGCGCCCGTACAAGCGCCCCACCACCCATTCCGATATACGACCGGCTGACGTGAATCGGCCCGAATTGTTTGCACGTCATCGTGACGTTGAAAGGAAGTTGCGAGTGGATGCCCGAAACGGTGCGCTCGAAATGGTCAAGCTCGGACTCACCAGCGACCAGCTCAGCAAGATGGCCAGCGCATGAGCAAGAAATCGGTGCGCCAGGAACTCGTGGAACAGGTCATCATCGACCATCAGGTAGATATGTCGGGAACTGCGATGGGCGGCGGCTGGGATTTGTGGCAGGCGAGCTGCCGATCGTGTGGCATTGTTCCGCGCGACGAGTGGCCGGCAGCTCATATCGCCCGCATCCTCGATCAGCACAAGTTGATCGTCCGCAACCCGACCACTATCTGAGCATTTGGAGACAACCATGACGGATCGAATCAGAACGGATTCTGGCCAGAACTTTTGGCGTGATGGAGATGGATGGCTGATCGAGGCCACCGTGGAAATCGACGTCGCCTGGACGACGTTCGGGCTTGCTGAGTTCATCCAGAAGGTTCAGGACGCAGCCGTGATCTTCGCCGAGGAGCCGACTGTGTCGATCGAGACTGAACTCAGCTACGAAGACAGCATCATCCTAACCTTCGCGCTCGAAGGCAAACGCCGAGCCACTGAAGCCGAGGTCGAGATGGTAGAGAGATGGATAGCGTCCGAGCCGGCACGGCAAGCTGCCGCAGACCTTTCTGCGCGGCTCAAGGCAGAGTCCGAACTCATGCGGATCCGCGCCCAATATCCGGATCTCGTCTAGCCCTGAACGTTCCGATATACGACAAGCGAAAGAGACCTGATGATCAAGAGTCACGACAACCCGATCCTCGCTAGTCTGCGAGATCCCGAACTGGACTGGGTGACGCCGGCGTACCTGCTCGATGAACTCGACTACAGGATCATCACCGACTACGAGACACCCGCTGACATCGAGGATGCACGCCGCGTGCTGAGCCGCCTCGTCTCGACAACAACTTAGGAGACAGCATGACCTACAGGGTTGTCGCCAACTACGTTCCAAGCGGACGCCTAGCAATCGTCGAGGAGTGGGAAAGTGACCGGATCGCCAATCGTCGCGAGCGCAAACTCAACAAGGAGATCCGAGCCAAGTACCGGAAGCTGGGCCAGGCAAGTCCGATCTGGTACCGGGTGATCTACTCGGGCAGCGCCTGGGACGGGTGGAAGGAAGACCGCAGTCTTGTCGCTGCGGCGCGCGGGCATGCAATCGTTCGAGTCGCCAGCCGCAAGATAAATGACGCCTTCATTCGAGGGTTCGAGAGGCTGAAAATCCAGTAAACGCAAGCGTTTTTAAGCATGCATGCACCCATTCTTGTTTCTTTGAGATCCGCTGGCACTCTCGTCGCCTGAGTGCCAGGATTGAAAGTGAAACCCCCGCGCCGGATTGCGCCCGGCCGGGGGCTTGACCAGCTCATGTGAGGAGCCAGCATGCATATCGTAGCCGTCAATCCGGAGAAATATCAAAGAGCATCCGAACGTCCTTACGTAGTCGAAAAGCTCACCGACCCGAACTACACCACCCGCGTTGACACGGGCTGTCTGGTGTGGACTAAGGCGATCAGTTCAACGGGGTACGGCGTTACATCGAACGCCGGACTCAACCTGTCAGTGCATCGCCTCGCGTACTGGGTCAACTACGGCCCGGTCGAAGGCGACCTAGTTGTGGACCATGTGTGTCGCAACCGCGCATGCTGCGAGCCGGCGCATCTGCGCCTTCTGACACGCGCGGAGAACACCGCCGATTCGCACACCGCGCACAAGACGCACTGCTCCCACGGTCACGAGCGAACCGAAGAGAACGTCTACGTCTGGTTCGACCGCAAGGGCAACATCCATCGCCAATGTCGAATCTGTGCCACCGAGAAGTCGAAGCGGTGGAACCGAATCAGGACCGAACGCCGCCGAGCGGCAAGAGCGGCGGCTGCGGTCGCCAGTTAGGCGACCCATGACCAGGTCCAGAGCAAGCGCTAAGTCGGCCGGCGCGTCACACGAACGCGCCATCGCGGACTACCTAGCCCTCCATGTTGACGACCGGATCGACCGCCGCGTGAAGACCGGCGCGAAGGATCGTGGTGACGTCGGTGGCCTGCGCGTGCTCGGCAACCGGATCGTCCTCGAGTGCAAAGACTACGGCGGCAAGATCCAGGCCGCCGAGTGGATCAAGGAAGCCGAACTCGAGGCGGGCAACGACGACGCAGCAGCCGGAATCGTCATCGCCAAACGACGCGGCGTCACCGCTCCCGGCAAACAGTGGGTGCTCATGGACGTCGACACCCTCATCACCCTCATCACAGGACAGAGACCCGAATGACCCTGACAATCCTCAACGACATAGAACAGGGATCCGCAGAATGGTACGAGGCACGCCTCGGAATCGTCACCGCCAGCACCGTAGGTCGACTGATCACCGCGAAGACAATCACGCCTGCCTCGAACGTGGAATCGCGGTCTCTCGCCGCAACCCTGGTTGCCGAGCGACTCAACGGGTGGGCTGACGACAACTACGTCTCTTTCGACATGGCCCGCGGGCACGAAGTCGAACCCATCGCTCGAGCGTTGTACAGCGAGCATTACGCGCCAGTTGAAGAGGTCGCGTTCATGATCCGAAACGACGGCGGGTACGAGATCGGCTACAGCCCGGACGGTCTAGTCGGCATCGATGGGCTTATCGAAATCAAGTCGAGGAGACCCAAGGAGCATCTGTTCGCGATCCTGGCCGACGCAGTGCCCGACGAGAACATGTCGCAACTTCAATGCGGGTTGCTGGTATCGGGCCGTTCGTGGATCGATTACGTGTCGTACTGCGGCGGGATGCCGTTGTGGGTGAAGCGCGTGTACCCGGATGCGGACTGGTTCGCGGCGATCAAGAAGGCTGTCGAGTCGTTTGAGCGGGCCGCGACTCACATGATGTCCACCTACAGGATGGCGACCGCTGGGCTCCCCGCAACGGAGCGTGCCGTTGCGGTCCTCGAAGAGATGAGGTTCTGATGGATCTGTCCCAAAGCATTGTTCCGAAGAGTGACCAACTCAACGCAGACGATCTGATCGCAGGCCCGGTGACTGTCACGATCGAATCGGTAACGGCCGGCACAGACGAACAGCCGGTGAACGTGAACCTGGTTGAGTTCCCTGGCCGCGCGTACAGGCCGTCCAAGTCGATGCGTCGAGTGATGGTCGCGGCGTGGGGTCCGGAGACGTCAACGTATGGTCGGCGTCGGATGACGTTGTTCCGCAACCCGGATATCCAGTTCGGGGGGCGGGCCGTTGGTGGGATCGAGATCGCGGCCATGAGCGACATCGAGAAGCCGTTGACGATCGCGTTGACTCGCACGCGTGGAAGCCGGAAGGACTTCACGGTGAAACCCCTCGAGAGTGTGCCCGACGCAGCGGGTGAGTGGCTAGCGGCGATCGGTAAGGCGGCAACGATGGGACAGCTCGAGGCGGCTTGGAGGGGAGCTGCGTCAGATGGGGTCGCTTCGGATCCGCGTGTGACGGCGGCGAAGGATGCGAAGAAGGCCCTGCTGGGCAAAGAAAACTGACGCCAATCCGTCCACAGGCACTTCGCCCTTTCACATGCCCGGGTGTCGGCGATGACTGACAGGCTTTTGCACTGAGTTGTCCACCGAAATGCGGACAGAATGCACTTTCGAATCACAGGGTTGTCCACAGGGCAGCTTGCCGAACGAACGTTCCACGTGGAACATCAATACGAACGAAGCGGCCCAAAGGTGTTGGCGCACCGGGCCGCTTCTGATCCACCCACCTTGCAATGGAGGACTGATTGTCGACCCTATCTGCCGCAGCCGATCATCTGCGAATGCTGCGCCTCGAACGCGACCCCAAGCAGGACGCCCTCTACGTTCGCCTCGCCTTCACCTACGGGATCCCGGTTGACGAGATCGCATCCATCTCCGATCTGCCTCTTCAGCGCGTGAGAGCGATCCTCGACCCGAATAGTTGTGCCCGTGGCTAGGAAAAGGATGATCAGCCCCGAGCTCAGAACATCCGAGAAGGTTGCCCAATGGCCGCGCGAGGTCCGCTACTTCTGGGTGCTACTACTCGGCTACCTGGACGACTACGGAAAGGGGAAAGACAACCCGCAGCTCATCAAGTCCGACTGCCTCCCCCTCGACGATGACGTGACCGCTTCGAAGGTGGACGAGTGGCTTTGGATCATCGCTGGGGCCGGCGTGATCGTCCGATACACGGCCGATGGCGTCAATTACATCGCCGCGGTGAACTGGAGAGAGCATCAGACGATCCAGCATCCTACCAACAGCAAAATCCCTGATCAGGAAGGGAATGAAATCCGCGTGAAAGGCTCACGAAAGATTCGTGAAAGCCTCACTCCTAGTTTAGTTAAGAGTAATTCAATAGAAGCGTCACGCGGGCGCGTGACGGACAGTGACTTTCTTGTCGCCTGGACGCACTGGCCGAAGAAGACAGACCGAACCAAATCGTTCGAACGGTTCGCCGCCATCGCCAAGTCTCGAGGCCTCGAGACAATCACCGCAGAAGTGATCAAGTTCGGCGACGCATACGCACGAACGACCGAGAAGAAGTTCGTGCCGGCCCTTGCCGCTTGGCTAAACCGGGAACGATGGACAGACGAACTGCCCACGGCTGGCGGAGCAGCGCCGGCATACGTTCCAGAAGCCAAAGCTCCCGCAGGCAAGAAGTGGGCCGTCGATGTGATGGACGACTTCTGATGCCCGCTATCGGCGCCTCGGTTGAAAAGTCCCTCGACGACAGCCTCCACAAGCTGCTGGCTGGGGAGATCGAACTATCCGACCTGACACCAGCCCTTCAAGGCTGGTACGTTGCCGGGTTTGTCAACGGGCAGCAGATCCTCCCCGAAGACGCTCACCTCCGCTGGGAAGCCGACCTCTGGTACTTCGTCGCCAACAACCGTGGCAAGACCGCATCTGACTTCTACGCCGGCATCACAACAAGGCTCTGGGAGGAGGCAAGTGAGTGACGACTTCGAGAGCGCCGTCGAACAGCAGCGGTTCCGAACCGCTGTCTTCGAGGAAGCCAAGAACCGCGACAGAGAAGAGAGCGCAGCAAAGGTCGGAACGAAACTCGCCCCCAAACCGCTCGGAGAGATTCTGGCGGACGAGCCGACATGGGATTGGCTTGTCCCGGATCTGCTCGAGCGGAAAGACCGACTCGTCGTAACCGGTGCTGAAGGTCTGGGCAAGTCGCACTTCCTCCGCCAGATTGCGATCAGCATGTCTGCTGGTGTTCACCCGTTCAAGATCCGCGAGAAGGTCATCCCATCGAGGGTTCTGGTCATCGACGCAGAGAACACCGAACAGCAGTGGTCGCGTGGTGCACGGTACGTCACCCGACTCGCCGAGCAGCACGGTTCGGTCAGTCCTCGCCGGATGGTGCAAGTGTCGGCGGGGGTTCGCATCGACTTGACGTTGCGGGCTGACGTCAACCAGGTCCGCGCGCTGATCACAAACATGCGACCCGACGTGCTGTACATCGGACCGTTGTACAAGCTGCTGCCGAAAGCGTTGAACACCGACGACGACGCAGCGCCCGTCATTGAAGCCCTCGACAGCTTCCGAGAGCTCGGCGTGACGTTGCTGATGGAAGCGCACGCCGGCCACGCCCGCAACAGTGCTGGCGAACGTGACCTGCGCCCGCGTGGCGCATCAGCTCTGCTCGGCTGGCCCGAGTTCGGTCTCGGTCTGGCGCCAGTCGACGAATCGGATCTGTCGATGGTGCGGTTGGCGCAGTGGCGCAACGGCCGCGAGCAACGTGATTGGCCGAAACATCTTAGGCGCGGGCAGGTCGGTGAGCTTCCCTGGGAGCCGGCTTTCCCCGATTCGAATCTGTAATACCCCTACCCGAAAAGGAATGAAAGCAAATGGCAACGATCAACATTCAGAACGCGACCGTCCAGTTCGTGAACAACGGCAAGGGGTTCAAGGTACTTGAGGAGACCACATCTGGTGGCCGCACGTTCAAGCAGCAGTACACAGTGTGGGCTGAGCCGGGTCATGGGTATCAGGTCGGAGACACGGTGTCTGTTTCGGGTTTCCTGGGTGCGAAGGTTGGGAAGCCCTGGACGGGTAACGATGGTGTCGAGCGGGCTTCGGTGGAGTTGTCGGTGAACTCGCCGACGTTCACGAAGTCGCCTGCTTCGGTGAACGAGGCTGAGGTTCCGTTTTGAGCGCTGATCCTGAACTTATCGATCTCATCAACGAACTCACCCAACCCATCCGTGTCGACGTCTGGCAAGGCATGACGAAGCACGTCAGAACCGACCCGCCGCTACTCGACCAACTCAAAGCTGCCGTGACATCGAACGTGGGCGGTGCGGGCGGCGGATCCAAGGCAGCCCGCGAACGAACACCGCTCGACGTCATCGCGTTCACGCTGCTCGAGCAGATCGACGGGCAAGTCAGGGCGTGGTTGAAGGATGCAGGCGAACCGTGGGCCGGCGACATCAGCCCGTTGCTGCGGGCGTGGTACGTGATGCACACCCGATATGAACGACCTAAATCTGATCGTCACTTCGGGATCGTCGCCAGGTGGGTGGCATCCATCCATGACCTGATCGACCCACCCACCAGGCAGGAGATCACGTCACCGTGTCCGAACTGTGGGCAGACGTGGGTGACCCGAGGGCAGGGCAACGATGCTGAGTCGTTGCGTGCGCTGTGGGCGTTGTGGCGTGGCAATGCGGAAGACTCCGCAGCTCACTGTGAGGGTTGCGGGAAGACATGGAAGGGCGTGTCTCAGATGCGGTCTTTGCGTATCGCGATCGATGATGCTGAAAAACTTTCGGAACCCGCTTGACAGATCGAACTACACTCGTGTAACTTTGACCCCGCGCTGGATACCCCTGACTCAAAAACAGGGTGACGCGCCTGTATCAGTCCACTAAGGCTCACCTGCGGGTGGGCCTTTTGCGTGGGCGGAACGGAACACATTGTCATCGCTCGCAGCCGCACTCGCGGCACAGAAACCAGTTGGCAAAGGCACCAGATGCGGTGTCGGAACCCTGATCGAACAGCTCGACGACATCGACCGCAAAGCGCTCATCAACGCACTCGAGTCCGACATGTACGCCACCGACATCAGCCGGGCGCTGTACTCGGAAGGCCACAAGATCGGCGGAGGAACCGTCGCACGTCACAGGAAGCATGAGTGCAACTGTGACCGTGGCTGACGCGCTCACGGGACGCGACATTCCCGAAGAGTGGCGAGCTCGGCGTGTTCTGAATGGCGACGAAGGCGAGACCGTCACCGGTCTCATCAAACCCGTCGACAAAGACGAAGACATCCTCCGCGAAGTTGGCTACGACCCCGACACCATCGAGATCGTCGGCAACATCATGCAATGGCAGAAGCAGCAACCGGACGGCACATGGCGCGTCTCGTACCGGTTCTCGCATCGGCCAAAATCTGCATCCCTGAATCTTCCCGCGCTGTACGCAGCCGCGAGCAGGAAACCGCGTCAACAACTGAAGCCAGCCACGAGCGGCCATACGACGGTGGTTGTCCTCTCCGATGTGCAGGCCGGGAAGGTGGCAGCTAGAGGTGGGACGCCCGAGTTGATCGACCGGCTGGTCGAGAAGCGGGCGAAGTTGACCTCGTTGCTGTCACAACGCAAACCCAGCAAGACAGTGCTGCTCGAGGCCGGTGACCTTTTCGAAGGGTTCGAATCCGGTGGCAATCCGATGTTCACCAACGATCTGTCGTTGGCGCAGCAGATGGACCTCGCCGGCACTGAGGTGTACCAGTTCGTTGAGCTGATGCAACGTCACGGGCACGTCGACGTTGTTGCAGTCACGTCGAACCATACGGCGTGGCGCCGCGGTAAGCAGCAACTTGGGCGACCAGCTGATGATCTTGGCCTGTTCGTCCACAAGCAAGTCGAGAAGGTCGCCAACGCGGCCGGCATCGACGCCGCCTGGACGTACCCAGCTCCCTACGACGAATCGGTGACGCTCGACGTTGATGGGACCGTCATTGGCCTTGTCCACGGCAACCAGTTCGGTTCCGGGCGTGCGATCGACTGGTGGGCCAAGCAGACGCACGGCGGTCAACCTGTCGGCGCTGCTGACGTTCTCGTCACAGGTCACTACCATCACCTGACCGTGATACCGACCGGACGTAACCCATACTCGGGTCGCACGAAATGGTGGCTACAAGCACCCACCGTCGACAACGGGTCCGACTGGTTCCGCAACACGGCCGGCGACGACTCGGACCCCGGACTGATGGTGTTCGACATCGACGACAACGGGTTCAACCTGCAATCGCTCACAGTCCTCTAGACCATAACTTCACACGCGCGAGCCACGACGGTAGATATCGGGGCAACAACTTCCCACACCAATAGCAGGCGGTGACGTATGCAACGTCGCATCATCACCCTCACACTGCAATCCGCCGCCCTCATCGCATGCATGACCGCAGGCTGGCACGTCTGGCCGTTAGCAATCGGACTCGGCGTTGCGCTCGGCCTGCATGCTGCCGGCTTCAAAGCAGCCGAAGACAACATCGACCAAGAACTACATGCAATGGTCGCCGGCTAATGCCAGGAATGGGACGCCGGAAAATGGTGAGCGGTTCCGAATACGACGCCTACACGGCATGGCGGCATCTGCTCATCTACACGAGCCGACCCGGCGTTGTGAAGAGCATCAAACGCGCGACTCATAAACGTGAACGACGTGATGCGAAACGCAGGCCCGACGATGCCTGAGTGGATTCCGACACGTGACGGCATCCCGCTCAAAACCACCGACGCGATGCTCGAGTTCATCCGCGCACAATCCGACACGATCAAGGCGCTCGAAATTGAGCTCGCCATGTACCGCAGCATCGTTCCGACAGGAAGCGACCAACCCGCACATGTCTGACCCGGCTTGGGTTCCCGAAGCACGCGACGTACCAGCCGAACTCGACGACAAGTTCGATCCAGCACGATACGAACAAGTCACATGGTCAACGGTGCAAGACAAACTCGACCACGCATCCCTCGCCGTGCTCCGCGAGATCATGCGCGGTGGAATCGGAGAACCCGATGATCGTCTCTGACGAATACGCCGGCATGACCGACAAGGACCGAGACGCCACCATCAACGCATGCGAGTTAGCCATCGCAGACATCAACGCACTCATCGACAACGATCAAGCCTGAAGAAAACATGGGCGGCAAGAAACCCAAAGGCCACCCCGCCTACGCAGACCCACGCTACCGAGCAGCACGCCTCGAACTACGCAAATGGGATCACATCTGCCACGCACCCGACTGCCGCCAACCAATCGACATGCAACTCAAATACCCACACCCGCTGTCATGGTCAGCCGACCACATCGTGCCCAAGTCAATGCTCAAACCAGGCGACGCCCGAATGTGGCACATCAGCAACCTTCAAGCCATGCACCTGACCCACAACCAGTCACGCGGCAACAAGACAATGCCGAAGACAAGACCGCTCGACTGGTAGGGGTGCATCAAATCTCTACAGCCAATTCATGCTGCGGACCCGCCAGCAGAAAAAATCTCCCTCCGTCGTTTTCCCAAAGGTCGTGATCTTGTGGCTGCGAAGTTGCGGGCGGTTGGCGTGGATGAGCGGGCTGACCCGAAGTCGATTACTGAGGCTGCGGATCATGGGACGCGGCGTGAACTGTTGGTGGCGACTCGGGCTCGGGTTGCTGCGGCGGTTGAGGACAAGAACACGCCGGCTCGTGATTTGGCGTCTTTGACGATTCGGTTGATGGCGATCGCGAACGAGATTGAGGCGATTGACGCCAAGGAGGCCGGAGATTCCCGCGCCGAAGTCACCGACCAGCCATTCAACGCCGAAGCTATCTGAGGTTGCTCGGCATGTTGTGATCCCTGAGGGGATTGTGACGACTGCTTGGCCTCGGGTGGTTGCTCAGTGTGCTGAGGTTGGTGTGACCTTTGATGCCTGGCAGCACGGTATCGGTGCGATCGCTTTGGGTAAGCGTGCTGATGGCAAATATGCGGCCACGGTCGGCGGGGTTGTTTTGTCGATTCCGCGTCAGGTTGGGAAGACGTTCCTGATCGGGATGATCGTGATCGCGTTGTGCATCCTGACGCCGGGGTTGACGGTTCTTTGGTCGGCGCATCGGACTCGGACGGCGACTAAGACGTTTGGTTCGTTGAAGGGCATGACTTCGCGGAAGAAGATCAAGCCGTTCATGTTGGATCCGCGTAATACGAATGGCGAGCAGGAGATCCGTTTTCTGAACGGGTCGGTGATTATGTTCGGGGCTCGGGAGCAGGGCTTCGGTCGTGGTTTTGATGAGGTCGATGTCGAGGTGTTCGACGAGGGCCAGATTCTGACGGAGAAGGCTCTCGAGGATATGGTTCCGGCCGCGAACCAGTCGCGGCAGCCGACCGGTGCGTTGTTGTTCTTCATGGGTACGCCGCCTCGTCCGAATGATCCGGGTGAGGAGTTCACCAACCGGCGCAACAAGGCTTTGTCGGGAAAAGCGAAGAACATGGTTTACGTCGAGTTTTCGGCGGATGACGATGCGCATGTTGATGACCGGAAGGCTTGGGCGAAAGCTAATCCGTCGTTTCCTGCTCGGACTCCTGTGGAGTCGATGGAGCGGATGCGGGAGAACTTGACCGATGAGGATTCGTTCAAGCGTGAGGCGTTGGGCATTTGGGATGACCTGGCGTTGTCTAACTCGGTCATTCCTGCTGCTGAGTGGGGTTCTGCGTTTGATCCGCATTTGACGGTTTCCGACTCGGCTTTGTCTGCCGGGCTGGCGATGTCGCCGGATCGTGAGTGGTCGTCTGTGGTTTGGTCTTGGCGGGTTGGCGATCGTTCTGCGGTGGATGTTGTTCGTCGTTCTGGGACGGATTGGGTTCTGCCGTATCTGGCGGATGTTGCTAGTCGTCGGCGTATTGGTTCGGTTGCTGTGGATCAGTCTGGGCCGGCCGGAACGATGTTGCCGGCGCTTGGGTCGGCTGGTCTTCCTGTTCGTGTTGTGGATACGGCTGCGTACAAGGCGGCGTGTGCTGTGCTGGTTGATGAGGTTCGTTACGGACGGTTCGCCCATCGCGGCGATACGGCCTTGTCGACTGCTGCCGCTCGGGTGAAGTGGCGCAAGGTCGGTGATGGTCAGGTTTTTGCTCGCCGGGACTCTGGTGTGCCTATCGATCCCCTTGAGGGGGCTGCGTTGGCTGTTTGGGGTTTGACCCCGGAGAAGCCGAAAAAGGAGTTCTTCTTGGCGAACCTCAACGATTTGGTGCCGTCTTCTGATGATTGAGCGGATCTTGTCTTACGTGCTTGAGGCGATGGGCGTGACTGTCCTTGCTCTTGTGGTGTGGGGTTTGACTGGTTCGGTCTGGTGGGCGTTGATTCCGGTCGCCGCGTATCTGGTTTTCGTTTCCTACAATCTCGGGGGTAAGCGGTGAGCGTCCTCCGTCGTGCACTCGAGGCCAGGCAAGCGTTTGATCCGTCCGCGTTGACCCCGTACAGGTGGGGTGCTGGTCGCGGGTCGAGCTCGGGTGTGACGGTCAACGATCGTGCCGCACTGTCGGTCATCGATTTCTTCGCCGGGGTGCGGATCATCTCGGATGCGGTGTCGTTGACGCCGTTGCAGGGGTTCACGCAGGACCCGTCTGGGTTGCGTATCCCGGTTGTGAACAAGCCGGTGCAGCTCATTGACCCGTTCATGGACTTCAATCTGCAGCAGGGTCTTGGGCAGATTGTGACGTCGCTGATTCTGCGCGGTAATGCGTATGGGATCGCGGTTGGTTTTGATCGTTCTGGGACCGCGAACAAGTGGCGGATACTGAACCCTGACCAGGTTGCTGTGACGTGGGATGCGTATGGGTTCCGCCAGTACACGGTGAACGGTGAGCTGCGCGACACGGCGCTGATGTGGCACGTTGCGTCGAACATGCTCCCGAACGATGTCAAGGGCATGGGCATCGTTGAGTATTGCCGCAACGCTATCGGTCTCGGTATTGCTCTGGATGAGGTTTCGGGGTCGTTCTTCAAGAACGGCATCATGTCGACGGGCATTATCTCGACTGATGTGCCTCTCACCCAGGATGAAGTGAAGGCGACTGCTGAGCAGTTCATCCAAAACCATGCCGGCGTGGGTCGTTCATCGTTGCCGATCGTTATCGGTGGTGGGGCGAAGTACACCCCGATTTCGTTGACGCCTGAGGATTCCCAGTTTCTTCAGTCGCGCGAGTTTCAGCGTGGCGAGATCGCGACACTGCTCGGTATTCCCCCGCACCTGCTGGGCATCATCGATCGCACCACAAGCTGGGGAACCGGCATTGAGGTGCAGGGTCGTGCGTTCGTCGATTACACGCTCCGCGCCTACTTCGTTCGTCTCGAGTCGTTGTTCTCGTCGTTCCTGCAACCGGGAACGTATGCGGCGTTCGACACTGACGCGATCACGAGGGCGACAACTCAGGAGCGTTACCACAACTGGAACACGGCCATTCTGTCCGGGTTCCTGAACGTGGATGAGGTTCGCCGCCGCGAGGGCCTGCCGCCACTGCCCGACGGTGACGGCGAAAAGTACTACACCCCGATTCAGGTTCAGACGGTCCCCGACCCCGAGTCTTCCGCGCCGGCCGCTGCGGTGCCCACCAACGATCCTGCAACAGACCTCTAGGAGTCCTAATGCCAGTGACTAACACTCGTCGCATGGTCACCGATGGTGGCCTTGAGTGGCGCTCGGACTCGTCCGGGATCACCCTCGAGGGACACGCATCGACGTTCAATCAGCCCTACAGCATGGGTTGGTACACGGAGACGGTTGCTCGCGGTGCGTTCACGAAGACGCTCGCCGGTAAGCCTGACGTGCGTCTGTTGATCAACCACGAGGGACTTCCTCTTGCCCGTTCCGCTTCGGGGACACTGGATCTTGCGCAGGATGATTCGGGCCTGTACGTGCGCTCGGTGCTTGACCCGTCCGACCCAGACGTTCAACGGATCATGCCGAAGATGAAGCGCGGTGACCTGAACGAGATGTCGTTCGCGTTCGGAACCGTCAAGGATGACTGGTCGCCGGATCGCACCGAACGCACCCTCCGCGAACTTTCGCTCGCCAACGGCGACGTGTCCATTGTCACTTACCCGGCGAACCCGAACGCTACGTCGTCGATGCGGTCGAGGATTCTCGAATCTGTTGGCCCGGATCGTCTCCGCGAAATCTACATGGAGATCACTGAGGGGCGTGCGGGTGCGAAGTTCTCATCTGCCACGACGTCGCAACTGACTGCGCTGCTCGAGTCGTTGGCCGTAGCGGACACCCATCTTGACTCGTCCCTGGTGGCGCTGTCGGATCTTCTCGGCGTGGCAAACCCTGACGATGACGAATCGGCCGCTGAAGACGCTGCCGAGGGTGGCGAAGATACGGGTCGTTCAGCCGACGCTGAGGCGGAAGACGTGACGCTGCGTGCGGCCCGCGAGGTTCGCGCTGCGCGTCTGCGTCTCGAACTGCTCCGTCACTAACCCAAATACCACCCGCAGGATGCGGGTAGCACAAGCCGAACAAGCCGGACACTCCCGAGAGGGAGCCGTCCACTTGGAACCACTTGGGCATCGGAAAGAAACACCCAACCGATGAACCCAGGAGGTTCCCATGTCTCTCATTGAGACCCTTGAGGCCCGCAAGGCCGAGATCGAGCAGGAGCTCGACACCCTCATTACCGCCGCCGAGACGGAGAGCCGCGCGTTCTCTGACGAGGAAACCACCAAGCAGGACGAGCTTGTTGCTGAGCACCGTTCCGTCGTCAGCAAGATCGAGTCGCAGAAGGCTGCCGACGAGGTTCGCAAGCAGATGGGCATCCAGCTCGGTTCTGCCGGCCCGACCGCGAAGGTTGTGTCTGAGGCGAACCCGGTCTACCGCAAGGGTGACCTGTCGACGTCGTACTTCCGTGACCTTTTCGAGGCAGGCACCGGTGACCCCGAGGCCCGTAATCGGATCATCAAGTCGCAGGAATCGCGCGCCGGCATGACCACCGTCGCAGCCGCGGGTGGAACTTTCGCGCCCCCGGAGTGGATCGTCGATGAGTACGTGAAGCTGGCCCGCACGGCCCGCGTCACCGCCGACCTGATGACCCACCAGGAACTGCCGCAGGGCATTTCCTCGGTGAACCTTCCGAAGGTGTCGACCGGTTCGACTGTTGCGGTCGTGCAGACGCAGAACACGCAGATCAGTTCGACCGACATCACCACGACGTCGCTTGCCTCGAGCATCACCACGATCTCGGGCGGTCAGACCGTCGCGATCCAGCTCATCCGTCAGGGGGGCACTCCGATCGACGACGTTGTGCTGTCGGACCTGGCGCTCGCCTACGCATCGCAGCTTGACCTTCAGGTCATCGCTGGTACCGGTGCCAACGGTCAGCTCAAGGGTCTCGTCTCGTCGGGAACTGTGGTCACCTTCACGACCACGACCCCGGCGTTCGTTTCCTCGACCGCTGCCGCGTCGTTCTACAACAAGCTGATGTCCGCGATCTCGGCAGTCAACACGACCCGCTACCTGCCGGCTGACACGATCATCATGCACCCGGCGCGTTGGGCATGGATCCTCGAGGCTCTGGACACGCAGAACCGTCTGCAAGTCTCGCCGTCGTCGCCGTTCTTCAACGCTGGTGGCGCTCAGAACGATGCGGTTGCTCAGGGTGCGGTAGGCGCGCTGGGTGGCCTGCCCGTTTACATCGACCCGAACATCGCCCAGAACCTGGGTGCGGGCACGAACCAGGACCAGGTGTACGTCCTGCGTCGTGGGGACAACTGGCTGTGGGAGTCGCCCATCGAGGCGGCGTCGTTCGATGCGACTTACGCCAACCAGAACTCGGTCTTCTTCCGAGTGCTGGGGTTCAGCGCGTTCATCGCCCGGTACGCCGGCTCGGTGCAGTACATCGACGGAACTGGCCTCATCGTCCCGACCCTGTAGCACCCGCTCACTAGTCCGTGGCTTAGCGGCTTCGGACAGGGGCGCACCGGTTCCATTCCCGGTGCGCCCCACCCCGAATGGAAGGCAACAATGCTTCGCAAAGATCGTGTCGCGGTCGCATGGATCGATGGCGGCACCGTGGATGGCGATTTCGCTGTCTCGATGTTGAACCTGTTCACGTCCCGCAACGACCGGATTGCCACGGTGATCCGTATTGGTGGGGCGCTGTTGTCGAGGCAGCGGAATGAGATCGTCGCCGCGTTCCTTGAGCGCGACATTGAGTGGCTGTTCTTCATTGACTCGGACGAGACGATCACGGTTGAGGCGTTCGACAAGATCGTTGAGGCCGCGCATGACAAGTTGCGGCCGATTGTCGCGGGCGTGTATTTCGCGGCGTGGGCGAATGAGTCGGGTGTCCATCCGATGCCGATGCCGATGATTTTGGCGCAAAACAAGGTGGGGCGGTATGACCCGATCTGGGATATGCCCGACGATGCGGTGATCTCGATCGATGCGGCCGGGACTGGCGCGTTGATGATCCACCGGTCGGTACTCGAGGCCATGCGTGATGCATCTGAAGCGTCCGTGCTGGGTCAGCACGAGGGCGGGAAGTGGTGTTGGTTCCGCGACATGCCCGTGGTGGGCGAGTGGGTCGGTGAGGACATCTTCTTCTGCAAACGTGCCCGCGATCTGGGGTTCCCGATCGTCGCCGCTACGGGGGCGCGCCTGGGGCATCACAAGGGCTACTGGGTCACCGATGCCCAGTTCAGGGATTACACGGCGTCGCACCCCGAGGTGTTGACCGCGCGTCACGAGGTCAAGTTCGAGGGAGTCGATGATGAGTGATTCTGTCGAGGATCGTGTGGCCGATTTGAAGGCGCAGTTGGTGGTTCCTGGTGCGAATGTGGCTGCGATCAAAGCGGAGCTGACCAGGCTTCTTGTTCCTGGGTTGGAGACGGCCTGATGTCGGTTCTTCAGGGGGACGTGTTCGCGGCGAGCTATACGGCACCCGCTACTGCGACGGTTGTTCTGACTGTTACCGCGCCTGATGGGACGACTTCGACTCCTTCTGTTGTGACTGGTGCTGCACCGGTCTACACGTCGACGGTGCCGGCGTCTCAGGTTGGTGCGTATCTTCTGACTTGGGTTGCGTCTGGTGCGGCGACTGGTGTGTTTGCTGATCAGTTCACGGTGGTTGCGCCGTCGTTGCAGTTGATCTCGTATGGGGATCTGGTTGATCAGATCAACATCTCTGCGACGGATACGACGACGAGCGCGAGGCTTCGTCGTTTCATTCAGTCGGCTACCGATGTTGTGCAGAACATCACCGGCCCCGTCTTGCCGGTCACGAAGACGACATATTTCGATGGCGGGCAGTCGTCGGTGACGTTGCCGTACAAATGGGTGAAATCGATCACTTCGGTTGTTGAGTGGTGGGGTGGCGCGACGATCTACACGTTGACGGCTCAGACTCCTGGTTCGTCGATGGGGACGTTCAACTATTTGTGGGATACGTCGAGTAACAGCATCACGCGGTACGCGGGCGGGTTCCCGACGTCGTTCTTCGCCCTCGAGAACTCGGTCACCGTCACATATGTGGCCGGGATGGTGACGATTCCGCAGGACATCACGGACGCGACCGGTGAGTTGGTTCGCCATTGGTGGCAGAACGGTCAGCAGCCGCGAGCGGCTGGCTTCACGAATCCGGGCAGCGATGACGACACCGGAACTATCACGGTCATGGGGTATGCGGTCCCGAACCGAGTCAACGAGATGTTGGCCCCCTACGCCCGTAGGCCGGCGATCTTCTGATGGGTGCGAGCATTGGCCCGGCTATCGACTATCTGATCTCCGGCACGAACGTCAACACTGGCACTACCCTGCTCGCGGACCTGACCGCCATCGATTCGAGTGTCGTTCTTTTGGATGCGGTCGAGAACAAGACGTCTCAATCTGCGGTTTTCATCGGGAAGCGCGCGATCGATTCGGCCGACTCGATGTCTGGCGATGACTCCCTTCTCGTGCTCGGTGCTGGGCGCGTGCAGGAGGACTACGAGATCCCGTGCTTCATTGCGGCCAATCGTCCCGGTCCCGATATGAAGCCTGCACGAGACGCGGCGTTGGCGCTGTTCAACGGCGTAATGCACTGGCTCGCTGCCGACCGCACTCTTGGCGGGGTGCTTCTACAGGGTCGGTTTGCCGAGGTCACTGCCAAGTCGCTGATTCAGGACGGAGCACCCGATACGGGCGCTATCCGCGTCGCCATTTTCCCTTTCTCTATCCGCGTCCGTAATCACTACATCCCGTAAGGACTGATCCATGTCTGTTTTCCAGAACGTTTCTGGTGTTGACCGTGAGCTGGTTGTTGATGGTCGTCGGCAGGAGGTTGTTGCGGGTTCGACGGTGACGGTTGCTGATGAGTTCGATTATCAGCTCATCGGTCAGGTTGCGACGTGGAAGTTCAGCAAGAAGTCCGCGCCTGCGGCGTCCACTCCGGCTGTGCCGGATACCACTACCGAGCCGGTTGCGGCGACTGAGGGAGCTAACTGATGGCTGTCGGATCGGGTCTGTCGGCCCAACTTGGGATTGTTACGGAGGCTACTCCGGGTACGCCGCTTGCTGTGACTCGTTTTTATGAGTTCGACAAGGAGTCGATGTCGGAGAAGAAGCACACGGTTCAGGGCGTGGGTCTTCGTGCGGGTGCGTTGACGAAGCGGGGTTCGCGGCGTGTTCAGACGGCTCGTGAGGCTGGTGGGACGGTTGGGTTTGATATTCCGACTGCTGGTTTTGGTCTGACTTTGCAGCACATGTTGGGGTCGTTTTCGACTACGGCGACG
>Ga0068857_100001225_pt1 | contig 20006 bp, 16 predicted proteins | sample KBSCornC72_FD_66591 | JGI IMG/M metagenome (GOLD analysis project Ga0068857, IMG submission 66591) | Corn rhizosphere microbial communities from Kellogg Biological Station, Michigan, USA - KBS Corn C7-2 | ecosystem: Host-associated > Plants > Roots > Rhizosphere > Soil ...
GCTCACGAATGCGGCGGGCGGAGTGAATCGCACCTTCCGGGTCGGCGATTTCATGACGCTGACTGACCATATTAACTTCATGGGGACCAATCCCCTGCGAGGCGCGGAGGCCCCGGGAATGCCTCGCTTCGTGGATTTGACTCTTGCCTATGACAAAGGTTTGCGACGACTCGTGGAACGCGCCGCAAAAGCGTGCAAATTAAGATTGCGTTCTGGCGTTTATCTCGCAGTCACTGGACCGAGTTATGAAACACCCGCTGAAATCCGCGCATTCGGGCGCTTGGGTGCAGATGTGGTCGGAATGAGCACCGTGCCGGAAACAATCGTCGCGCGGCAATGCGGGATGAGAGTCGCGGGGATTTCGTGCATTACCAATCTTGCAGCCGGACGAAGCAACGAACCTCTTTCACACAAGGAAGTTTTGGAAACTGCCGAACGAGTCAAATCGATGGCAGCTCAACTCCTGACCCATTTTGCGAGATTATATGGCGGCCAAAAATGAGAGAGCGCGGTTGATTCGCGCAGCATCCAAGGCGCGTGAGCGTGCGTGCGCTCCGTATTCGAAATTCAAAGTTGGAGCAGCGCTGCTGACAAAGCGTGGCGAGATCATTGCGGGCGCAAACGTTGAAAGTGCCAGCTATGGACTGACGTGTTGCGCGGAGCGCGTCGCATTGTTCAACGCGTTGACGAACGGAAAGAAAGATTTTGTCGCCGTCGCGGTGGTCGCCAGAGTTCAAGGGGGACCCATGCCGTGCGGCGCTTGCCGGCAATTGCTGGCGGAATATGCACGATTGGCGAAAGTATGGGTCGCGGACAGCCAGTCACTGAAAGTCGTCAAAGAATTCACTGTTCGTGAGTTGTTGCCCGCCGTGTTTCTGGATGTGCCCAAACATTCCGATTGAGAAAAGGAATTCTGAAGCTAAACTGCAACGGCCAGGTCGCCGTTGATGAAGTCTGAAGTTGTTTTCGCGTTGGAGGAAGCCGAGTGGCCCGCTCTCGTAGTGGATTGCTCGGGAGTCATTTGCCATGCGAACAAAATGGCGGTCAGGCTTTTCGGCGCGGCGCTGGAAAGCGGTTCCGCGCCGCTAATGGGAATCTGGTCGCCCGAGAACAGCCAAAGAGTAGAGGAGTTTCTTGCGACCTGGGAAGGAGGACCGGCGACCCGAATTCCGATAAAGTTTCAGACAGTAGCCGGAGCGCTGGTTACCTACGCTGCATCGATCTGTTGTTACAATGAGCAGGAGCAGCCCCGTTTCCTGCTGCAGTTGTTTAAGGAGACTGTGGCAGCAGCGACTGAGAGAACGAAGCCGGAGCCGACATCGGAATTAAATAGCACGGCCGCAGATGCAAATCTCGCGCATAAACAAAAGCTCGATCGCGCGCTGCAAATGGCGCGGAGCGTATCGCTGGATTTCAACAATGCGTTGACAGGAATATTGGGGCACACGTCGCTGGTATTGAGCAAGATAGAGCCGACGCATCCGTGGCGCGACTCGTTATTAGAAATTGAAAAGGCAGCTGCCAAAGCGGCCGAGATTGCGAATGACCTTGGGACATTCAGCCGGCAGGAAAAAGAAACCAAGACGCAAGCAACAGGGAACTTGAATCCAGTGTTGCAACGCTGTGTGAAGTTTTTCAAACAAAATCCAACGCCGGAACCGATTACGTGGAAAATGCAACTGGAGGAACAATTGTTTGCGGCTGCGTTTGACGAATTGAAGATGCAACAAGCGTTCTTAAGGATTTTGGAAAACGCAGTGCAGTCGCTCAGCGGCAGCGGCCAGATAACAATCCAGACGCGCAACATCGAACTGAGCGAAGCGACGCAGGACCGGAATGTGCGCCTGACGCCGGGTGCTTATGTTTGCGCGGAGATTTCCGATAGCGGGTGCGGAATCGCGCCGGAAGTGTTGCCACGAATCTTTGAGCCATTTTTCACCACAAAAAAAGAAGCCAAACATCGGGGCCTGGGACTGGCCTGGGTGTACGGTATCATCACAAATCACGGAGGAGGCGTAGCTGTCTCGAGTCAACAGGGCCTGGGCACTTCGGTGCGGATCTATCTGCCGGCAGAAAAGAGAATCGTCGATGACACAGCGATACGCGCAGACGATTTGGCGGGAACGCAAACGATATTGGTTGTCGATGACGAGGACCTGTTGCTGACGATGAGCCAGGCAATTCTGACCTCTTACGGTTACAAGGTGGTGCTGGCGAACAGTGGACAAAAAGCTCTCGAAATTCTTTCTGAAAAAAATGGGGAAATTGATTTGGTCATCACAGACCTTGTGATGCCAGGGATGAGTGGGCGCGAACTCGTCGAAGAAATTCGGCAGTTTTCGCCGGAGACACCCATTCTGTGCACGAGCGGATACATTTGGCCAGGAAACCAAGCCAATGAGCGTGGTTATCTGCAAAAGCCGTTTACAACGGAAGAGCTTCTGGTGAAGGTGAAGTGCGTTTTATCGCAGTCTCCCTGAGCCAGGGATTCATTAGTTGACTTACAGTAGGGCTATTAGTATTCCTTTTTCTTATGCAAATTGAGAGTTTGAAGGTGTTTTGTGATTTAGCGGAATCGGAGAGTTTCACCAAGGCGGCACAAATCAACAATGTAACTCAGTCGGCAGTCAGCCAGCAAATCAGCTCGTTAGAACGACAATTTAAATCTCTCCTGATTGAACGCAGCAAAAAACGCTTTCGACTGACTCGCGAGGGGCAGGTTCTTTACGATTACAGCAAGCAAATTATCGCTACTTATGAAGCGCTCGGCAGCAAGCTTCAGGAGATTAAAGACATCATTTCGGGCACAATCAGGGTGGCGACGATCTACAGCATTGGCTTGCACGATCTGCCTCCGTATCTGAAAAGGTTTTTGAAGGCCTATCCGACGGTGAACGTGCATGTGGAATATCGCCGGGCGAATCAGGTATACGAAGATGTAATGGGAAATGTCGTGGACCTTGGGTTGGTCGCCTATCCGACCCGCGATAATAAACTGGATATTTATCCGCTGCGAAAGGATCCTCTGGTGCTGGTGTGCCATCCTCAGCATCCGTTGGCGAAACAGAAGCGGATCAAAATGAAAACGCTAACGGGCCAGAAATTCATTGGCTTCCAACCGGATATTCCGACACGCAAGGCGCTCGATAAAATTCTCAAAGAAAATAATGTCGATGTGCAGCACGTAATGGAGTTCGATAATATCGAGACGGTGAAACGCGCTGTCGAAATTGACGCTGGCGTCGCAATCGTTCCGCAGACAACCGTAGTGCAGGAAGTGGCGAAACAAACGCTCGCTCAAGTGGAACTTGATGATGGCGACTTTTACCGGCCGTTGGCGGCAATTTATAAGAAGAATAAAGTGCTGTCGCCTGCGATGAAACAGTTCTTGTCGATTCTAAAAGAGTCGCAGTAATTTTCTGTTGCATTTGAGCGGATCGCGGCTGTGTCGAAGACCAGCCGCGATCCGATCCGCTAGGTATTCGGGTTACTTCAGATTCGCCGGGTTTAGCGGTTTTAGATCCTTTGGAATAAACATTCCGTCCTTGCGGATTAATTCGTCATCAAACCGGATTTCGCCGCCGCCCCATTCGGGTCGTTGAATAAGGACCATGTCCCAATGCACGGCCGAGCGATTGCCATTATCACACTCTTCGTAGGCCTGGCCAGGCGTCAGGTGCAATGAGCCAGCGATTTTTTCATCGAAAAGGATGTCGCACATTGGATTCAGGATGTGCGGATTGAACCCCAGCGAGAATTCCCCGGTAAAACGTGCGCCAGCGTCTGTATCGAGAATTTCGTTCAAACGCCTGGTGTTGTTGGAAGTCGCTTTGACAACTTTGCCGTCTTTGAACTCCAGCAGGACGTTTTCAAATTTTGTTCCTGCGTAAAGAGTCGGGGTATTGAATTGAATTCTGCCGTTGATGGAATCTTTAACGGGACACGAGAAAACTTCGCCATCAGGAATGTTGCGATCGCCTTTGCACATTTTCGCGCCAATGCCTTTGATGCTGAATGCGAGATCGGTTCCCGGACCTTTGATGTGGATGCGATCCGCTTTTTTCATGCGCTGTTCAAGCGGGATCATAGCTCGCGCCATTTTGCGATAGTCCATCGTGCAGACGTCGAAGTAGAGATTTTCGAATGCCTCAGTGCTGAGCCCGGCGCTCTGAGCCATGCTGGGCGTAGGCCAGCGCAACACACACCAGCGCGTCTCGCTGACACGGTGATTCAGGACCGGACGGGTGATGCGCGAAAACAGGGACATCCGGTCGTTGGGAACATCGGCATTTTCATTGGCATTGCTGCTGCCGCGAATCGCGATGTATGCCTGGACTTTCTTCATGCGGAACAGTTCGAGATCGCGCAGAAGTGCCGCATGTGTCTCATTGGTTTCACGCAGAATTTCGCGCGTGATGCGCGTATGGCGGACTTCAATGAGAGGGAGCGCCCCGGCCGAGCGTACCGCGCGCATCAATTCGATCGAAAATTCGTCCGGGACATCAATCATATCGAGCAGGACGCGGTCGCCTTTTTTCAGCGTAGTCGAGTATTCGACCAAAAGCGTTGCCAGTTTTTTGTAACGAGGATCGGTCATAATAAAGAAAGACAGCGTAGTGGACGCCAAATTCTTGTCGAGGCGCAAGATGATACTACGAAGAGTTTAGTCTCTCGCGCTTCCTCCAAGCGCGTTCGCGCTTCTGAATTTCAGTACGGAGTACATCCTCGGCTGACCAACCGTTTGCTTGAGCCATGCTGGCCAACTTGAAAAGTTGTTCGCCAAGCGCAGAGCGAGTCATGCGATTTTTTGCAATTCCATTTACAAGCTTTGCGCGGCGCGCCTTCTTCACGAGTTTTTCGGCGCGAAGCAACGCAGGCAAGTGCTTTGGAATGCCATCAAGTGCGGAAGGACGGGCGTGTCGAGTGCCGTGTTTCTCGGCGCGTTTGATTTTTTCCCAATTGGCCCAGACTTCATCCACATCTTTGACCTTGATGTTTCCGAAGACATGCGGATGGCGGCGGATAAGTTTATCTGTGATATGACGAGCGACATCTTCAAAACTGAAAGCGCCCCGCTCTTTGGCCAGTTGACAATGGAATACAACTTGCAGGAGGAGATCGCCCAGTTCTTCGACCATTTCATGATCGTCACCAACCTCAATGGCATCAATCAGTTCATAGACTTCTTCGACAGCGTGCCAGCGAAGTGATTTGTGATTCTGTTCGCGGTCCCAGGGACAACCTGCGGGCGAACGCAAGCGCGCCATGACTTTAAGCAGTTCATTGATAGCAGGATTTTTCTTCACAAAATCACCAGGTTATCGCGGTGGACTACCTCGACTCGTTGCAGCTTGCGAGACTTAATCTCAGTCGAATCGAATCCGGCAATGCCGCGGGCAAATTCGGTTCCGTTGAGATCACAGATGCTTACGACGTCGCCGGCAGTGAATTCGCCATCACAACGGGCCACACCGGGTGGAAGCAAACTTTTGCCGCTGTCACGCAAAGCTTTTCGCGCTCCGTCATCAACGAACAATGCACCTTTGGGGTGGTGGAAGAACGCAATCCATCGTTTGCGTCCCTGAAGCCTGCCAGTCTGCGGCACGAATAAAGTCCCCTCCTCTTCAGCGGCAAGAATTCGAGCCAACGTTCGTTTCTTTTTTCCGGAGGCGATGATCAATGGAATGCCAGAACGAATGGCAATTTTTGCAGATTGAATCTTCGAAGCCATCCCGCCGACAGCCGTAGCGCTATTGGTTCCGCCAGCCATCTTTTCGATTTTGTGATCGATGCTTTCGATAATTGGAATCGTGCGCGGATTGGCTTTGCCGAAGTTTTCGATAACGCCATCGACAGTTGTGAGAATCACCAACAAATCTGCGGGCAACAACGCGGCAACCAACGCGGAGAGTCGGTCATTGTCGCCAAATTTCAACTCGGTGAATGAAACCACGTCGTTTTCATTTATGATGGGCACAATGCCGTGACCGAGAAGACGGACAAGAGTGTTGCGTGCGTTGAGATGGCGGTCGTGATGCTGGAGATCATCATGCGTGAGCAAGATTTGTGCGACCGACAAGCCGAAAGCGCCAAAGAGTTTTTCATAAGTGGCCATCAGGCGGGATTGCCCAACGGCCGCGCAGGCCTGAAGTTCAGCGAGATCGCCTGGACGCTTTTCGTGGCCTAGAACGCCCATGCCTGCGCCGACCGCACCGGAACTTACGAGCACAATTTCTTTGCCTGCCGTGCGTTGTTCGGCCACCTGCGCCACCAACTGCTCCATTTGTGCCAGATCGGGTTGCTTGCGGCTATCGGTGAGGACACCCGTACCCAATTTGACCACGACGCGGGAAATGTCTTTCAGAAAATCCGAGCGCACAAAATCAAATTGAGATTAGCCAGGATTTTGAAATTCGGTTTCGTCGTAGCCGCCGACATGAGGAGGAGGAACTCTTACGCCGGGATAGCCTGTTCCGCCTCGTCACCTCGGCAGCTGTGATTTTTGATATCTCGTAATCCACGGTAGAGAGAATAGTAAAACGAGCCACGGAATGAAGAACATAAACGACGGACTTTGCACTTTAGACTTTGGAGGTTGGGCTTTAGAGTGGCTGGATGCGCAATGAATCATTGAATTTTCTCAGAACCCTCGTGAATACACCAAGCCCGGTCGGCCATGAAGTTCGCGGACAGCGGGTCTGGCTGGATTACGCCGGTGAATTTGCGGACGAAACTTTTTCGGACGCTTACGGCAATTGCGTCGCCGTTTTGAACAAAGGCGGTTCGCCGCGGTTAATGCTCGCCGGCCACGCGGATGAAATTGCAATGTCCGTCAATTACATCAATGACGACGGCTTTATTTATGTCCGGAAAATGGGTGGCGTGAACGCAGCGATTACCAAAGCACAACGCGTTATCATCCACTCCTCGCAGGGAAAGCGGACGCCGGTCAAAGGTGTGGTCGGAAATGTCGCACCGCATTTGATGAAAGAGGATAAGGACCCCAAGCCGCCTCAGATGCATGACTTGTTTATTGATATCGGCGTGAGCACTCGTAAAGAAGCGCAGGAATTGGTGCGGGTCGGCGACCCTGTAACTTTGGCAGACGAATTCGACCTATTGCGCGACGATCTGGTAGTGGCGCGCGCCTTTGATAATCGTATCGGCACGTTTTCCGTCGCCGAGGCGCTGCGATTGCTGAAGACCTCAAAAATGAAATTGCACGCAGAGGTCTGCGCCGTCTCAAACGTCCAGGAGGAAGTGGGATTGTTAGGAGCCCGCCAAATCGCGTACTCATTGAAACCAGATATTGCGTTAGTCGTGGATGTAACTCATGCAACCGATTATCCGACGGTAAACAAACTGCAGCACGGCGATGTGAAGATTGGCAAGGGACCAACAATCACACACGGCGGCTGCAATCATCCCGATGTTGTCGCCCGAATTGAATCCGTGGCCGGAGCAAAAAAAATTCCGCTGCAACATGAAGCGATGTCGAACACGAGCGGCACAGACACAGACGCTATCTTTTGGACACGCGGCGGAATCGCCAGCGCATTAATCAGTTTGCCAAATCGTTACATGCATTCGCCGGTTGAAGTCGTCAGCCTGAAGGATTTGGAGATGATTCCTGAACTGCTTGCTGGATTCGCAGCATCGCTGAAGAAAGGCGAAGAGTTTAAGGTAAAAATCTGAGTTGCAGTCCATCCCTTGATTTCTTCCCTGGTTTCTGGAAATCTAATGACGTGAGCGCAGCAGAAATTGTCAAAGAGTTAGAAACCTTGCCTCGAACCGAGCGAGCCGACATCGCTAAAAGGATTCTACAAGGCCTCTGTAGAAATGACAAAGTGGTGACTCGCATTATGCAGCGTATTGAGAATCCAGATATTCCCGAGGATGTGTGGCGGGGAATTGAAGACGCGGAGGATGGTCGGACAGTTGATATGGAGGCAGCTCTCCATGAAAGACCTCCTCACCGGGCATGAGCTATCGGTACCGCGCTACTGAAACTTTTTGGAAAAACTTCTACGATCTGCCGCCTAAACAGAAGGACACAACCCGCAAAGTCTGGCAAATTTTCAAAATGACCCTTTTGATCCACGATTGGGCACCCATAAAATTCAACGGCTTTCAGCATTAATGCGCCGTACGGTTTACGCGGTAGTCGTAGAAGCAGATCTACGCGTCGTCTTTTATATTGAAGGTAACGTGGTCGTTTCCTTTAACATTGGAACTCACGAGGTCTATCGAGCATGATTGCGCGGATTTGGCGCTAAAGCCTCACATCCTCCGGCCTGACCTCAAGACATTCGTCCTGATCTTCCCAGACGACGGCCGGATAAAACTCCAGCAGCCGAACCGCCAACATTTTCCCAGCCTGTGCCAGCAGCCGTTCTGCTTCCTCGGCGGCATTTTCAAAAGCGCGGTCGTAATCACCGGCGGTTTTTCGTTGTCGATCGTCCCAATGGGCAACCGCATGAACGGGCGCGTATTTGTCAGCCCATTTTTCCAACTCGCCGCGAATGTTATCGGGAAGCTCGTCGAAAGGAACGAGCGTATCGTTGCAATGCTGGCAAATCAGACCCGCATCCTTAACATCACGCGTCAGCAGCGGAAGCATTGGCGCGCGGCAGCACGGAGATTCCGAGTAGGTGGGCGGAGCTGTGGCGAGGCGCTTGAGCCAGATTTGCCTTTCATGGCCGAGCTGTGAACCCAATCGATAAGCTCCGAGCAAGGGATGTGAGAGCCGCCAGCTTTTACCGGCAAGCTGGCTGAGAGTTTGGGAAAGCCAGCGGGCAAGAGTGAGATCATCGAAGTCACGGAAGATCAGACTGTACTCTTTCCAGAGCAAATCGAGCGGTGATTCGGCGTTGGCTGCCATCGGCGCGGAGTTTTACGCGCGTACGCATGACTTGTCGAGCCGGGAACAATGCCCCGCTGTCGCTCAAAGTCTGCCGGAGACCGCGAGGTCGCGCGCGTCACGAACTTCCGGCTTTTGCTTTGCTTCACTCAATGTACGCTCGGGAACGAATGCGACCGCTGCCAAAAAAATTTCTTGCCGCAATGATTGCGATTCAGCCGTTGCCAGGCGCGCCACTGTATCGCGGTGACGATGAAGAGATTGTGGCGCAGGCACTTTCAGATCTTCAGACCTACTGCGAAGCGGGCGTGGACGCGATCATCTTCGAAAACAGCCATGATCTGCCTTACATCAAACCGCCGCTTCCTGCTCGCGCCGTCGAATTAACGAAACGCGTTGCCCGAGAAGTGCGAAACCGCTTTTCGGGGCCGATTGGCATTCAAATGCTTGAAGCCGCGAACGAAACGGCGCTGGAAATTGCTTCTGAAGCTGACCTCGATTTTCTGCGAGTCGAAAGCTACGTCTTTGCTCACGTTGGCGGCGCGGGCTTCATCGAAGGTTGCGCCGGCAAACTGTTGCGCCTGCGAAAGGAAACTGGTTGTGAACACATCAAAGTTTTTGGCGACGTAAAGAAAAAGCATTGTTCTCACGCATTGACCGGCGACCTCGATATTCTCGACGAAGTCAAACAGGCTGAATTTTTTCTAGTGGACGGCGTCATTGTAACCGGCGCACGGACAACTGAACCGCCGAGTCTGGCCGAATTGCGCCGAGTGAAGAAACATGCACACGTGCCAGTCGTAATCGGTTCCGGGATGACGCCGCAGAACATTCGGTCCTATTTCAAAATCGCTGACGGATTTATCGTCGGCTCGACTTTTCGCGAAGCAGGCGAGTTCCTCGGCCGATTGGATCGAAAGCGTCTGAATTCTTTCATGAAAGTGTTTCGCGCCTTGAAATGAGTCGCGCAACCAAAAAACTCTCAGGCCGTGGCAGCCGACGTAAGGAAGCTCAAATTGATCCTGTTACAGCGCAGCAACAAAATATGGAGCCTCCTTACGTCGGCTGCTACGATCGGCGTACTATATCCAGAGTGAGAAGTGGTCTCACACTTTTGTTCTCGATCGCCCTCCTTCCGTTTTTAGCGATTGGACAAACGAATACTTTCCGCTTTGCGTGGTTGAGCGATACGCACGTCGGTTCAATTACCGGCGAGGAGGACTTACGCGCCTCAGTGCGAGACATCAATTCTCTGACTGGTTTAAGTTTTGTCGTAATTTCCGGCGATGTGACCGAATACGGCTCCCGCGAGCAGCTTCGCCTCGCCAAAGAGATTCTCGACGGCTTAAAAATTCCCTGCCATGTCGTTCCCGGAAATCACGACACAAAATGGTCCGAATCCGGCGCGACCGACTTTCCCCGGCTCTGGAAGGAAGATCGCTTTGTTTTTAATTATGGCGGATTTTGTTTCATTGGCATTCACGAAGGTCCGGTAATGAAAATGGCCGATGGACATTGGGCACCGCAAGACGTTCGCTGGCTGGAAGCGACCCTGAAAAATCTTCCGGACACAAATCAGCCGATTGTTTTTGTCACGCATTACCCGATCGATAACGGAATAGACAACTGGCACGTCGTCCTTGACCTTCTTAAGAAATACAACACGCAGGTTGCTTTATGCGGTCATATTCATCGCAACAGCAATGATTCTTTCGAAGGCCTTCCCGGTGTGATGGGCCGCTCCAACCTGCGTGGCAATGCGTCGGCAGGTGGTTACACGCTGGTCGATGTGAAAGATGGCAGTACAATGACTTTCTCAGAGCGCACACCCGGTGGTCCCACTCAGCCAGCGTGGCATGCGCTTGCACTCACGAAACATGATTATGGAGCCGACACCAACGATTACCCGCGACCGGATTTTTCCGTTAACAAACGCTTCCCCGTTACCGAGCGATGGCGTCACGACACTGAATACACGATTGCATCCAGTCCAGCGATATGGAACAGCATAGCCCTTTTCGGTGATGCTTCCGGGACAGTTTATGGATTGTCCGTTGATTCCGGCGCTGTGCTATGGACCTTCAAAACAAAAAGCGCCGTTTATTCGACTCCTGATATTGCAGGCGACATTGCGATCATCGCCTCAACCGATGGCAACATCTACGGCATTCAGGCCGGAACCGGCAAAGAAGTTTGGCGATATGAAACGAAACAACCGATTGTCGCATCGCCGCGTGTCGCAGACGGAACCGTCTTCATCGGTTCGAGCGAAGGCAAATTTCGCGCGTTTGACGCCGCCTCCGGCAAGCTCAAGTGGCAATTCGAGCGCGTTGCCGGATTCGTCGAAACCAAACCGATCGTTTATGACGGCAAAGTGATTTTCGGCGCATGGGATCAAAATCTGTACGCGCTCGATGCTCGAACCGGCAAATTCGCCTGGAAGTGGAAAGGGGAAAGGTCCGGCACACTTTTCTCCCCCGCTGCATGCTGGCCAGTCGCCGCGAAAGGAAAAGTCTTTGTCGTCGCGCCGGACCGCAAAATGACCGCCATTGATGCAAAAAGCGGCCACCAAATCTGGCGCACCGGAAATTATTTGGTCCGGGAAAGCATCGGGATTTCGGAAGATCAAAGTCGTTTCTATGTGCGAGCGATGCAGGATTCTTTCTACGCGCTGTCCACCTCTGCTCGGCAACCGGCAACGGTTTGGGAACAGAAAACCGATTTCGGCTATGACATCAACTCCGCGATGCTCGTCGAAAAGGACGGCGTCGTCTTCTACGGCACCAAGAATGGCTTGGTGTTCGCGCTGGAGGCAAAAACTGGCGCAGTCAAATGGGAGCACAAAATCGGTGTGGGCGTCGTAAATACGCTGATGCCACTTGGCGCCAATCGTGTTCTCGCAACTGACTTCGACGGCCACGTCACAATGATCGAGGCCAAAGAGTAGCCGCCGACGTAAGGAGAATCTAAACTCCGAGACCGAACGAGAGGGGGCAAGGAACGGAGCAGTGTCCACGCAGAGACGCAGCGAAAGCGGCATAGGGCTGCCGCTTTAAACTCCCGTTCATTGGCATGCGGATTCAGTTGAGTCTACGCAGTCTGCCTCCTCACGTCGGCGGCTACTTACATAGGCGGCTCCTTCCGAGGAAATTCCTTGGAACCGATATAGGGCTGAACCCTACTCTTTTCTTGCATCTCTGCAGCGCTTTCATATCCTGTAAGCTCGGTTTTTAACATTTACCCTTTTACGTAAAGTTGAAGAGCAGGAAAACTATTGTCTCGCGTCGTCGATTTTTGACACTTGGCTCCTTCGGAGCCGTCGGAATTTGGATCGGTTCATCAGATCAACTGGCTGCCCGCGCAGTCCGCGGTTTCGTCGCAGAAACCGGCCGGACCGTTCTCAAGCCAAAATTCACACCCACGCCCGATTCCTGGAGTTCCAACACCATCACCGCCGCATGGCTCGGGCACTCAACGGTGTTGCTGAATTTCTACGGCATGACAATTTTAACCGATCCGGTTCTCGGCAAACGAGTCGGCGCAGACACATTCGTCGGCACCATCGGCGCGAAACGGATTATCGCTCCAGCGCTCAAAGTTCGCCAACTTCCAGCCATCGACCTCGTTCTCCTTTCACATGCGCACATGGATCATTTGGATCTGGCGACGCTTCGGGCTCTTCCAGGCATGCCAAAAGCAGTGACCGCACACGCCACCACCGATTTGCTCGAAAGCACCCATCTCGAAGAGCCGAAAGCCCTCAAGTGGGGCGAAAGCGCTCGGGTTTCGACCGGACACGGCGACGCGACAGTTTCAGCGTTTGAAGTCAAACATTGGGGTGCGCGCTGGAAGGTGGACAAATATCGCGGGTACAACGGCTACGTTGTCGAACGCGAAGGGAAGAAAATCATTTTCGGCGGCGATACTGCCTGGACCGATTCGTTCCGCTCACTTCGTGGAAAAGGACCGTATGAATTGGCCATCATGCCAATTGGCGCCTATCAACCCTGGGTTTGCTCACATTGCACGCCCGAGCAGGCGGTGCGCATGGCCAACGACGCCGGAGCGGAGCATTTCCTTCCGATTCACACCAAAACTTTCCCGCTCGGACGCGAAGGGGTTATTGAGCCCATGGAGCGACTTCACAATGCTATCGAAAATGACCGTATCGGTTGGAGCGACGTCGGCCAGACTTTTCAACTCGCTTGAGCCTCCCGGCGCCCTTTCACCCCGTCGAGATCAAGCGTGCACTCCGGCCAAAACGGGCTGCTCGGTCGCGAAACTAAAAACCAATTGAGGTGCAGGTTCTTCGGGTAAGGAATCCGGTTGCGGTTCTGCGAGAGGTTCGGTCACGTCTTCAAACAAGCTGAAGACCAAAGAGAGCCCGCAGAATCCACCAAAGGCGTAACAGATCCCTTTGGCAATCGGGGCTGCTCCGTCAAGAAGACCGCTGTATCCAAAGATCGCTGCGATAGTAGCGACTACGGCCGAAATATAGGCGCGCTTAAGCATGCTATAATCTCATTGGAATTTGCCTCCGGGTTCAATCAGGTATCTCCCTCCTAGTTGACACGACAAAAACCCGGTAATCCTGTCCGGCGGGCTGTTCTTTTTCAGGACACTTTCTCCGCCTTAGCTTGGCCGACTGTAACGATTTTCCCCCGTGTTACCCGCAAAAGTTTCGAACCCAAGCGAGTTGGCCCAATTTATGCAACATACTAATATCGTTGTATGTTGTCGTCCTGGTTGGAACGTCTTCGACTGAAGTCTGCAAACCCTGTCGCTTCCTGGTGGGGCAATCTTATTCTTAAATCATCCGACCCGCAGGTCCGGTCCAAGGCAATCGAACACCTCTCTGGTTCGCGGCACTCCCGCGACACAGAACGCGTCTTCGCGAGTCTGCATGACAAGAGTCCCAGTGTCCGTTGCGCCGGAGTCCGCGCGTTGGAAAAATCCAAACGCCCTGAAGCCTTCAAATCGTTGCTCGCCGCATTGAGTGACCGTGCCCCCGAAGTGCGAGAAGCCGCAGTTTTGGTCCTGGGCCGTTCCGGCAACCCAAAAGTTCTCGGTTCCCTTGCCGCCTCTTTGAGGGACCCTGAGCCCTCCGTCCGGCGCGCCGCTGCCGGTGGTCTGCGCTCCATGGGCTGGCGTCCCTCCACCAGCGAAGAAGCCGCTCGATTCGATATCGCCCTGGGCAACACTCCGGATGCCGTCTCCGCGGCTCCCAGTCTCGTCCCCGAACCTTCTCCCGAAACCAACACGGCTTTTCATCGACGCATGCGCGCCGAAATTGAAAAGGAAAAGAACGACCCAACGAGGGTCAGCACTTTGCTGGCTGCCGCGCACAGCAACGATTTGCTAGCCCGCATTTCTGCCATCCATGATTTGGGCCAGGCAACCTCTCGCTTCGTCAGCGAAGAACTGCTCAAGTTCATCTGTGACCGTGAGCCGGAAGTGCGATTGGCAGCAATTCAGGCCTTGTCCATGCGCGCCGATACTTTGCCCGCATACCTCCTGGGGTGTCTTGAAGACTCAAGTTCGGATGTGCGCCTGGTCGCGGTACGCTATTTTGCCCGGGTGCCTAATCGACAGATTACTCATCTGCTGCTGCCTCTCCTCTCCGATCCCATTGTCCAAATCCGCGAGGCCACGGCGAATGCGGTTGGCTTCGACGGCAATACGGCGGCAATCGAAGACCTGATCGTGTCTCTGATGGACGAAGACGGAATGGTCCGCGAAGCCGCGCATCTATCGCTCGCTCAAATCGATCCGAATTGGCTATACTCCGAAGGAGCCAAAGCTGCCCGTCCCCGACTGGAATCGTTGCTCTCCTTCTGCCCTGAAGCAGATCTCGAAAGACTCAATCAACTTCTCGGCAGCATCGCCCCTCGCGATTCCTACGCTGCGGACGACGCCTATTCCGCACCTTCCGCGGATTATGGCTATCAGGGCTGAGATCCGTTTCTAACGGCCAAGACATTTCGTCGTCGTCGGCCCCCTCGTTTCGGCGTTCGCGGGCGACAAGTAACAATCATCACCCGCTTAGCTTGTCGCCTTCCATTTTAACGCTTCAACGCTTCAACGTTTTAACCCACTTTCGGCGTTTCCTTTCCTGAATCTCTCCCTTATCGTCTTTGCGCTTCGCCGTGGAAGACAAAGAGAACTTGGTCGGTTCGCTGGCCCACTGGTTGGCAGTGGGAAAGCTGGAAGCTCGACTGGTCCTTCCAGTTATCCAAAAACTTGCTGGCTCTCCCGAGTCTCTCGTCACTCTTCTCGAACAACTGGATGAAATTTCCGATACTGCGGTCGTCGCATTAGCCGCTCATCTGCGCGAAACGTTGCGCAAAGTAGCGCTCCGTTTCTACGAACAGCGCAAGACCGGCCAAAAAACTACCGAACAAGACCAAGCTGTCCTCGGCGAACTGACCCTTGGCATCCCACCGGAATGGTCGCTCGAAGGCGATCCCGTGACTTCTGTCGAATCGGCTTCGCGCCTGGCTCGTGATCTCGCCTTCCTCGCCGCCAATCAAGAGAAAACCCCACAACTATTTCATCACGTCAGGGAGGAGACCTCGCGAACTTTGGCCGCAGCGAACGGCGATATCTTGCCGCGTATCGAAAGGCATTTGCGAACAGTAATTGCCGAATTCGAAAGATCCTGGCCGACCGACATGCCCGGACGCGATGCAGTCCTGGCACATCTTAAACATCAAGCCGCGCGCGTACAGTCCACTTCGAAGCAAACCGACGAAGACCTTGCTTCGCTTCAATCCAAATTTGCCTCCACCGAAAACCGAGGCGAAAAACGACGAATCATCGACTCACTTTGTTTCTGGCCCACACCTGCCGCGTTTCTATCCCTGCAATCAATCGCAACGGAAGCCTGGACGCAGGATCGAGCGATGCTGGATCTCACGCTGCGTTTTGGCCAACGCGGCGCAAGCACATGGGAAAATTGGCTACATTGGCTTTCTCATCAATCGAGTCTCTGGGAACTGGAGCGCGCAGCTCTCCTCCAACTCGTTCGTAACCAGTCGCAAGCCCTTTTATTAGTTCTGTACTCACAGCTCTCCGAGGCGAACCCGGCGATCCTCGATGCACTTGTTGAAAAACTCTACGAATTCTCCGAGCCAGTTCAGCCCCAAGCGCTCGTCGTAACCTGGTCAAAAATCGTCAACATCCGCGAGCGAAGGGCATTGCTTGGAATTCCCGAGCCTGCCGCTCCACCAGTCATCACCGAGTATCAAGCTGCAGCCACTGCGCCACCGCCAATTGTCCCCCAACCAGCACCGCCAGCCAAGCCCGCGCCACCTCCCGTCCCGCCGAAGCCCTCCTTCTGGGAAACTCATCTGCAACCACTCTTCGTCGAGAACTGGTACATCGTCGCCGGCATCGCGATGGTCATTCTCGGCAGTTCGCTGCTCGCCTATTACACGTGGGACAAACATTGGCTGGTCCGCTACACGATCATGCCCGCGCTTCTCGCAATCTTCACCTGGTCGCTCGCCGGTGCAGGACGTTGGATCGAGAAAAAAGACGGGGAATTCAAAAGCACGGCCGCAATTCTCCGCGGCGCTGCCATCGGCTTATTGCCAATCAATTTCATGGCGATGGCACTTTTGTCGGCCGACGAGAAAGTGCCACAAAAGGGCCCTGCGCTGCTCACAATGGCAGCGATTTACATATTCGCCTTTGGCTGGGGCCTAAGAAATTGGTGTGGCGCAGTCGAACCCGCATTGAAGAATCGCCTCGCCGGTGCGCTGCTCCTGCTGAACACATTGGTCGCGGTCGGTCCGCTTGCACGAACCGTCGCTCACTTTGAAGGCCGTCCATTCCTGATTGCTCTCGGCGCAGGCTTCTACATTGGATTTGTCGTCGCCGCCGCAACACTCGTCCAATTCACTCGCAAAACGCTCACGCGCGAAATGGCTGAAGAAAAGCGCGTGCCCTGGTTCGTCGCCTCCGTCCTCGCGGTCACATATCTGCAAGTGTTCGTCTGGGTTCATGGCTTCATGCGCCACCTGCCGCATCCTCATACTTACGCGCTTCTCATCATCGGAATTGGCTGGTTGATTTTGTTCGCAGAACGGCGCGCACTCGAATTGAAACAAAGCCCGCAACTCCACGGCGGCGAATCTTTTCTGGGCTTCGCCTTCATCCTGCTCGGACTGCTGATGGGCTTCGCCGATCCATACATTCGCATCGCTTCTTTCGAAGCCGCCGGCATCGTCTGGCTTTTCCAGGCATTTTCGCGCAGGCATTCGCTGCATTATTGGATCGCGCTGACGCTGTTCGGCCTCGGCGGTGCGTCCGTCGGACTGCTCCAGCAATTTCCCGGTCCCTGGCTGCCTGTGATTGGAATCCTCCTCGCACTGGCCTATGGACTCGCTGCCAGCCTCAGCAAAAATCGCAATTCAGAGCTCAGCGAAGCTTGCCGACGGATGCAGGCCGTTGCGCTCGTCATCACCACAATCGTTGCACCGCTGACGCAATGGCATTACCGCTCCGAACCATTGGGAACAGCGCTTTGGCTGCTCGTAATCGCTGGGCTGTTTGCGTGGCGTTCATTCAAAGATCAAAAACTTCATTGGCTCCACGCGACCATGGTCATCATGGCTCTGGTCCTCCCCTATGCCGGTTGCGTCGATATGGTCAATCGGACGGCCCATCACAATACGATGGTGTTTGGTCTCGCAATTCTCTCCCTACTCTGGCTCGGCTTGACTCGCGTCAAACCGCTCCCATTGATCCACGACGCCCGCTCAACCGTGCTCTGGTTTTACGGAAGCCTCGCCGTTGCCGCCATGCTCCTGCGCGTCGCACTCGGCGACACCGCTCCCGCTCCGCTCTGGTATCGCGATTTCGCAGATTACACCGGCCCAATCCTGATGATGCTGGTTTTCGTTCCGGCCACATATCACTCGCGTTCACTGGTTCCGGCGGGAATGGCAGTCGCGATTATGGCCGTGCTCTTTCCCGAGTTGAAGGCGAACTTGCGCGAAACTTTTCCATGGCTCGCCTGGGGCAGTGGTTTTGCCAGTTCAATTTGTGCGCTTGCACTGACGTGGCTTTGTTTCTTCTTGCGGCCGTGGGCGTTTCTCAAAAACCTTCCTGAAGGCGATCGCTTCATGGCCAACGAACCGTTCCCGCTCCGCCGATACGATCACACACTCTTCACCTGGCCGATCATGGCCGCCGTTTTGTTTCTCGTTATCAAAGTTGAAACATGGAATTTCATTTTGAATCTCATCGCCAATGGCGTTCGTCTTAAGACCGCCGTTGCGTTGGCAATCACCGGCATCACGTGGACCTTCATTGGCATTTACAACCGCGAACGGTGTCGCGCGGTCGTCAGCGTGCATCTCGGTTGGATCTGGGTGTTTCTCGGATTGAACTTCAGTTACTGGCAGTTGGCGGAAAATCCGAACTACTCGATCCCAATTCTGGCTATGGGCATCTTGTTGCAATGCCTCTATTGGTTCTACCGATTCTATCTCGAACAAAAACTGTCCTGGACCAAAAACCTCCTAACCTCTCCGACGCGGCACGTGCTGATCATCGGCAGCATCACCTTAGCCACGGTTTGCACATTGCTGATTCTCGGAGGGGCCATTTTCGAGCGGCTCCAATGGCTTTACTGGTTCCTGTTAGCACAACTCATTTGGCACGCGCTTGCGACGCGAAAGCTGGTTTTCGGAACTGTTTTGTTTTTCCAAATCTGGGCAGGCCTTCTCGCCGTGACCGCGTCCGGAATGGGTCCGCTCTGGGATCGAGTTGTCAACGATGTCAGTCAAAGCGTGACCCCCACGCTGTGGCTGCTCTTCGCAATTGAGTTGATCTTCGTCGCCCTCGAACTTGTGGGCCGATCCTCTCACGCATCACGCAACACGGAACACGAAACCGCTACAGTATCGACCTCGCCCGCAGTCCCCCGCACTTTTGGCGTTTGGAATTTTGTCTCTCCCCTTCTCACTCCCCCATTCGTCATCGCCAGCTTGCTCACATTTCTTTTCGGCCTCGGTGGAATCGTGGATGGAATTCATACGTTCGAATTATCGCGAATCCAGCAATATTTTCTCCTGGCAATTGTTTTGCTGACCGCCCGCGCCCAGATATCCGGGCTGATGCTCCTGACCGGGATGCTGCTCGCTTATGTGTTCGTTCATCGCGGCCTTCTCGCAGCAATCGGAGACAGACCAGATGGCGGTCTCGAATTGCAACTTCTGTTGTTGGCCAGCCCTTGGCATGTCGCGACCTTTGGGCTGTCGATGGTGATACTCGCCCAAGCAGGACGGTGGTTGAATGAAAAGAAAAAGGGAGTGCTAACCGGCGCATTTGTTCAGCAATTTTTCGTGGCGCGGTCCGTTGGATGGATCTTTTGGCCGGCGACAATTTTTTGCGCATCAGCGGCATTCTTTCACACGTTCAGTCCGGAGCTGCGCGAGCGACCACCGCAATTGCTCGCGCCTTACCTGGGTGCGCTGACATTTGGGTTAGTATCCTGGTTTTGGCGGCAGAGCCGGTTCTACGCCGGCGCGGGTTGTTTATTGTTACTGGGAAATATTCATCTCGTGCGCGTGTTCGGCGGCGAATGGTTGCGCTCGCAGGAGTTATCAGAATTGCACCTGGTGTGCTTGGGAATGGGGCTGACGTTGCTGATGGGATCGGTTCTGCGGCATGTTATTGATTACGCCGGACGTAGCAGCCGACGTCGGGAGGCTCCATCTTCTCTTTCCCAGGCCGATGTAAATACAAACACAGCCTCTGCCGCAATCAACCGTGCAAGTCTTGGGTTAGCGGCTTCGATTCTTCTTTTGCTCTCCGCCAATTATTTCACCGCGCCAAACGTGTCGAACATCTCGTCGATGCGTTTCATCGTTTCCGGCGCAATGGCCTATCTCGCCGGCTGGTATTTTCGCAGGAGTGCGCGCCATCCCGGACCCGGCGAAGAATCGTACGTCGAATTATGCGAAGGGCTCTATCACTTCGGCGTGGTCACGGCCATTTGGTGCGCGGCGTTGCTCGTGCCATGGTTCCGCAATCCGTTCTTCACCCTCATCGCGCTTGGCCTGCCAGTCGCCTATTTTTATATTCGCGCTGAAATTGCGGCGCGAACTGAGACGGTAGGAACACGTTCCACCGCCTC
>Ga0068857_100001226_pt1 | contig 19995 bp, 16 predicted proteins | sample KBSCornC72_FD_66591 | JGI IMG/M metagenome (GOLD analysis project Ga0068857, IMG submission 66591) | Corn rhizosphere microbial communities from Kellogg Biological Station, Michigan, USA - KBS Corn C7-2 | ecosystem: Host-associated > Plants > Roots > Rhizosphere > Soil ...
CACCGAGCATCTCTTGCTGGGGTTGGTGCGTGAGGGTGAAGGGATTGCCGCCGGGGTGCTGGAGAGTCTGGGGGTCAACCTTGAAAAGGTGCGCAGCCAGACTATTCAGGTGCTCTCGCAATCGGGCAATCAGCATGAGGGCGGACGCGAGAAGCACTCCAAGACGCCCACGATTGACCAGATGGGCATCGACCTGACCTCGCACGCGCGCATGGGCAAGCTCGACCCGGTGGTCGGGCGCGAGCAGGAAATCGAGCGCGTGATCCAGATTCTGTCACGCCGCCAGAAGAACAACCCTGCCCTGATTGGCGAGCCGGGCGTTGGCAAGACGGCCATCGTCGAGGGGCTGGCCCAGCGCATCGTCGCGGGCGAGGTGCCCGAGACGCTGATGGGCAAGCGTCTGCTGACACTTGATGTCGGCTCGCTCGTCGCCGGGACGAAGTATCGCGGCGAGTTTGAGGAGCGGCTGAAGAAGATCATCGAAGAGATTCGCTCCAGCCAGGACTGCATCATCTTCATCGATGAGGTGCATACCCTGGTAGGCGCTGGCGCGGCCGAGGGCGCGGTGGATGCCGCCAATATCCTCAAGCCCGCGCTTTCACGCGGCGAGTTGCAGTGCATCGGCGCGACAACGCTGGACGAGTATCGCAAGTACATCGAGAAGGACGCGGCGCTCCAGCGGCGCTTCCAGGAGGTGATGGTCCGCGAGCCGAGTGTCGAGGAGACGCTCGATATTCTCAAGGGTCTGCGCGACCGCTACGAGTCGCACCACCGCCTGACGATCTCCGACGACGCCCTGCGCGCCGCCGCCGAGATGGGCAGCCGCTATATCACCGACCGCTTCTTGCCGGATAAGGCGATTGACCTGATTGATGAGGCGTCGAGCCGCGTGCGCATGCAGCGGTCGCTGGCCCCGCTGAACCTCAAGGAGGCGATGCGCGGGCTGGAGGCAGTGCTGCGCGAGAAGGACGAGGCCATCCAGAACCAGCAATACGAGCAGGCCCAGGCGCTGTTGGAGCGCGAGAAGAAGCTGCGCGAGCGCATCACCAAGCTCGAATCGGGCTGGCACAAGGACCAGTCGAGCGAGAAGCCGGTTGTCACTGAAGAGGACATCGCGCAGATCGTCTCGATGTGGACGGGCATCCCGGTCATGCGGATCGCGCAGGAAGAGTCCGCCCGCCTGCTGGAGATGGAGAGCGCGCTGCATAAGCGCATCATCGGCCAGGACGAGTCGATTGATACGATCAGCCGTGCGGTGCGACGTGCCCGTGCCGGTCTGAAAGATCCCAAGCGCCCGATTGGCTCCTTCATCTTTATGGGACCAACCGGCGTCGGCAAGACGGAGCTGGCCAAGGCGCTGGCTGAGTTCATGTTCGGCAGCGAGGACGCGCTCATCAAGATCGACATGTCGGAGTTCATGGAACGCCATTCGGCGGCACGTCTGGTCGGCGCGCCTCCAGGATATGTCGGCTACGAGGAGGGTGGCGAGCTGACCGAGAAGGTTCGCCGCAAGTCCTACAGTGTGATCCTGCTCGACGAGATCGAGAAGGCGCACCCAGACGTCTTCAATATGCTGCTTCAGATTCTCGAAGACGGCAAGCTGACCGACGCCAAGGGCCGCACGGTGGACTTCCGCAACACGATCATCATCATGACGTCGAATGTCGGCGCGTCCTTGCTCAACCGCGAGGCCGCCATCGGCTTCATGCAAAGTACTGATAAAAACAAGGTGGCGCAGTCCGAGTACGACCGCATGAAGGACAAGGTGCTCGGCGAGTTGAAAAACACCTTCAAGCCGGAGTTCCTCAACCGTATCGACGCCATCATGGTCTTCCACAGTCTGCGCCAGGAGCATGTGCGCCAGATCGTTGACCTGTTGCTCGCTCGCGTGCGCGTCCAGCTCACGGAGCAGCAGATCGAGCTGGTGGTTCCTGACGACGCCAAGGATTTCCTGGTGACGAAGGGCTACGATCCGCAGTATGGCGCCCGGCCGCTGCGCCGGACGATCCAGAACCTGATCGAGGACCCGCTGGCGGAGTACCTGCTGCAAGGCAAGTTCCAGCCGGGCGATGTGGTTCACGCCATTGCGCGGGATGGCACTATCGTCCTCGAGCATGGCGAGCATCCCGATGGCCTGCGACTGCCACCTCCACCGGAGGCTGCGCTTTCGGCGGGTGGTAGCGACTCCGCTGGGACTTCTGGCAGCGCTGATTAGCGGATTAGCAACGGGTAGGCCTTGTTGTATGGCAGACGGGGGACGTATCCATTGGGGATGCGTCCCCCGTTGCGTATTGTGAACCGTACGAATGAACCCCGAACAGCGTGCTGGGGGCCACTCGCGGCCTGAAGGCCGCGGCTAATTCCCTTCGGGTTCTTGGTTTGTCCAGGATGTTGGGACTAAGAAGCAAACGTTCTTGTTATGCCAGCGCGCTTGAGGGGCGTTTTTGCCAGAGATACGAGCGATAGAAAGAAGTAGCTTAACAGGCGGTAGCGCAAATTACCCAGGCGATGAGGTATTCTTCATCCAACCTTCATCTTCTTCTCAGAGAGTGGACGTATTATGCCAAAAGCGACATCAAAATATACCTGCCAGCAATGTGGCTATGAGAGCGTCAAGTGGATGGGGCGCTGCCCTGACTGCGGCGAATGGAACACACTTGTCGAGACGGTTTCGCCCGCGTTGAGCGGCGCGCGCCGTGGCGGCGGCGCCCTGAGCGCGACCGTGGCACAGCCCGTGCCATTAACCGAGGTCGAGGCAGTAGACGCACGGCGTATGAGCACCGGCTCGCCAGAGTTCGACCGCGTGCTTGGCGGCGGCATCGTTCCCGGCACGCTGATGCTCGTCGGCGGCGATCCGGGGATAGGCAAAAGCACGATCATGGCCCAGACCGCAGGCCATCTGGCGCTGCACGAAGGGCCGGTGCTCTACGTCTCGGCGGAGGAGTCGAACCAGCAGATTCGGCTGCGCGCGGACCGTCTGGGCATTGCGACGCCGCGCCTGCTGCTGCTGGCGGAGACCGATATCGACGCCATCGCCGAGACGGCGGAGCAGGTGCATCCATCGCTGATCGTCGTGGATTCCATCCAGACGGTGGCGTCGGCGCAGTTGCCGTCCGCGCCTGGGAGTATCAGCCAGGTGCGCGAGTGCACGTTGCGGCTGATGCAGCTGGCCAAGCGCACGCAGATATCCGTCTGTATCATTGGCCATGTCACCAAAGAGGGCACCGTGGCGGGCCCGCGCACGCTGGAGCACATGGTAGACGCGGTGCTCTATCTGGAGGGCGAGCGGTTCCATGTCTATCGGCTGTTGCGTGGCGCCAAGAATCGCTTCGGCGCGACCAATGAAGTGGGCGTCTTCGAGATGCGCGGCGAGGGCATGGTGGATGTGCACAACCCATCGGGCCTGTTTCTCACCGAGCATCACGGGCAGGCGAGCGGCTCGGCAGTGGTGGTGAGTATGGAGGGGACGCGCCCAATGTTGGTTGAGGTGCAGGCGCTGGCGACGACGACCGCCTTTGGCAACCCGCGCTGCACGACCACCGGGGTAGACCACAACCGGGTGTTAATGCTGCTGGCTGTGCTCACCAAGCGCGTCGGGCTGGCGCTCGGCACGCAGGATGTCTACGTCAACGTGGCGGGCGGCTTCACGCTGGATGAGCCAGCGGTTGACCTGGGCATCGCCGCGGCGGTGGCGTCGAGCTTTCGCGAGCGGCAGCTCTCGCCAGAGACCGTGCTGCTGGGCGAGGTTGGCCTGGGGGGCGAGCTACGCTCCGTGCCGCGCGTTGATCTGCGGGTGCGCGAGGCGGCCAAGCTTGGTTTCAAACGCTGTGTGCTGCCGGAATCGAGCGTTGTCGAGAAGATCAGCGGCGAAGGCGGTGCGCCAGCCATCAAGCTCTTGCGGGCAAAAACGCTCTCGGAGGCCCTTGAAATTGCGCTTGATTGATGGCACAATGCCTGCTATACCACTGATGCACTGCTTGTCGATTTCGGGAGTATAATGGAGAGACAACGACAGGTAAGCACCCGGCGAGCACAATGCATGAGTTAGCCTTTGCTGACCTGACTTGAGCTGAGAGGAGGAAAGACGCCTCGGCACGGCTATCGGAGTGAGGAAGTCCAGGAAGGACACAGATAGAGAACGGAGGAGGACATGTCACGTAGATTAGCCGCCAGGATAGCTGCCTTCGTGATCGTTGGCGCCATCGCGGCATTCGCCGGCTTCGACATCAACCAGAGTTCCAAAGCGCCCTGGCCATGGTGGGTTCTTGTTGGCATTGCAATTATTTGCGGCGTTATTGCCTTCATCATCCTTCCGTATGTGACCACTATTCCCTACCGCTGGGTGCGCGACCAGATTCGCAAAGCTGAGGTAAGTGACCTCGTCGCCGGGGCTATCGGCCTCGTCATCGGCCTCATCATCGCGGCTCTGCTCTCCATCCCGCTGTCGCAATTGAGCTTTTTCCAGCTTGGCCGCTGGCTGCCCACGGTGGTCGCCCTGCTCTGCGCCTATCTCGGCATCACCATCGCGGTCGTGCGTAAAGAGGATTTTGGCCGCCTGACCTCGGCTGCGTTTGGTGGGCGGGCCGCACGCCGCGCCAATCGTGAGGAGCGCGAGAGCGACGAAGATCATGAAGAGCGCGAGGAGCGCGAAGAAAAGACACGCCTGCGCGAGCGGCTGACTGGCCGAAGCAGAGCGCGCAATAGCGATAAGATTCTGGTGGATACCAGCGCCATCATCGATGGCCGCATCGCCGATATCAGCCAGACCGGTTTTATTACCAGCACCCTCGTTGTCCCCCGTTTCGTCCTCGAAGAGTTGCAACACATCGCCGATTCCGCCGATGGCCTCAAGCGCAACCGTGGCCGCCGTGGCCTCGAAATCCTCCAGCGCCTCAAAGACTCGCATGTGCCTATCGAAATCTCGGACGCCGATGCCGAGAATACGCCCGAGGTCGACGCCAAGCTCGTCAAACTCGCGCGCCAGTGGCACTGCTCGATCATCACCAACGACTTCAATCTCAACCGCGTCGCCGAACTTCAGGGCGTCAAGGTGCTCAACATCAACGAGCTGGCCCACGCCGTCAAGCCGATTCTGCTGCCGGGCGAGGAGATGCAGGTCACCATCATGCAGGACGGCAAAGAGAGCGGCCAGGGCGTCGGCTATCTGGATGACGGCACGATGATCGTGGTCGAGGGCGGCAAGTCATTCATGGGCAGCACCATCGAGGTGACGGTGACACGGGTGCTGCAGACGGTCGCCGGGCGGATGATCTTCGCGCACCCAAAACAGTCGGCAAGTAATATCGCCCCGGTGCGCCGCACCGGTACCGCCTGAGCCTTGAGCTTGATCGTGCAGACAGACGCACGAACCCATGAGATGGCTGGCGCGATAGTGCTCGCCAGCCATCATCCCGCGCCTGAGTTGCTCTGGTCGCCCGTCGCCGGGCGGCCCTTGCTGGCGTGGAGCGTCGCCGCTTGCGCAGCGACGCCTGAGATCGCGGAAACGCTGCTGATCGTCCCCGAAGATTGGCTTGCCGAGGCGCAATCGCTGGTCGAAGTCCAGCAATGGGCGCGTGTCCGCGTTCTGCCAGAGGGTCGGCGGCTGCGCGAGAGCGTGGAGGTCGGCCTGCGCGCGCTCGACCCGGCTCTGGCGTGGGTGGTGATACACGAGGCAGCGCGTCCGCTAGTGACGCCTGCCTTGTTCGCGGCGGCGCTTGACCTCGCCCAACGTACCGATGCCGGTGTCATCACGGGCGGGCCAGTCAAAGAGACGGTGAAGCGGCTGCGCGATGGGCTGGTGGTGGAGACGCTGCCACGCGAGCGAATGGCGCGCGCGCAAACACCGTACGTCTTCAGCCGCGAGCGCCTGCTGGCCGCGCATGCATCGTTGCCACCAAACCCCGATATCCCCGACGAGGCGACGCTGGCGCTGGCCGCTGGTCTGCCGCTCCGCGTTCTTCCCGGCGCGCCCGACAATATTCGCGTCACCTCGGCGGCGGATCTCGCGGTGATCGCTGCGCTAGTGGCGGGCCGCGCCTCGTGATACGATTGGCCTGGTCGAATTCTCCTTAACTGGCTCTGGTCGTATGCCATTTCTCAGGTGTAGACTGCCTGTGAGATAGCCTGACGGTTTTTGGGGCAATGGGAATCGAGACCATCGAGGATCAGCAACGATGTTGTATAGACCTTCCGACACGCCATTCGATGCCAAGGAGTGGCGCGCGTTCCTGCGCGAGCATGACTTTGGCCAGTTGATCGCCGCTGGCGTCGGGCGGACCGTGCCGGTCATCATCCCGGTTCACTTCGTCTACGACGGCGAGGCGACGATCCGGCTGCACCTGGCGCGCGCGAATCCGATCCTGGCGGCGCTGGCCGAGAATCCGGTGGCCGTGATGTCGGTCATCGGCGCGTACACCTATATCCCCACCAACTGGAACGCCAACCAGGGCCAGCCAGTCGAGTATGGCGTTCCGACGAGCTACTACGCCGCCGTCCAGTTGACCGGAACCTGTGAGATGATCGAAGATCACGAGGAGCTTGCCGCGCTGCTGGGAACGCAGCTGGCCCACTTTCAGCCGGAGGGTGGCCACGCGCCGGTCACGGAGGGCGAGACGCCCTATGGAAGCCAGCTTGCCTCAATTCGCGGCGTGCGCATGGCCGTCACCAACGTGGAGGCCAAGTTCAAGTTTGGCGGCAACAAGCCCATAGAGCACCAGCAGCGCATCGCCGAACAGCTCCAGCAGCGCGGCGGCCCGCTGGACCACGAGGCGCGACGGCATCAGCTCCGGCGCATCGAGCGGCAATCCTCGTGATACGATAGCAACAGACGATTCTGGTTCCCCCTCTCCTGTGGGAGAGGGGGCTAGGGGGTGAGGTCCATGGCGATCGAGCAGCGGGAGACGACGGAGACGACACTGGCGACGCGCGTGGTGAAGGGGGCATGTCCGCACGATTGCCCCGATACCTGCGCGACGCTGACCGAGGTGCGCGTGGAGGATGGCCGCGCGGTGCGCTTCATGGCCGCGCCGGAGCATCCCATCACCCAGGGGTGGCTCTGCGCCAAGGTGCGCCCGTACCTGGAGCGCGTCTACCATCCCGACCGGCTGCTGACGCCGCTGCGCCGGGTTGGCCCAAAGGGCGACGCCGACCGCTGGGAGCCGATGACCTGGGACGACGCTATCGGTGAGATCGCTGGCCACTGGCAGGCGATCATCGCGCGCTATGGCGCCGCCGCTATCCTGCCGTACTCCTATAGCGGCACGCTTGGACTACTCCAGCTTGGCATCACCAACGCGCGCCTCTGGAACCGGATGGGCGCGAGTGGCCTCGAACGCTCGATCTGTGGCGCGGCGGCGGAGACGGCGGTGCGCGCAACCTACGGCGCGCGCTGGGCGCCCGACTACGACGAGGTGCTCGAAAGCCGCCTCATCATCATCTGGGGCCACAATCCCGCCTCGACCGGACCGCACTTCCTGCCACTGCTGCGTGAGGCGCAGCGCCGTGGGGCATACATCGTCGTGATCGATCCGCGCCGCACCCTCACCGCCCGCTCGGCCGACGAACACGTGCAGCCACGTCCCGCTACCGATGGCGCGCTGGCTTTGGGGCTGATGCATGTCCTCTTCGCCGAAGGGCTGCATGACGAACCCTGGCTGGAGGCGCACACCGTCGGCTGGCGCGACCTGCGCGACCGCGTAGCCAGCTATCCGCCGGAGCGGGTGGCCGCAATCACTGGTATCCCGGCGGAGACGATTGTGGCGCTGGCGCAGCGCTTTGGCACGACCAAACCAGCGCTGGTGAAGTTCGCCGATGGGTTACAGCGCCACGGCAACGGCGGGCAGACGGTGCGGGCGGTGTGTAGCCTGCCCGCGATTGTCGGTCAGGTCGGCGTGCGCGGTGGCGGGCTCTCCTACAGCACCAGCGACTATGTGAGCTGGGACGCCGAGGCGCTGGGCCACGCCAGCGAGTGTCCGCCGACGCCGCGCATTGTGAATATGAACCGGCTGGGCGCGGCGCTGACGGGCGAGGTGAGCGATCCGCCGATCATGTCGCTCTATGCCTTCTGCGCCAATCCCGTCGTCTCGACACCCAACACCGGGCGCATTGTCGAAGGGATGAAGCGCGACGACCTCTTCACCGTCGTCCACGATCTTTTCCTGACTGATACCGCGCGCTACGCCGATATCGTCTTGCCCGCGACCAGCCAGCTCGAACAGACCGATCTCCATAAGGCGTATGGACACCGCAACCTCCAGTACAACGAGGCGGCGATTGCGCCACTGGGGGAGGCGAAGAGCAACTGGGAGGTGATGCGGCTGCTGGCGGCGGCCATGGGCTACGACGAGCCGTGGCTGCATCAGTCGCCGGAGGAGGCCATCGCCGAGGTGCTGGACGCCACTCGCGCCACCAATCCCCTGCTCGAAGGCATCACGCTGGAGCGGCTCCTGGCCGAGGGAACCGTCCCGCTGACGATTCCGCCGGGGCGTGACGTGCCGTTCGCCGATGGCCGCTTCCCGACACCTTCGGGCAAGGTGGAGCTGCGTAGCGACGCGCTAGCTGCGCTCGGACTCGATCCGCTGCCGGAGTATAGCGTGCCCGACGAGTTCGCCGCGAGGCCTGAGGGCGATACGCGGCTGACGCTGATTACCGCAGCGGCGCACCACTTCACCTCCAGCAGCCTTGCCAACGTCGCCAGCCTGCTTGCCAAAGAGGGCGCTATCCCCTGGATCGAGATCCACCCCGAGGACGCACGCCGCCGTGGCATCGTCCATGACGCGATGGTGGTGGTGGCGAATGGGCGCGGCGAATGTCGGCTGCGGGCGGTGATCTCGGAGCAGGTCGCGCCGGGAGTGGTGGCCGCGCCGAAGGGCCGCTGGCAATCGCGCAGCGTGGATGGCCATAACGTCAACTGGACCACCTCGGATGCGCTGGCCGATCTGGCGGGCCAGAGCACGTTTCACAGCAATCTGGTAGAGGTTCGACCCGCCGAGTAGCTGCTTGTGATGCAGACAGACTGGCGGCACGCGCATTGCGGTAGAATGAGCTGTCTGGCTGAAACGAGAGGAGATCACTGTGACCCATTCACCGCATTCGCTGCCACGCAAGGTGGCCGCGCTGATTCTTACGCCTGAAGAGCTGACCGATGCCGAGCGGGCGCTCGACGAGCTAGACTGGGGCGAAGAGGGGCTGACCCGCGACGAGATTCGCGCGCGCTATCCAAAGCTGCCGTCGGCGCTCTACCTGCGGCTGCCCGCGAGCAAGCATTTCACCTCCACTGACGACGTCATCCTGAACGTCGCGGACTCGCGCGAGCGCGCCGAGGGCGAGATTCCCGGTGATACGGGGGACAGCCCGGAGACCGACTCCCTTAGCGATGGCGGGCCGCCCGCGTGGGGTCCAGACCCGATCTACTCAATACGCGGCAAAGAGGATGGCGGCAGCGCCGAAGACACCGAGGGGCTTTTCCTGCCGGAAGAGGACGAGGAATAGCGGACAGTGTGCGCAGCCAGCGAGGATTGAAGTATCGGCGAGTGGCGTATCTGGCTCAGCAATTCGCGGTGGACAGATGCATGAGCCGTTCAACACTGTCTACCAAAACCGCCATCGGCGCCACACTTGCCAGCACATGCGTGAGCATGCCAGGGAAGAGAAGGCTTTATGACCGGGCCACACCTCATCGTCTTGTCTGGCCTACCTGGGAGTGGCAAGAGCACTATCGCCGAACTGCTGGCAAAACGGCTGCGTTTGCCTCTCTTTTCCGTTGATCCGATCGAGTCAGCGATTGTCAAGGCTGGAATCGCCAAGAGTTTTGAGACAGGTCTAGCAGCCTACCTTGTCGCGGCAACGCTTGCCGATGAGCAACTCAAGCTCGGAAGCTCTGTGATCATCGACGCCGCCAATGCCGAGGAAGAAGGCAAAGATGTCTGGCGCGGGCTGGCAAAGAAACATGGGGTTGAGTTGATCGTCCTTCTTGTCGCGCTGGAAAGTTCACTCCACAAGCAGCGCCTCGAATCCCGTGTGCGGAACCTTCATGGCTTCAGCGAAGTCACCTGGGACAACGTCGAAGCTCGACGGAAGGCGTTCACTCCTTGGAAGGAGCCGGTTTTGGAACTCGACGCTTCGTGTGATGTTGAGATGAATGCCGAGATAGCGGTGCGGTATATCGAGACACGATTCACCCAAAGCGGGCGCAACGAAGAAGTCTGACCGAGAGAATATCGTTAGAGTTCCTATCACAACCCGTTCGTAGCCGCGGCATTCATGCCGCGAAGCTCGATTACTACCCAAACTCGCCCATTGCTGGCAAACACGAACTGGCCCATGCCACAGGGAAGACATCATCCCAGGCACGGGCCAGTAACACAATGAGCGTCAGAACAGCGGCGGGTCACTTGCCCTCGTAGTAGTCCGCGTTGATCTTGACGTATTCCTTCCACTGCACCGGGACGGCGCTCTCCTCGAAGATGGCGGTCACTGGACAGGCAGGTTCGCACGCGCCGCAGTCGATACACTCTTCCGGGTTGATATAGAGCATGTCAACGGTCTCGAAGTCGCTCTCGCCTTGCGCCGGGTGAATGCAGTCTACCGGGCATACATCCACGCAGGATGCATCTTTGACACCGACACAGGGCTGCGTGATCACATACGTCATGGAAACGAACTCCTCACTGCCTGAAAACCTGAAAATGAGCGCACATTGACGGTGCGCGTGTCGCCTGGACTGCGAGCGTCGGCCATCCAGCACTATGCCACCTCATGCCACCCGCATACAAACCATTGCATGGATGGCGCTCTGCCTCTCATTATACCGACTTCAACGCGCAATCGCTACTGTTGACCAGTGGAATCCTCACCATCGCTTTCCGCCTTTGCCGCCCCAGCCTCTGTTTCCGCCTCGGCGTCCAGCTCGGCCAGGAGCTTGCGCTCGAGCGGGGTCAGCTCCAGCCGCGCGAAGAGATCGGGCCGCCGGGCGCGCGTCCGCCGCAGCGATTCTTTGCGCCGCCAGCGCGCGATAGCCGCGTGATTGCCGCTGAGCAGCACCTCCGGCACGCTCCAGCCGCGGAACTCTGGCGGGCGCGTAAAGTGGGGATATTCCAGCAGCCCCGCCGTGTGCGACTCCTCCTCGGTCGAGCCTGCCGCCAGCACGCCCGGCAGCAGCCGCGCTACCGCGTCTACCAGCACCATCGCCGCCAGCTCGCCGCCTGTCAGCACGAAGTCGCCCAGCGAGATTTCATCAGTCACCAGGTGCTCGCGCACCCGCTCGTCCACGCCCTCGTAGTGACCGCAAATCAGCGTGAGGCGTGGCTCAGCCGCCAGATCGCGCGCGAACTGTTGGGTAAAGACACGCCCCTGCGGGCTGAGTAGGATGATTGGTCCAGTGACTTCGGCCTGTTCTACGGCGGTGAAGAGCGGCTCCGGCTTCATCACCATCCCCGCGCCGCCGCCGTAGGGATAATCGTCCACGATGTGGTGGCGGTCGGTGGTGACATCGCGGGGATTGTGCAGCGAGATCTCCAGCAGGCCGCGCTCGCGGGCGCGCGCCAGGATGCTTTCGTCCAGCGGCCCGCGAAACATCTCTGGGAAGAGCGTAAAGATATCGAAGCGCACCCACCGCCTCCTGCCTGCAAGAACCTGCCATCCTGCCGAAATATGATACTATACCGTAGCCCTTATTTTATCAGAGTTCGCTGAGGGCTGAAGCCATTTTGGCGAAGGATATACCACAGGCGCATGAGCAATGGGGCAACTTCGCGGCATGAATGCCGCGGCTAATCCTGCCCGCACTACTTTCGATTGCCTTGCAGAGCTGAACCGAACGATCAGGATTAGCCGCAGGGCTTCAGCCTGCGGCGGGTGTGCAGCTCCGAAATTACAGGATCACCTATCGTATGGCAATATTCTGGCCGACTGGAACACAGGAACAGGTGCGCGCGGGCGAGGCGTTGCGGCGCGCGCTCAGCTCTGCCGTGGCACTTATCGGCGGCGGCGCGGGCGTCCTGGCGCTCCATGATACTGGCGCTGCCGAGGAATCGGGGAGCGGTGTCGCGCAGCAGGACGGCGAGGTGGCCGTGCTCGCCTATGGCATCCGGCTGGAGGCGGCGCTGAGTCTGGTCAACCGGCTGGCCAGCGACGCCGTGCCTCTGCCGATGGACGGGCGCCCGCGCGTGAGCGTGCTGCTGGAATACTGGGGCGGCGAGATTGCGACGCTGGCGCTGGCCGACGCCGAGGGCGCGATTGGCGAAGTCCACCTGCTCGGCCCGGCGGTTTTTTCCACGTCTCGTCCGCTGGCTGATGTGCGCCGACGCCAGGCGCTGTTGAGCCAGTTGACGACGGTGATACGGCTCCATCAGGAACGCACCCGGCTGCAACAGGAGAATCGCCAGTTGAGCTCGATTCTCTACTTCAGCGGCGACGGCATCATCACCGTTGACCCGGCGCTGCGGATCACCGGCTTCAATCAGGCGATGGAGACGATGACCGCCTGGCATCCGCACGAAGTGATGGGCAAGTTCTATTATGATGTCTTGCGGCCACACGACCCGCAGGGCAAGCCGCTTGGCCTCGACCGCGATCCCCTGTTGCAGGCGATCTCCAGTGGGCGAACGGCGCTCAATCGCGAGCTGATCCTGCTGACCCGTGACGGCCAGCGTGTCAACGTCTCGGTGACGGCGGCGGCCTACCAGGCGGCGCAGGGCCAGCCGATGGGCGGTGTGCTCAACGTGCGCGACATCACCCGCACGCGCGAGGCCGAGGAGCTGCGCACCACCTTCGTCTCGGTTGTCTCGCACGAGCTACAGACGCCGATAGCCATCATCAAGGGCTATGCCTCGACGCTGGCGCGCGCGGATGCCCGCTGGGATGCCGAGGCGCTGCGCGAGCGGCTGCACGCCATCGAGGAGGAGGCCGACCGGCTCAACCATCTGGTGGGCAACGTGATGTATGCCTCACGCATTCAAGCGGGTGGGCTGACGATGGAGCGCGGCGAGCTCGATCTCGCGGAGATGACCCGGTCGGTGGTGCGGCGTTTCCTCGCGCGCAGCCCGGACCGCAAAATCTCGGTGCGCTTCCCGGCGGAGATACCGCTGGTCTATGCGGATCGCGGGCGCATCGAGGAGGTGCTGCTCAACCTGCTGGATAACGCGGTCAAATATTCACAGCGGGGGCTGGACATCCGCGTGCGGGGGCAGGTGACCGACGATGAGGTGATCGTCAGCGTCACCGACGCCGGGCAGGGCATCCCGCTCCGCGAACAGGAACGCATCTTCGAGCGCTTCCAGCAGCTCGACAATTCGGCGAGTCGGCGGGCGGCGGGCGCGGGCCTGGGCCTCTACATCTGCCGCGCCATCGTGGAGGCGCATGGCGGGCGCATCTGGGTACAGAGCGAGCTTGGCGCTGGCTCGACCTTCTTCTTCAGCCTGCCGCGCACCGAGAAGCCGCGGTTGCCGGTGGTGCTCTTCGGCGCGCCTCACGAGGCGGCGAATTCGCACGAACACAGCATGGATGCCGTGGAGGGCGTAAAGGACAAGATAGACGAGATACAGGAGTCGGACGATGGAACAGGGGTTTGACCCGCGTAGCATTACGGTGCTGGTGGTAGATGATGAGCCACGGCTGGTGGACGTGCTGCGGCTGGATCTGGAGATCGAGGGCTATCGGGTCGTCGCCGCGTCGAACGGCTACGAGGCGCTAGACCGGCTCAAGGATGACCTGCCCGATCTGGTGGTCCTCGACGTGATGATGCCGGAGATGGATGGCTTCGAGACGCTCCGCCATATCCGCGAGGTCTCGAATGTGCCGGTGGTGATGCTGACCGTCCGCCAGGAGGAGTCCGACCGCATCCGTGGCCTGGAGATCGGCGCCGACGATTATCTGGCCAAGCCATTTAGCCCGCGCGAGCTGCAGTCACGCATCCGGGCGCTGCTGCGGCGGACGTTCACCCCCGCGCCCGCCCGCAAGACGCGCATCATCGTCGATAGCGACCTGATGATCGACTTCGCCCGCCGCGAGGTCTGGGTGCGCGGCCAGAAGGTGACGCTCCGCCCGACCGAGTACCGGCTACTCTACCACCTGGTGAACAACGCCGGGCGGCTGATGACCCATGAGACGCTGCTCTCGAAGGTCTGGGGCCACGAGTACCGCGACGAGTCGCACTATCTCCGCCTGTATATCACCTATCTGCGGCAGAAGCTGGAACGCGATCCCTCGCATCCGCAATACATCCTGACCGAGCGCGGCGTTGGCTACCGCTTCCGCGAGCTGGCCGAGGAGGCCGACGCCCCCGCACCCCAGCCGTAGCTTCATGTGTGCAGCAGTCATGCCGAGAAGATATCTTCATGCCATTGGATGGCGAGCACTAGAACCTATCTGAAGAGCCTATCTGACAAATGGGGAGCATGTCGGAAATATCGCTCGATCTTTCTTGCAATATGATATGCAGCAGTGTTGCCGTTTTTGATTGGCTATGTGAGAAGAGCTTGCTGCGAATACTTGCAATTGGCAAGTAAATTACTGCCACTTTACTTTTTGGGGAGAAGAACGTGAGAAAGATAGTTGCTTCGATGCTCATGACTATGGATGGTGTTGTTGAGAATGATCATCACTGGACTGTTCAATTTCGGAGTGAAGAATCACGAAAATATAAATTCGATGAGCTTTTTGCCAGTGATGCACTTCTTCTGGGGCGCATAACCTATCAAGACTTTGCAGCCGGATGGCCTAGTGTCACTGGCGCATACGGTGAGAGAATTAACAGCATGCCCAAATATGTTCCAACCACAACGTTGCAGGAGGCTGAGTGGAATGCCACTCTCATCAAGGATGACGTTGTGGAGGAAGTTACCAGATTGAAACAGGAGCCTGGTCAGGACATATTGATCTTTGGTAGCGTTGAACTCATTCACTCACTCATGCAAAAGGATCTCATTGATGAATACCGTCTCATGATCTTCCCCATCGTAGTAGGCAACGGGAAGCGGCTTTTTGATGGGCAGAGCCAGCAAAAGGAATTCAAACTGGTTCAATCGCAAACGTTCGGCTCTGGTGTAGTGGTACTCACATACCAGCCAAATCGAAAATACATAGTAAGTGAGGGGGTATGAAATTCTTAAATCATACTGAGGAGATCATGCCCACTTGACTCGTCAGACAGGCCCTAAACGAGAGGTTGTCGTGGGGCATTCTGGGATAGCTGTGTATGCCATATGCCGTTAGGAAAATAAAGGTGCGCATCACTACATCCTTGTAGCAGCACACCCGCATTATCAGTCAGCATCTCTAGTGATCGTCATCGTCACCAAGGATATCGTCTGCCTTGCGCTCGACGTCCCCGGCGCCCTCCTGGAGCTTGCCTTTGATCTGCTTCTCCTGGCCATGGCGCTGCATCTCGTCATTGTTGAGTATATCGCCGGCCTTCTCCTGCACGTTCCCGGCAGCCTGATTCACCTTGCCTCTCACGGTGTCCTTGTCGCCCCTGGCGCCCAGGTCTTCGTCCTGATCGTCGTCTCGCTCGTCGTCCCGGTTGTCGTTCCACTGGTCATTGCTCATCGAGCGTTTTTCCTTTCCGTGTGCAATGGTCCGCCGCGCTTCATTGCGCCGCGCATCTTCGCTACATGGGCACGTTCCATGCCACAGCGTCGTCCGCGAAAAATAACAAGCGAGCGCTACAATCGCCTTTTTCAGCTCCTCGACGGATAGTGCGTCTGCCTCCGTCATATAGGCAGATGAACGAGACGACGCAGTGTTGGCTCGTGCGGTGACTCCGTAGGAGGCGTGCTTTATGCGACCCATTCCGATGTTGCGCTGTGTTACGCTGCTCTTGGCGATGCTGCTGCTCTCGGCGTGCAGTCGGGCCGCCGTCGCATCCAGCGCCACTGCGACACCACTGCCAACACCGACGCCGTTTCCCATACCCACGATGCCGCCGATGCCAACCGTGGCCGTCATCCAGTCGAGCGGCCAGCCCGTTTGGGGCAACATTGCCTTCTGGACGCATACCAATCTTCCCGCGGGTTTTGGCCAGCAGTTCCATGTCTCGGATCTGCAAGTGGCCGAGAGCGACGGCAAGACGGCGTATGCCTGCGCCGTGCCGGGCGACCAGACACAGTCGGGACATCCACGTGTCGTTGTGACGCATAACGGCGGCGCATCCTGGGCATATGCCACCGACATTCCAGCCTCGTGGGGTTCGTGCGCCAGGCTTGTCGTGGATATGCTCGACCCATCGCTGGTGATCGCGCAGGAAGATTTTCTTGGCCCACAGGAGATCACCTTCAATGGCGGGCGAGCCTGGCAGGCGCTGCTACTGCCGCCGCAAGAGGAAATCTCGCAATTTGCCACACATGGCGACCATGCCTATGCGCTTATTCTGATACCGCAGAATGGCGGCTCAAGTTCGAGCGAGATCCTTGCCGAGAGCAGCGACCGCCTGCATACGTGGCAGGAGATTGACGCGAATCTCGCCGCGATGAACCTCCGTAATTTCTGGATCAATCCCGGCAGTGGCGCGCTGCTGTTGCAGACCTACGCCAATGGCCTCTGGACCTCGACCAACGACGGCGCGACCTGGGAGCAGATGAATATTCCCGCGAGCAACATCGTAGGCTACATGGTGCAGCAACCGATAGCCAACCAGCCGTGGCGCCTCTGCGCCGAATACTATGCATCGCAAGATGCCTCCACCGGATCGCTGATCTGTACAGCGGATGGCGGCAAGGCGTGGTATATGCCACCAGCCGCGCCGTTCTGGCAGATGGCGGGCATCACCAGCGATGGGGCTCTGCTGGTCTACGACCGCAGTTTCATGGTCTATCGCCTGCCTGCGGGGGCGACGCGGTGGCAGAAGCTCGGCGCGGCGCCACATACGGGCGGCAGCATCCTCTACATGCCTGCCAGCGCGGGTGGTATGCTGTGGATGTTCGCGATGGAGAGCGATGGCGCGGGCGCGCCGCCAGACCCACGGGCAATCTATAGCGCCAGGTATCCCTATTAATGCGGGGCCAGATGAGCGCAGTCGAGCTACCAGAAGCATTTCTCAACAGCCTCGTGGCCGAGTTCGTGACCGCGGATACCGTCGCCATTGCGCTGGCGGGCAGCTATGCGCGCGGCGACGCGACCCGCTGGAGCGATGTCGATATCATCCGTTACGCCACGACAATGCCCGCGACCAGCGAGGAGCGGTACATGCTCGCCATTCGCGACCGGCGGCTGGTCAGCGTCTCCACCACCACGATTGCCACGAAGCAGGCGGAATTGACGCAGCCAGAGCTGGCGATCTTCGTGGTTCCGGGGCTGCGGCAGGCGCGCATCCTGTACGATCCGTCGGGCGCGCTGGCGAAGCTGCACCAGCAGGCGCGCGACTTCACCTGGGAGCCACTGCGCGCGGGGGCCAGCGCCTACGCCAGCGAGATGGTGATTGGTCTGGCCGAGGAGGCGCATAAGCTGCTCGGCGCGCTCAGTCGCGGTGACGAGTCTGCCACACTCTACGCCGCGCATGGCGCTCTATTGGGGCTGACGCGCGCCGTCGCCGTAGGCCGGGGCATCTTGATCGAGAGCGAGAACAGCTATTACCGGCAGGTGCAGGAGGCCGCCGGACTCGACTCCGCCTGGACGCGCTACCACCGCACCGCCGCCGGACTCGTCACCGCTACGAGCCACGCGACGCCCGCCGTAGCCATTGGAGTCGCCGCGCTTCACCTCTACCGCGAGACGGCGCGCCTGCTAGCGCCACTGCTCCTGCCGCGTCACCTGCCGGTGATCGAGGCGACCCTGGGAGCGATTGCCGCATCTGAAATGGCGTCAGAAACGTAATCAGGTATGTGCCGGTTGTTGTGATACGATGCCAGGGTACTACTTCAAAGCAGGGAGAGCCGCCACCGTGTCCGAGCTGCCAACCGGCCTCGTCACTTTCCTGTTTACCGATATCGAAGGGTCTACCCGTCTGCTGCAACAGCTTGGGCCGCGCTATGGCGAGGCGCTGGCCCAGCAGCGGTCGTTGCTGCGCGCCGCCTTCGCGCGTTGCCATGGCTACGAGGTGGACACCCAGGGCGACGCCTTCTTCGTCGCCTTCATCAGCGCACCCGACGCCCTCTCCTGCGCTACCGACATCCAGCGGGCGCTGGCGGCGGCGGAGTGGCCGGAGGGCGCGAGCGTGCGCGTGCGTATCGGCCTGCATACCGGAGAGCCGGAAATCGCCGCTGGCGGCTACGTTGGGTTGGATGTCCATCGTGGCGCGCGTATCTGCGCGGCGGGCCATGGCGGCCAGATACTGCTCTCGCAGCCGACCTGTGACCGGGTAAGCGAGGCGCTGCCGGATGGCGTGACTCTGCGCGATCTGGGCGAGCACCGCCTGCGCGACGTGCAGCAGCCCGAGCATCTCTATCAAGCGGCCATTGCCGACCTGCCCCAGGAATTCCCACCCCTCCGCACCGTGCGGGCGCTGACCTTGCCCATTCCGCCGACCTCGCTCGTCGGGCGTGTCGAGGCGATCACCGCCATTCGCGCGTTGTTGCTGCGCGGCGACGTGCGGCTGGTCACGCTGACCGGGCCGGGGGGCATCGGCAAGACGCGCCTTGGCCTGCAAGTCGCCTCGGATGTGATGGTCTCTTTCGCCGATGGCGTCTATCACGTGCCGCTGGCGAGCCTGAGCGATGCGGCGTTGGTGCTGCCAGCGATCAGTCGCGCGCTCGATGTGCGCGAGTCTGGTGGCGCGGCGAGCCTGCAGGCCTGGCTGGTGGGCAAGCGCGTGCTGCTGCTGCTGGATAACTTCGAGCAGGTGATTGGCGCGGCCAACGCGGTCGCCGATGTGCTGGCCGACCATCCGGGAACGCGGATACTCGTCACCAGCCGCGCGGCGCTGCACGTTCGTGGCGAGCACGAATATCCGGTGCCGCCGCTGGAGATACCCGTATCCGCCGAGGGCGAGCGCGCCGCCGAGCTCTCCGAGTTGAGCGACCTGGCACAGAATCCATCGGTGGCGCTCTTCATCGAGCGGGCGCGCGCCATTCGTCCGACCTTCGCCGTGACACGCGAGAACCTGCCCATCATCGCGCAGATTTGCGCCCGCCTGGATGGCCTGCCGCTGGCTATCGAGCTGGCGGCGGCGCGTACCCGGCTGCTCTCGCCGCAGGCGATGGCACCGCTGCTCTCCAGCCGTCTCGCGCTGCTGACTGATGGCCCGCGCGATCTGCCCGCGCGCCAGCGCACCCTGCGCGACGCCATCGGCTGGAGCTACGACCTGCTCGCGCCGGAGGAACAGGCGCTTTTCCGGCGGCTGACGCTCTTCGCGCGCGGCTTCACCCTCGACGCGGCACTCTCGCTCAATGCCGCGCTCGATGGCACTCTGCCCACCGCCTATCTGGACCGCATCGCCTCGCTCGTTGATAAGAGCCTGCTGCGACAGAGCGAGGATGAAGAGGGCGAGTCGCGCTTCGGCATGCTGGAGACGATTCGCGAGTATGGCATGGAGCAGCTTTCAGCCAGCGGCGAGTTATCACAGGCGCAGGAGGCCCATGCCACCTACTATGCCGATCTGGCCGAGCAGGCGGAGCGCGAGCTGACCGGGGCGGACCAGCGCGCCTGGCTGGATCGTCTCGAACGCGATCACGCAAATATGCGGGTGGCGTTGCGCTGGGCGCGCGATAGCCAGAATACGCTGCTGGCGCTCCGGCTGGCTGCCGCGCTGTGGCGCTTCTGGTACGTCCATGGCTATCTGAGCGAGGGGCGTAGCTGGCTGGCGAGTCTGCTGGAGCAGTCGGCGCAGGTCACGGCACGGGGCAATAGCGCGCTGCTGGCGGCGCGGGCGCGCGCGCTGGCGGGGGCGGCGACACTGGCCAGCACGCAGGGCGACGTGCGCGAGACGCAGCGGCTTGGCAAAGAGTCACTGGCGCTCTGCCGCGCGACCGGCGACCGCGAGGGGCTGGCGATAGCGCTGACGATTCTCGGCTTTCTGGCGGTGCAGCAGGCGCGTCTCGATCAGGCGGCGGCGCTGGCCGAAGAGGC
>Ga0068857_100001230_pt1 | contig 19977 bp, 9 predicted proteins | sample KBSCornC72_FD_66591 | JGI IMG/M metagenome (GOLD analysis project Ga0068857, IMG submission 66591) | Corn rhizosphere microbial communities from Kellogg Biological Station, Michigan, USA - KBS Corn C7-2 | ecosystem: Host-associated > Plants > Roots > Rhizosphere > Soil ...
TCGGCAAAATCGCGATTCACAATTTCGGCCAAAGCAGCGACAAGATTCGCTTCAATCGCTGACGGCGCGTTTGTGACTTCTCCCAATGTTAACGCAAGTTGGAAGCGTACCCGCGGAGCGTCGTCAGATTTGAGCGCGACGGTAGCAGCGAGAAGCTCGGCATTTGTTCCAAATCTCTGCTCAGCAAGTCGCAAAGCATGTTCGCGCACTCTGGGAGATTTGTCCTTTAGTGCTCCGACGATTTCCTTTCCGGTAAGCGCCTTCAACCCATCAAGGGTCCAGAGTGCGTGGAGTCTCGCGAGAGGAAGTGAACTTTCAACCAGAAGGTTCCGAAGTGGCTCAATAGCAGATTGATCCTGCCGCTCGTAAATTAACCGTTGGGCTGTTTCCCGCCACCACGCATTGGGATTTTCCAGGCAACCAACCAGTTCTGCAGTCGAAGATTTCCCCAACTTTGGAAGTTTTGGAACCTTAAAGTCCGGCGGAGCCAGCCGGTAGATGCGACCTCGCTCTTTTCCCCCGCGTATGTCAACTTCGCCAGTTCGGACCAACTCCTCAGGCACGTATTTCGGATCCTCCACCACCTCGCGATACATATCGACGATGTGCAACGTTCCATCCGGCGCATTCACAAGGCTTACGGGCCGGAAGAAGTTGTCGCTGGAAGCAATTACCTCGGATTTTTCTTCGATCCGGTGCGATTTGAACGTGACGCCGAACGATTCAAGCGAGCGGCGATGGACCAGATTTCCAGCGGGTTCGGCAATGAAAACCTCCCCGGAATAAGAGGGTGGATAAGCGTCTCCACGATAAATGGTGATGCCACAGGCAGCGGTGAAATAACCCGCCTCGTTGATCTCGCCGGGATTCGCATTCTTGCCCAGTTCCTGTCGTTGGCGCGCACGGGCTACCCGCCACGTTTCGGGCGGACTGATTCGAAACACTGGGACGTCTCCTTCTTCCGAGGTTAACGGCTGATTCAATCGAGGTATTTTCAGGTATGGGTTTCGTTTCAGGTACTGCAGGGATAGAACCACGTGCCTCGCAGGTGCGATATTTCGGCAAATGAAACGATTATAGCCGTCATCGAAACTGTTGCCCCATTGTCCACCACCTGAAACAGGCTCGATCTTTGAATCAACTGGATCGAAACGAAAATCAAAACCAGCAAGCGAAACGGGGGGTGCTGACGAATTGCCAACTTGTTGAACAAGTCCGCCATTGGGACCTGCTGACCCATATATCTTGTGATCAATTCCCCATTGAAGATTGTTCTGCATGTACTCAAGTCTGCCCAATCCAAAGCCCGTAAATACCTTTACGCGTTGATCCGCTTTGCTCGTCGAGGGATTCGAGCTTTTGAAATACCAAAGCTCGCCGTAAGTAGCTACAAAGATACCGCCCTTCCAGCATGCAATGCTGCTCGGCGATTTCAATTCATCAACAAAAATAGAACTGGTGTCGAATTTCCCATCGCCATTCAAATCCCGAAGCAGCCGAATGCGGCCCATCGGCTCACCCTCTGGCGCGGGATAGTCAGACATTTCCGCTACGTACAAGTTGCCATCTTCATCGTAACAAGCGGAGACTGGACTCATTACCAATGGTTCTGATGCCAGCAATTCCATGCGCAATCCGTCTGAAGTGCGAAAAGTTCGAAGCGCTTCGACAGGCGCCTTTGCCGTGATTCGATCAGGTGGGTTGCTCTCCTTCTGCGCAGAAGGGGCTTGTGCTGCGCATATTCCTAACCAACTCGACTGAGCACAGGCCAACACAATTGCAATATTGAGCATCTTTCTCATCACCAGGCAGTCCATCCGCCATCCACGCAATGCGTCTCACAATTCACCATGGCAGCCTCATTACTCGCCAGGTAAACGGCGGCAGCGGCAACGTGCTCTGGCAAGGCTAGTTTTCCGACGGGTATTTTCTTCAGAACGAAATCCAGGAACTCGGGATTTTGTAGTCGCTTGCGTGTCAGATTGGTTTCCACAAAGGTAGGCGCGATGGCATTCACTGTGATTCCATGTTTGGCCCACTCCAAGCCAAGGGTTCGGACGAGTTGATTGATTGCTCCTTTAGTGGCGCAATAAACCGGCTGGCCGGGAATTCCGACGATGCCCGATTGGCTGGAGATAAAGATGATGCGTCCCCACTTTTGTTTGATCATGCCCGGCGCCGCCGCTTGCGCGACAAAGAAACCACCACGAACATTCGTGTTGAAATGATCGTCCCACTCTTCTGCAGTAACTTCCAGGCCCGGTGCCGGGCGATTGATGCCCGCGTTGTTGACGAGAATATCAATCTTTCCGAGTAGCGCTTCAACGCTGGCAACAGCCTGGTGGACTTGTTCCAAATTGCGCACATCCAGGGCAATACGAACCACCCGGTGACCCAGGTCTCGCAACCGATTTTCCGTTTCCTCCGACCGTTCAGGCACCCGATCACTGATGGCTACATCTGCACCGCTGGCCGCGAGGCCAATCGCTATAGCCTGTCCCAATCCCGTTGCGGCGCCCGTAATCAATGCGGTCTTGCCATCAAGTCGAAACATAATCCGCAAATCGCTCTCGCTCGAAGGGACTACTTTAGGGCCATTTCATGGACTCGCCGCGCCAGTGTCGGATCGGTCACGCTGTTAAGGCGTTCAATTTGGGCGCGCTTGAGTTCTTCCCTGGTGATGTGCCCAGCGGTAATTTCATCCAGAAGCACGGCCATGCGGCTTTCGTCACGGACCAGAGCGTCCAGAACAAATTCGCGGTTGGATTTCGAATAGTAAGATAGCCCCGACGCCAAAGCAGAGCCGACTTTTGGTGAACGGACATCCGCCAGGCCACTGATCGCACCTTGCTGTAATTCCGCGTGAGTACCTTTTGCAAGATACTTAGCCAAATGCTCCCCGCTTTGGTTCCACGGCAGAACTCCCAGCATTCTGAGTGCGTCGTATCGAGTTCCGCTTGGCACCTTGGGGTCGTCGGCCATCACCGCTGCCAGGTCAAGGGAACGCGCCCATCGCTTGGCCAATTCATCGTTGCCTCCAATGATCTCCGATAGCCGCTCGGCAGGCCAATAACCTTTGAGACTCAAGCCATTGATGATTCCGCCGCCCAGCACTACTGATTGCCAGTCGCGCAATGGTGTATCCAAGGACGGCAATGAAACTGCAAGCAGACGCTTGATTTCTCCCGGGTCATTCCGTTTTCCCGCCGCGATGGCCACCCTCCAGATCCATGGAATCCGCACATACTCTTCAGGCGTCCCAGATATAAGGTCGCGTGTCATCTCCGCGATTAACTCAGAAGCAAACTGCGGGTTTGCCCCGATCAAAGCCTCGCGAACCTCATTCGGTTGGGAGCCATCGAGAATAATTCGCGCCATCGCCGCAGGGTCTCGCACCAACGTGCTGGGCGACACGTCTTCACCGAACTTGTTGGGGCCGGTGTTTCGCAGAAAAGCAATCAGATCCGCCATATTTTGAAGCGTCACCGATTGCTCCAATCCTTCGGGCATCAATGAAAGCGAAGATGCTTGAATCTTCTCCACCTCTGTCGGTTTCAAGACCTCGGTGACGCCGTTGCCGGCGACGAGAGTAATTGCCGTGGCGGTTTCGGATTTAATGATTGCCGAAAGAGACCGACCATCCTTGAGCGTAACTTCGTAGCTGACAAAGCGCGGCTCCACTGCGGCGTTCGGGTCGAGGATGTTCTTGATGAAATAATCGGCATCCTTGTTTCTCAATGTCGCGAGGTCGGGCCCGACATCATGCCCAATCCCATCCAGTAAATGGCAGCTGGCGCAGATGGTTTTAAATACGTCCTTTCCCTTGTCAGCCGAGCCGGTGAGGGAACTGGCTGCCTGATATTGTTCCAGGACACGACTACGCCCTTCCGTCCGGGTCGGAAAAGCCTTCGCAACGAGTTCGCGGATTTGTGGATCGGACTTTTGCGCCAGGGATTGCCTCTGCGCCAGCGGAATTTCCGCCGATCGAATCGTCCCTTGCTCCACGGCCCGTAGTAACGCCAGTGTCGATCCGTCCCGGGACAGCAATAGTGCAATTGCCGCAGGGCGCGCGGCGGGCGGCAACTCTGGCCAGTGACTGGTTAAGTAGGTCGCAAGGTCGTTGTTTTCCTGGCGGCCTAGCACGTCAAATACTGTTCCTTGTAGTTTCGTTGACTGCGGCTTGAGCAACAAACCGCTTACCAATTCGAGGTCGGAAGCCGACATGGCTGTGCTGCCGATCAGGCAAACCGCGGCATCACGAAATTCAGGTGAGGCGCTCTCGTCGGTAATTCCGTGGCGTGCGGCTTCGAGGGCATTCTGGACTCGCTCATCAAATCCTCGAAGGTCTGGCCGGGCGCCAACAAATTTGGAGTAGGCGACGTTTTTGCGTTTCAACGCGTCCATGACCTTGGCCAGTGAAGAAAGTTCAGTGACTGTGATCTTGTTTGCGCCTGAAGGAGCCGCTATGGCGAGGGCCTTGGCGATCAAATCATCGTTGCCGGACGCAGCAGCCGTAGCCGCAAGGAGCGAAATCCAATCTGCATTCAGCGCTTTCCCGCGACCTTGTGTAACAGCGGCATCCATGATTGCACCGCAATGTCGCGTCGCAGAACTGAGCACCGCGGTTTTCATTTCGGTATCGGTTGAATGAAACACGGCCAGTCTGCCCAGGACCTGTCCGGCGCGCGGATCATTCCATTCTCCTAATGTGTATGCCAACTGATGTAGAACCGCCGCGTCGGAGTCCTTTTCGGCCTTTAGCAGTTCATTCAGCAAAGGGCGCGCTCGACGAGAATCGTCCGAATTCATGAACGTTTCGCATAGCCGCACCGCCTGCTTTCGCACCCTCGGGTCGCCATCTTTGAGTGCCTTACTTACAGATTCGGGCTTCAGGGCACCAATACCTTCCAACACACATAAGGTCTGGACGCGGACCTCAGGTTGGTTGGCGCTGGCTGCGAGCTTTTCGAGCGCCTTCGTTGCTGATTGATCATTTCGCGTGAGAATTTCTGCATGGACTCTGTCCCGTTCAGTTCCATTCGGCGAGTCCAACTCTCGCGCCAGCGTGTTTCCGTTGAGCGTAGCCAGGTTTGGAACTGCACGAAGCGTGCGGTCTTCCGGGTACACACGATAGATACGCCCCTTGTCAGCACCGGCGCGCACATTCAATTTCGCGAGTCGCGCGGCCGGAATCCACCTGGGATGCTCGATGACAAACCGATACATATCGACGACATACAATGCGCCATCCGGTCCGGTGCGCGCCTGCACCGGGCGAAACCAATTATCCGTGGATGAGAGGAACTCAGAAGTCTTTTCTTCCACAGCCCGCTCACGGGTTACTCGTCCATTTTTTTCGCCGAGCACCAGGCGGGTAACCAGATTATGAACGGGTTCACAGGTGAATGTATTGTCCCGATACGCCTCTCCCAAAAGCGTGTCACGGTAAACGCTGATACCGCAACCAGAGGTCAAGCGATTGGCCGCGCCGGGATCATTGAAGCGCTCCAACAAACGGCTGATCGGATAAATCCGATTTACATCGTAGTCCGCGGACGGCCAAACCATCGCCGCTGGCACAGGCACATTCGGGTTCCGTCGCAAGTATCGCTCCTCGTGGGGATAGTACCACATGACGTCGCTGTTTGCGCAGCCAAACCATCTGCCCCAATCGTCTCGCACCAGACCTTGCTGGGTCGGCCCGCTGACTGGTTCAAAGACGCCGTTCAAGGGTCGAAAACGGAAATCATGATTGCGGATATCGACCGTCCCGGTCGGCGTTGTTATCGAGCGACTTATTAATCCATTGGCGCCATAGATCCAATTGTCGAGTCCCAGGCTGAGGCTGTTGACGCGGGCCTGGTAATTATCGGTAGCAAAACCTGAATATAACTTTTGAATTTTGTCCGCCTTTCCATCACCGTCCGTGTCTTCCGCGTAGAGAATGTCCGGCGCGGCGCACACTAAAACTCCTTTGCCCCAGGCCATGAGACCGGTCGGAAAGGGAAGGTCTTTCAAAAATACCGTGGACTTGTCGTAACGGCCATCGTGATTGGTGTCTTCGAGAAAGGAAACGCGTCCGCCGGGTTCATAATCCCCTCGTGGCCCCGCGGGATAATCGAACATTTCGCACACCCAAAGCTTTCCGTCGGCACCCCAATCAATTGCCACCGGTGATCTAACTAATGGCTCAGATGCGACCAATTCAACCTTGAGTCCCGCGTGAATTCGGATTGTACCCAACGCCTCTTCGGGAGATTTCGGCGGAATGCCTTCCGAACCCGGCGCCACAGCCCACGACCTAGGTATCTGCTGAGTCACTGCTGCCATAATCTTCGCTTCCAGACCTGGCGCAAACCTTTGAGGCCGATCGTAATAGACCATCGCGCCTCCTCCTTCGTAGCCGCCTTCACGCAAGATACGCTCGCTTGGCAAATAACAACGCGACTCATTCGCGTAACCGTTAATCCAAATTCGATTGCGGTCGAATTCCTTCTTGATACGCAACGCATAATCTACAACGGTTTCCCCGGGCAAAAAGATTATGGCCAGATCTTCTCCAAATACCCAGGTGGCAATTGGATAGGTCATGGCGCGCGGCAATTCTTCGCCGCGATCCAGGCGCTCAAGGTTTACCCTGGCGTGATACGCGAGCGCATAATCAGAACTCTTCGCGCGTTCTTCCCATTCTGCCCGCGTACGCGGCGTATCAAATGGAATCTCAATGCGGGTGTATTCGGTTCGCGGTGCGGACTTGATCGGTTTGAGGCCTGCCGCGACGAGCCGCTTGATTTCATCAACGACCTGCTTGCCTTGGTCTTCAGCGGCGGCGACGTGGTCTCCGGTGACACCTGAAGTCGGATTGGAATCGGCTCCGCATCCTACTGAAGCGAGAGCGATCGCGCCCGGAAACGCCTTTTGAATCGCCTGCTTTGCAAAGCCTGCCCAGTCACCGCTAATCTTGTTGTTCGACAACGTCACGCAATGACAGGCGTAACTGAAGTAAACGCCTCGCATCTTTCCATCCAGGTCAGAAATGATCATGAGTGGTAAATCATGATCCACTGGACCTCCCTTGGTGCGTCGGTTAACCGCGAAATCGACTTTGCCACAACCCCACGTCACGACCGATGGCCGAATGTTTTGCACTGCCGCCACAGCCACCCCTTCCAGTTTCTTTATGAAGTCACGGGTATATTCATCAATGTGTGCCTGGTGGTCGGGCGGGATTGGATTTCCAAAAAGCGTTGGGCTGACATTTTTCAACATTGGAGCTGTATGTGTGTGGGTTGCGGTGACGACCAAACGATCACGTTTGACGCCGACGGCCTTGGCCAAGAGGTCTGCGATTTCGGAAGTAATCTCGTCGGAGACCGCAAGGTTGTCCGCAGTGATAATAATGGCCGGACCCTGCTGTTTGTCTTCGAACGCCAGTGCCTCTGCATAGATCTTTTGTGTGACACCTTCCGATTCGGTTCGCCGACTTCCAAAACCGCTCAAACGCACGGGATAATCCGGAGTGATATCCACCTCGGCGATTCCAACCTGAAGCGTTTCCGCATGCGCCGCAATTCCAGCGGACAGGAGGTAGAACAAAACAAACGAATTTCTAACAATGGTTTTTACTCTCATAGATTAACGGCGGATTGGTTCGCACTGTGGGATCAATTTCAGACGACATCGGCGATTCCTCCAGGTCAGTTCGATAAGTTTCGGCAGTTTCGCGGACACACACAAAGGAGATTGTTCCCAGCACCATCAGGTAAACGCAGATCCAACCGAAATGCCCTTCTCCCAATTTCAGCAACAACACACAGATTGCCGGGGCCAGTCCGCCGGCTAATGGAGCCGAGAGTTGATACCCAAGGGAGGCACCGCTAAAGCGCACTCTTGTCTTAAATGACTCTGCAAAATAAGCCGCTTGTGGCGCGTACATCGAGGCATGTCCAATGGCCATTGCCGTCACCACGGCCATATTAATAAGAGCCGGAATTTTGGTGTTCACGAGCAGAAAAAATGGCACTGAGAACAGGACCAAGAAAAGGGCGCCACCCATATAAATTGGTCTTCGCCCAAATCGGTCGGAAAGCGCTCCGAATAATGGTATGGTCACAAATTCAAAGGCAGCCGCCAGCAACACTGAATTTAATGCGATTTGCCTCGGCAGTTCCAGTTGTCCGGTGACGTAGGTCAGCAGGAATACCGTGAAGACGTAGAAGCTTGCATTCTCCGCAGCCCGCGCACCAATGATCAATAATACGTTCTTTGGATGCTTCAGAACCTCCAGAATCGGCTGGTTCGCCTGGGTTTGCGACTCAAGGACGGCACGAAAAATCGGACTTTCTTCTGTGCGCGTGCGAATGAACAGGCCGATGCTGGTCAACAAAAGCCCCAACAAAAAAGGAACCCTCCATCCCCACGATAGGAATTCTTCTGTCGGCAGCCGTGCGAACAGTGCGAACACACCCGTTCCGAGGAGCAAGCCCGCAGGCGAGCCTGCTTGAGCCCAACTCGCATTGAAACCTCGTCGCCCAGCGCTGCTGTGCTCCACTGACATCAATACTGCTCCACCCCATTCACCGCCCAAGGCGAATCCTTGAACCAACCTTAGGAAAACCAACAATGCCGGTGCCGTCAGCCCAATTTGCTGGTACGTCGGCAGCAATCCAATGAGGCAAGTAGCCAATCCCATCAACAACAATGTCAGCACGAGAATCGATTTGCGTCCGAGTCGATCACCATAATGGCCAAAAACAACGCCACCCAGAGGCCGAGCCGCGAATCCAGCAGCGTAGGTTCCGAATGCCGCCAATGTGCCGCTGAGCGGATGCAATGTCGGAAAGAAGAGCTTGTTGAATACGAGCGCTGCTGCCGTGCCGTACAGAAAAAAATCGTACCACTCTATCATCGTGCCGATAAAGGCCGAAGCCACTACGCGGCGTCTCGAAACTGAATCAGAACGCATGGCCTAAGCGGACCCAACCAAGCAACTTATCGGCGCAAAATCGCATTTTGAGTGAGAAACAGTTTGCAGCCGCACCGCGGCTCAAGTCCTGGTAATTCGGGTGGACAATAATGGCGAATTGAGCGCTTTGTGTGCGCCGGCTATCTGGTTCCGGCTATCTGGGATTTCATCCAATCGATGTCCTCCTGAATCGTATTGCGAGTCGCCGCAAATTGGCCGGGAAACTGGGCCGTCAATTGCGCGAGCAACTTTACCATTTGCTTTGTGAAACGGTCCGCAGCGGATTGGGGATTGTTGTGGGCGAGCATGGATGCCAGTTTGCCGCGGGCTGGATTGGTGCCGGTGCCGCCACCAGCCACAAGAAAGCCAGGATAAATCTCAACCAGTTGTTTGAGCACGTCTTGTTGTGCGGCATTCTCAGCCAGCCGGAGAATTGCCTGGCCAATTGACCGTCCGGGACTGTAGGCGAGCGGATCATGAGCGTAGTCAGCGCAAGTAAACAGAGGCAGTCGGTTGATCTCATTTTGAGGATACATTGGATTGCTGATGTAGCCATCCACCAGTTCGCACAAGTCCGAATCGCGCCCAGTCAACGGCCCCAGGTGAAGAGTTGGGCTTCCGTCATTAACGGGATAGTTGTCCCAGAGAAACAAACGGTGTTTGACGACTTTTCGATAACTATCGGCGGCGACGCGCGTGATTCGCGACGTCACCACTCCATCACCGTTCCAATATACATAGACCTCAGGGTGCATGTCGCGAGCCAACCCTTCCAGATACGCATGATGGTCGAGATTTGTGCCATCTCCCCAACTGGCCACCGGGCAGAACACAAATTGACATTCTTCATCCTCCGCGCGAAGCCGATCAAAAACCGCATTCACCAAAGCGGCATGTGTAGCGCCACCGGCGGCCGGGCCGGCCGAGCCCCAACTCACGCCATCCAGGCAGATGCCAAACCACTTGACTCCCTGCCGCTGAGCCCATTCATAATGCTGATAGAAAGCTTCGAAATTCTTGCGGTCGGTTGCGTCCAGCAAATGAGCCGAGATCATTTGTGGTTGGCGAGCAAAACAGAAGGTGATCCCGTGCTCGGCACAGGCTTTGAAGACGCTCGAATAGGCTTTTCTGGCAGACTCACGCATCGGCTTCCACCACTCCTTGAGCGGTGGATAGATCATGCCATCACAGTCCATCAGGAAATTCATTTTAAGTTCGGCGATGAAAGGAATTTCTTTTAGGTATTGCTCCTGAGTCCATGCCCAACCCTTGATGCCACGAAATTTGAAGCGCGGAGAAATCGTTGGGCTATGGTCTGGCTTTGCAATGGGACGCAATTTGGCCGGCAATCGAACGCGGCGTTGTTCCCGGAAGGAAAGTGGCGAGCAACCATACGTTGCTTTGAAAACATGGTGAAACCGCGACAAATCGTTGAAACCGGATTCAAATGCGACTGCGATAACAGTTCGGTCTGTGCTTGCCAGCAACTCCGCTGCGTGACGCAAGCGCAGGCCCTGTACATAGACGCGCCAACTCTGGCCCGTCACTTTCCGAAAGAGGTCGGTGAACTGCCTGCGACTGAGGCCTACAGAGCGCGCGGCTTCAATCAGCGATTCCTGCTTGAAGAACCTCGATTTGAGACGCACCGCGTAGCGGGCCACACGATCCGAACTGTCATTGCCCGGCTCAAAAATCGGCATTTCCTGGCGGCCTCGTCCCCAAATCAAACGCAACGTACGAACTGCGAGGTCCATTAGACGCGATCGCAAAACAGTCTCCCAACCCGTTTGACCACTATTCTGCTCAAAGAGCATTTCCTGGATGATCGAACGAACCACACGGCTTTGGTTCACATTCGCTGTCCTGAGGTCGAGCGGCAGAATGCCCACGGCCTTGAGCTGACTGTAAATATCTGCCGGGAGCATGTCGGCCCGATAGCGAAGCACGTAGGCCAACATCTGCGTATTCGGAGGCGTCTCCTGGCAATGTTCCTGGCCTGCGGGCACGTGGCACAATGTATCCGGCCCCAGCAAGTAACGACGGCCTCCGCATTCCAATCGTGCATGACCCGCGACAATCAGGCAGAATTTCGAGCAGGCATCTTTGATTTTGTCGGAAGAACCAGGTGATTGACGACTCTCGACGAGAACGACGCCGCACGGCGGAAGTTCAGCGTCTGTCTGATTCATCCCTGAATCCTATGTAAGATAAAAACCGGTGTCCAATTCACATGGACCGGGGACTCCTTCAGGAAATCGTTTGAAGCGTGTATCGGTCAACCCTACGGCGTGCGGTGATGGCATGTGCCAGCATTCGCTCTACGATGCACTGCCGCTCCGTCACCTCTCCAACTTCCCGGCTCGCCTCGGCGGTCATGCGCTGGTAAGTGCAGGTTTTCAAGAACTTGCCTACCCAGACTCCACCCGTATAACGGGCGGCACGGCTTGTTGGGAGGATGTGATTTGTTCCAATGCTCTTATCGCCGTACGCTACAGTCGTCTCCTCCCCGATGAATAACGAGCCGTAGTTGGTCAGATTTTCGCGAAAATATTTGGGGTTCCTTACGTGGAGCTCAAGATGCTCGGGTGCGTAATCATCGCTCAGGCTCACGGCTTCTGGCAATGATTCCGCAACATACACAATACCGTTGTCACGCCAGGAAAGCGCAGCGATTTCGCGCGTCGGGAGTGTCTCCAGTTGTGCTTCAACTTCAGTGATGGCAGCGCGCGCAAACTGCTCGCTCAGGCAAATCAAACACACGCCGCTATTGGGATCATGCTCGGCCTGTCCCAACAGGTCGCAAGCCACCAGCGAAGGATCGGCATCATCATCCGCAATGGCGAGAATCTCCGTCGGTCCTGCGAGTAAATCAATTCCACAGCGTCCAAAGAGTTGGCGTTTCGCTTCAGCAACATATTTGTTTCCGGCGCCGCACAGCAAATCGACCGCGGCAACATCACCCAAACCAAATGCCATCATCGCGATCGCCGGAACACCACCCAGGATGAAAATTCGATCTGCTCCCGCTTGCTTCATGGCATTTATCGTTGCGGGAAAGTAGCCCTCGCCTTTGACCGGCGGCGTGCAGCCAACCACAGTTTTTACACCGGCGACCTTTGCAGGAATAATACTCATTTGTGCCGACCCAAACATGGGATAGCGTCCGCCGGGAATATAGCTTCCCACTTTATTAACCGGAATGTGCTTGTGTCCCAGGATGACCCCGGGCCGAATTTCGATTTCGAGAGGCATCAAAGTTTTCAATTGCGCCCGGGCGAATCTCCGGACATTCCACTGGCAAAAGTCGGTATCGTTGCGGATCTGATCCGGAAGTTCGGCCACGATACGATCAATTTCTGTGGCGCCCAATTCAAATGACTTTGGATCCCACCCATCAAATTGCTGGCTATATTTGCGAACAGCATCCATGCCGTCTCGCTCCAAGTGGCGCAACATCTCGGAAACCACCCGAGAAGTTTCCATATCCTGGTCGATCAAGCGGTGTGCTCCTGATTTGATGCATTTCATAATTGGTTCAAAAACTGATACGCGGCTTCAACACGATAAGGCGGGAGATTCAGTTTTTGGGATTGAGCGAAAATGTGGCGGGATTAAGTAAAGCCCTCGCGTACTGAGCCAGCCGTTCACAGCCTCCTTGCCTGGGACGCGGCAAATTGTAGAAGAACAGTGACCACTCCACTTCGTAAGCGCCTTCGTCGTAAGCCTCGCGGGTGGGCAAATAGCCGATCATTCCGTTCGTGCAACCGATTGCATAGGTAGAGTCAACAAGGTCTTGCGTCACCAGGCTGGTAAATTTGGAAAATATTTCGGCATTCACAGCGAGCAGCGTGGTCTTTCCTATTATGGCTATCGCCATCACTGCCTGCGTGTAAGGCGGCGCATTGTGGAGGCAGCGTTGTTTCATCGTTTGTCGCCATGCCTCCACCGCTTCACCAAACTTGGCTCCGAATTCGCGGTGTCCTTCAGCGCCCGAAAGTGAAGCCATCGCAAACGCGTCAATTTCAGGTGCGTTCCACGGCTCAAGATCCAGCTTCAGACTGGTGCCCACAACTTTGAGAACAGGCCGATCAATCGGCCGGCTTTCAGCCGGGGTTCTCATCAAATCGGGCAAAATCGCTTCGGCAATTTGCTGCCCCCATTGTTGGACCTGATCCACTTCAACACCCACGGATGGCGGGTTGATATTGCCGCAGGCACCGGAGAGGACCAGCGCAACGGGGCGACCAGGCAGCGAGTCGCTCAGTACTTTGGCCGTGACTCCCGGCCAATCCGCGCTGATCAGCGCGCCTCGCAGGCACACGGGATGCATCGAATAAGTGAGCAAAACGGCCTTGAATGAGCCATCGGGCCGCTTCCAGGCCAGTGCTCCCACACGAGAATCCGTATGAGCCGATGAGCGCTTGCGGCGATCCACTCCAAGATCGCAGCGGCCTTGAACACTGGCCATGACACAACGCTCCGGATTTTTCAGAGCAAGCAATGCTGCTGCCTGGAACTGTTCCTCCAACCATGCGACATAGCTGCCATCGGTTCGACCGGTGCCATTTTGTGGAAAGGTTGCGGGTCCGCTATGCGTGTGCGTAGTGGAAATCCAAATTCGTGAATAGTCCAAACCCGTTTGAGTGGCAACCCGGCTTCGAATGCGGTCGGCGAGAACATCACTTACCGATAGCAGGTCGCCATGCAGCCAAAGCAATTTTTCCGCACCGTCGCTGAGGTACAAGGCGCGGGCGTAAAGCGGGTCCTGCACTCCAGTCGACGGTTGCGGTCGCACAGCGAAACCTGCGAGATCAATTCCCACATCGGGAGTGACTTCAATCTGCGCGACGCCAACATCCATGTTAACATTCATAAATTTCTTCCAGACGCCCAGCAATTGCACGCGGACGCTTAAATTGCTTCCCTATTCAGGTTTCATCACCGGCGAGAGCTTGCGTTGGGCTCACACAAGGACTCACCCTTTTTACCGTGGCAGTGGGCACGAACATGCGGCGCACCAACCAGGCCCCCAAGCCAATTGCGGCCAGCGCACCGATCAGCAGTCTCGTCCAGTCCTTCACAAAGGCTGCATTGGTGGCGAGAACCAGTCCCAGGCACGCGAATGTGCCTAGCGTTGAGTTCAGAAGGAGTGTTCCAATCGAAAGCGCTGAGTCCTTTGACCGATTCAGACCCTCGCTGACAGGTTTCCAAAATCCAGGCGGCCTGCACTTTTCGTAAAATGCCTTCAGGGTGGAATGCGATTCCGCTGGCGTGAGGAGGGTCACTACCAGCAGGACTGCAAAGCTAAGGCCAAACAGCAAGGCGAGGCCGTGCCACATGGGATGTCTGGCTGGGTTCTGAAAATCGAGAATAAACCAAACCCAGATCGATAAGGGCAGTCCCAAAATGACGGCCGCCAGTTCGCCCCAAACATTGAACCGCCACCAAAAGAACCTGAAGAACGACAGCGGCAACAGAAAAATAACCATCGCCGAGTTGATAAACATGAACCAACCAACCATCTGTTTCACGAAAAGCAATGCGACGCCGCTGGCGGCAACAAACAAAAAGAGTGTCGTGGCTCGGCTTATCCAGATTTCCTGCTTCGCGGTCGCTTTGGGAACCAACGGACGATAAAGATCGTTGATGACAAAACTACTTCCCCAGTTGACCAAAGCGCTTAAAGTTGAGGTATAGGCCGCGACTTCGACTGCCACTAAAAGGCCGACCAATCCGACCGGTAGATGGCAGTGCTTTATCAGGTCGGCCCACGCAGTCACGGGATCCTGAATAACCGTCATTCCATCGGGAACCGGCGTGTGCTTTGCCAGGGTTGCAGGCCAAAAGACAGTCAGGGCGACCAGACCAATTCCAATCAATGGCAGAATTCGCAGGCTTAGCGCCAGAAAACAATTGAAGAGCTGTCCCGCCATCGCATGACGCTCATTCCGCGCCGCCATAAATCGCTGAGCCGTGGACCCCTCACCAGCAGTCGGGGAGCCGGCGAAGAAAATTCCCTGCACTGCCAGAATAAAAATGGTCGCCAGGGCAATGGAATTCTCGGCGGCAGTAGCAGCTATCGGAGGTGTTTGAATAAGAGCTTCCGGCCGCACCACCGCAAGCCGGTTTAACACTGCACCAATCCCCCCATTTTGTGCCAACGCAATCAGCATGAACGCAGTGCAGCCGACCATCAAAATGATGAAATGCAACACTTCCGTAACGACGACTCCGAGAAGTCCTCCAAACATTGTATAAATGGCCGTGCTGCCGCCGAAGATTAGGAGAATCTGAAACTCCGAAAGTTGTACGAGGGGAGCAATGGTTTTGGCAAAAAAGCCGGTGATATAACCGATCAGCAACACAGAAAAACCAAAACAGCAAACGACCGCGTAAATCTTGCGCGCCACTTTTGCCGGGCGGCCACCGTATCGCAACGTGATTAATTCCGCAGTGGTGACAATTTGCATGCGCCGCCAGAGCGGTGCCCAAACAACGGCGACCAACGGCATCCAAATGATCCAGCTGGACCACCAAAGCCAGTTCGCGGCGAGGCCGTATGTCACCATCAACATGACGAACCCGCCATTGCCGGACTGATAGGTGGCGGTGTTGGATATCGCGATGGCCCACCAGGGAAGATTCCGGTCACTGGTGAAATAACTGAGCGCTCCATTGCGGGAAGCGGAGCGCATCACCAGGATTCCCGCCACAATAGAGAGAACCACCACCGAGCCAACAACGAGCCAATCGAGTAACGTCATACTTTTTGCGCTGATTCAAACACACTCAGAATCATCGCCGCCAGCCTCGCGATTTGATCTCTTTCTGCCAACAAAATCTGCTGCGGGATCCAAACCGCATCCCGGCAGACCTGTTCACAAACCGCACAATGTTCATTCCGATAGTCCAATCCTCTTCCCGCAAGTGCGCCCTTAATTCCGTGAGGCTCCTCGCAATGAGCATTCTGGAACACTCCGTTTGCGTACAAAGGTCGATACCAGCCTTTCGATGCCGGAATTCCCACTGCATTTAATCTTTCGATGAGTTCGTCGCGCGAAATGCCGAGCATCATTTCATCCATGCGAAAAACATACATATGATAGCTGCGTCGTGTGTGGCGGGCATTGAGGCCAATGATTTTGATCCCCGGGACTCGACGTAGTGCGTCGTTCAGAATTTCAGCATTGGTCTCCCGGACTTTCATTTGCGTTTCCAACCGGGTCAGTTGCGCCAAGAGGATTGCCGCCTGGAATTCTGTCATCCGCAAATTGCTGCCGAGATAATCGTGATCGTACCATGCCGCGCCTTTTCGCCGGCCGCAGTGGGTAAAGCTCCGGCATAAGTCGGCGAGTTCCTCGTCGTTTGTGACCATCACGCCACCTTCCCCCGCGGTGATGTTCTTCGACAACTGAAAACTGAAGGTCCCGCAGTCACCCAAAGTTCCTGCGCCTTGATGATTTCGCCGACTCCCCCATGCATGGGCCGAATCTTCCAGTACGCGCAGTCGGTGCTCTCGCCCAATCTGGTTCAACGCTTCCATGTCAGCCATACAACCGGCCACGTGAACCGGAATGATTGCCCTTGTCCGCGGACTTAGTTTTGCCTGAACTGCTGAAGGATCAAGACACAGCGTACTTTGGTCAATATCCGCAAACACAGGCACAGCGCCTATGGTGATAACAGCACTTGCGGTCGCAATAAATGAATACGGGGGAACAATGACTTCGTCTCCCGGAAGCACACCCAATCCACGCAAAGCCATCTCGATCGCCGTCGTCCCATTGGTGCAAGTCACCGCATAGTGCGCACCTTGGAACTCGGCAAATTCCGATTCAAAGCGTTGGATTTTCTCTCCAAACCACCACTTGCCTGAATCGAGGACCTCCAACAGCAGGCGGCGTTCGGTTTCATCAAAAATTGGCCACGTAGACCAAGAAGTATCCGTGAACATCTTGTTATCTGGCGGTGCGTCGTTTGCATTTTCTAACCGCGAGTCGTTGTGCGTAAATTGGCTAGTCATCCATGTACCAAAAGGAATGCAGCACTTTGCCGCTGGGCTCCGCCTGCCAGAGTTTTTTGTAAGCTACTCGTTCCACGTGTCCATCCAACAGAGTGACGTTTGCACCGTTGTTGTGAACTGTGGGTCGCGCCCAATTGAATCCGACATCCGTGTATAACGCCGTGCTGTCCTTCATTCCATCCCCGTCAAAATCCAATCGAAAGAGATATGTCGGATCGACTGGCGAATAGACATAATGCGTTACCACGTCCATGTACGCCAGGGCGTCGGAAGGTTTTTTGATAAATGCCATCTTGATAGGACGATAATTGTTTAGATTTCCGTAAGTAAACGGCGCTCTCAGGGGTGAAACCGTATTGGCGTAATTGATGCCTATCCAGCAGTTCCACCCGTCGTGGGTGTCGCTGCTCGCGGGACCCCACGCACCTCCTTTGTAATATGGCGGCGCATTGAAACTCCCACCAGGACATCGCCGCACGTCATTCGTGAACATAGCATCATTGACGAACAAAAGTGGCCCGCTGCCGGATCGAGACAGATAAGGTGCCAGGAGCGTGAACCAGAAGGGTTTCGTATAATCATTGGAATCCTCCCCGCCCCACGGGATACAATCGCTATTTTCTCCCACGTACATTATCGTCGCAGTCGCCCAGTTCTTCATGTTGGAAGCGCACCGCACGGCCTGTGCCTTTGCTTTGGCCTTCGCAAGAGCCGGCAACAACATCGCTGCGAGAATTGCGATGATGGCAATAACGACCAGCAACTCAATCAAGGTGAAAGCGGATTTTCGTTTTCTCATAGATGTGTCTTCCGGCCCGCGAATGATAAAGGTTGCTTTCAGACATCATATTGCTATTGCCGGACCCGATAAAATTGCTGAGTGCCTGTGGTCGTCACTGGGTACGGGCTGCTGGATCCGACTACGTCAACATATGGTCCGGCAACGTTGGTGGAGACTTGCAAAACTCCCACTCCTGGCCAACTCAATGAGGCGCCAGCCCCTTGCCGTGAAATGACCAGCAGCGTCGGCGCGACACCGGGCGTCGCTGGACTTTCTGCGGGACCAAACCCGGACGGGACGAAACTGGGGTCGCTTACCAACAGTATCTTGTCGGCAACGAAGCCATCTTCGCGCATCCACACGTTTAGAATATGGTTGCCCGCGGTCGCGACCGTGATGGGACCGCTATCACCCACTGGCGCATTGGCCCAGGCATAACCCTGTCCGGCGTTAAAGCCTGTTAGACGCGTCGTCAATGCGCCGTCCAATCCGACGAATACGGAATCATTTGCACTTGCACCTCCGCTATCTCCCACGCCGCGCACCCAAACATAGAATGTCCCCGTGTTGGTGAACTGAACCTTGTAATCCATGCGGGGAGCGCCTGCCGGCACGGTTCCCAAAGCGGGAGTGCCTATGTTGACGCCGGCGTTGGGAGACGCGAACATCGCGCCGACGCCAGAATAGTTTGTATTCGCGTCCGTTGGCAACAGTGTGGGTGGCAGCGTCGTGAAGAGCCAACTGCGACCCGCTGCGCTTGCATTCAAACTGTAGTGTTCGGATTCCAGAACCAGCCATTCAGAACCTCCTTGTGCGTACTGCGCTCGCACGGGATCGTTTGGAACGATAACGGAAATTTGCGAGCCAGGCAGAATTGCCGAACCGAATGTGTCCTGAACGTTGTTCACTGTCAATATGTTCGCCACTGTAGAAGAGACGGAAGACGAAGTCGTCAGTGTCACCGTTTTTCCGTCCGGAGCCAGGACCGCCGCGAGGACACCATTGCCATTGTTTAGGGTATAGTTGGCAGGATTCGTGGCAGTCACAGGATTTACAGCCACTGAGAACACAACCGTCACTTCAGTGGATTGGAAATAATTTCTTGCGGCCGAAACCAATGCAGGACGCAGAGGATCGATGCTGAAATTGCCGTAGTCAAAGGTGGAAGCCGGTGGGCCAGATTGGCCGCCGTAACCGCAAGAGGCAATACCGACATAAATTTCATTTGGCCAATCATTCGAGACAACCACGCCGCCGTTGGCGTCAACCCAGGTGGTTCCGTCAGTACTGAAATAGGCATTGAAGATCTGGCCGCTCCTGGTAATGCGCAGCCAGGCATTAGGAAAGACGCTCGGGTCACGACCAGGCGCGTTAATCGACGTAGCACCGCCACTGCTGGCAGCACGATAAGATGTCAACCACAGCGGAAACCCACTGCTATTTGGCAACCCCACCCCGCTGAACAGATAGGCGTCCAGTTGTGCCAGTCCAGTGCGCACAACCACACCGCCAAAGCCATAGCGGTTATTGTTGGGCGACAGCGCGGACACGCCGCCCCGCAGGTTAACGCGAAGATCGAAGTTTCCAGTGACCGTTGTGTAAAGGAAGTTAAAATTAAACTCAATCTGCTCGCCAACGCATGAGACTCGAGTCAAATCCGGAACACTCGGTATGCCAATGCTATCAAAAGTGCTGGGGAACGCCGCACCGCTGCCGACATCTATTGAAGTCAACGCGTACTTGTTAGTGCCCGGCACCGATCCCGAAATGCTATGCCCGGCAGCATCCAGCACGCCATTAAAGTTCAGTGTGTATGCAGGGTTCGTAAGGCCGCTAACGGTTAAGGTCAAGTTCGTAGGTGTCGAAAGAGTAGCCGCATTCACAGTGGCGCCGGGTTGATTCAGCGTGAATTTTGCGGCGTTCGTATCGTTTACGATATCGTCGAACGTAATACCAATTCGATTGGTCACCAGGCCATAACTCAGCACAACCGCGGCCGGCGTGGTGTCAATAAGCACAGTCAACGTCGCAATGGAACTTGTGACTGAAAGTGAAGCTTGCGGTGATGTAAGGACTACGCTGTAGGCTGCGTTCGAATAAGCGTTAGCTAAAGAGTAGGCGGCATTCGTAGCTGAAACAATATCGAAGCCATTGGACTTCCATTGATATCTTAGCAGGGCAGCGCTGCCATTCGTGACGGTCGCCGAA
>Ga0068857_100001232_pt1 | contig 19957 bp, 15 predicted proteins | sample KBSCornC72_FD_66591 | JGI IMG/M metagenome (GOLD analysis project Ga0068857, IMG submission 66591) | Corn rhizosphere microbial communities from Kellogg Biological Station, Michigan, USA - KBS Corn C7-2 | ecosystem: Host-associated > Plants > Roots > Rhizosphere > Soil ...
GAATACCATCGCGCTCAATTGATGGAGCGCCTCAATATTTTTGATCTGCCCGGACTTGTGCGTTTCGCCATGCGCTCCGGCGTTATTGCCGAAGGCGCCTGATTCTCCTCTGACACCCGCACGAGGAGTTACTTTTTTATCCCGGGCTATCCGGTTCGAGACGCTGAGCATTTGGAGCATCAAACAACTCAAGCTCCCGTTCCACTGGCCGGAACGGTGCAAAACTCCGCCGATGAATGGCACATGGCCCGCGCTCATTGATGGCCGCGTAATGCTGCGGCGTAGCGTAGCCTTTATGATCGGCAAATCCATACCCTGGATAAATCTTGTCCAACTCGCGCATCAACCGGTCGCGTGTGACCTTCGCCAAAACGCTCGCCGCGGCAATTGAATAGCTTTTGCAATCTCCCTGAACCAACGCCGTTTGAGGATACGCCAGCCATTTGATTCTTAAGCCATCTATGAGCACGTGCTGAGGTCTCGGTTCCAACTGATCCAGCGCTATGTTCATCGCTCGCCACGCCGCTTGCCTAATGTTGATGCGATCGATCATTTCAACATCCACAGTAGCAACCGCATAACGAATTTCCGGATGAGTCGTGATGATCGAGTAAAACTTTTCTCGCTCTTCCTCGGTTAGTTGCTTTGAATCGTTCAATCCGCGAAGTTTCGTATAAAGACCGCCTTCAAGCCATGAACATGGAAATACCACTGCCGCGGCCACGACCGGGCCCGCCAACGGCCCGCAACCCGCCTCGTCAGCGCCAGCGACCAGCGTTGTGCCCTTGGCCCAAAGCTCGCACTCATTCGATAGCCGATTCCAATACTTCGCGCTCATCGCTAATGCATCTCAACATCGCACGTCCCAATGCCATTGCGATAGTAATTGAATTGGACATTTGGATGATCCGCCAGCAGCGACATCGGGACCGCCGCATCTGGATTCTTCTTTGCGATCATCAGACATGTCAGACGTTGTCCGAATGGGTTATCGTGCATCCCGGCCTGCCAGATCGAGACCTTCTCAGCCTTCCACGTTTCAGCAGGCCCAACCGAAATCGCTTGCGTGGGCACGAGTGAGATATTTCCGCCGCCGGACGTCCTTGCGTTCTGGGCAATGGTTAGTGGATGCAAATCGACAACCCGCGTTGTCAACTTTCGATATTCCGCTGGCGACGGCGGGTGGTCCTTAAATTTGCCCTTACGTCGCGGCGGATCGTTAAAAGCCCAATGCTTCACATCACCTTGTCCACCTTGCATTACGGCGCAACGCACGCCTGCATCCCAACTTTTCCGATATGCAGTCGTGTCGCCTTTCGGAAAATGCAGATTCGTGTCCGGCATGACCAACTCTTTTCGAATACGACTGAAGCAAAGCTCACGATCAGCCTTTTCAAAAGAAAGCGGATGCGACGGCGGCGCCTCTTTCCCATCCAAAAACCACTCATCCATCCCCCAGAAATGCGCCGACTTCACATTCAACCCGAGATCGTTCACCAATCGAGCTACCAGCGGCAATTGCTCCGTCGGTCCAATCGGACCACATATACCGACTGGATTATCCGGCGTGGACTGCTTCCAGGCCGTGATATACTCCAACGCCTCTGCGAGATAAAACTCCTCCAACGTCTCATACATCATGACCTCGAATCCAGGACGCGACAGTTTGACCATTTTCTCGGGCGTCAGCGCTGCCGCATCGCGAATGATCTCGTCATCGAGCGTGGTATAATCCCACCAATCAGGAGCTATCGAACTGAGCTTTCGCGGCATTGCGCCAGAGAATGCTAAACCATGGGTGAGGATTTCAACTCAAAACCCGTTTTTCAGCGATTCTTCGTAAGCTTTATTAACAAGATAATTTCGTCCCAGCGCATCTCGCAACGGCTCATCATCAGGACCACAAAAACCAAAGTGCAAATGCCGCCGCCAGCCTTCAGCATGTTGAAATTTTTTCGACATGCGGCCTAGCTCCACCGACATATCTTCCATCTTAAGCAGATACGAGTTTAGCCCCTGGCTCACATCCAGCCAGCGTTGCTGGCTTTTATGTGCAGCTAGCGCTTCTCGCTTTGTTTTATGTGTCGCAGTGGTATTTACGTAAGCCCCGGGCATAACCTTTCGTCTCAATCCGTCTGTCAGGCTGTGCGGCATTGAGTGATATACCGTTGTCGGATAATCCGCGACCGCTCGTGACGGAATGCTTTTGAAATTCGGCATCCCTCGCGCGAATGCAGCCGTCACCGCCAGACGACAGGTGTTTGTGTGATCTTCCATGTAATCCTGCGGTGGATGCGTCAGCACGACTGTCGGCCTTACCTCGCGGATGATCGCAGCCAGTTTGCGCAATAGATCAAGACTGTAAATGATTTCGAGATCATCTGTGATGCCATTGTGAAAATGCGCGCCAAGAATTTTCGCTGCCGCCCGTCCCTCCGTGTTTCGAATCGACCGGGTCGTGGCGGAATTGTATTCGGTGCTTCCGCAATTACCACTGGCTAGATTCAGATAGTGGATATCATAGCCGACCTTTTTCAGCATCAACAGCGTTCCGGCCATATAAAACTCAATATCATCCGGATGCGCGCCGATTGCGATGGCAGCTTTGCGCGACACGTCAAAAACGGCAGAACATTAAATCGTTGAGCGGAAGGCGGGCAATCATTTCATCGCCGAGATTTTCACCGTCTTCCCCGTTGCCGCCGACTGATCGGCTGCGAACATGATTTCATGGCTGCGGGCGGCGTCTGCGAAGCTCGTCAGCGGCATTTCTTTTCCTTTGTCGAGAGCGTTGAAGAATGCTTCGAACTGAGTTTGATACGGATGATCCGACACATCGCCAGAATCGAGCAGTTTCATAGCCAGACTACTCCACGCATGCTTATTCGTGTTCAATTTCATCGAGTGGAATTTGTTGTCCAGAAGGCTCCCTTCGCTGCCGACCAGGTGCGTATGAAAATAATACGGCTGCAGGCAATCCACAACCGCCGCGCATTTGCCGACAGCGCCACTCTTGAATTTCAAAATCGTCACACTGGTCGTGGTATATTCGTAGGGTGCGAAAATCCTGTTGCTCGAGCTCGTGTCATAACTTGTGACTTCGGTGACATCGTCTCCCATGCACAATAACAAGGCATCCAGCGCATGGCAGCCAGCCGTCAGCAATGAACTGCCACCGGCGTCTTTGCGAGTGTTCCATCGGAATTGCCCATACCACGGTCCAATGCCGTGATAATAATCGACCTCGCCATAATGCAGATTCCCCAGCAATCCTTGATCAATCACGGCTTTCGTCGCCACAAATTGGCTCGAATAACGGCACTCGAAGCAAACACAAGTCTTTATCTTCGCCTGTTCAATCGCTTTCCGCATTGCGCGCAAATCTTTCAGCGAAAGACAGAGTGGCTTTTCAATAATCAGATGCTTTCCAGCTTTCGCTGCGGCAATGACTTGCTTCGCATGATCGTATGGATAACTGCATACTGAAACGACGTGAATTTCCGGATTCTCAAGCATCTCATTCAAATCGTTGTAAGCCGTTACAGTTCCACCGTATTTCGAGCTTAGTTCATTTGAATCCAGCTTACGCGACGAGTAAACCGCCGTGACCTGGCCCAGGCTTGTCGCATTAATCGCAGGAATATGCGCAGTCGCCACCCATCCGTAGCCGATAATACCAACATTGTATTTTTTCATGTGCATTCAAAAACGTGTATCGTGATGCCGATATTGAAATCCGACAGGCTTTGCAAAAAGTTGTCAAAACAAAAGAATTGATCGTATGCAATAAGCGTCAAAGATGTTACCGCAATCTCTCGTATGAAAATTGAATCTTTGCATATCGGAATGAAGGTCCGGCATCCGCAATACGGTGTCGGGGTCGTGAAGACAATTTCTGAAGCAACCGCTGACATTCAATTCGACGATGGCAAACGCACCGTCGCGCCCGAAGCAAGCGGCATCGAGCCCGCCGAACCCCAGGCCGCCGTGCGCGGACTCGATATGCCACTGGCCCAATTCGTCCAGCAAGCGGTCGATGCGACCATCAATAAGCTCGGACTGGAAAAGCCCGATTCCATCGCCGATAAACTCGGTGTGCGCTGGCACGGCGGCAAGGTGGTTCTCCATCCCGCGGACCCAACCCTTCAAACCAAAGAAGTTCCTCTCGAAGTCTTTTTCCACAAAATAGTCATGGTCCGCAACAACCTGCGCGTCCTCGAACAGAAGGTAAATGCGCATGAAAAACTCAGCGACGGCGAGAAGGTCGAAATGCAGCAGTATATCACCCGCTCTTACGGTTCGCTGACGACTTTCAACATCCTCTTCAAAGAAAAAGAAGATCAGTTTTGACCTATGCCGCAACAGTGGTTTGAATTCAAGGAAGTAGCGGACGTTCCGTCCCCGGCGCTGATTGTCTATCGCCATCGCGTGCGGGAAAACATTCAGCGCATGCTCGCCATTGCCGGAGGGCCAGACCGACTTCGTCCGCATATCAAAACGCACAAGATGCGCGAGCTGCTTGATATGCAGCTCCTGGTTGGCATTAAAAAATTCAAATGTGCAACTATCGCCGAAGCCGAACTCGCAGCCACCGCAGGCATTCCCGATCTGCTGCTCGCATATCAGCCGGTTGGACCGGCTATTCGACGGCTCGCTCAGCTCGTCAAAACCTTTCCCGAAACGAAGTTCTCGGTTATCTGCGATAACGAAGCTGCCTTGGCTGAGCTTGCGAATGCATTCCCAGCGTCCAATGAGCCCAAGAGCGGGATCGAAGTCCTGGTTGACCTCGATCTCGGACAACATCGCACAGGTTTACCACCCGGCCCCGAAGCCGCGAAACTGTATAAAGCAATTGCTTCTTCACCGAACCTGAAACCGGGCGGTCTTCACGCCTACGACGGACACATTTGCGATGCCGATCCCGAAGTCCGCAAAGCGGCTTGTAATCATGCATTTGCACCGGCGCAAGTGTTAAGATACGAACTCCAATCGGCTGGTTTGCGGGTTCCACGAATAGTTGCGGGTGGCTCGCCAACCTTCCCGTTTCACGCGGCTCGTCCGGATGTCGAATGCAGTCCTGGCACAACTGTGTTCTGGGATTCCGGCTACGGAAATAAATTGCGCGACCTCGATTTTCTTCCCGCAGCTTTGGTTCTCACACGCATCGTTAGCAAACCCGGTCCCAACCTTCTTTGCCTCGATCTGGGCCACAAAGCACTCGCCTCAGAAATGCTCCATCCACGCGTTCAGTTTCTCAATCTGTCTGAATACAACGCAATCACGCACAGTGAGGAGCATCTGGTAATCGGAACGTCCGAGGCAAATCGGTTTGAGATCGGCGATTGCCTTTACGGCGTTCCGCGCCACATCTGTCCAACCGTCGCTCTTCACTCCAGCGCAGTTGTGATCGAAAATCATCAAATCGTCGGCTCCTGGAAGGTCGCCGCGCGCGGACGGCGAATATCAATTTGATCAAACCGTTTCTCCGGACATAAACATGTGAAGCTGCGTTCTTGAACGATTGCTTGAATTCGACAACTTTTTAACACGTCCACCAGCAATGAATCCACGGCGTCTATTAAATTCAATTTTGTTTTTTGAGCTGCTTTGCACCCTGTTGTTTGGGGGATCTGTCCTGGCTGCCAAAGAATCTCTCGCCGAAATTGGCGTCGCCAAAATCGACATCACGCCCAATTACCCAATCCGTCTCTGTGGTTACGCCGTTCGCAAAAAAGAATCCGAAGGTATCGCGCAACATCTTTGGGCCAAGGCTCTGGCCATCGGCAGCGACAAGGAAGGCCCCGCAATCCTAATTACCGTGGACAACACGGGTGTGCCTGCTTCCATCCGCAACGAAATCGCGCAGCGTCTATCGAAGAAAGGAATCTCATCAGATCGCATCGCTCTCTGCTCATCCCATTCTCACACCGCTCCATGCCTCGCTGGCAATTTGCCAACCCTCTTTGGCGAGCCACTACCGCCAGAGCACCGGGCCCACATCGAGCGTTACACGCACGAACTTGTTGATGCTCTGGAAAAAGTTGCCTTTGACGCTTTGAAAGCCCGTCGGCCCAGCAAGTTGTCGTGGGGGCAGGGGAGCGCTGCCTTCGCCGCCAATCGCCGCACCAAAGGCGGTCCGACAGATCACGATCTGCCTATCCTCGTCGTGACTGATGCCAAAGACAAACTCCGGGCGATCTTCGCCAACTATGCCTGCCACTGCACGACATTGGGTGGTGAAACAAATTTCGTCTGTGGCGATTGGGCTGGGTATGCACAGGAATATCTGGAACGCGATCATCCCGGCGCTATTTCGCTGATAGCGATTGGCTGCGGCGCGGATGCCAATCCGGCGCCGCGTGGAACGATCGACTTCGCCAAAAAGCACGGTGAAGAAATTGGAAGCGCCGTCAATCAACTGCTCGCCCACACACTCACACCTATTCACGAAAAACTGGTGTGCCGGACCAAATCCATTGAACTCCCATTCGATACTCTTCCAACGCGCGAGGAATGGGAACAAAAGGCGTTTCAAACCAACTATGTTGGTTATCACGCTCGCGTAAATCTTGCGAAACTCGATCGCGGCGAACAATTGCCCACAAAGCTTCCTTATATGGTTCAGACGTGGAATTTCGGCGATGAACTCGCTATGGTTTTTTTGCCGGGTGAAGTCGTCGTTGATTATTCGCTCCGTTTGAAAAAGGAATTTGACGCCTCACGCCTGTGGGTGAATGCCTACGCCAATGATGTGCCCTGTTATATTCCTTCCGAGCGAATCTTGAAAGAAGGCGGCTATGAAGGCGGCGGCGCAATGATTTATTACGACAAGCCAACTCGCCTCGCGCCTGGGGTCGAAAATCTCATCGTCAAAGCAGTTCACGATGTCGTCCCCAAATCATTCGCGTTAGATGAACAACTCGCCGAATTACCTCCGCCGAAATCGCCCGAGGAATCGCTCGCCGCAATGCAAACCAAAGCGGGATTCGAAATTCAGCTCGCCGCCGCCGAACCGCTCATCGTCGATCCCGTCGCAATTGACTGGGGGGCGGGTGGAAAGCTTTGGGTCATCGAAATGCGTGATTATCCAACGGGCATGGATGGCAAATGGAAGCCCGGCAGCAGGGTTAAATATCTCGAGGACACCAACGGCGACGGCAAATACGATAAAGCAACCGTCTTCGTGGACAATCTACCGTTCGCCACCGGCGTGATGGCCTGGCGCAAAGGTGCGTTGATTTGCGCCGCGCCAGACATTTTATTCGCGGAAGAAGTCGGTGAAGGCAGCGGCAAACACGTCCAGGTTCAGAAAATATTCACCGGCTTCGTCACCGAAAACTATCAAGCCCGTGTCAACAGCCTCAGCCTCGGTCTCGATAATTGGATCTACGGCGCAAATGGCTTGCTCGGCGGGGTAATCCATGGCGAATCCCACGGGCTTGTGGGTAGCGCTGCTTGCGCTGCGAGCGGCGAGCAACAAATCGACATCCGCGGTCGCGACTTCCGCATGAACCCTGACACTGGCGCATTCGAACCTGCCTCTGGCCTTACCCAACAAGGCCGCGTCCGTAACGATTGGGGCAACTGGTTCGGATGCGACAACAGCACAATCGCGTGGCACTATCCGATGCCCGATCATTACGTCCGCCGCAATCCCTACGTCGCCGCGCCCAGCCCTCGCGTTTCAATCGCGGCTGGGGACAATCCAAACCTCTTGCATCCAATCAGCCGCACTTTGGAGCGATTCAATCAACCCCAATCCGCCAATCACGTCACCTCTGGCTGCGGTCTCGGCATTTATCGTGACGATTTGTTCGGCGGCGAATATTACGGCAATGCCTTCCTTTGCGAACCCGTTCACAATCTCGTCCATCGCCTTGCTCTCGAGTCGAACGGGCTAACTTTTTCGGGCCTCCGCGCCAATGACGAGCAGCAATCCGAATTCCTCGCGTCTCGCGACAATTGGTTCCGTCCCGTTCAAGCCCGAACCGGTCCCGACGGCGCACTTTGGGTCGTCGATATGTATCGTTTTGTCATCGAGCATCCGCGCTGGATACCTCCAGAACGGCTGGCAAAACTCGACGTTCGTGCTGGTGATGATAAAGGCCGCATCTATCGCATCGTGCCCAAAGACAAAAAGCTGCGCCCGATTCGCGATCTGACCAAGCTTTCGACGGCTCACCTCGTCGCCGCCCTGGACACTCCCAATGGCACCGAGCGCGACCGAATTCATCAAGAACTCGTCTTTCCAGCATCTCAAAGGTCCCATGACCAAAAGACAATCGAAGCTCTCCAAAAACTCGCAATCACCAGCAAACTTCCCGCAGTTCGCCTACAGGCGCTTTGCATTCTAGATGGCCTCAGTGCTTTGAAATCGCAGGCTGTAGCATCTGCCCTATCCGATTCCGATCCAAATGTTCGAGGCAACACGGTCCGACTGAGCGAACGGTTTCAAAACGCATCCCCCTTAAAAGAATCTTTGGCAAAGTTGGTCGATGATCCTGACATCCGCGTTCGTTACCAACTCGCTCTCAGCCTTGGCCAGTGGAATGAACCGTGGGCGGCAGAAGCGCTCGGAAAACTCGCCATGCGAAATGCAGCTGATTCTTGGATACGTGGTGCAATTCTAAGCTCCGCTGCGCATCAACCCGCGGAGATTCTGAAAAGCGTTCTCGCACTCGATCCAAAACAAGCGGGCCGCACAGAATTGATTCGCCAGCTTATTGCTACTGCCGTCGGTGCCGGCAATTCTACGTCTCTCGCAAAAATCACCGCCGAGATTGCTCCTGCTGACGACCAGCATCTCGAAATCTGGCAACTGAGTGCCTTCAACAGCTTGCTCGATGCTTTGGAACGAAAAAGCATTCCGCTCACCCAACTTGCCAAAGCTGATGGAGCTAACTCGCGCTTCGAGTTTTTGTTCAATTGGGCCCGCAAGCTCGCCGCGGATTCCACTACAAAAGATGCCTCGCGTGAACCCGCGATTCATTTGCTCGGACGCGACCCCGAAAAGCAACCTGACGATTTGAAACTTCTCGCCAATCTTCTGGATCAGCCACTCACTCCGCGTGTCCAAACTGCCGTGTTCGATTCACTCAAGCGTCTTCACAATTCGCAAGTGCCGGCGGTGCTCCTCGCTGGCTGGAAGCAACGGGCACCGTCACTACGCCAATCCAGTATCGATGTCCTCTTCGCTCGCGACGAATGGGTGAACGCGTTGCTCGACAATATTGAAAATGGAACCATCGGCACGACTGAAATTTCTCCCGCGAATCGGCAGCGCTTGCTCAAGCATTCCAATCACGCTGTTCAGCAGCGTGCTCAAACCATTTGGAGTGGCCAAAATGCCAGTCGCGCGGAAGTGGTTGCGAAATTCCAGGCTGCAACAACTCTAACTGGTGACAGCGCCAAAGGCGCGACCGTCTTCGCCAACACTTGCGCCACCTGCCATTTTCTGCGCGGACAAGGCCATGCTGTCGGACCGAACCTCGCTGCTCTCGCAGACAAAACGCCCGCCGACTTTCTGACTGCTATCCTCGATCCGAATGCCGTAGTCGAACCTCGCTTCGTAGCCTACAACATCGAAACCAAAGATGGCCGCTCGCTCAGCGGCATTGTCAGCGCCGAGACCGCCACCACGCTGACCCTTGTTCAAGGTGGTGGAGGCCAGGAAACCGTCCTCCGCAGTGACATCCAGGAAATGCGCGCTTCCGGTCTTTCGCTCATGCCCGAAGGACTCGAGCAAAACATGGCGCCACAGGATTTGGCCAACCTCATCGCCTATCTCAAAACCAGCCCCCGTCCTTTTGGCGCTGCCTCTGCAGAACAAGCTGAAGTCGCAAGAAAGAATTTCCTCGTTGCGGGGTGTAATGGCCTTTCAAAAATTGTTGCTGCATCCGATCGGCTCCCATACCCAAGCTGGCTGGGTAGTTTCCCAATGCCTTACTGCCGTCAAACGCAGGAGCAATCAAAACTCGCCTGGCAAACTATGCCTGTTCCCTCGGATCTTAAACCAGATGCGCCCTATCAATTCCGATTGGCTGCCGGTATGGGCTTCATTTCTCAGCCTTCCGGAAAATTCGAACTGCGTCTCAACGAAAAGTCGCTTCTCGAATTTAACGTCGCCATTACCGACCAGTCCTGGCAGAGCGCCGATGGAAAAGTGAAAATGACTTACATCGTCATGGAAAATAATTCCGAAGATAGCAATGGTGTCTTGCTCATCGAAGTTCCCGGCTCTCTCCTCACACCCCAGAAACCCGCCGATTTTGAAGTTGTCGGCTCATCGAGCAACAGCCAACGCTGGTTCGGCCTTTACCTTGTCAGCCCACAAATGGCGCAAGCTTTGCGTTAATCCGTCAGGCTGTAGCAGCCGACGTAAGGAGGCTCCATATCTTTTAACGCCGAGCCGTGCCATTAGTTAGAGTCTCCTTACTTCGGCTGCTACAACCCGTGAAAACAGCGGCTATTTATTTCGCTGTCGCCGCAGTTTGGGCACTCGAAATCCGTGCTAGCAACGACAACGCCCGATCTGCTTGTGTCACATACGGATTCGATTTATCCCAAACGTAACCTGCCAGAACCGAGCAAATCTGCCCCATGATGTCCGGATTCCGTTGCGGTGCAAAAAATATCTGCGGCAACTTATCGTCATACCACGCGCTCACGTATGATCGAAACGTATCAATCCCATGCTTCACATAATCCGCGTACTCCGTTTGCCAATCCACGGCCTCTCCATGGAGATGTCGCGCCAGGACCTGAGCAGCTCGCTGCGCTGATTCGAGAGCAAGGGCAACTCCCGAACTGAAAACCGGATCCAAAAACTCTGTCGCATTACCGACCAACGCGAATTGCGGACCGAATACAGTTTTGACTGCGCAGGAGAAGCCTGCAATTCGTTGAGGCGGAAAAATCAATTTCATTTCAGCCAAACGTTTTGCGGCATTCGGATCACTCATCACAATTTCACGAAGCCGCGCTTCAGGTTCTTCAAGAAACTCTTGAAAAAATTCCGCGTCGCCGACCACTCCCACGCTCGTATTTCCGTTTGCAAACGGAATAATCCAAATCCACGCGCCCCCCGGATGAATGCAAACCCAGATCTTCCCTTCTTCCCGGCCTTCCGGACGGTGGTCGCCGCTCACATGAGTAAAAAGCGATTCGCGAGGCGGAAACGATGATGGCTCTTCGAGTTTCAACAGCCGCGGAAGAACACGACCGTATCCGCTGCAATCCAGAACGAATCGCGCCGTCACGTTGCGCTTGATGCCATCAGGTTGTTCGAGAGTTACGATTGCACGCTCTCCAAAACTGACGTCGGTGACCATTTGCCCATATAAAATTTCCACACCTTGCGCGGCGACAGTGTCCGCCAGCGCTTTATCAAAATCGGCCCGTGTGACTTGAAACGTGTATTTGAAACCAGGAGTCGATTGGTTTGCGAAATCGAAATTGCAACTTTGGTTGCCGCGCAAAAACACAGCGCCATACTTGCGCATGAAGCCCTGCTTCTCAATCGAGTCCAGAAGTCCGGCTTCTTCCAACAGCGCCATGCTGCTGGGAAGCAGACTTTCACCGATGACAAAGCGAGGGAATGTTTGCTTCTCAACTACGAGCAATCGAAAACCCTCGCGTTGCAAAAGCGCAGCGGCCAAAGATCCGGCTGGCCCTGCCCCAATTATGATAACGTCGAAATCGGTCGTGCTGCTCTTGCTCACAAGATTACTTAGTCACAAAGCGCGTCTAAATCAAACCGGAAGCAATAACGTTAACGCGTTAAGCCTGTTTCCTTCCACGGTTTAGAGCTTGTGCTTATCTACATTTTTGTAGATACCAACGAACCCAGTGATTGTGCGATATTCAGTCTCTGTTGCTTCGAATGAGTTCGCGCGGTATCCGAAGCATCAACTGAGGATCGTGCAAATGTACAATTTTGATGACGAAGTGATGAAACCGAAGTTATCAGGTCGGCCGCGCGTTTGTGTTTGCTGCGGTGGACGCATTACTCGCCGCTCGGAGAATCCCAACATTTGCATGTCTTGTTTGGCAATTGTCGGCGCAGAAGAAGTTCACCCACCCCTTCCGAACGCTGCTGCTAATCTGAATTGGACGAAAAGCAAGCCCGTGCCGGCTGCGAAACTCCTCCGAGGTACTGCTCGTCGGATTTAGGTAAGATTATACCGCAAAAGGGATTGCTAAGGAGAACGGACCCTATATAGCTGAGGACCATCGTTTGTCGCAGGAGGATCAACGAAACGGAATTGACCGGGGAAATCTTCTGTCGCTGGTCCCAGCAATGTCCAATCGATTAACGGCAGTGATGGATTCGTGCTTCGGAAGACCGTAAATCCCATCCCAGGGATATTGGTGAAATCAAATTGAAAACTGCCATCCTCCAACATTGTCGGGTTCGCAAGAACAATCACGGGCTGCGTCACTGGCACGGAGAAGGCGTAAATCTTGCGGTCCGTGGCGACGTAAATTCGTCCACGCGCGGCGATTGCGGTTTGATAGTTATGCGTGGCCGCCATTAGTTCGCTTGCGCCGCCTCCATTAAAAACAACCGCGCCTGTGTCACCGTCAAATCCGTGCAAGCGCTGGTCGTTCCCGGTCCCAGCGCCAATTCCCCAGACGACGACGTTATTGCTGCCATCCGTCGAAGTCACAAACGGTGAGCCGCGGCCACCCTGGTTCACCGTCCACGCGCTTACCATCGTCGGAGGACTTGTTGGCGTAATTCGGTACGCCGCCAGTTGAGATGTATTCGCTCCGAATACGACATACACGCCTAGCTTTGTTCGGTACGTTACCGCGGCCTGAATGATGGCGCTGCTGGAGACATTCCTTTGATACAGCGGCGCGCTGATACCGCCGAGGTTGTTGCGGTTCAAAAGGTAAGCGTTACCATCCTTTCCGAGAGCCAGAATCAGTTCTGAAGGCGTTGCGCCGGGAACATCAACGACCAATGCGCCCGAGCCACCGAGGTCGCTGTCAGTATTGTCGAGCGATACCCAATTGATAGGCGTCCAAAAATCATTCGTTTGATTGCTGAATACTGCGCCAGGCGTGAATCGAATGATCGATTCACCGCCTGCCCAGGAACTCGCCCCAAACGTATTGCCGGTGGCCATGAAAGGATTGACGCCGTCACTCGAGATTCCGCCCACGGACCACGACCCGCCACCACGGGCGGAAGTCGCCCACGCCTGCACCGTTGAAGGATCACTGACCGGTATTCCCACAATCCATCCAAAATATGTTCCGCAATCGCCTGCGTGACCCGCGTAAGTCGAATAGACATACCCACCCAGGAGCGCCAATGCACTCCGCTGCCCTTGTGGCGTCGAATTGAACATATTCGTCCCAAATCGTACTGTCGCATTCAAATCCACCGGCCAACCTGCATTGGTCGTCCCCGCATCCACATTCAACGCATAGATAAGATGCTTCTTCGTCGTTCCACCGTCCGGTGTTGTCATCGCGTCGAAAAACAGCGTCCGCGTCGCAAGGTCCACCACCGGCGTTCCTGTGATTCCCATCGGATCGATGTTTCCGCACGGCAGATTTGCCTTAGGCACGGGTTGTCCCACATGCGTTTGCCAAATGACTGCTCCGTTAATGGCATCCAATGCATAAACATTGTTCGACTCCGTAACCGTGATCACCATTGCCTTGCCGTCGGGTCCGTCCTCGATGTAAAGCGGTTGCGCATAAATATTCCCGGAAACAGTCCCCAGGAAATTGGTGTCTCTTTTAAGCCCCGAAGAAGCCGCCTCCGTGAATGCAGGATCGATGTAAAGCCCGTCACGATTTTCGTGATTGTGATATTGCGTCACGTTTACCGCGCCCTGTATTCCCGAAGCCCCTGACAAAATACAAAAAATCAGAAACAGAAAGACACCGGCCCACTTCGAATCCCGGATATTCACAAGCGACTCTCACGCAAGAGTGACTCCTTGGCAATCGGGTGCTTCACCAAGGTAAGGTGCCTCTGCACGGGTAGGTTCTCATTAACACCCCGCTTCAGCGGGGTGCGTGCTGTCATCCGAGACCGAAGAACCGTTTCAACGGTTTCTCGCTTCGTCTTGCGGTCGGACCGGATGCTTCTCCAGATATGTCCGCCACAGTGGTAACTCGACATACAACTCGAAGAATGATCCGGGCCGCAGTTCGAAATATCCAATCATCACGTGAGTTTTCTTTTCGTCGAGATTCGCATGAAGTTTCGCTGAGACTACCATCACGGAAGCGAACGGATCCTCAGGCAATTTGTCCCACCATCCAACTCGCTCCAGTTTGCGGAAGTACCAGGGCAACGGCCAATAATCGCCTTCCGGAGCAATCACATTCACGCGCATCTGATGTCCGGTCGGATTCACCTCCGCAAGAGCTTCAACCTGCTGAACCAGTTCTAGAATGTCACGCGAGCTTTGGGCATACACATAGGGATTTTGCCGATCTGCCGCGCGAGGGACAGCCGCCTGCCAGGCCTGCGCCGCCAACTGGCCTGCGCCAGCCAAAAGTAAAGCCCCGGCCGCCAACCTCGCCCATTGGAATTTCGCGGCATAAATGAGCACTGCGGCTCCAACGCCAGCGAGGAGAATCATGGGCTGCCAAAAATTCAGCAGACACCACGGCGTCTTGTAAGAAATGATGCAGTAAGCTGCAGTCAGGGCACACGTGTAGAGCGTCAGAAACCGCACAAAACTCGCGTTTGCATCGGCGAGGCCTTTGCGCGCAAATCCAGCAATGGCCCCGACGACTGCCAGGATCAGTATCAATCCTTCACTCCAAATCGGGCCGTTACGAACGTGAAAGAGCAGCAGCCGATGGATATAAAAATGCCACGGCTGAATATGCGGTGATGCGCCGGCAGCGCGGCTGAACCACGATGAATAGGTACGGAACGAATCCGCGAGGCCGGCGGCATTGGTGAAGAAAGACGAAAACATTAGCAGCCAGACGAGCAGACAAACTCCCAACGCACCGGCGAGATGACGCCAATCCAGTCGCGGCGCTTTGATCGGCAGACCCGACGCGTCGAGCTTCCGATTCCAAATCTGATTCAATCCCAAAGCGATTCCCGCGGCCGCAAGTGTGATCACAAATGTCTCCTTGGTGGCCCACATGAATCCGACACCTGCGCCAGCCGACAGGGCCCACGCCAGTTTGCGTGTTCGCCAATAGCGCCAGCCCGAGACCATCGCCAGAAACGTGAAGAAGACGAGCAACATTTCATGGATATAATCGCGGCTGTAAAAGACAAACGCCGGCGAGGCCGCCGTCAAGAGAGCAGCCGAAACGCAGGCGGTTTTGCCAATCCCGTCGGTCAACAACGGAAGAAGCAGAATCAAACCGATCCCGAATAGAACGGTAACTGACCTGAGGCGGGCCTCTGTGAATTGTTCAAAACGCGGCCCAGCCGTTAAACGCTCGATTATCAAGGTGGAAAAATAAAGCGATGGACCATGATATTCCGTCGGATCGTATTTGTATGAATTGTGCTCCCAAAGGTCGCGGAATTTGATTGCGTTGACTCCTTCGTCGTTATGCATTGGCCGCTCTCCAAGCCGCGGACAACGCAATGCAAGGGCTACAATGGCGGCAAAGAAAACCGCCACAAGTACCCTCCCCTTCATGCCGGTTCAGTCAGGAGGCCTCTGCCAGGTTATCTAAATTTGCAGGGCGCCGAAAAGCGGCAGAGGACAGCCGCACTCCAAAATCTGGCGAAAGTTCGGGGCGTATCAGACAGCCCTTTGTAACCATGCAACTCATGTAACCATGTAACTCCGAGCGACCGCTGCGGTCACTTCGCCGGCCTGCCGTAAACTTCGATCTCAGTATATTCGTTGAGCGCGCTTTCGGTGCTTCCCTTCGAATAAAAGCGGACGAACTGAGCTTTCTCGCCCTTGGCATTGATGAGCTTGCCTTCGTTCGTCTCGAAGAATTCACGATCGGTTCCAGCACCGAGTTTGGAACTGTTGTCTTGATCGTTGTTGAATATGATTCGCGCATTCTTCGTAAACTCCGCGTCATCGGCCACCTGAACAATAACGTCATGATAAACTTTTGCGCTATTGTGCGCGTGCCAAATAACAATGGCGAACAGCTCGCTGGGAGAGCCGAGATCCATTTGGATATATTGAGTCCCTTTGCGCAGGAAGATGATGCTCTGGTCGGACGCTTCTTTGTCACCGTCCGTAATTTTCGCCAGCGTTTCAGGAGTAGCATTTGCATCGCTGGCCGTCACTTTTGCGCCCGAAGCGAGATTCTTGAGACCGGCCGGAACCATCATCGGCGGACGCGGTTTGTCGGAAAGCGGCTCGACGTAGGAACTAAGCTGGATGTCTTTGGGCGTGCCTTTGAATGCGGGAGCGGGTAGTTTGAGTTCCAGCGGAACCAAACCATCTTTGGAGGGCTCACCGGCAGTTATTTTACACACGACCAAAAGATTCAATGCAACCGCCAGGCAAATTGAGATTCGCAAGCTATATCTTTTCATTTGTTTCGTTCGTTCAAAAGTAATCCTGTTATTAACCCAACTTCTCACGCGCCACAAGCGCGATTACCAATGATTAGACGACCCATGGGCTCCATTATTCGCCTCGGATGGGTTCAAGTGGGCCATTAGCGTCCGTGGGTACCGGATGGGTGGAGTTGGGTGGAGATCGGCAGTAGATTCGAGCATTTCATTTGCACATTTAGATACAGTTGCCCTTCCGGGCGGGACTCTACGTGGTTCTATTCTCCAAACGCGGTTAGGGACGCGTCATAAGCGCGGTAAAGCCGCAACCGAGGTCAAGTGAGTTGAATAGGTTAAATACGTTAAATGAGGAAAGCGGCAGAAAACCGCCGAGACGCGATGAGCGCGGAGAAAAGACATCAAAATCCTCGCAGCTTGCGAACAATTCGGGCGATTGTAATACAGAGTCGCCATTTACCAGCGCCGGATTTCGGACGCGGCGGAACGCGTTCCTTAACTTGTTTGAAAAAATTGTTCTCTCACCCTATGCAAAAGATTCAAATTTTTTTGAGTTGGTGGATGTAAGCACTCTATTTGCAATCGGTTAAGTGGTGGAAAAACATTCAAATCCGGCCCTCACCCTTGTCCCGTCGGACGGGGCGGCTTTAGCCCGGTGCCAGCCGCCCGCAGGTTACGCCCCAACTGTTTCAACAGTTTTTCCAGCTTACAACCGCCATCAACCATCCACTAAAGACCGTCCACGTTTCTCCCGCCTTCACCCGCAACTTCAAGGCAATTTCCGTTCTGCAAGACACTTCGAAGCTTCTCCCACTTCATCGCTGCACGCCTTTCAATTTCACGTTTTCCGGGAGTTCTCGCCATCCATTGCTTGAGCGAGCAAACGTTCATAACTCGAACTCGTTTAATTTCGCAAACCGAAACGCATGCCTTCGTAAAAATAATTGCTGAATCAACCCACCGTTCAACGCCCAGCTCTGCCGCGAGAACTTCACGCACACGAAATGCATTACGCAGCGTTTGACCCACAAAATCCTTTTGCGACGGGTATCCATTGATCAACAACCGCCCGTTCCGTTCACTCACTTGCCCAGCCATGGATTTCGTCTCGATCACAAACACCGCGCCATCCTTCCTCAAAACCACGTGATCGATATTTCCACAAGGTCCGGGAACATCATGTAAAACCATATAATCAGCCGGCAACTGATCCAGGACTGCCCCGACTGCCTCCTCAGCTTCCGCGCCGCGAATGGCGTCATTTTCCCGCTTATCGAGAAAATCCATCCGCGGAATGATGCGACGGTCAACGAGAACAAGGCCAACCATGCAGACCAGCGCTATAGCGATAGTGGTTGTCGGAGGGCTATGCGCTCGAATGTTCTTCCAATTCAGGCACAGGATGCACCCCAAACCAAGAAAGCCGGACAATGCGAGCCAAAGCCAGCCTCTCCGGCGTTCCTCGGCCATTAACCGTGCGCCTCTTCCTGCCGCATTTCGTGGTCTTTTCCGCTGCTCCATGCGTTGAGAATCAGCTATCGCCGTACCAATCTTCGCTGCGAATTCAACAGTTTTTCACACTCTTTCTTTGTCCTAATCGCGAGCAAACAACTTTTAATTGCGTGGTCGTTTGATAGGATGCTGCGCGTGAAGAAGGCCGGCGATGTCAACAAGAACAACCAACAGATTCTCCGACTTACCCGATTCCGCGGCTCAGATCGCAGCGCGCGCGTCTGGATTTTGAAATGTCGCAATTGCTTGCACGTTTACGGCTGCAACAGCACCGACGGATTCGAGAGGAAATGTCCGAAATGTCAGAGCGGTGAACGAGGTTTACCGCTTCCCGCGGAACGGGATGGGGAAGATTGGACGTACGATGAACATGTAATTGCGTTTTATTACTACAACAGAATTACGTTCGGTAGAATTCACATTCATAACCCGCAAGTGATTGAGTTGGCTGCGCTACTCGGGAGGAAAGTGGGCTCTGCCTCGCGCAAGCTCGCAAACTTTGCACGTCTCGATCCATTTCTGCGTCAGCGCAACATCCGTGGTCTAGAGCACGGTTCTAAGGGGGAAGAGCGAGTTTGGGATGCTTTTGCAGAACATCCCGAAGAGTTAGCATTGCATAGCGCACGACTTCTCGCAGCGAGGTGCGGTTGCTATTTGGAACAATTGACGCAAGTTGATGTGGACGATCTGCCGCCTCCCGGAATCGAGCGCGAAGCAGTGGTCAAATTGAGAGTGAATCAAAGCTTTTTCCGCGAGCGTGTGCTATCAGCTTATGAATTTCGTTGTTGCGTCACTGGATTGACAGTAAAGCCGCTTCTTGTTGCGAGCCACATCATCCCCTGGGCCGAAGATGCCGGGCACCGTCTGAATCCGAAAAACGGGCTTTGTCTGAACGCGCTCCACGACCGTCTGTTCGATCGCCACCTCATGTGGGTTGATGCTGACTATCGCATTCGACTAACAACTCGAATTTGCCCTGTTGACCAGCCGTCCAAGCAAACGGTGGACTGGTTGTTGAGCTTCAACGGGAGGCCACTGTTGCTGCCAAAAAAATTCCGGCCGGATTCGCGATTTCTTGAACGGCATGCCCAACGTTGCAGGCAACGTTCTACAGTCGTCTGCACGGAGTTGAATATTTAGTTAGGGTTCTCACCTTTTAGGAATCCTGCCAATTGTTTTAACACTTCACGAAAGACTCGGGTTTGCACTCCTTGTCCTAGGATTTCGACAGCCGTGGCGTAATGATTACAATCAATTTCGCAGCCCATAAGCCTTTCAACTTCGGCTTTGTGGAGGAGTCGCAAACCATGCGGCGTTTCAACAAATGGGCCAGTATTAATCTTGTGGTATGACCGCACGATTGTCGGCACCCGTTTTGAGTCATAGTTGATTGTACTGAAGCCAAACCCATGCCCCAATTTCGCATGACGCTCTTTGTGACGGCGCAATGATTCGATACTCTTCCTTATCCTCTCGACCTCCATTTGATCTGACTCAGTCGGCGGATCGAGAAATTCGGATATACTTCGTTCGAATGGAATTTTTGGTGCCGCAATTTGAAAACCTGACCTCAATGTCGCGACCGCGATCCACCGACGACGGTCCTGCGGCTCATTCCATTCCTTAAACGGATCGAGCAACATCTCCCAAACTGAGTAGCCAAGCTTCTTCAAGTGATTGATCAGGCTCAAGCACGCCAAAGACTTTGCGAAGGCTGGAACGTTTTCAAAGATACACGCAACCGGCAGGTGATGAGCCACAATGTGAGCTACGCTCAGATACAAATCGCCCGTATCTCCAAGTTCCGGCTTCCCCGCCAAGGACTTCTTTGCGCGCCCGAGCGTTGAGTGGCTAGTGCAAGGAATTGCAGCTATCAAAATATCATGCCTCGGAATTTCGAACGGGTGTACTAGTCGCACGTCCGTTTGAAAAAGCGTTGCTTGAGGATGGGCTTTCTCCCAC
>Ga0068857_100001235_pt1 | contig 19947 bp, 17 predicted proteins | sample KBSCornC72_FD_66591 | JGI IMG/M metagenome (GOLD analysis project Ga0068857, IMG submission 66591) | Corn rhizosphere microbial communities from Kellogg Biological Station, Michigan, USA - KBS Corn C7-2 | ecosystem: Host-associated > Plants > Roots > Rhizosphere > Soil ...
GAAAATTACGTCTCCTACAAGCGCAAGTTCGAAGCCGACGCAGTCAGGCTTCGCCCGCATCCCTACGAGTTCGCCCGTATTACGAAATCTAGGCGTTAAAGCGACGGACGACGCGTGCATCGCCCCTACAACGCTCACTACGGCCACGTGTAGGGGGCGGACATGTCCGACCCGATTACAATGCCGCTTCGCCGCGATCTTCGTTGCGGATCCGCACTGCATCAAGCACAGCCGTGACGAACACTTTTCCGTCACCGACGCGTCCACTGCGCGCGGCGGTGGCCAACGTTCGCACGATCTCGTCCGCGCGAGCATCAGTCACCACCAGCTCCAGCTTCACCTTCGGGAGCAGATCGACCTTGTACTCCTGGCCACGATAGACCTCGGTATGTCCCTTCTGGCGGCCATGCCCGCGTACTTCGGACACGGTCATGCCGTCAACCCCAATGCCCAAGAGTGCGTCCTTCACCTCATCCAATTTGTGCGGCTGGATGATCGCTTCGATTTTCTTCATTCGATGGCCCTTCCTTTTCCTCGGGTATTTATAATGATGCCCGCTAGTCCGGCCGCGTCCAAACGAAACCTTTGGATTGGCTGGATCAAAAATATCTATTGGACGTTTCTCCGAACTGCCCTTAGGCTAAGAGCTTAAGCCAAGTCCGCTTTTCAAACCCAGACTTCAGGAGGTAGTAAATAGTGCGTACTCGCTTGTTGTGTGTCTTCACGTTTATGCTCGCGATGATGGTGGCAATGTCGGCTTTCGGACAGGATGCTACTGCGCAGGCGCCAGCCCCCGCTCCCGCAGCGGCTCCGGCTCCCCCTCCCCCGCCGCCATGGTCCGTGGGGCCCATCGATTTTAGTGGCTTGATCGACGGCTACTACACATTTAACTTTAATCATCCGGCATCGGCCACCAACGGTCTCTACAATTTCAATTCTGCCGCCAACCAGTTCAGCTTGAATATGGCCAAACTGACCATGTCTCACTCGGCCGATCCCATCGGGTTTCAGGTCGATTTGGGCTTCGGCCACGCATTCGACATGATCAATGGCATCGATGATAACGGTCTGCGGACCAAGAATATCGAACAAGCATTTGTGAGTTGGAAGCCCAAGGGCAAGGAGAGCGGCTTCCAGATGGATTTCGGTAAGTTCGTCACCAGCGCGGGCGCCGAAGTCATCGAGAGCAATGCCAACTGGAACTACTCCCGCTCTCTGCTGTTTTCCTGGGCGATTCCCTACTACCATATGGGATTCCGCGCCACTGAGACTCACGGTCATTTCACGGGTGGCTTTCAGTTGGTCAATGGATGGAATAACGCTGAGGACAACAATTCCGGCAAGACCATGGGATTCGTAGGCAACCTCACCAGCTCGAAAATCAGCTGGATGAATAACTACTACACGGGTCCGGAAAACGGTGGCACCAACACCGGCTGGAGGAATCTGTACGACACCACATTGCTTCTCACGCCAAGCGGCAAGTTCAATGCGTATGTGAATCTCGACTACGGGCAGAACAAGAGCGGGTCCGGCCCTTTGGAATCGACCGCGAAGTGGTTCGGCGTCGCCGGTGCGGCGAAATTCCAGATGAACGACCACAACGCTATCACGCCTCGGTTTGAGTGGTTTAAAGATCAGGAAGGATTCGAGACGGGTACAGCCCAGACCCTGAAGGAATTCACGTTCACCTACGAGTACAAGTGGATGCAGGGCTTGCTGACTCGTGTGGAGTACCGGCGTGACTGGTCTAACCAGCCGTTCTTCGAGCGCGGATCGGCCGGCTCTTCCGATCACCAGGATACGTTCACCCTGGGTGTCGTAGCCTTCTTCGGACCGCACTAGATAACATTCCCGGGCATACCCGAAGAGAGTAGCTCTCATAACCGCGCGTGGCATACCTGCTGCGCGCGGTTTTGCTTTCATGCCTGCCTAATTTCTCCGGAAGTATAAGCAGTGGTGGCAGTTATGACTATGGCTCGCTTTGGTGCGCTGATGGTCAAGATCGCCTTTAAGACCGACCTGGAACTTGACCGTTTGGCATCTCTTTGCTATCTTCCGGTTAATCGCCCGGCACCTATCACGTCCATCAAAACTTTCGATTAGCGTGAGTCAAGGTGCGGCGCTAAGATGTTGAATATGTTTTCTGAGGGCTGAACGACACGTTGGTTGCCCCACGCGGGTTTTTAACCCCTGGACGGCCTCTTCCTCCCTCGCTGGCGTTTTCAAAAAATTCAAATAGTCACGGCATCTAAGGAGATTCATGAACAACGGAAACAGCGGATTGCAAGACTTCCTGAAGCTTCCCTACACGGAGCTGGAGGAGCTGAACCTGAAGGCGAAAAAACAGCGCTTGGCGCGCACGCCTGCGGGGCAGATCCAGGAAGAACGGCTGAAGTACCTGACGGATGAGAAGCGCATCAAAGCCGTAACCCTCCTGTTCAGCGACCTTGAAGGCCGCTTGCACATGCTGGATTACGACAAAAAGTTCCTCTTAGGCAGCCATGACAACCTGACGTTCGACGGTTCCTCGATTCGCGGGTTTACCGCACAGAAGGAAAGCGATCTGCGGCTTGCTCTGGACTGGTCCGCTTTCTATTGGGCTCCGGCCGATTACTTCGGCGCCGGCAAAGTGCTGGTGTTCGGCGAAGTCATCGACAAAGACGGCAGTCCGTATTCGGCCGACATCCGTGGCGTCCTCAAAAAGTTTGCCAACGATCAACACGCGAAGAATGACTACACGCTGAACGCCGCGAACGAAATCGAAGGCTTTTTGTTCCGGGGCGTTGATGCTGAGCGGCACTACTCCACCAACGGCAAATTCGAATACGTCAACACCGGCGGTTACTACCACTCGCTGCCCGGCGATCCGCTGCGTACCTTCATCGATACCGCCGCCGAAGTGCAGCGTTCGATGGGCTTCCAGAACGAGAAGGACCATCCGGAAGTGGCGCCCTCGCAGTTCGAGATCAACTACAGCTACGCCGAAGTGGTGGCCGCGGCCGATCACATCCAGCTTTACAAACTGATTTGCCGGCAAGTGGCTACCAGCATGGGTCTGACCGCCAGCTTCCTTCCGAAGCCCGTCGTGGGCGTCAACGGAAGCGGCATGCACACCAACGTTTCCATCACCAAGGGCGGAAAGAATATCTTCTGGGATCCCAAGGGTGAGGAGAAGATCAGCAAGGAAGCCTGGGACTTTGTCGATCGCATTCTGTCGGTCGGCAACGATATCTGCCTGCTGCTGAATCCCAGCGTCAATGCCTTCCGGCGCTTGGATCCGCACTTCGAAGCGCCCAACCAGATCATCGCCTCCGCAGTGGATCGCGGATCCATGATTCGGATTCCGATCGGCAACGAGCGCAGCTCGCGCGTCGAAGTCCGCTCAGTCGCCCCTGATGCGAACCCCTACATGGTGCTGTACTCGATCTTCAAGACCGGGATCGACGGCGAGATCGCGAAGATCCCGAATCTCCGATCGGCCAAGCGCTATCTGCCGGACAACATCTACGATGCCATGGAGAACTTCAATAAGTCCGAATGGATCACCAAGATCCTGGGCGAGGACGTGAAAGGTCGCTACGCGGACCTGAAGAAAGCCTCGGCGGATCGCTGCGCACGGCTGCTCGGCACGATCGTAAAGCCGCAGGAAGTGCAGTATCACCACGAGATCTACAACCAGTACTTGTGGAATCAGTTCTAAATTAATCGCGCACAACGTAACAAAATACGTCCGGTCGAACATCAAGCTCGGCCGGGCGTTACTATGTGAACAATGACTCCCAAAGAGACTCTGGAATTCGCCAAGAAAAACGACGTCAAGCAGCTCGACTTGCGCTTCACCGATCTGCCGGGCGTGCAGCAGCACGTCTCTTATCCGATTGGCGAGCTGAACGAATCCAGCTTTGAGGAAGGCTTCGGTTTCGACGGTAGCTCCATCCGAGGCTGGGCTGCCATCAACGAATCCGACATGCTGCTGATCCCAGATCCGGCCACTGCCTTCGTCGATCCGTTCTACGAAATCAAAACGCTGGTGATGAACTGCAACGTGATCGATCCCATCACACGCCAGAGCTATGATCGCGATCCGCGCTGGATCGCCCGTAAAGCCGAGCTATACGTCAAGAACTCGGGCCTCGCCGACACGGCTTTCTTCGGCGCTGAAGCCGAGTTCTTCATCTTCGATAACATCCGCTTCGATCAGAACACCCATTCCGGCTTCTATTTCATCGACGCCGATGAAGGTCGCTGGAATTCCGGCCGCAAAGATAACAATCTGGGTTACCGCCCGCGCTACAAGGAAGGATACTTTCCGGTACCGCCGACGGATCATCATCAGGACCTGCGCGCTGAGATGGTCGAGATCATGGGCCGAGTCGGCCTCGATATCGAGTGCCACCATCATGAAGTCGCCACCGCCGGTCAGTGCGAGATCGATCAACGCTTCAACACGCTTCTCAGATCGGCCGACAACATGATGCTGTACAAGTACGTGATCCGCAATACGGCGCATCAGTACGGCAAGACAGTAACGTTTATGCCCAAGCCTCTGTTCGGCGATAACGGCAGCGGTATGCATGTGCACCAGAGCTTGTGGAAGGGCGGCAAGCCGCTATTCGCCGGCGATCTCTACGCTGGTTTGAGTCAAATGGCCCTGTGGTACATCGGCGGATTGCTGAAGCACGCCCGCGCACTTGCGGCCATCATCGCACCGACCACCAACAGCTATAAGAGACTGGTCCCGGGCTACGAAGCCCCTGTGAACCTGGCATATTCACGCAGAAATCGTTCGGCCGCGTGCCGCATCCCGATGTACTCCGCCTCGCCTAAAGCCAAACGCGTCGAATTCCGGCCGCCCGATCCGTCATCGAATCCGTACCTGGCATTCGCGGCGCTTGTGATGGCGGGGCTCGATGGCGTGCTCAACAAGATCGATCCCGGCGAACCATTGGACAAGGACATCTACGATCTGTCGCCCGAAGAAATGAAAGCCGTCCCTTCCATGCCATCGTCGCTTGAAGAAGCGCTGAACGCGATCGAGGACGATCACGCCTTCCTAATGAAGGGCGACGTGTTCACCGAAGAGCTACTCGAAAATTACGTCTCCTACAAGCGCAAGTTCGAAGCCGACGCAGTCAGGCTCCGGCCGCATCCCTACGAGTTCGCCCTGTATTACGACATCTAACGCGACGGGCGACGCATGCGTCGCCCCTACAATGAGCCATTCGGCCACATGTAGGGGTCGGACATGTCCGACCCTTGTACGATATATACAGCGTGACTCCTGCTTCCATCCTACAGATCAGCATCTCCCCAGGCGGCGTCCCCAAGCGGCCGATCCCCAACGGTGTGGTGACTCCCCTCGGCATCGCAGGCGACGGGCACAATAATCCGCAAATTCACGGCGGCCCACGCAAAGCCATCTTGCTGATTACTTCCGAAGGTATCGACGAGCTGAAGCAGCAAGGTTTCCCGCTCTACCACGGCGCTCTCGGCGAAAATATCACTACGCGCGGTCTCGACCGCCGGAGCGTCCGCGTCGGCCAGCGATATCGCGTCGGCGACGTTCTCCTTCAGATCACAAAACTCCGCACGCCCTGCGACACGCTGAGCGTCTACGGTCCTGCGATAAAGAAAGCCGTGTACGATCAGGAAGTGAAAGCCGGAAACGTCGCGTCGCCAGTGTGGGGCTTGGGCGGATTCTACGCGTCCGTCCTACAGGCCGGGACCATCCGTCCCGGCGACCCGATCCAGCTTCTGGACGAATCCGCATAGCTTGCAATGCATCGCCTGTCGAGCGTGCCCTATCGGGATCGGACGCGTGCCGTGCGCGAACTGGCGGCGCTGGAGCCGCACCTTCCCCCGGCCGTCCAGAACCGCTTCGATCTGCTGCTGGCAAGCTCGCCGGCGCCGGAGCAGGGCCTGCACTACTTCATGCGCCTGCGGGAACAGCATCCCTCCGCGTTCGATCGTTTGACTCGATCTGCCCTCGGCCTTCGTCATCTTGTCGCGGTGTTCACGTACAGCGCCTTTCTGTCCGAGGAGATTCTGGAGCACCCCGAGTGGGCCGAGCAGCTTCTGGATCCTGTGGATCTGCAGCGAGTGGCTACCGCTGAAGACCTGCGCACACGCCTCGAAACGTTGCTTCCTCCAGGAGTGCCCACACCCGTCGATCTAGCGATGTTCCGACGCCGCCAGATTCTGCGCATCATGGTCCGCGACGTTATGGGCCTGGGCACATTGCCTGAGATCACCGGCGAGCTGACCGCGGTAGCCGACGTCATCGTGGGAGTCGCCTACGAGCGTATTTATAGCGACTTGGTGATACGCCATGGCTCGCCGCAGTCGGATGGAACCGAAGCTCACTTCGCAGTCATCGCCCTGGGGAAGATGGGTGGGGAAGAACTAAACTACAGCTCCGACATCGACCTGATGTTTCTCTACTCGGACAACGGTCAGACCACCGGTCCGGTCAGTATCACCAACAAGGAATTTTTCAAGCGCGCCTCGAATCAGCTTACTGGCTTGCTCTCCGCGTATTCGGCCGAAGGGATGTGCTACCGCGTGGACCTGCGCTTGCGCCCCGACGGAAGTCTCGGTGAAGTCTGTATTTCCGAGCAAGGCGCCCGCAACTACTACGAGAGGCGAGCGCGCGATTGGGAGTTGCAGATGCTGATCAAGGCGCGGGTGGCAGCAGGGGATTCCGCAACGGGGCGCGCGCTCCTGGATTTCGTCGAGCCGCGAATTTACTCCACCAGTCTCGACTTTTCCGCCATCGAAGAACTCTCTGCCACGCGCGAGCGCCTCAACGAAAAGCTTGCCTTGCACCAAACCAAACGCCGCGGCATCGATGTGAAGCTGGAACGCGGGGGCATCCGCGATATCGAATTCCTGGTCCAGTGCTTACAGCGTCTCCACGGCGGCACGGACCCGTGGGTCCGCCACGGCGGCACCATGCTGGCTCTGGCGCGCTTGCAGGACAAGGGATTTCTCACCGATACGGAGTACGGGCGGCTGGCTTCCGCCTACCAGTTCCTGCGCCACCTGGAACATCGCCTGCAATTCGACGAAGACCGGCAGACCCACCGGTTGCCTGAAGATCCCGCCGAGCTGGCCCTGATCGCGCGCCGCATGCCCGGCGGACTTTCGGCAGAATCGCTCTTGCGCGAATTGCATCGTCACTTTGCTCAGGTTCTTGAGATGTATGACCGGGTCGTCAGGCACTCCCGCCCGTCATCCGCGGGAACTGCTGCAGGCGAGCCATCCTCGCCCAGCGGAGGCCATACCGCGTTCGTGATTCAAGCGCTGGAGCAGCGCGCGCCCGCCTTGGCCGCTGCCATCGTCCATGCCGATCTCCATCGCGGCTATCGCCCCTTCGAGTATTTTCTGGAACGCCTCTCGCCGGATACTGCCCGGCTGGAGCGGCTGAATGCCGAGCCCGAACTTGCGTCCACTGCGCTGGATCTCTTCGAGCACAGTCCGTACTTCGCCGAAGAACTCATCCGCAAACCCGAGTCCATGGATGAACTGGCGCGCCTGACGATTCCGCTGATTCAGGACGAACCGCCTCCCCACGACGCGACCGAACTGCGGCGCTGGTTTCGCCGGGCGATCCTCCGGATTGAAGCCGAGAGTATCTGCCGCTCGCATCCGATCTTCGAAACGCTCGACAAGACTTCGCGCCTGGCCGACGTCGCGATCGCGCAGGTATATGAGATCGCCATCGCCGATGTGCGTTCGACGAACCCTCCCGAGAATCCCGATTACCAGCCTAAGGACCAGATGTCGATCATCGCGCTGGGCAGGCTCGGCATGCGCGAGTTCGATCTGGGCTCCGACGCGGATCTGATGTTCGTGCTGCCGGATCTGGACGCCTCGGAGATGATCTTCTGGACCCGCGTAGCCGAGCGAGTGGTGCATCTCATCACCGCTTATACCGGCGAAGGTGTGGTGTTCGCCGTGGACACGCGGCTTCGTCCCAATGGCAGCGCTGGGCCTTTGGTGCAAACCGAGAGCGCCGTGACCGAATACTTCGCCCAGGCAGCCGAGGCTTGGGAAGGTATCACCTACATGAAGTCGCTGGCGGTGGCGGGCGACCCCAAACACGCGGAAAGTTTTCTGCATGAACTGCAACAAGTGGACTGGCGGCGCTACGGACAGAGCGGGCGTTCGCGGGCTGACTTAAGGGAAATGCGGGCGCGCCTTGAAAAAGAGCAAGGTCCATCGCGTCCGCTCAAGGCCGGTCGCGGAGGCTATTACGATATCGATTTTCTGCTGATGTACTTGCGTCTGAAGAGCGCAGGCGTGTTCTTCACCGTACTTAACACGCCCGCGCGTATCGAGGTCCTGGAGAATATGGGCCACCTCAGCCGCCAGGACGCGCAGTTCCTGCACGACGCTGCGACGTTTTATCGCGCTCTGGATCACGGCCTGCGCGTCATCTCAGGCCATGCCGAAAGCCGTCTGCCTGGATCCGATGCGCAACTCGATACGCTCAACGCGCTGCTGCCGCGCTGGACGACGATCCCGCTATCCGATTTGAGTAAAATTCGCTCCGAGACGCGCGCTGTCTTCGACCGGTTTTTCCGGTAACGTATGTAGATGCGCACCGCATTCGTCACAGGTGCGAGCCGCGGAGTCGGCCGGGGAATCGCCATCGCGCTTGCGGAATCCGGCTACCGAGTATTCGCGACCGGGCGCACCATCGCCAACGCGAATCTTCCCGACAGTATCGCCTGCATCCAGTGCGATCACCAGCGTGACGAAGAAACCGCCGCTGCGTTTGCCTGCGTCGCCGGCGGTCTGGACGTGCTGGTTAACTCCGCCTGGGGTGGCTACGAGCAAATGGTCGAGAACGGGAAATTCACCTGGGGGTTACCCTTCTGGGAGCAGCCTGCCCACCGCTGGACGAGCATGATGGACGCCGGCGTGCGCGCTGCATTCGTCGCGTCTTCAGAAGCCGCTCGACTTATGGTGCTGCAAAAACGAGGACTGATCGTGAACATCAGCCATTGGGCCGCCCAGAAGCGCATCGGCAACACGATTTACGGAATCTCAAAAGCCGCGACCGATAAAATGACCAACGACATGGCTCAAGAGCTTCGACCCCATGGCGTCGCGGTCGTGTCGCTCTACCCCGGCTTGGTCCGGACCGAAGCCGTTATGGCGGCCGCGCAGCTGGGCTGGTTCGATCTTGCCAACAGTGAGAGTCCGGAATTTTCAGGCAGGGTCATTGCCGCCCTGGCCAGCGATCCCAACCTGATGGAGAGCTCGGGCAAAGTTCTGGTCGCGGCCGCCGTCGCAGCGGAATATGGCGTGAGCGATGTGGATGGTAAGCGTCCCACTCCGCTCACGCTCCATGCCGTGTGACTAGCGCCAGTAGCCGGCGTAGTATCGATTCCTGGAGTATCGCGGCGCCACCCAAACCGTGCGTCCGCGCGGAGGCCGGGTCCAATAGCCGCGGCGATATGCATAACTTCGGCCGACAGGATAGTAATAGCTCGGCACATACGCGTATCCGTAGCCGGGACTTGGCGGCGCGTAATACACCGGCGCCGGAGGAGGCGGCGCGGCAACATAGTAACCGCCCACACCGTAAGCCGGACCACCAATATTCACACCGATCGAAAAATGTGACGCAGCGAAAGCCGACGCGCTGGCAAGAACCATCAGGATCAGCAGTTTCGATTTCATAACTCTCCTCCTGGGATGCTTAATAGCATCCGGCGTTCCAAACTGTATCTACAGGAAATTCACAACGTTAGAACGCGGTCGCGAAGCACGCCGGTGGCTGATTTCCACCACCTGAGGCCGATCTTGGCCAGAAACGTTATTCGCTGACTTTATTCACCGATATGCTGAGAAGGCCTGGGACAAGCGGGACTCGCCTGGAGTGGGGTCAGCCCTTCGAAGCTGCAGTGAGGCTTTCGCCCCGGCTTGTTCGCCGATGCTACGCTGTGACGAATGTCCACTGCCTCGAGCCGCTGTGTCTATGAGGATCGATACTTTCAAGTCATCGCGCCGGAATCGCCGTTGAATTGCCGAGAAGACGGCGGGCATTTAGTCATCGCGAAAAAGGAGCCGGTCACGGACAGGTCCGATCTGACTTGGCAGGAAGCCATCGCCTTCATGCGGATCTCGATGGCGGCGGGCAAGGCGATGTACGACGTACTTGGCATCGAACGGATGAATTATGAGGACCTGGGAAACTGGGGGCTCGACGACCCGGGCGGTGCGAAGATGCATCTGCATCTATTTGGTCGGTCACACGAACAAATCCATCAAGTTCGCGGTCAACACATGTCTCTGTATCCTCAAAACCATCCCATCTACAAAGGACATCTGAAGGCGTTAACAGAAAATGATCTCGCGCGCCTGCGGGCTCGCATCGCCCAAATCTTGGCGGAAGCGAAATACTCAAGGATGGCGGAGTTGGCAGAAATCTAACACCGCTGCTTCCACACGGTTAGCCTCCTCGTCTGCACTCACGCGCGTCGCGCCATAGGATTGCTTGGAATACGCATGACGCTCGCCATCCAGCCGACTCGCAAAAATGTAGCAACAAAACGAACCCAAACGACGATTCGCTACAATTGCCCTAACTTCATGCCCCAAGCGCCCGTCAAAGAAACCGCCGGATTCGTCCGCGGCCTGAACCTGTTCGACGCGACCATGATCGTGATCGGCACCATGATTGGTTCCGGCATCTTTATCGTCTCGGCCGATATGGCCCGGTTGATCAACAGCCCCGGCTGGCTGCTGGTGGCTTGGGGTGTCACCGCGGCGCTCACGATTCTCGCGGCGCTCTCTTATGGCGAACTGGCGTCCATGCTGCCCCAGGCCGGCGGCGTATACGTATTCCTCCGCGAGGCTTACTCGCCGCTATGGGGATTCCTCTACGGCTGGACTCTGTTCGCGGTGATCCAGACCGGCACCATCGCAGCAGTGGCCGTGGCATTCGCTCGATTCTCCTCAATCCTCGTTCCATGGATCTCGGAAAGCAATTACCTGATCCATCCGATTCACATTTCCACCGGCTACGCATTTTCGCTTTCCACCGCGCAACTCGTCGGCGTGCTCGTGATCGCGCTGCTCACCTGGACGAATTCACGCGGGTTGGAATACGGCAAAATCGTCCAGAACATCTTCACCACTGCCAAGGTTTCCGCGATCGCGGCGTTGATGGTGGCCGGCGTGCTTCTGGGGCGCAACGTCCAAGCCATCCAGACGAACTTTTCCAATCCATTCACTCTCGGCGCCTTCGATGCTTCGCTGGGCGTCGCGGCAGGGACCGCATTCGGATTGCTAATTGCCATTGGCGTGGCCCAATCCGGATCGCTGTTTTCCGCTGACGCCTGGCATGATGTGACCTTCATCGCCGGCGAAGTGCGCGATCCGAAGAGAAACCTGCCCAAGGCGATGGCCATCGGCTGCACCGCCGTCGTCTTGCTGTATGTGATGGCGAACGTGGTCTACCTGATGGTGCTGCCCCTGCCGGACATCCAGCACGCACCGTCCGATCGCGTAGCGACGGCGGTTCTCGAACGAATTTTTCCGGCCTATGGCGCCACGTTGATGGCTATCGCGATCATGATCTCGACCTTCGGATGCGTCAACAGCCTGGTTCTCTCCGGCGCACGTGCCTATTACGCAATGGCCAAGGACCGGCTCTTTTTTGCGCAGGCTGGCACGCTGAACGGCGCGAACGTTCCGGGATTTTCCTTGTGGGTACAAGGGGCCTGGGCCGCGGCTCTGGTGTTGCCGCGCACCTTCAATACCGCGACCGGGCAATACGGCAATCTCTACGGGAACCTACTCGACTACGTCATCTCGGCCGCTCTGATTTTTTATATCCTGACCATTGCCGCGGTCTTCCGCCTGCGCCACAAGATGCCCAACGTCGAGCGCAGCTATCGCGTGCCGGGCTATCCCGTCACGCCGGCGATCTATATTCTGGGGGCTGCGCTGGTGCTGGTGATTCTGTTTGCTTACCGCCCGGCGACCACTTGGCCTGGTCTGGTCATCGTGCTCGCGGGCGGAGTGGTGTACGCATGTCTCCCACGACGTTAAGCGAAAAGTCTGGACTATCTAAGACCCTAAAGTCCGCGATTCTCGGAGACCCCTATCGCGATTTCATCCAAGGCTCGATCGCTCGAAATGATGATGGAGTCGCTGTTTGCCGTGGTGGACATGTTCTGGGTGGCCCACCTCAGGCAGCCGCGGATACCGCTTCGCAGGCCGTCCTGCTGGGTGTGGGGATCGCCGTAGTAACCGGAGCCCTGGGGTTTATTTTCGCCCGCGATCTGCTACGGATCATGGACGCATCGCAGCAGGTCATCTCGACCGGCAGCGGCTACACGCGCGCCATCTACGGCGGCAGCGGAACCGTGATCCTGCTGTTCCTGATCAACGGCGTATTTCGGCGCAGGCGACGCCTCGCTGGCGATGCGCGTATTGTGGACCGCCAGCTGGATAAACATCATTCTGAATCCCTTGCTCATCTTGGATTGGGGCCATTCCCCAGGCTGGGCGTGGCCGCGTCGGGCATCGGAACTACCATTGGGCGCGGGTGCGGTGTGCTGTTGCAGCTTTGGTTCTTGAGTAGTGGAAAGAGCCGCGTGGTCGTGCCCTGGCATAAGATCCGCCTGATCCCCTCGCTGATGCTGCGACTTGTCCGGCTCTCGCTGGGCGGAATGTTTCAATACATGATCGGCATGGCGAGCCGCTGTGTTCGGGAGCGTGGCCATCGCCGGATATACGCGGGCACTGCGGATCATCATGTTCGCGCTTCTGCCGAGCTGGGGGATGGCACAACGCCGCGGCGACCCTGGTGGGACAGAATCTCGGCGCTCACAAACCCGACCGCGCCGAGATCTTCTGTGGTTCTGGGCGTTCCAGATTCCGCTGGCGTGGCTGCTCGCGTTTCGCATGGGACTGGGTGTGAATGGGATCTTCATCGCGATTCCCGTCGCTCAATCGGCGCTGGCCGTGGCAGGAGTATTAATGTTCCGGCGTGGGAAGTGGAAAGGTTCAACTGTCTAGCGAAATCGATACACCGTCGCCGTTTCGGTCTGAATTAGCGGGCTCAAATCGGGACTGGACCGGATGGCTTTCTCGATCGCTTCGCGATCGTCGCTGCCGATTCCTTCGCGGAAATCGACTCCGGAGAAAGCAAAGTATGTCAGCCCATGCTCGCTGCTGAACGGTCCCACGTTGCTCATCCAATCGACGATCCTGGCGTGATCTTCGCGATACCAGTACGGCGGCGGCAGTGTGCGGCGCATTGCATGGCGCCCGGTATTCAGAAACACCAGCGCGTCCTCGCCGCTCAACAACAGCGCGTCTTGCGGTAGCTTCTCTCGAATCCAGGCAAAGATGGCAACGCGTGATTTGTTGCTCTCGCGATGCGCGCGCTCCTGGTCCGGCAGCAAGGCCTGTCCTACGTAGATCTGGAGTCCAAGCGCGCCGATCAGAATGCTGGCCGCAGCAAGAAGCATTCCCGCCGCAACCACGCGTTGTCCCGGATCGCGGTGCCGCAAGCCTGCTCGCAGCATCGTGTAGAGGTGTTCCATCTCCGTCAGCAGTCCCGCCAAGGCCAGCGGGAACAACGGCAGCATGAAGCGCTCGTTGGGCGGAAAATGCCAGACCACCAACTGTGCGCAGCTTCCTGCGGCGAAAAGCGCATACAAAAGTCCCTGGCCGCGACGGACCATTCGGACGACTCCGGCGATCATGGCGACCGCGATTACCTGCGCCACCGTCTTTAATGCGAACGACCCCACGATGTTGGGCAGAGCCAGCGACCCGAGCCCCAACAGCAAGCCGTCCACATTTCTCCACAGGAAAACCGGCAGGTCACGCAGTGAAATGGAGTACAACTCGTAGCGGAAATAATCCGTGTAGTAGATCAGCGCGGGATCGCTCGTGGGCAACTGATGCAGGCGAGTCCAGATCGTCCAGCCCAGCACAAACGGCAGCATCGCACCCAGGCAAAGCATCGCCGAGCGGCGCTTGCCGCGCATCCAAAGATAGACCGGACCTGCTAGTAGAAAGACAATCCCCGCCGATCTCGTCAGATACGCCAGGCCTGCAACGGCACCGGACAGTGCGGCGACGTCTCCCCTGGGATCGTCATCTACGGCGCGCTCCGTGAGGAGTATGGCTGCGATCATCAGCGCGGTGAACAACAATTCGGAAACCAGTGTCGAGCTGAACACCATCATGTAGGGATTCACCGCGACCAGGGCGATCAGCATCCACGCGCGCCAGCCCGTGAAACCCAGTCGCGGAAACAGCCACAGAAGCTGAATCATGATCGCAGGGAACGCCAGCCAGGAGATCCAGGCGGCCATGGGCAGGTTCTGCGGGAAGCTGGAATTGACCCGCCACGCAATCGATAGCAGCAGCGGATAGAGGGGCGGGTACTTGGTCTGCGACGGCTGGCCCGGAAGACTCTCGACGCGATATCCGTTACCCTCTGCGAGCGACTTCGCGGAGACGTAGTACAAGCTGTCGTCGTGAAGGTCGCCAAAGCCCGGCAGGTCACTGTGCTGCCACAGGAACCCAGCGGAGGGCGCCAACAAGACCAGCACGAGGATGTAGGCCCACGGGCGTGAAGCGAGTAACACTGCTCTAGAGGATCGGTTGGAATCTGCCGAACCAATAGGAAGCAATGGCTCTTGCGTCCACACCCGAGCTTACAGGCGCTCCCATATCCTCGCTCGTCGAGAACTGGTTCCGGAGAGGCTTGTGGATGGCTACCATCCTAGCCGCGATCATCATCCTGTGCTACTTCGCGACCATGCTGTGGGCCTCGAATGAGCTGTCTCCGCCCGAATCCGTGGTGGCCGCGCAGTCGCTCATGCTGGTGCACGATGGAACGCTGTATTACGACCTGAAGCACTATCCGTACACCGTCTGCGCGTACATGCCAACGTTCTACTGGCTCGAATCCGGGTTGATCCGCACGGGACTGTCGGCATTTCATGCGGGCCGTTGGATCAGCCTGGCCGCGCTGCTGGGCCTGATCGCCTTGTCTGGAAAATTAGTCTTGCTGTACACCGGCGACCCCAACGCCGCCTGGGTGGCCTCGCTGGCGACGGCGTCGAGCTCGCTGTTGGCATCCTGGGGAACCGTCGGACAGGTGGATACTCTGGCGGCGTTCTTCGCGCTCGCAGCCTTCTATCAGTACTCGCGCTTTCATGTGCGGGGAGAATCGACGCTGTGGATCGCGGGTGTGCTCGCGGCACTGGCATTATTCACGAAACAGACCATGGTCGCCGCACCCATGGCGATCTTCGTCCTGCTGTGGACCCGCGACCGCAAGAAAGCGCTGACGTTTGGAGCAATCTTCGGAATCGGCATGGCCGCGCTGGTGCTCGGAATCAACGCCGCCCTCGACGGACGCTTTCTGGCAAACACGGTGTTTGCGAACATGAATCCCTTCAGCGGCGCGAAGTTCCTGGCGCAATTTCGATATTTCGCTTCAGTTTCCTCCGGATTGCTCGTGATTGTGGTGGCCTCCTTCAGCCGACTGGTGCGCGGACGCAATTTCGCGCCCTGCGTTTACCTGGGGTTCGCCGCGCTCGTTTTCCTCGGAACGGCCGCCAAGATCGGCTCCGACACCAATTATCAGATCGAGTCCACGCTTCTGCTGGCGATATGCGCGGCTATCGGGCTGCATCAGATAGACTTCTTCCGACTGTATTTCAGTCAAAGCAAGACCTGGATCACGCTGCTGCTGCTCCCGCTGGCGCTTCACATGGCCATGGGTTACAGAGTTTCAGCCAACGGGCTGCTGGCTCGCCTGGCTAACGAGAAGCTATTCCGCGCGGAAGTGGACCAGCTCCGCCCGTTCGTTCCAACTACTGGCGGGTTGATTCTCTCGACTGATTTCAACGCCATGGTGCGATTGCGGCAAAGATTGGACGTCGAGCCGCTGATCTACAACTTACTGGCGTCGGTTGGCGTGATCGATCCTGAGCCGTTGCGGCGCGATCTGGCGCGCGGGGCTTTCTCAACCGTGATTTTGAGTCAGGATGTTTTCCAGGCGCAACCTGTTGCCGGACCCGAGATCGGAACGCTGCCGGCCAGCCAGTTGGAAGAAGTGCGCAAGCACTATCGTCTGGTACAGCATATTCCCGGGCCGTTTCTGGATGGAGTCTATGTCTACCAGCCGGCGTTGAGCGAGACTCTGTAATGAAAGCGACGATTCAACTGGACCAAGCGGAGTATCACAATATTCGATTTCCGTACGACCCGCGCCGGTCCGGCGTGTGGCGCGTCATCGCTCGCTACCTCCAGCCGTGGGTGGATCCGGTGCAACCGCTTTTGGAACTGGGCGCGGGCTACGGCGAGTTTTCGCGCGAAATCCGCGCGTCTTCGAAATGGGCCCTGGATCAAAATCCGGCGCTGGCGGCGCACTGGGATCCGTCGGTGCGGGCGCTGTTTCAATCCGCCCTGGAACCTTGGGCGATTCCCGACGCGAGTCTCGGCACGGTGTTCGCGTCCAATTTCCTGGAGCACTTCACTCTGGAAGAAGGCGCGCAGATCCTGGCGCAGGCCGAACGCAAGCTTCGTCCGGGCGGGCGCTTCATCGCCATCCAACCGAATTTCCGCCTGGAACCCCGGCGTTATTTCGACGACTACACGCATCGCACGCCCTACACCGACGCCGGATTTCAGGACTTCCTGCGTTCGCTCGGCTGGCGGATCGTGCATGCCGAACCGCGCTTCACGCCGTTCACGATGAAATCTCGCATCCCGACCGCGGAGTGGCTGGTAAGCCTTTATCTTTCTTTGCCCTATCGTCCGCTGGCCGGGCAGTTTCTGATGATCGCCGAGCGCTGAAGCCGTCCGCTCAAGCCTGCATGCGATTCTGCCGATTAACGAGCAGATATGTGGCGCGGTAAATCCGTCGCGGTCATTCTGCCGACGTATAACGAAAAAGACTCGATCCGTGCGGCGGCCTTGGACTTCCAACACGAGGGCCTGGCCGACGAAGTCATCATCGTCAACAATAACGCGGCTCCGGGAACCTCTGAAGAAGTCGCTGGTTCGGGCGCGCGCGAACTGTTCGAGCCGAAGCAAGGTTACGGGAACGCGCTGCTGTGCGGAATCGACAACACCGGCGCAGATCTGATCGTCCTGGCCGAGCCGGATGGCACCTTCAGCGGACACGATCTGTTAAAACTTCTGGCTTACTCAGACGACGTACCGGTGGTTTTCGGCACGCGGACCAGCCGCGAATTCATCTGGGCAGGCGCCAACATGGGGCCGTTCCTGCGGTGGGGAAACTGGGCGGTCGCGAAGATGACGGAGCTGCTGTTCAACACCACCATCCTGACGGACATGGGTTGCACATATCGCCTCTTTCACCGCGAAGCGCTGCGGAAAATCCGCCCCTATCTCACCATCGGCGGCTCGCACTTCGGGCCGCAACTGTTGATGGAAGTGATCGCGCACGGGATTCCGTTCATCGAGATCCCGGTCAACTATCGCCGCCGCGTGGGCGAATCGAGCGTCACCGGGGACCTGTGGAAAGCGTTCTGGCTGGGCCTGCGCATGATCACGCTGGTGCTAAGCTACCGCTTCAGCTTGCGGCGCGCGGCGCGCGTGCCGTGGAACGATACGGGCAGACGGCCGGCGAACGGACTGCCGGAATCCCCAGACCTAGTTCGGTACCAGTCGGACTTGGTTGCACTGATGGAGCGAACTCGGAGCGAAAGCTCAAAAGAAGAGATTCCTGAGACCGTCAGGCGATCCCCGAGGACTCTCTAGAGAGGCGCTAGGAATTCCACCTGGCAGGCTGGCCCGTATGACGTCAAACCAGGCCCTCCGAACTGAATTCTTTTTACATTCGGCACGGGAACCGGGACTTCGTCCAGGACGGATGCGAATTCGCTCAAAGAGCTAGGTAAGTGCTCCGCCAACATGGGCGAGTCCATGACCTCGGGAATGATCCTGAACGGCTTGTCCTGGTTCCCGAGCCGCATGGTCACCTCGGGAATCCTGAACAACATCTTCTGAAGGCTGCCCTGGAAGTTCATGCGGCATCGCATGGTCCAAAAGACTGCCGTCGGGGATGCCGAAAAGTCGAGTGGACTTGTTATGGACATCTCCAAATGTCCGACCACTTTGAGTTGCTCGAAGCGGGGTGCGGTCCGTCGCTCCAGCAGTAAGCTGTGGTCTCCCAGAAGGCGCGTGTTGTACCAGCGGTAGACTTCGAGCCACATTGCCGGAGTCTCCGTCCAGGGATGACGATGGTCGATCGTCAGCCCGTCGAAAAGGAGGAAGCGGGGGCCTTTATCACGTATGAAGGCGGCGTTCAGACGATCCAAATAAGGCGTATAGGCAGAGTACCGTTGCACTACTGGGTACAGTTTCAGATTCAATCCGTCCAGCAGCGCACCGCTGTACACCACCGATAGGGATGCCACAGGTGAGTCGGCGATCAAGGCCCGCATCGGCGGTTCCACGCGCGCCTCTGCCGCGAAACTCTGGCTACGGGCGCGGAGCGTTGCCCGAACGTCCGCGGGCCGTAGTGCACCCAGTGCCATCGACGCTCCCCGCAGTCCACTGATCTCCCCCGCCGTATCGTTCGGCCCGATGCGAGCGATCATGTACTCCAGCGAAATGAGTCCGTAGCTCAACAAGACCAGAAATGCGATCGGAGCTCTCCGTCCGTTTAAAGGCATGGCTAACGCAATCAGGCCAAGTGCCAATCCCCCGAAGCAGAAGAAGTTGATTACGTGCGTGTCCTGCCGGGTAAATCCGTGCTTTACGCTGATCAGCAAGGGGATGGTCAGCAGCGCCACAAAGAACCATGCGATGCGTCGATCCGCTCTCGTCCGGACAAAGAGGAATGCCCCTATGCAGAGGATCACTTCCGCCACGCCTCCGAATTCAACGGGGTCTCCGGAGTTCGACATGGCGCCGGCGTAACCGCCCGCGACATCCATATTGGCTCTCAGGTATCCGGTGAACGAATCGAACGATGGCAGCAGGATCCAGCAGCCGATGCCAACCGCCGCCAGCGGCACGACGAGAGCCAGGGCAATTTCGCGCCACACCTGCTTGCGCACGCGGATGGCCCGATCCAAGAGGAATCCCAGCACGGCACCGAAAGCGAGCATGGCGCCCGTCAGTTTGATCAAAGGGATGACACCCGCCAGTGCCAGGGCCACGACGTATCGTCCCGCTCCGTCCCGGAGCCTGGCGACCACTAACAACACCAGTACCCCAGTCAGCAGCAAATTCTCCAACCCCATATAGTTGAACCAAAAGAGCGGGGCGGACAAACTGAAAAAGAGCGTGAAGAAAACGAGGTTCCGTAAGGCGACGCCCGCACAGTAGAATAAATCGGCGAACAGGATGATCAAAACCGTCCACAGCGCGCCTTGAAACAGTAGTGCGTGCCCCAAGTTCGCCCCGATGTCTTGCGGGAAAACCAGGTAACCAAGGGGACCGGTGGTCCACACAACGTCCCGGCCGATCGCCAGGCCGTGGGCAGCCGCATAGTTCATCGCAAACACCCAGGTGTTGTCAATGCTGTCGTCAATGGGCCAGTAGCGTATCGGACAAGCGATCAGAATGGTCCACAGAAAGAGCGCCGCGCGCGCTACATGCGTGAGTAGCGAGGAATGGGATGGTGCCGTGGCACGGACAGACCCCGCCGACGCGATTGGGGCAAGGCTTTCGGAGGCAGCGTTCATGCGTTCAACTGGCTGGCGCCAACTGGGCGGGACCTACTTGTTCCTAATTTGCTCGGATCCCTGAACTTGAGTGGGGCTCGGCACGATTGATGATCGGCGGTCGGGACATTTAACTTTACGGCAGAGGCCTCGAACGCGATACACGGGCGGCATGATATGCTGTTCTGTCGCTCATGGGGCAAAAAACTATTTTCCCGAGCATCTGTATTGCTTTGGGATTCCCGGATGTAGAGTC
>Ga0068857_100001241_pt1 | contig 19914 bp, 13 predicted proteins | sample KBSCornC72_FD_66591 | JGI IMG/M metagenome (GOLD analysis project Ga0068857, IMG submission 66591) | Corn rhizosphere microbial communities from Kellogg Biological Station, Michigan, USA - KBS Corn C7-2 | ecosystem: Host-associated > Plants > Roots > Rhizosphere > Soil ...
ATGAGCAAGAGGCCTGCAGCAAACACCTCTAATACTACCTGCATGAGTTTTCGAACCATACCGACTCCAATGAATGCCTTTTGGACAGCACTAAGGCGCGAACGGGACCAACACCCAAGCCATTCCAATTACGCGACTTACAGCAATATTGAACAAATGGGCCTGCCTGACAGTCTATTCTATGTCCGCCATTACCCAATAAAACCAAACGCAATGAGGAAAAAAATGAAACGAAGAATCGCAATTATGACAAGCGTGGCGGGGCTGGCACTGTTGGCACTGGCTACACCATCGTTTGCAGCCGATGAAGGCAAGGAAGTCACCATTACGGGCGAAGGCAAATGCGGCAAGTGCAGTCTGAAAGAGACTGAGAAATGCCAAAACGTGATTGAGGCAAAGGAAGATGGCAAGACGGTTAAGTATTATCTGACCCAGAATGCCACCAGCAAAGAATTTCACGACAACATCTGCAAAGAAGCCAAAAAAGTGACCGCCACCGGCACGGTCAAAGAAGTCGATGGAAAGAAAGAACTTACGGCCACGAAAATCAAATTGGCCGAATAAACTGACGTTTTCATAGGGGTTGGTTTCGCCCGCAGTGCAGGATGAGGTCCTCACTGCGGGCGTTTTGTTTAGTGATTGGTAATTAGTAATTGGTGATTGGTAACCGATAGTTCGCGCTTGGTAATCTGAGAAGATTTCAACCCATGGAAGGGCAAGGGCCGCAGGTTCTTCCAATCACCAATACTAAATTCGATTTCGCTTTTGCCGCGGCTTCCTCTTGCCTACCGTGTGTCCCCCGTGAGTCCCGCTGTTGGCGAACACCTGACCCTCACCATTTCCGACATTGCATTCGGTGGTGAAGGAGTCGCCCGAATCGAAGATTTTGTAATCTTCGTCCCGTTTGTTCAGATTGGCGAAGTCGTTGAAGCAGAAATTACCGAAACGAAGAAGCGCTTCGGGCGCGCGCGGCTGATACGGGTCAACAAGCCATCTCCGGATCGCGTCGCTCCCAAATGCCGTTACTTCGGCGATTGCGGGGGCTGCCAATATCAGCACATCGCCTATTCTTCTCAACTCGATCTGAAGCATAAACAGATTTGCGACCTCTTCCAACGAATCGGAGGCCTCGGTTCCTGCATTGTCGCGCCAATAATTCCCTGCCCGCAACCATACGGTTATCGAAACCGGATTATGATCCGCAGCCAATGGGATAAGTTCAAACAAGGCCTGAACATCGGTTTCATCCGGGCTGATAATCGACTGGTCGTGGATGTTGAGGAATGCTCGATTGCCGAGCCAGCCCTCAACGAACAAATAAAACACGTCCGGCAACATCCACCGCCCAAAGGCGGGCTAAAGGTTGTATTGCGGATCGCTCCCGAGAATTGGGACGTGCCGCGCGATTCATTCTTCCAGAATAATTTCTTTCTGTTGCCGAAACTTGTAGAAGTCGTGCGCGAGCGCGTGCGCGACGCCAGCACAAAACATCTCGTCGATGTCTATTGCGGTGTCGGATTCTTCGGGATCGAATTGGCAAGCCAGGTGGAATCATTTGTCGGGGTCGAACTGGATCGACTCGCGATTCAAGCGGCGCGCAAGAACTTATCCGCTCGTGGATTGACGAACGGCGAGTTCATTGACGGCGCGGCGGAAGAAATCCTCCCGAGCCTCTTGCAACGCTTTACCCCGCAGGCGACCACGGTCCTGCTCGATCCTCCCCGCAAAGGCTGCCCCCGGCATACGCTCGAATTGTTGAAGCAAATCCGGCCTGCACAAGTGATTTACGTCTCCTGTCACCCGGCAACAATGGCACGAGACTTGAACATTTTATGCTCCGACGGTGTCTTTACGTTGGCACAAGTCACTCCACTCGATATGTTTCCACAAACACAGCACATTGAAACCATTGCAGACCTCAGATATTCTTTTCATACCGCTTCCTGACCTATGTCCGTCTCTCACGCGTCACGCAACACGCACGGCGCGACCCGCCCTACTCGTAATGAATCGCCTCTCAATCCGCGTATAAACTTGCCAATCTGATGAGCATCAATTCAACTGTGGGCCGCCGCATGGCGAAAGAACTCGAAGCGCGTCCAGAGAAAAAGTTCGTCCGTAACATCCTGCCCTGGGTTATTGCAGCGGGTGGATTAGTAATTTACCTCACGACCCTCAACCATTGGGTATCTCTCGGGAATCTCGGACGTGTCGCGCGGCTCGCTGGATGGAACTGGCAGCCTGAACTCTATTCACCACTCGACTGGCTGATCACGTACCCTTTGCATTGGCTGCCCACGAGGCTCATCCCCGTCGGACTCAACCTGTTTTGCGCTATATGTGCCGCCCTGACGCTGGCGTTACTTGCCCGCTCGGTTGCATTGCTGCCACACGACCGCACTCACGAACAACGCGAAAAGGAACATAGTCCCTTTGCACTTTTGACCATCAAAACAGCGTGGTTGCCTCCCGTCCTTGCAGCCCTTGTCCTCGGACTGCAAATGACCTTTTGGGAGAATGCCACTGCAGGCACGGCGGGAAGCGGCGAAATATTCAATCTCTTGCTCTTTGCGTACGTGATTTACTCTTTGCTGCAATTCCGCCTCGATCAAAATGAATCGCGGCTCCTTCGCGCCTCCGTCATATATGGCGCAGCCATGGCCAACAATTGGGCAATGATCGGCTTCTTCCCTTTGTTTCTTGTTGCCCTCATATGGATTCGCGGCCTTGCGTTTTTCAATGTCAATTTTCTGGTCAAAATATTCCTGGCCGGCCTGGCTGGCCTCTCGCTTTACCTGCTACTCCCATTGGTCCAAAGCATGGCCGATATTGGCCGGGTTCCATTCTGGAAAGGCCTCGCCGCGAATTTGGGTTCACAGAAATACATCCTGGGATTGCTGCTCAGCAAATACTATCTATTCCGAAACGACCCGCCTCTCTGGATTATCGCTATACCCTCCTTGTTACCGATTTTAGTTGTCGGCATCAAATGGCCGTCCCATTTCGGTGACACAAGTAAGCTTGGCATCGCAATTGCCACCTTTACTGCACATTTAGTCCATGCGCTGCTTTTGGTCTTATGCGTTTGGATTGCCTTCGACCCGCGCGTTAATATCAGCCCGCGCCACAATTTTTCCGCGTTCCCGTTCCTCACCCTTTACTATCTTGGCGCGTTAGGGGTTGGATATTTCGCCGGATATTTCCTATTACTCTTCGGTCCTGAATCGGGTGCCTCGCGAAGAGAGCCGCTTCCTGCGCGGCTTCTCAACTGGAGCTTGAACGGGCTTGTCTGGCTCTGCCTCGTCGTTTCCGCAATAACGTTGCTCTGCAAAAATCTCCCCCAGATTAAGCGCGCAAATGGCAACTATCTTAAGCAATACGCAAATCTCTTGGTGAGCAACTTGCCAAAAAAGGGCGCGGTAGTCCTAAGCGACGATGCCCAACGACTCTTCCTGGCTGAAACGCTCGCATCCGAACTCCCCAACAACAGGGATTTCGTTTTTGTTAATACCGGCTCTTCTTTACAGGAATCTGATTACAACAGGTTTCTTTGCAAAAAATTTGGACGCCGATGGCCATTGGATTTCCCAAAAAACTCAAAATTTACCATCACTGAAAACGGAGTCATTCAACTGCTCTCAGAGCTCTCGCACACCAACGAATTGTATTACCTCCAGCCTAGCTTCGGCTATTACTTCGAGCTGTTCTACGCCGAACCGCACGGCCTCGTTTACAAGCTCAATTCGTATCCGTCGAATACCTTGGTTACGCCCTTGCCTTCCAAATCTCTGGTTGAGGAAAACAACGCATTCTGGGCCAAAACTGAGACCGATATCTTCCCGCAGCTGTTTGCGGCCAGCGGTGAATCCAACCTGCCCGCCAACACCAACTTCCTCCAACGTTGGATCGAGTTCGCCCATCTCAACAAGGAACAAAATAACGATGCGATGCTCCTGCGAGCCGCCTACTCTCGTAACCTGGATTATTGGGGCGTTGAACTTCAGAAATCTGGCGATCTTCCTAAGGCCGCTTCTTTTTTTGAGCGCGCTCAACAGCTCAATTCGGCAAATCAGGTCGCTAAAATAAACCTGGAGTGCAATCAGAATCTCCAAGCCGGTCGCCAGGCCGCCACCAAATCCCTCGAACAAATCCTTGGAAATTACAGAACTTTGGATGCGCTTATTAGCGAAAATGGCCCATTCGATCAACCGGCAATCTGCTTTGAGCAAGGTAGGATCTACGCTCATAATGGCCAGTACCGCCAGGCCGCCAACCAATTTGAACGGGCGCGAAAACTCGATCCTGAAAACTTTTCAGCTCAACTTGCAATGGCTCAATTGTACATCCTGACCAAAATGTCCAATCACGCCCTGCAATCTATTGATGAAGTTCGAAAGCATCCGATTCCCCGCACTAATTTTACTGACTTTGTTGCTCTCGAAATCTCGGCCCATCTTTTGGCAAAGGATGTTGACGGCGCAGCGACAGTGGCTCAACTTGAGCTCGACAAATACCCTTCCGATGTAGATCTCGTCGCTATCGCGGCGCAAACATTCATTGGTTACGGGTACTATTCCAATGCCACCGAGTTGATCGATAAGCAACTGAAGCTTTCACCGGATGACCCAAACGCGCTTCTCAATAAAGGCTTCGTGTCTCTTCAATTGAATGCCTATGATCAAGCGGTTCCACCCCTTACTCGTGTTCTAACCCTTGATACCAATATGCCTTCTGAATTGCACCGCACGGCTCTTCTCAATCGCGCGATCGCCTATTTGCGGCTTGGTCGTATCGACGATTCAAAGCGCGACTATGAAGCTCTTCAAAAAGTTACCCCGTCTGATCCGCGAATCTTCTACGGGCTGGCCGAACTCGCCTATCAAGCAAAAGATACGAACGGCGCTGTTCGCAATTATCAACTTTATCTTTCCAATGCCTCAACCAACACGGACGAAGCCCGCCACGTCTTCGACCGCATCAACGAACTGAAAAGCGCGCCCCCCTGATTTGCGCTCGGGCATGCGGATTACTCATGTAATCACTCGGCTTGTCATTGGTGGCGCTCAGGAGAACACAGTTGCCACCGTCCTCGGTCTCCGCAAAAAATCCGGCGTTCAAGTCCGGCTCATTTCAGGTCCCACAACCGGCAGCGAAGGTTCCCTGGAATCTTCATTCGCGAACTTCGCAGAGCTCCTTACCATTGCTCCCGACCTCGTCCGTCCGGTGCATCCATGGAAAGACTTTCGCGCATTGCTCGAACTGACCCAAGCATTGCGCTCCGAGTATCCGGACATCGTCCACACGCATAGTGGCAAAGCTGGAATTCTTGGCCGCCTCGCCGCAAAGCGCGCGGGTGTTCCAATTATTATCCATCATATTCACGGGCCTTCATTCGGGCCATTCCAGGGACGACTTGCCAATGCTGTTTTTACGGCGGCCGAAAAGATGGCGGCGAAAACGACGACTCATTTCGTTTGTTCCGCGAATGCGATGACTCGCCTCTATCTTGCGGCGGGGATTGGCCGGCCCGAAATGTACACACGCGTGTTGAGTGGTTTTCGCATCGAGCCATTTCTTGAATCTCAAAATGATCCGGCATTTCGCAGTAAATTCGGTTTACCAAAAAACGCATTTATCATTGGCAAAATAGGCCGCCTCGCTCCTCTCAAAGGGCATGCCGATCTTTTCCGTGCCTTTCAAGCGCTCCTTCCGCAAGTACCAGAAGCCCGCCTGCTCGTCATTGGCGACGGTCCGTTGCGCAACGAACTCGAGAATCAGGCTCGGACGCTCGGAATTCGCGATAAGATTCTATTCATTGGGCTGGTTCAGCCGTCGGAAGTTGCCCGTTATGTCGGTATCCTGGACTGTCTCGCACACCTTTCGCACCGCGAAGCGCTATCACGGGCTTTGCCACAGGCGCTCGCCGCAGCCAAACCCGTCATTGCTTACGATTTTGACGGTGCCGACGAAGTATGCCTACATGGCGAAACAGGCTTCCTGGTTAAGACTGGTTATGTATCGGCGGTCACTCGCCACCTGCTCGAACTGGCGCGCGATCCAACATTGCGCGAGCGGCTCGGCCGACGCGGCCAACAACTCGTCAAAGATGAATTTCCTGTCGAAAAGATGATCGAGCAACTATATCAACTCTACCAACGTTTGCTGAGCGCTCAATCGCGCCCTGATTCTATTTAACTGATTAACTTATTTAACCAATGTAACTCGCCGGGCGCGCCATGTTCCCCTTCAACGTCTATCTGCTCGCCATCGTTAGCGCATTTGTCGTCGCGTTTGGAAGCCTGCCTCTGTGGGAGAAGTTTTGCATGCGCTTTGGCCTGATGGACGATCCCGGTCACCGGAAAATCCACGATCGTTCTATTCCTCTCGCTGGCGGTCTCGCCGTAATGACCGGAATTTTCGTGCCCACGGTCCTCGCTTCTATTCTTCTACTTATCCAGGGCCACCTCGAAAATTTCGCCGTGCTGAATCCAAACTCCGCGTTCCTGCTGATGCATGGCTTGGGACGCCGGCACACCGAACTCGGCGGCATTCTGATCGGAGCGCTTGGAATGTTGATCCTTGGGATACTCGATGACAGGCATGAGCTGAAGCCTGCAATCAAGTTCGTTGGCCAATTCCTGATTGCGCTTGCCGTTGCGGCCTGCGGAGTTCGGATAACACTCTTTGTTCCGAATCCCATTTTTCACTACGTAATTACCATCCTTTGGATGCTGACCGTCATCAACGCCTTCAACTTCATGGACAATATGAATGGTCTCTGTGCCGGCCTTGGCGCGATTAGCTCATGGAACTTTGCAATGATCGCCGCTGGGGACGGGCAATATCTCGTCACCATTGTTGCCTTTTTGACCTTTGGCGCTCTCGCAGGCTTTCTTCCCTACAACTTTCCCAATGCTCGAGCGTTCCTGGGCGATTCTGGAAGCCACCTCGTCGGCTATCTGTTGTCGGTCCTCGCAATACTCCCGCACTTTTATACCGTGCGCCACCCCCGGCATTGGGCCGTTCTCATCCCTCTGCTCGTGCTTGCAATTCCACTCGTGGACATGATTCAGGTGGTGCTCGTCCGCTGGCGGCTCGGAAAACCGTTTTATCACGGGGACACAAACCATCTTTCTCATCGATTCGTCCAATTCGGTTTTACCAAATCCAGGGCGGTAGAAGTCCTCTGGCTCGCCTCAGCTCTGATCGCATCTCTCGCGCTTCTGCTCGATTGACCTCAGCCCTCAGCTTTGCTTTTCGCCGCAATCGCTTCCGAGAATAGGCCAAGCACTTCGGTTCGAGCGAGTGCACCAACCAATCGGTTCTCTTTCAACGTGTTCACCACAGGTATGTTTCTTTGCTCGCTCGCCAGGACAACCGGGAGCACGTCCAGCAGGCGCTGGTTGGGAGTCACACAAGCGGGAGGCGGCCGCATTACGTCGTAAGCAATCACTGCCCGCAACTCCTCCCCTGCCCCAAGATACTCTTTGAGATCCTGGAGTGCGACGAGCCCCACCAATTGATTCCTGGCATCGACAACGGGCAAAAAGTTATTTGCGCTGGTAAGAAAACGTTCGGCAATTTCGCCCAGCGTCGATGATTCACGGACTGGCGAAACCGGCGCTCGCATGATGTCCCCAACCGTGCGCTCAGTCGCAGTGCCTGGCTCCGTTGTCTCCGCTGAAACAGTCAACCCGCGAAGCCGCAGCGGCTCGGTATAAATGGATTCCGGATGGAATTTGCGCGAAACCAAAATCGAAACAACGCACGCCAGCATCAACGCTGGCATCAGCGAATAATCGAGAGAAATCTCGAAAATCATAATCATCGCCAGTAACGGGGATCGCGTAGTCGCTGAGAGCATGCTTCCCATGCCCACTAATGCAAAGGGCGCAATGGGCAGTCCATGTCCGGCGCCCATCAATCGCAGCGTCAGTGCGAAAGAGCCGCCAAGCCCAGCGCCGAGAAACAGTGTGGGCGTGAATACGCCGCCCACTGCGCCGGACCCGACGGTTGCCAATGTGGCAATTAGTTTCGCTACAAAAAGGCCGAAGAGGATTGCCAACCCTCGCACAAGCTGTGGGTGGCCATGATCGGTAGAGATTTCCTGCGGATAAGCTTCCAACAGCAGTTTGCGGTTTAATCGAACCAAATCTCCACCTTCACGCTCCTGGGCTAGCAAACTGACTGTTTCCGGCGTAAGCGTCACCCCGGCGAAACGTTGAGTTTCAAATAAGACTCCGTTTGCCAAAATTCGATTCAAGTCATCGGCAACCGCTTTCTGAAATTCCGCGTCCGTATGCGCATCATAATTTGTCAGGATGCTCCTCGTTGTAGGCGATAATTGTGCTGCAATGTGGCGCGAGAGCCGGTCGTTCTCCGATGGCTGTCTTAATTTAAGCGCCAATGATTGCGGCCAGACGATATCATCCTCTGAAAGCAGCGGAGAACCATATTCCCCATGGAGAATTCGGTTCGTCACAACATATCCGTTGCCCCATACGCCCGGAAATTGCAGTGCGATGAGCCCCACAATCAGCCCGCCCAAACCCAGCCGGACATAAATTGGGGCACGCAGTTTCTTGAAACCACTTTCCGAGGCGTTTAGAAGTTTCAAGAATCCAGCGCCCACAACGCCGGTCAGGACTCCGAGGCAAAGAAACCATGGCAACTGGGTAATTCGTGTGAATTCAAACGGCGGAACGGTGTACCATGGCCGAATTCCAAAAAAACTTCGCGACACCATCGTTGCCACAACCGACGCGAAAACCAGCGGCGCAAACAAGCTCATCGAAAAATTCCCCAACACTATCAGCGCGGCAAACACCGCGCCGGAAATCGGTGCATTGTACGCCGCAGAGATGCCTGACGCCGCTCCGCATCCCACCAACATCCTTAATCGATACGGAGGCCATTTTGCGAGTTGGCCCCATTTGGAAGCAAATGTCGCCGAGAGTTGTGTGATGCCACCTTCCCGTCCGATTGAACCGCCCGTTCCGATTGTAATCAGCGACGAAAAGAATTTCACAATTGCGCTCCGAAACGGCAGCCGGCCGTCCCCGGCTACGACCACTTCCAGCATATTGCTTGAACCTTGCGGTCCAACCAATCGCAAGCCCCAATGCAAAACCAACCCTGCGCCTAAGCCCCCTAATGTCGGAATCAACACTCGCTGCCAATAATACATCTTTTCGGCAACTTCGACGGGATCACCCTCATGGCCGAGAAAGAGTTGCTTGGCGCCTTCTATCGAATAGTAAAAAAGTAAATTAACGAGACCGCCAAGCACCCCAACACCCCCAGCCAACACCAGATGAAATGCCTCCTCGCTAAAGCGAATCTTTTCGCGAATGCGAAGCGCCCGCCGCCAATGCTTTTGGACGAATTGATGCGTCCTCGAGGCAAGTTGTTCTAATTTCTTCACCCTGGCTCGCACTGGCGTCAACTTACAAATTCCGGGCTGTTTGACTAGAAAGTAAATTGATATCCGCTAAAACACTCAAGCTTCGATCGCAGCCGGCACGGCAAAAATCCTGAATGAAAGGGGCAAATTGTCTATCGGCAATTGCGAGCCACTACACTGGCGGCGCCTTCGACTTTCGGTCAGCGGCAGGCTTGTTTCGGCGGCGAACGCCCACCGTCACAAATGGATTCTTCCGCTTTTGGTTGACTTGAATTACCTGTTTATGCTTTGGCTGATAATAACCAATGCTAACCAGCGGACCTAAATCCCACGTGATCTTCCGAGGACGGATCCTTTTAGGTCTCACCCCAGAAAACTATTTTCTTATACCCCACAATGCTATGGGGCACAGACCCTATTCAGTCGGGAGTCGCCCGACAACCACGCTCATTCCAGCAGGCCGCAGTTGCCAATCCGAGTTCCATTCGCCAAAGTAGCGGCGAATGAGTAAACGTTTTTACGTCACAACTGCGATTGATTACGTAAACGGCCAACCGCATCTCGGCCATGCTTACGAAAAAATCGTCGCTGATGTGATCGCCCGTTCTCGCAGGAGTTTCGGGGAGGAAGTGTTCTTTTTAACCGGTCTTGATGAGCATGGCCAGAAAGTTCAACAGGCGGCGGTTGCGGAAGGTAAAACTCCGCAGGCGTATTGTGATGATTTAGCTGCCGTATGGAAGGCATTCATCGTGAGGCTGGATTTATCCAATGATGATTTTGTTCGCACTACGGAATCCCGCCACAAATCTGTTGTTCAGGCGATTCTTTCAAAACTCAATGCCGAAGGTCATTTTTACAAAGAAAACTACCGAGGCTTCTACTCCACAAAAGAGGAAACATTTCTGACCGACAAGGATCGTCGCCCGGATGGCACTTTCGACCCTTCCTACGGCGATGTCGTCGAATTGCAGGAAGAGAACTACTATTTCAAATTGAAGGACCACCAGCAATGGCTGATCGACTTCATCGAAAAGAATCCAGACTTTATCTACCCGGCGACCCGTCGCAACGAAGTGCTCGGCTTCCTCAAGAATAACATCCTTGAGGACTTATGCATCACTCGTCCTGCGAATCGATTGAACTGGGGCATCCCAATTCCATTCGATCCCAATTACGTCACTTACGTCTGGTTTGACGCGCTCGTAAACTACATCAGTATCCCAGCCGCCCTCGGAGATTCAGCGGCTGGCTCCGCCGTCAACTATCAACCATCAACTATCAACCATCCACTTTCCGCCTGGCCTGCTGACGCTCACGTTATCGGAAAAGACATTGTTAAATTTCATGCCGTCTATTGGCCAATCATGCTCAAGGCCATGGGCGCCACATTACCAAAACAAATCGTCGCCCACGGCTGGTGGCAAAAAGATGGCGCAAAGATGAGCAAAACCACAGGGAATGTTGTCGATCCAATCGCCGTCATTAATGAGTGGGGTGTGGATGCGTTTCGGTTTTACGTGATTCGAGAACTCGACATTGGTCCCGATGGCAATTGGACCGACGAAGGATTCAAAGCCCGCTACAAAGCGGAACTCGCCGATGCACTTGGCAATCTCATCAATCGCTCGCTCTCGATGCTGAAACGCTATCGCAACGGCATTCTCCCCGCTCAATCCAACGAACTTGCGCCTGATGCCGAGAAAGTCCTCAATGAAACCCGCTCATTGCTCGAACAAAACCAGCTCCAAGCCGCACTGCAGAGTATCTGGTCACTCGTCACACGGGCGAACCAATATGTCGATCGTACAGCGCCATTTAAGCTCGCAAAGGATCCGACTAAAGCCGCGCGACTGGATGAAGTGCTTTACAATCTCGCCGAAGTTTGCCGAATCCTGGCCGTCTTGTTGTGGCCGTTCCTGCCTGGAACAGCTTCAAAGATATATGCACAACTTGGCCTCTCTGGCGCGCCGGATAAATTTGCCGAGGCGCGCTGGAGCGGACTGAAACCCGGCCACGCGATCGGCACGCCCGCAGCATTGTTTCCAAAGAAAGAGACTTGAACCAAAACACCAGGCTCCAAACATCAAACTCTTAACTGTCAGTTGGTTGCTAAGTTTTGGAACTTGGAATTTGGTGTTTCTCTGGAGCTTGGTGTTTGGAGCTTCGTGTTTCCATGCCTCCGCTCAAACTCTGAACCTCCCATCGCGACCAACCAAAGCTCCAACCGGCACCCAGTTTATTGACAAGATTGCACCGCTCGATCTTCCTCAACGCGAAAATGAAATCTTCGCGCAAATCATTTCGGGAAATGTTCCAAATTTTTTGCTCACGCTTTGCTCGATTTCAATCACAAACACATCCAATGGCGTCACAAATCGCGCGACATACTATATAACCCCTGACTACCTCGCAGTCGGTTCAGACGAAGATTATTTCCTAACACCCATTTCTCCAAACACGGCTCAGAAAATCGCGGATGCGACAGCCTGCTCTCTGCCAACTCGAAAGATGGTTGATGACATTTACGCTGCCGCACCCGTCAAACTCGCCCCCTCGCCCATCCGGCCCAGCTCCGCAATGACAACCGTTCCGGTGTTCAGCAACCACAACGCCATTGTAAGAACTCAGCGCGCGGAGTATCTGAAGGCCTTTCCTTTGGGCGCACTCGTGGCCGGTCATCAAAAAGACTTGGTCATTTCCGCAAAACTTGTAAGCGCGCCCGGCAAAGTCGCTATCTATGGTTGGCATCAAACCAATGGTGCCCCAATCCAGCCTTTGTACTTAGGCCATGCTGCAACCTGGGTGGATTACAGCCAATGCACACGACTCGTGCAAAACCAGATGCTGCTGAACGGAACAAATGCAACTCTCGCCCAGGTCTTGGCTGATCCAAAACTCTCTGCCTTGCTCAGCGATGAAGGCCCGCTTGCGAAATCCCGCTATCCGACAGATGATTTGCCCCTGGTCTCAACAAATTTGAATTCAACTCCAAAGCAACATCCAGGCCTCGCAGATTTCACTGGCTTTCAAGTCACGAATTCATTCAACGAACGGATAGCCTCGTTCACTATGGAGCCTGAAATCAAAGTCCTGATCAATGCTCCGGCAACAAATTCAGCCACCGCGAGCACCAATGCGTTGCTGGTGTTCTATACGTTGCCAAACGGAAACACGATTGAGCAGACTATAGGCAAAGTCCCGCGCCCTGGCGACGATTGGCGTTTCGACATCCAGCATATCGGCGCACAAACCCGCTTCCTTCGCTCACTCCTTCCAAATGAATCTATCGTCGTCGTTTATCTTGAAAGCGAACCTCAAAGCTGGCCTGCATGGCGCAAGAAATTTGGAGACAAATTGATCCCGGACGTAATCAAAAGCGTGAAGGACCTATTCGCAACAAACAACGTCAGCATCGTCCTGAACAGCCACAGCGGCGGCGGCAGTTTTATTTTCGGTTACCTGAATGCAATCAAAAGAATTCCCGATGACGTCGTCAGGATCGTGTTTCTGGACAGCAACTATGCCTATGACCGGGCGCTTGGCCACAAGGACAAGCTCGTCCAATGGCTCAATGCCGACCCAAATCACTACCTTTGCATCCTGGCTTACAACGATGCTGCCGGTCTATTGAATGGCAAACCATTCGTCAGCGCGAGTGGCGGCACCTGGGGCAAGAGTCACGCCATGCGGCGCGATCTCGCCGAAGCATTTAGTTTTACCACTCGCACCAATGGCAACTTTGAGCGATATTCAGCCCTTGATAACCGCGTGCAATTTATTCTTCGCGACAATCCCGAAAGAGAAGTCCTCCACACCAAGCAGGTGGAACTGAACGGATTCATTCATAGCATGGTTTCTGGAACTACAAATGAAAACAGAAGCTATCAATATTTTGGCCAACGCGCTTATTTGAAATGGATTAGTATCAACGGGCCGTAGCAGCCGACGTGAGGCTCTAGCTTATCTTAGTCGGTCGGAGAAATGTCCGCTAAATCCTCGACAGCGATTCTTCCGTTTCCAATTCCGCAAAGGAAACATCCACAATCAGGTCCGAAGCGATTCTCTCAAGCTTTTGCCTGATTTGCTCAACATCCGCCGAATCCGGCACCCTTAATTTCACCCTTGCTTTAAAGAGCGTCTCGCCTGACATCGCGGCGCTGGCACATTCCGTATGCAGTTCCTCCACATTCACACCGTAACTCGCCAAAGCATGCGAAATCTGGCGAACGATTCCTGGCCGGTCCTGTCCGACAATCTCCAATATGCGTACTCGCCCCGGCGGAGGCTCGGCCTTTCGTTCGTCCGAGTGAACAACCACAGTCAAGCCTCGCGAATTAAGCGTCTTAAGGTTCTCGACAAGCGCCTGCTCCTTTTCGGTTGCCACTTCCACGCGCAAGATTCCGGCGAACTGTCCACCAAGGCGTGACATTCGGCTTTCGAGCCAATTCCCGCCGTGGGAAGCAACCAAATCAGCCACGGATTCAACCAGTCCCGGCCTGTCCGGGCCGATGACAGTCATGACAAGGAGAGTTTGCACGTATTACCCCTACGACTCACAAGAGTCGGTTGCAAGTCTAACTTCCCATCCTCTCGCTAATATCGCTTTTTCTTCCATGTTTTCTTTCCAATTTCTTTTGCTATTTCTTCTTCATGCAACCCAGATCTTATTCCACCGTTCTTTGCGTTATTGCGAGTCTGCTCGCGAGTTCCGCGGTCGCTGATGAAACCAATCTTTTTCTTTCGCCCAGGGGACAATCACGAAGCATTTTTGGCTACGATCCAACGCCTGATTTTATTGCATTTGATTCACATTATCCCGAAAAGCATGCCAAATACGCGCGCGAACTCCGCGAACTCCAACTCGAACTGGCCCGCCAGAATGCAAAAGGCCGCGCTACACCTTGCTCCCGCCAAATTTTTCTCGAAGCCCGTTGGCTCGTTTACTACTCCGCTCACTGGGACAAAATTGAACGCCGTTTGCGCGACTTGCGCGAAATGCTAAGCCAACCTGCGGATCCGCCGGACTCTCGTGAACAAATTGAATCCGATGGGAGCTTCGATCACTGCAGCGAAGCCTGGTTTCTCAAACTCGATTCTACCATCGAGGAAATCGAAGCCCGCGATGAGAAGCCCAAGTTTCCACTAAAGCTCCTCGACCGCATCAATACCCCGGAAAAACTGCGAGCGTATCTGGACTCGCTGCTGATATCAGATATTCGCGGCAATGGAATTGACAACCGCTTCGAGCTCAACATCGCCATTACCGCCATCGAACGTTTCATCGTCGGCCACGTCGGTAACGTTTACGAGTTTCGTCCCGACCTCAAGCAAGCGCTTTTCGACTATCAGGACAACGTCTGGCAAGACCCAAAAACCGGCTATTTTGGCGGCTGGTATCGGCCGCCGGACGGCACCCTTCGCAAGACCGCTGATCTGAGCGTCACCTTTCACATCGTCTCGTACCGTCGAGACAGCCTCAAACACATTCCGGAGATGATGCGAACGACATTCGCATTCAAAGATCTGGAATATCCCTTCGGCTGGCTCGAAGAGGGTCAACGCTCAAATCATCACAACTACGACGTCGTGCGACTCATCAGAATTGGCTGGCCTCAAATGGACTCCGAACAACGTGCCCTCGCCCGGGCCGAATTTCGCAAAATGATCGATTTTTGCCTCAACGAAACAATGAATCCCGATGGCTCATTCAAAATGATGGATGAGGATACTCTTGGTTCCTCCTTTTTGTTCCCCGTCTCCTTGCTCAATGAACTAGGCTATTTCCGACCGTCATTGCATTTCTGGACTGACGAATCATTCCCTGACGCGATGCAAGTTGCAGACCGAATCGAGAAGCGTATCAAGGCAATGCGATTATCGGACACCGAGTCTCTGAAAGTATTGCGGCGCTTTGAAGATGCGAGACGAGAGCGTCGGGTCTGGCGCTTAGGCCGTCTTCTGCTCGTGATACTTGCGATCTTTTCCGGCCGGAAAATCGCTAAATGGATCGGGCGTCGCCGGAGAGCTAGCGCAAACGAAAAAGCAGTCACTTAAACCTCGTCGCTTTCAGCGATGATGAAATGAATGATATGAATGGAACGAGTGAAACGAGCGCCCTAAACCAAAGCGAAAACCGACAACTGGCCTGCCATAACCGTAATACGAGTAAGGATATGAATAGCTATAAGGATAACAATACGACGCCCCATAGCGCGGGTAAGCCGGCGTCGGATAAGGGATAATGTAAAGTGAAGAAGCAGCTGGCTGCGTCACTACTGGCGCGGCAGACTCTGGCTCGGAGTAGGCAGGTGTCGTGACTGGATAATTGTTGTCTGCAACCGCGGCAAGTTGCTGTGCGGCTGCCTGTTGCTGCTGCGCTTGAGCGGCCACTTCATTCGCAATCCGCCGCTGATCCATCATCGTATTGATGATCCGATCAGAAACACCCTGTTCCTTCAAATATACTATCTCCTTCGGCTTCAAATCGTAGATTGTCCCTGTATTCCGAATATAGGTAGTGATCACGTCTTCGCTTACTTGCGCCCGCGATAACTTCAGCACATCGTCAACGCCATAGGACAGTTTCACAGGTTCGGCTGTTGCAGGTGTTGCAGTTATCGTAACGGAAGCGCTGGCCGAAGATGTCGTGGGCGCGTCTTGCGCAAATCCATGCAAATTGCTCAAAAACAAAGCGAGCGAGGTGATTAAGAGAAGGTTCGAAATTCCACTTTTCATAGCCAAACAGTTTGACGGTTTCGTTCGTTTATAGATTCGATCTGATATACCGCTGCGTCAAGCACGAAGTCCCACACTATGGAGTGCGCCGGCAGAGCGAAGCCGCGACGGCGCTTTGGTTGATTCCGCCCGGCTACTGACTCCAGATCGGCGTCCCCTTTAGCTTGCGGCCGCACTCCACAATTAACGCTCTAATCAGTTCGGTTGGCAGTGGCAAAATGCACTCTAACTAGCGACATAGCGCCAATCCCGTTATCATCGATCCATGACGCGAGTTTCAATTTTGTATTTGATCGCAAGCCTCCTTTTCGTCTCTTCCACCATCGCCGACAAAGTGGACGACTACATCAAAGTCCAGATGGAACAGCATCGTATCCCCGGCATCGCCTTGCGGGTCATTCAGGACGGGCAGCCCACAAAAACCGCCACTTACGGCCTCGCTAATCTCGAACTCAATGTCCCGGCAAAGCCCGAAACCGCTTTCGAAATTGGCTCCATCACCAAGCAATTCACCGCTGCCGGCATCCTGTTGCTTGCCCAGGATGGAAAACTCTCCGTTGATGACCTCATTTCACGCCATCTCAAAAACACTCCTGCGTCCTGGACCAACATCACCATTCGCCATCTCCTTTCCCACACGTCTGGAATCAAAAGTTACACCGGCCTGACGGGCTTCGAACTCACACGCCATCTGACGCAAGATCAATTCATCCAAGCCATTGGCGAACATCCGCTCGAATTCGAACCCGGCGAATCGTGGAAATATTGCAACACCGGTTTCAATCTCCTCGGCTACATCACCGAGAATGTCAGCGGCAAGAAGTACTGGGATTTCATGAATGAACGCATCTTTCGACCGCTCGAAATGTCCGCCACTCGCGATCGCCGGCCTGGCGACATCATTCCCAATCGCGCGAGCGGTTATGAACAAACGAACCACATCTGGATTAATCGCGATTACGATCTCACCGATGTTTTTGCTGCCGGCGCGATTGTTTCAAACATCGGCGATCTTACGAAATGGAATGCCGCCCTCGACTGCGAAGCCATTCTCAATGCCTCAAGCAAGCAACAGATGTGGACCTCCACCAAACTCAACAACGGAAAAGCTACGAAGTACGGCTTTGGCTGGTTTATCGACACTGTCCAAGGCCATAAGAACATTGGCCACGGCGGCTCAACGTCCGGCTTCTCGGCGAGTATTCAACGATTCCCCGACGACAAACTCGCTGTGATTTTGTTGAGCAATACTGACGAGCAGATCGCCACAACCTTGGCGAAGCACATTGCGACGTTTTACTTCGTTGCTAAATGAAGCGTCACACCGCACTGACGCCCGATGCAACAAATCGCGACTCTTAAAGCGGCATGGGACTGCCGCGCTCCATGACCTTGCGGACGGAGCGGCACATTCGAAATTCGCGTCAGCGTCGTGGAGTGCGGCAGCCCCATGCCGCTTTCTGCTATATCACTGCGCAATCTGAAAACACGCCATTTCCTGCGCATTACGAACCAGAATTCTGCCATCGGCAATGGCCGGATGATTCCACGTTTTGCCTTTGATCGCCTGGAACCGGGCCAATTCTTCATACCGTTCGGGAGTGGCCTTTATAAGCGCGAGTTCCCCTTCACCGCTCAAAATAACCAAATGCTCGCTGGCCAGCAGTAATTGCCCATACCCATAGCGCCCATCCTTCCATTTTCGTTCACCAGTGCCCGCATCCAGGCACGTCAAAATATCTTCGTCGAGTCCATATACGTAACCCTCCCAAAACACGGAACTCGTAAATTTGTTCTTCAAGTTCTTGTTCTGCCAAACAGTCCGCGCGCTAAAACCCGATTCGGTTTTGGTAACCTCAATTGCGGCGCAACCCGTGAAATAACCTGCCGAAAGTAAAAACCGGTTCGTGCCCAACATGACCGGCTGCGCAATGGGCAGTTGGTTGTGCAACACGCGCCACGGGATTTGCCATAACACCTTTCCTTCCTCGACACTGATCCCAAGTGTCCGCGTCTCGCCGCAAATGATAATCTGTTCCTGCCCGGCAAAACTTACGAGCATTGGGGAGGCATAACCAGTGACATCGTTCAGCGCGCTCCAAAGCAGCTTCCCATGACCTTTGTTATAACAGAGAACCGATTTCCCATTTCCGGCGCTGCTCTGGACGATAAGTTTCTCGCCAATAATCAACGGAGACGACGCGATCCCGTAGGTCGGCACAGATGCATGATTTTCGACGAGAATATTTTTCGACCAAATTGTCTTGCCGGTTTGTGCGTCCAGACATCGCAACTCTCCCATTGCGCCCAGCACATATACTTTGCCATCGCTGAAAGTCGGAGTCGCGCGTGGTCCCTCTTCGCTAAAATATTCTTGAAAGTGATCGGACCAGGCGCCCTTCCACATCTCAGCTCCCGTTTTGAAATCGTAAGCAATTGCCACCTCCAAATCTCGCCGCTGTTCAATCGTGAACGCGAGACCGCCAGCAATGGCGAACGAAGAATAGCCACCGCCAATCGGCTGACGCCACAGCAGATGCAGGCCTCCGGCTGGCCAGTTCGTGAGGATTGGCTTCTCAGTGTAGTGGCTGTCCCGGTTTGGCCCACGAAATTCGGGCCAGGGAGCATAACCGCTTGTAAACTGGTTCGATCGCGATTCGACAGTCACACTGACACGATTGCGCTCCAACGCATCGTAATCGGGCAAACTCTTTCTCCAGGTCAGGGCCGGAGCATAGCCGCCACGCCATTCAATTTTCAAAGTCCCGATTCGAACGAGAACAAAAATGACCAACGCATAGTATAGGAATGCGAACAGAACCACGCCGGCTGTGCCGATCAGTTTGCGCCATAACCTGCCGGGTGACCGCCAGAGCAAAACCAGGCCGAGCGGCGGAAAAAGTAACGTCGCCAATCGGAGTCGCAGCGCAGAAATCGGCTTAGCCTCTGCATTATCGTGGGATGAATCCACAATTCGGCTTTATTCCGTAACAACTTTGGCATCACACGTATGCCGCAATGCTTGACCCGCTTTCGCGCCTGTGTGTTCGCCATCCTTAATTACCGCGATACCATTTACAAATACGTACGGAATTCCCACGGCATAATGATGCGGATCGTTAAACGTCGCCGGATCGCTGACCTTTGCTGGATCAAACACGACAATATCCGCCCAGTTTCCTTCGCGAAGTTCGCCCCGCCCTTTGAAATGAAATGTATCCGCCGGCAAGCTGGTCATTTTGCGGATCGCATCCTCGAGTTTGAGCACCTTCAATTCGCGAACATAACGCCCCAGAACTCGGGCGTTATTCCCGTATCCGCGAGGATGCGGAACGCCTTCGCCGAATTTCCGCAGGCCACTATCGCAAGCGATCATCGTATTCGGGAAACGCATGAATTTCTGCAAGTCCTCTTCGCTCATGCCGTGAAAGACTCCTTGCGCACCGCCGTTCTTCTGAATTTCCAATATCATTTCGACCTGATTCGCAACAGAATCAGACCCTCGTTTTGCCTTGGCTGCCTGCGCAATGTTCAAGCCGTTCAATGATTTGTCGTGCCGATAAAACGCGACCACTGCGTACGAAAAGTCCTTTCTGCCTTTGTGACCCAGGCCCTTTTCCATTTCTCGCACAATCTTCGTTTTCTCTTTTGGGTCAGCAAGACGTTCCAGGAACTTCGATTGCCCGCCGTCGAAAGCACTTTCCGGGATCAGTTGGCTGATTCCTGTGCTCGATGCTGTGTAGGCATATTGGTCTTCGGTAATGTCCAAACCTTCC